>Ga0209636_10000043_pt1 | contig 90538 bp, 104 predicted proteins | sample DeeMarSWOR152_54_FD_187464 | JGI IMG/M metagenome (GOLD analysis project Ga0209636, IMG submission 187464) | Marine sediment microbial communities from White Oak River estuary, North Carolina - WOR-1-52-54 (SPAdes) (version 2) | ecosystem: Environmental > Aquatic > Marine > Intertidal zone >...
TTATTGGTTAAATATTTAAAAGTGTTTTAAAATATGGAAAAAAGAAAGAATTTCAGGACTTGAACCTGGGATTCAAGGCCGAAGTTGGGATTTGAACCCAAACCAAAGGCTTTCTGCTACAAGACCCACAGGCCTGTACGCTAACCAGGTTACGCCACATCGGCCATAGGTTTAACTTTTTCTTTCTAATATAAGAATTTATTGTTGATAAAACTTATTTGTGGGACTATGTGCATGCTCAAGATTCCTGAAGCAGATGAAGGTTGGCTTGAGAGAGCTGCTATAAAAGAGGGTAACTCAAGGGAAAAGTGGAAAAAAGAAGAGTTTAGATAATTAATTGTCACTTCCAAATAGTGGATAAACAATAGAAATTTTTATAAATGAGGAATTTTACTGAATAAAGACGATTTTATGAGAGGAAAAAAGCAAGAATTAGTATCTAAATTGATGCAAACGAGAGCAGAAATAACATCATTGCCTAATGAAGATATTGATGAATTTACAAATGCTCCTCTATCTTCCCATAAGATGGACTATAAAGAAGAAGATATTTCAATAGAAGGTCTCACTAAATGGGGAAGAGACCTCTTTCAAAGGATACTTGAGGCAAGAAAGAAATATAATTCATTCGATGAGATCTTTAAAAATTGGGCTAGAGATTATTCTCAAAGAAAACTTAAGAAATTTTTACCAGATAAAGAAGCAGAAGTTCTCGGTGAAGTCATAGGAAAAAAATTAAGGGACTATTTTCTACTATCAATTCCTTATAGAAAAAATAAAAGTTTAGATCCTGAAAATGTAGGTTACTTACACATTTACATGTTTGAAGATAATAAAGTTTTGAAACGAAATGTAAGAGGGTTATCAAAATACTTATTATCAAAAAATTTGGATTATGAAGTCAATAAAAGGTCTGAATCTTATCTTTTTCAAAATAAAATGAAGGATGATGTTTTTGGTGGGGAAATTAAAGTTCCCAAAGAGTTAGAACAGATATCTACTATGAGACAATTGGCATGGTTATTTAATAGTGTAGGTTATTATTATGGGCAATACCAAAAAAATAAATACGTTAATCTAGATGAAGCTCTTGAGTACTTAAAAAAAGCATTTCAACTTGTTGAGAGTCCTAAAAGAGGAATAGACTAAATTTTAATTGATTTTAATTCTTTGACTATACGTTTTAGATTCAAAGTTCTTTCTTCACCTGACTTCATGTTCCTAAGTTTATATTTTTCTTTCTCAACTTCTTTCGGTCCAATTATAACAGCATAAGGTATGTCAAGATTATCAGCAAGTTCTAATTGTTTCTTCAAATTTCTGTTCATCAAATCAACTTGACAAGAAATCCCTTCCTTCCTCAATTCTTGAGCTATCTTCACCACATTTTCCTTAACATCTTCATTCACTTTAGCGACAAAAACTTTGACTTTAGATTTTGGTAATCTGAACATTTTTTCTTCTTTCATCACTTCTACTATCCTCTCGATACCAAAAGATATGCCAGTCGCAGGAGTAGGTCTACCACCAAATACCTCTATTAAATTATCATACCTCCCACCACCAGCCATACTACCAATATTCTTACCAGAACTATCGATAATCTCAAAGATAGGACCTGTATAATAATCCAAGCCTCTGGCTAAGCTGAAGTCTATCACGATTTTATCAGCGAAACCATAACTCTTTGACATTTCAACGATTTGTCTTAATTCTACTAAACCTTCCATACCTATAGCACTCTGTAGTATTTTCTCTCCTTTTTTTAGAGCATCATCAGGAGAACCTTCTACCGTTATCAATTCTAACAATTCACGAATTTGTTTTGGTTTTAATCCAGCTTTTTTCAGTTCATTCTTAACTGTATCTTCACCGAATTTACCGAGTTTATCTATCGCTCTGAATACTTCGAATTTTTTCTTTTCAGGAGTATCAACTAAGTCAATTAACGCAGAAAGAATCTTCCTGTTGTTCAACTTTATACAGAACTTCTTGAAACCTAAGGATTCTAAAGCTTCTGCAGCTACAGCTAATATCTCTGTATCCACATCCATGGTCTTACTCCCAACAGTATCTATGTCACACTGCCAGAATTCTCTGAATCTATCCCTTCTAATCTCCTCGTATCTCCATACCTTACTGATACAGTATCTCTTGAAGGGTTTTTGTAATTGGGGGTTGTTAGCAACTACTCTTGCCAAAGGAACAGTCAAATCGAACCTTAAACCCAATTCTCTACCGCTCTTGTCCTTAAAATAGTATATTTGATCCTTGATTTCATCTCCTCCTCCACCCTTTGTAGCTAATAACTTGAAATTCTCAAAGGCAGGGGTCTCAAAATTCTCAAAACCGTATTTTTCAAAGATTTTCTTGAAGGTGTTTATTACGTAGTCAAGTCTAATCATTTCTTCTGGTAGAAAGTCTCTTGTTCCTCGAGGTGGTTGGAATTTGGTCATTACTTTAATAATTGTTTTTGATTGTTTAATATTATTATTAGAAATAGCACTAAACTTTTCTCGTGTGAACTAAGTCACCTTTTGTGAACACGTTCACCTCTCATCTTTTACACCTTACGATAATCATGAAGTAACTAATATAAATAATTTGAAGTGGGAAAAAATTCTTTTATTTATTTTTTTAAACCAAAGAAGAATCAGATACAATGCCGGTTTTAACTTTTGTCTTTATAATTTTACTTTTTTGTGATATTTTCTTCACTCAATATTTATTGAAAAGAATAAAAGAAAAGGATAAACAGTGGTATAAAAAAGAAAGGGGTCCCATATCATCCCTCATCTATAAAAATTTTGGAATAAAGAAAGGCTTTATCATCATGATTATAATCGGTTTATTCATTACTATCGCTTTTCTTTACTTTTCTTTAATCCTGAGTTTAGAGGTGGAAAGTATACTCAACCCAAGAGTTTTTTACACGATATCGTTAGTTTTTTTAATAACACTCTATTCTATTGTGATTGGTTTAAATACCCATTTGTTCAAGTCGATAAAAAATTCAAGAAGTTTTAAGCATGAAAATAAAAAAATGCCCTGAGTGTAAATCAACTAATCTCGTTTTAGACACTGGCGGAATAACAGGAAAATATAGATGTAAAGATTGTGGTTATGTCGGAGTGTTAATTGTAGAAGAAATTTCTGAATAAAATCAATGTTTTCTTAATTTCTCCAATATTTCTTTGGCTTTATCGACTTTCACTTCCCCTTCCTTTACCATCTTTTCAGCAACTTTATCTATAAACTCTCCAGTCGCTCCTGCGACTATTGCTATGTTCTTTGCATGTAATTCCATATGCCCTCTTATGATACCCTCTGTTGCTAAGGCTTTCATTGCGGCAAAATTGTTTGATAAACCAACAGAAGCCATTGTCTCTCCTAACTCTGTCGCTTTAGTGACGCCAAGAATCTTCATACATACCTTTGCAATAGGATCAGTGGAAGTCGCACCACCAACAGTAGCGACAGGCATTGGTATTTCAATCGAACCTACCAAATCCCCATCCTTATTCTTCTCCCATGTAGTTAAGGGTTGATATTGTCCAGACCTTGATGCATAAGCATGAGCACCAGCTTCTATTGCTCTAGTGTCTTGACTTAAAGCCAATCCAACCGCAATTATTCCGTTCATTAAACCCTTGTTATGGGTGGCACAACGATATGGATCAGCTTTCGCGAAGGCGTAAGCATAGATTATTCCTTCGATAACATCCTCACCCAAAATATCTTTAGAATAAACGACTTTAGCTCGCGCCAGTCTTTTCGACGCGAGATTAGATAATATCCTCAAGTAAACTTTACCTTTGGTTGCTTCTTCTATTATTGGTGCTACTGCTTCAAGCATAGAATTTACAGCATTAGCACCCATCGCATCCCTAACATCAACATACAATTCCGTTATCAACATAGGACCCTTAATCGAGTCTATTACCCTAACTTGTAAATCTTTAGCACCACCACCTAACTTAACTATAGTAGGATTCTGTTCGTTAGCTTTCTCCATTATTCTTTCTTTTTTTTCTAATATCATCTTCTTTGCTTCTTCAAGGTTTGGCACCTTAACTGTTTGAATTTGACCAATCATTATCGGATCAGTATGGGAACATTCGAACCCACCAGTTTTTCTCGCCAACTTTGCTCCATGTGAAGCTGCAGCAACCACAGAAGGTTCCTCTATCGACATTGGAATCAAGTAATCTTTACCGTTGATGAGAAAGTTAGTAGCGATGCCTAGAGGAAGAGTTTTGAAACCAATTACATTCTCTATCATTCCATTGGCTTTCTCCATCTTTAATATTCCATCTTTAGATAACATCTTTACTTCTTCGTCTGTCAAATTCGCAAATTTCTTGACAATTTTCAATCTTTTCTTGGGAGGAAGTTTATAGAAACCTGGAATTCGGGAAGTTTTTTTAGACATAAAATACCTTTTAAATTGATTTACTATATTTTTTTTCTATACTTTTAATCTTGTTGACTCTTCTTAAATGACGCCCTCCAGAAAACTCAGTCGTCAACCAAACTTGAACTATATTTTTAGCAGTTTTCTCATCTGTCAACCTTGCTGCCATTGATAAGACGTTGGCATCGTTGTGTTCTCTACTCAATCTCGCCATTTCAACATCATAGCATGCAGCACATCTGATTCCAGGAACCTTGTTGGCAGACATACACATTCCCATCCCACTACCACAAATGAGTATACCTCTTTCACATTCCTTTTTAGCTACGCACTCCGCAACTTTTAAAGCATAATCAGGATAATCGACCGATTCATTACTATCTGTTCCAAAATCTTCGTGTTCATGACCTAATTCTTCTAAATATTTCTTCAATTTTTCTTTCAACTCAAAACCTGCATGATCTGATGCGATGGCAATTTTCATGATTTTTCACTCCAGGCTTGCATGATTCATTCTTAGAATTTCAGGTTTAAATCTATCTGATTCTGAGGTTATTTCAATGTTTTTCCGAATTTACAATTAATTATGTTCATAGTATATCCAAAGTAAAAGAAACCCTATTTTAGACTGAAGAAAATGTAAAGTCAATGTATTTAATGTATTTTACTTTTTTTCTCGTACAAAGCTATTGACTAGCTTTCCTGCATCTGATTTTAAAATTTCACCGATTCTTGTGGGTAAAAGTCCTGCCTTCATGCTGAGAGACTCAATTTTCTTGATCTGTTTTTTAATTTCTGATAGACCTTTACATGCTCTAAATTTATAGATGGCAGCAAAGGTTCTTTTTTCTCTTAAATTCTCAAAATCAATTTCATTGATTTGACCTACGAAATCCTGATATTTCTCCTTTGCTGAGACGTATAAATCCAATAAATCAATCATTTCTGGACTCTCTAAGGTTAATTTTGGAACTTGTTCTATATCCCTTAGTTTTTTCTTGACCTCTGCTAATTCTAAGTCTATCTTCTCATTCAATTCTTTCAAATTAGTCTCATCAAGAGTTATTATCCTAGGCGGAGGTGGTAATGGTTTTAATTCTTGTAATTCAGGAGGTTTTACAAGAGGACCAATATCTTTTATTTTATTAAGGTTTTTGATCTCAGATTTTTCTATAGCTTTTAGGTCTTCTATACTCTTAGGTTCTGGAGGAGCTCTGTCTATTATTGGTTTCTCGCCTTCTATTGCTTTTTTTAATTCTTCTCCATCTATCCTTTTCACTTCTTTCTTGAACAAACCGAATGCCATATTATCTATATTTTTTTTGATTTAAGACTCTTTAAATTTAACATTTATTCTTTGAAAAAGGGACAGACTTAATAATTTTATTTTAATAATAATAACCATGCCTAAAGCTTACATAGCAGCTCCTTTTACAAGTAGAATGGCTAATAAAAAGGACAGTGCGATCAGTGAGATAACTGACGAAGAATACAAAAATTTCTTGGAAGATGTAGAATCTGTCGTTAGAAGTGAAGGGTTTTCTACAACACTTCCTCACAGAGATCTTTCAAATTGGGGTAAAATTCCCGACCTAGATTTGGGTGAATGTAACAAGAAATATTTTGATGAAATCTCTTCATCTGATTTATTCATCGCATACCCTGAAAGGAGTAGAGGTGTTCATGTAGAACTAGGATGGGCGATTGCTCATAAAAAAAGAATCATTCTTCTGTTTAAAGAGGGATTTGAGTTGGGCACTATGATTCCTGGATTAGATTCTAGATTTGGGACAGAAATAATTAAATTCAAAGATTTTTCAGACCTTAAAATAAAGTTAAAGAAATGTTTAAAGAAAATAAAGGATTCGAATGATTGAAATCGTTCCTGCAATTCTTGTAAAGACACCAGAAGAGCTCAAACAAAGACTAAAGGAAGTTGAACCTTATGTCAAAAGAGTGCAGATAGACATTATGGACGGGATATTCGTACCAAACAAGACTGTTCAACCTGAAGACATGAAAGATTTTGAGACTAATCTGATGAAAGAAGTTCACTTAATGGTTGACGATAATGAAAAATACGTTGAAGATTTTCTGGATCTGGGTTTTGATATGATAATAGTTCATTATGAGTCTTGTAAAGATATACCAAGTATAATCAAAAAAGTAAAAGATAGGGGCAAGAAGATAGCTTTAGCTATTAATCCTTCTACTCCACTTTCAGCTATAAAAGATTATTTAGATGATTTGGATATGGTTTTGATAATGACTGTTAATCCTGGTTTTTCTGGTCAGGGATTCGTTTCAAGCGTTATACCAAAGATTAGAGAATTGAGAAGTATGAGAAGAGACTTTGACATAGAAGTTGATGGTGGAATAAAAGTAGGAACCGCTAAACTCGCTGCAGAAGCAGGGGCAAACATCATTGTTTCTTGTTCTGGTATCTATAAGTTTGAGGATAAGGAAAAAGCGATTGAAGCGCTTAAGAATGACACAACTACTTAAATCTTTTTCTATCGATAGATAATCTATGAATTTTGATGAAGAAGAAAGCTTCAGGGAGCCCCCTTTCAAGAAATTAGAGAGAGAAATCGAAGTAGAAATTCTAAAAGATAAGATTAATGAAATTTCTAAAAAAGTTGATTCAATCTCAAAACAGTTGTCGAATGTTTCTAAACCTGAAAAGAAAAAAGAACGATTGAAAATTTTCCTAGATACGGCTCATGTTGAGGAAATAAGAAAGGCTCATTCTTGGGGAATTTTAGATGGAGTAACCACAAACCCAACTTTAGTCTGTAGAACTGGAAGAAGTTTTGGGGAATGTATCAATGAAATAGTTTCTATTGTGGATGGTCCTATCTCTGCCGAGGTAGTTAGCCTTGATTCAGAGGGAATGGTGAAAGAAGCTAGAAAATTGTCAAAAATTCATGAAAATATCGTGATAAAGATACCCATAACATCCGAAGGTTTGAAGGCGATAAAGATCTTAAGTCAAGAAGGAATAAAGACCAATGCAACGTTATGTTTTTCTCCAAATCAAGCTATTCTAGCTGCGAAAGCAGGTGCAACTTATGTCAGTCCATTCATCGGAAGGTTGGATGATATTGGACATGAAGGCATGCAAGTCGTCAGGGATATCGTTAAAATTTTCAACAATTATGGTTTCGAGACAAAAGTGATAGTTGCCAGCATAAGACACCCTACGCATATAGTAGAAGCAGCGAAGACAGGAGCACATGTCGTCACAGTTCCTTTCAATGTTCTAGAAAAAATGGTAAAGCATGCATTGACCGATGTTGGTATCAAAAGATTTTTGGAAGATTGGTCAAAGGTTCCTAAGAAAGAGCTTAAGAAATATTTTTAGTTAGTGTGGTTAGTTTTTTCAAACTTAAATATTTTCTCAACTCATCTAAAATCAACAGGTGATTATAACGAAAAAAGTAACAGATACATCTGAATTAAAAGAGATTGCAAGAAAGGTAAGAGTAGATGTAATTAGGATGACTCATGCAGCGGGCTCAGGACATCCTGGTGGTTCTTTATCTGCCGCTGAAATCTTTACCGTCCTCTACTTCAACATACTTAATCACAAACCGGAAAATCCAAAGTGGGAGGATAGGGACGTATTCATACTCTCAAAAGGTCATTGTTGTCCTGGGTTGTATTCTGTGATGGCAAGGTCTGGTTATTTTCCAGTTGAAGAGTTGACAACACTCAGAAAGTTAGGTACAAGGTTGCAAGGTCACCCTCATTGTTGTTCTCTAGATGGTCTAGAGGCGTCCACAGGATCTTTAGGTCAAGGGTTATCGATCGCAATTGGAGCTGCATTATCCATTAGGTTGGATAAAAGAAAAAGTAGAGTTTATTGTCTGATGGGAGATGGGGAACAACAAGAAGGTCAGGTATGGGAAGCCGCGATGTCAGCAGCACACTATAAATTAGATAACCTATGTGGGATTGTTGATAGGAACGGGTTACAAATCGATGGTTTCACTAGGGATATCATGAATTATGAACCTTTAGAGAAAAAATATAGGTCTTTTGGTTGGCATGTGATAACCGTCGATGGACATGATATCGAAGCTTTAATAAAAGCTTTCAATCGTGCAAAAAAAGTCAAAGGAAAACCAACTGTTATCATAGCAGATACAATCAAAGGAAAGGGAGTTTCTTTCATGGAAAACGTGGCTATATGGCATGGTCAAGCTCCTAATGATGAGCAAATGAAAAAGGCTTTGAATGATTTGGGAGAACATTGATTTAATTTTTCAAATTTGACAATGCTTAAATCCTTTTTTGTTAATACTTCAATCAGTGTTCGGTATGTTCTTGAGTAGAAAGGAAGAAGAAACTTTCAAGAAAAAACCAGAGATTAAACCGGAATTGAAGATAATTAAAGAAAAAATTCTTGAAGAAAAACCTGAATTGTTTATAGAAAAACCTTTAAAAGTCAGAGAAATTGGAGTAGAAAAATACAATCCCACTCTCAATGAAAATTTGTTTGGTGAAGTAGAAAAAGCCAAGACAAGAGACGGTTTTGGCGAGGCTTTAGTTAAATTGGGTGAAGTGAACGAAAGGATTGTTGTCCTGAGTGCCGACTTGACTCACTCTGTAAGGGCGATGTGGTTTCAACAAAAATTCCCTGAAAGATTCTTCCAGTGTGGGATAGCTGAAGCGAACATGACTGGCATTGCAGCAGGATTAGCTCAAATGGGTAAGATTCCTTTCATGTCTACTTTTGGAGTCTTTGCAACTGGAAGAAATTGGGACCAAGTGAGGATGAGTGTCGCCTATCCTAACATGAACGTAAAGATATGTGCCTCACATACAGGCGTATTTTCTGTTGGTGCGGATGGTGCATCACATCAATCTACCGAAGATATCACACTGATGAGAGTATTACCGAATATGACAATCATAGTTCCATGCGATAAAATCGAGACTTACAAGGCAACTTTCGCTGCTGCAGAAATAAACGGACCAGTTTATCTTAGGTTTGGAAGAGAAAGTATGCCCATGATAACTACTGAAAAAACACCCTTCAAGGTTGGAAAAGCAGGAATATTCAGGGATGGAAGTGATGTCTCGATAATTGCTTGTGGGCCTTTGGTCTATGAAGCAATGGTTGCATCAAAAAAACTCGAAAAAGAAGGAATTGATGTAAGAGTTATTAACAATCACACAGTTAAACCGATAGATAAGGAAACTATAGTTAAGGCAGCGAAAGAGACAGGTGCAATAGTGACAGCAGAAGAACATCAAGTTTTAGGAGGAATGGGTAGTGCAGTAGCAGAAGCATTAAGCAAAGAAAATCCTGTTCCGATCAAAATGATAGGAATTCAAGACAGGTTTGGTGAATCAGGAAATCCGAAAGATTTACAGAAGGCATTAGGTTTAACCAGTGACAACATAATTAATAAAGTACATGAAGTATTAGAATTAAAGTAAAAGTTTAGTATTTTATTTTGACCATGAGATAAATTGTTTATTATTTCTTCAATTCTTCTATTATCAACGGTGCAACAGAAACATTAGAAACTGGAGTGGAAATAGAATCCGTCACGACAAGATAGTCAGTCAATTCTTTGAGTTGTATCAACGAATCCTTCATGAAAATTCCGTGAGTAGCTGCTGCAATAACCTTTTTTGCACCTTCTGATTTTACTTTTTTGACTGCTTGAATCATAGTCTTACCAGAAGCAATTATGTCATCCAATATTACAACATTTTTATCATTGAAATCCAATTCACTCTCAACCTCAGTTATCTCGTATTTTTTCTTTTTTATCTGACATTTACATTCTTGTGCTGGCTTTCCACATATAGGGCATTTCTTAACTTTCTTCATAGTTTTCTCTTCACCAGTAGCATATTTTACTATCCTAGAAGATCCCAAATCAGGGCCTATTGTCATCAAATCATCACTTACTTTCTCACTGATGTGTTCGAGTAATAATTTTCCTGCAGATAGGTTAACGCTTGGTAATCCAAATAGATCGAATTCTCCTGGTTTTATATGCTGGTAATGTGTGTCAACAGTAATTATTTTCTCAATGCCGACTGACTTCATTAGTTCAGAAACTGTTTGAATACTCAAGGCCTCTCCTGGTTGAAACTTTCTGTCTTGTCTTGAGTATGCTAAATAAGGAATTACTCCAGTTATTTTCAAAGCACCCATATCCTTCAATGTGCCGGCTATGAGTAAGAATTCCATCAAAGAATCGTTCTGGTTTGGGAACATGGTCTGCACGATAACAGCATCTCTTCCTTTAACATCAGTTTCAATTCTAACGTAAGTCTCTCCGTCAGGAAATATCCTCGTCTTTACGTTTTCAAACTTCATTCCAAGGTTTATCGCAATCTTTTCTCCAAGAGAAGTCGATTTAGAGCCGTTTAAGATTATCATATGATTTAATTAAAAAGAATAAGATTTAAAATGTTTGCATTCAATTTTTTTTACTTATTTAAGTTGAGTAGTATGAAAATTGAAGAAGCATTGATTGAAGGACAATTTGAAAGTTGGGAAAGATTAGATAAATTGTTGGCAGAGATTGATCTTGGAAATCCAACATACATAAATTTATCAAATGTACCTGTACCTAAAGAAATACCAAAAGAATATTTACCATCAGAATTACCTACATCTAAAGAAATTGAATTTCATTTGATACATTCATATTTTACATCCGAAGTTAGTAGCAATGGGATGCTTATTGTTAGACAGTATAAATTACCCATTAAAGGGCTTCGTGGAGAACTTAGATATTATATTCCCGGTACTTCAGTCCCTCCTGAAGCTAGAAAAAAATATAATTTAAAAACTCTTCTCCTAAAAGTTTACAGGGCAAATATAGAAAATTGTTTTAGACTAATTAATTCACCATTTTATTTTTTTGTTGAGTATTTTAGGTATTTTCTTCACGGATATTATAAACCAAAAAGACCTGAAATTGAAGGAACATTGGATAAAATTTTAAAACCCTACGTTGATACTGTTTCAGATTATACCGTGAGTGCAGAAATATGTTCATTTCTAGAGCCCTACGTTAGAGCTGTTTCAGATATCTTTTTATCAAAATTATTAAAAAAGAGACTTGAATCAATTCTCCAAGAAGAGAGTGTTAAGGATATAATGAAAGAATTAAAATTTCAAACAGAAACACGAAGTTTAATATATGCCATGGAAAATCCATGGAAAATACTTGAAGATTCTGTAAAAGAAAATGATATCGATGCACAAAGTAAAATTTCCGATATGAAGGGTGTGCATGAATTATTTTCAAAACATTTCACAAAGGTTTATAAATTGGAAATAATCGATTATAACAAAGAGTTTCCTCATGAGTATGGATTAAAAGCTGAATGGAAAATAATATAATAAATTATTCATCATCTACTTTTCAAAGACTTAAACATCTCATAGTATCTCTTAACTGCTTCTTTAGGATTATCAGAATAAATGACAGCTCTCCCTAGACTGACTAAAGGATTGGTAACGTATTTTATATTAGTAGCTTCCCCACCTTGCGGCCCTATACCTTGCATCAAAAACACCACTCTATCTCCAACAATCCTCTGAATATTTTTAATGTATTCGTCTTTAACAAAACCTGTTAAGCCAACAACACACCCATCAGCTTGCAATTCTTTAACTTCTTTGGCGATATGCAGGTAATATGGTTGTCCTTCGACTATCGTCTTGACCATTACATTTTCAGCTTCTGGATTAGACATCAGTGTGAGAACTATAACTCCTAAATCCTTTTTATGCGCACTTTCAACTGTCTCTTTTACATTTCCAGCGAACGGCGAGAAAGTAAATCCATCAAAACCCATGTCAGATATCCAAAATATGGCTGAATCGTTAGTTGAACCAATATCACTCAGTTTATGGTCTAGTATTGCGATCATACCTTCATCATGGATTTTCTTTACTAATTTCCTGAGTATATTATAAGCAGAGAGGAAGTATTGAGTATTTGGTTTTACAGAACAAGAATAATCACTAACTTGTTCGATAATATCTAAAGAAAAGTTCAACAGAGTCTCTCTATCTTCTTTTGAAATGAATTTATCAGGAATAACTTTGTCTTTTCTTTGTTTTGGTAGTGCTGGATCAAGGTTGATATTGATGAAACTATTCTTTTCCTTTACTGCTTGTAAATATTTTTCGTAGAACATGAATTCACCTTATTTGAACTTTTCACCCCATTTATCAGGATCTTTAAACCACTCCTTCACTTCTTTAACCTCCTTGTCATTGAAATACCCTGTTTTCTTTCCAAATTTTAACACTGAATTAAGGTCTGTCATACTATGAAGTTTAATTCCATTCTCAGCTAAGCTTTTTCCCGCTTTTTCATAACCGTATTCGTAAACGACTATACAATGTTCCATGGTCCCACCATCATTCTTTATCCCGTTGAAGAAATTCAATTTACTACCGGCATCTGTCACCATATCCTCGAACAATAGAACTCTTTGTCCTGGTTTTAAGACACCCTCAGTTTGTTTTTGTTTACCATATCCCTTTGGTTTTTTTCTGACATAGATCATCGGCATATCCAACCGATCAGATAACCAACTCGCCAATGGTATCCCTGCAGTCTCCCCACCTGCGATAACATCTATATTTTCTAATCCAATGTCATTCTTAACGATATCGACTGCATAATCTATGACGACTTTTCTCTCATTAGGGAATGATATCAATCTTCTACAGTCCAAATAAATTGGACTCAAGATACCGGAAACGAATTTAAACGGTTCTTTTATGTTGACAGTGAAGGCATTTATCTTCAACAAAATCTCAGAAATCTTATCTTTCATGAACATTCCCCCTTAATCCTAATGTTTAGTATTCAATTTTTAAATCTAAATTAATTATATTTTTGTATGTTCAAAATATTGAGTTTTATTGAATTTTACAAAAAACATAAACCTGAGAGAACTGTATACATATCCAGTTATAATCCTAGATCTGTATGCATAAATAGTGGATTTATCTTAGATTCATATTTTGCAAATTGCGAATCTCTTGCTATTTTATATGTAAACGGTGATGAGAAAATCGGAGCATCAATTCATTGTGATCCTGGAGTAAATGAACTTTTAAGAGAAAGTAAAGATTTGACATTGAGATATCCCAAGTTGAGGTTTGCTAGAGATGTGGCTTTGTTTTGGAATAAACAAAATTCTTCTAATGTAAGTCAATTAATTTCTGGAGTAAAAAATATTTTTAGAGATGCTCAAATTAAACAAATTCCTTATCAGGGTTATTTGGATGCTTATGGACTCTATGTCGATGAAGAAATATTAGTACTACCTTAATTATTTGTCCGATTTTTTTCATGAACAAAATCATATTTTAATAAAAAAACAGAAATAATTTAAAGTTAATGTAGTCATAATAGACATTCCTTTTCCTTCCCAGCCTTCATAAGGACTCCATCCACATTTTGTTAAAAGATTCTCATTGCTAATTTTCCACTTCCTTTTTAAGTCAACGATTGAGAAATTAGCGGCATTTTCCTTTTCAATATTTCCATAATTACCTAATCCAAATCTTTTAACAGGGTTATCATGCATCAACCTTACAACTTTTTTCAAGTCAATTAACCCTTTGTTAACAGCATTCAACATCAATTGTAAACTATTCTCAACACCTGGAACACCACTAGGGGCATCCCAAGTACCCTTTGATTTTTCTTCTAAAGTATGAGGAGCATGGTCTGTTGCAAGTATATCTACAGTTCCATCATTAATTCCTTTCCAAAGAGCCATTTGATCTTTTTTTGTTCTCAAAGGAGGTACCATTTTTACCAATTTTCCCATCTTTTTCAAATCATCTTGAGTCATGAAGAGATAATGAGGACAAGTTTCACAACTTATGTCGATACCTTCTCTCTTTGCATTTTTTATTAACTCTAATCCTCTCTTTGTTGATAAATGGCAAACATGAAGTTTAACTTTTGTCTGTTTGGCTATTTCTATCGCTTCTTTTATTGCTTTAATCTCTGCTTTGGGAGGTCTTGAAAGTGCATGAGCGATAGGATCATCCCTATCTTTGTATTTTTTAGAGAATTTATCAATAATTTTCTGGTCTTCAGCATGAACACAAACGACTTTATTCGTTTTTGAGATTTCGGAAAAAGCTTTTAATAATAAGTCGTGTTTGTCTAATTTCAATTCTCCTGTTGACTTTCCCATGTAAATCTTGAATGCATCAGCATGTTTTGCCAATTCTCCTATCTGATCAATATTTTCTTCACAAATACCTGCATAGATCCCGAAATTAATCACAGATTTTTTAGCGAGTTTCTTCTTTTCTAATATTCTATCAATCTTAGTCGTGGGTGGTTTAGTGTTTGGCATATCCATGACATAAGTTATTCCACCCTTTGCTGCTGCTTTAGATCCTGTTGACCAATCCTCTTTCCAAGTTAAACCCGGTTCTCTAAAATGGACATGTACATCAATTAAACCTGGAAGGACAATGTTACCTTTACAGTCAATTTTTTCATCAGAAGTTGGAAGTCTTGTATCTTTAGAAATCGATACTATCTTTCCTTGGTCTATGGCTATTCCTACATCTAATATATTATTTCTATTCCAAACCTTACAATTTTTTATCGTCAAATCTATTGTCATCAGTGGATATTTGTGTATTCATTATTAAATTATTCTTCTGTCAATTGGATACCCAATATCTTCATAGTTCTGGATATCTCAAGGTTTTTAATCCCTAAACTTAAGGCTATCTAAGTAAGTTCTCTTGTCTTTTTTATGATATCCAAACGACTGAATAAAGAAGTAGCTTGATGTAACCACTAAATAATAGAAAATTTTATAAATATTATTTCTTATCTCCTAAGTCATGGATAATGGATACTTAGCGTTTCGTGAAACAGTTTTGGAAGAACTTAGTAAAAGTCCAAAAGAATTTAGAGCCTTTTATAATAAACAAAGTAAGGTTGAGAGGGAAGCTTTTATACCAGTTATAGTTCAGAATCTTGTGGAAAGCGGAAACTACGAAACTCCAGAACAACGTCTTAACGCCACAGCTTTACACAAAAAAATTAGAAAAAAATATAGTTTAGTCACTGATTGACCTACTCTATTTATTTAACCATCCATTATCTAAAATAATCATATCATGACAAACCATAAAACCTACATAAAATTTCTAGAACCTTACGAAAAAGAGTTATCCAAAAAAATAAAGAAAAAAGGCTTGACTATAACTGTTTCTGGTAATGCAGGTTCAGGAAAATCTTTAGGGTCAAAGTCTATCGCCAAGGCATTAAAACTCAAGCATGTGGAAGCCGGTGAAATCTTAAGAAAAGTTGCAAAAATAAAGAAAATAAGTCTTGTGAAAATGTCTGAAATCAGAAAACCTGAGATAGATTATGAGATGGATAGAAGAAATCTAGAATTAGCGATGGAAAGGGATGTTGTCCTGAACGGGAGATTAACTGGATGGGTTGCTGGAGATTGGGCAGATGTAAAGATATTCTATGAGTGCTCTTTAGATGTGAGAGCGAAAAGGGTTGCTAAAAGAGATAATATTACGATAGAAGAGGCTAAGAAAAGTTTGAAAAAGAGAGATGAAGAAGATCATGAAAAGTATCAGAAGTTATACGGTATCGATTCTTACGATAAGTCGATTTATGATATCATAATTAACAACGAGAAATTAACTTTAGAAGAAGCAAAAGTAGTACCAGTAAAGCTAGTTAAAGAATTCTTACAGAAAAATATTGAAAAATGAATAGAAATCTTTATAACATTATAGGTTTAACAGAGTACTGTAGCCTATCTTTCATTTTTTGGCTTTATGGGGAGTGTTCATGTCAAGTACTTTTGAAGAATCTGTTAATTATATAGAGGTTGGAGGGATTTTTTCTAATGAATTTACTGATGAAAATATAAGAAAACTTTTAGAAAGAATGAACCCCAATTTTCCCTTTATTTTTGACGTGAAACTTTTCAGGTCTTATTTAGAAACTGATTATCCTGATTTAAAAAATTTATTGATAGCATTAATCAATGAAAGACCAACAGATGATATGGAAGAAATAGTTGATTTTGATCGTTTTCCAGATATTTATTCCATAAAAGACGGAGAGTTAAGGTTAAAAATTTTTAGACTTACGGGATTGGAACCAAATTATACCATTTTGAATCATATAAACGGTAGGTTGATGATTAAAAAAATATCTAATAGAGATGCACCTACTGTTGCTAATTATATTCTTAGCAAAATAAGTAGTTATAGAAAAACTTCTAAAGATGAATACGATTTTGAAAATAGATACAATCATGCTAGGGAAATGCTGAGTAAATTCAAAGATAAAGTTGAAGATCTCAAAACAGAGTTGGGTTATGAACAGGGATATCCAATACTACCTGCAGATATAAAGAAAGCTCAAAAAATGGATAAATTAAGAAAAAAATTATATGGTAATACTAGTCTTTTTGATTGATATTAAAAATTGACTTTTGATCCACTCTTGTCTCTTTTAAAGATTGCAAATTCTTTCAATCTTCTTAGTTGATTAGAATTCAAAACAGGTCCATCTTTACAGACTAAAACATCATCCACACAACATTGCCCACACAAACCAAATCCACATTTCATAAACCTTTCTAAAGAAGCTTGACATTCAACGTCATTTTCCTCACAGATATCAAAGACTTTTTTCATCATGACCTCTGGACCACAAGTATAAACCTGGTCGAACTTTACTTTCTCTAACAGAGCCTTCAAAACATCACTAGTAAATCCCTTTCTTCCAAAAGAATCATCATCAGTCGTTACAATCAATTCAGAGCTGGATTTCTTTAATCTATCCAAAAAGAATAAATCCTTCTTAGTCTTTGCTCCAATAATAGATGTTATATTCAACTTCTTTCTGTTGGCAACTTCAGCTAAGAACGCTATAGGTATGACAGCATAACCACCAGCAACTAAACAAATCTTCTTACCCTTCAATTCAAACCCATGACCATAAGGTCCTCTTATTCCTATTTTATCACCAACTTTCATCTCTTGTAATTTCGTAGAAAATGGACCTTGTTTTGAGACTGTAATCCCAAAGGGATCCGAATATGACACGGCAAAAGGTTTTTCATCTAACCTAGGAATCCATGTCATGACGAATTGTCCCGGCACAGCCTCGATTTTTTTATCAAACAAGAACGTTTTTACTTTGTAATTTTCCTCTTTTACAGATTTTATTTCTAAAACTTCAGGAGTTTCCATCTAATCACGATGAGCTATTCCAACTATTTCCTTCAGGTTAGAGTAACCATGAGATTCCATGAATTCTCTCATCTCATCACAAACTTTTTTGAAGATGTCTATACCTCGATAATAAATTCCAGTCCCTATTCCAACAGCAGATGCTCCAGCCATTATCATCTCTATCGCATCTTTTCCATTCAAAATCCCACCTACCCCAATAATTGGAATTTTCACAGACTTGTAAATATCATACACACATCTTACTGCAATGGGTTTTAAGGCAGGTCCACTCAACCCCCCAACTTTAAATGCTAATATGGGGTTTCCTGTTTCTACATCTATACTCATTCCTGGGCCGAGTGTGTTAACTGCAGTAATGGCATCTGATCCTGCTTTTTCTGCGGCCTTAACAACTTCTCCAAGATTCATGACATTCGGTGAGACTTTGACGAATAACGGTAATTTAGTTTTTTTTCTAACTGTTGATGTTATCTCGTATGTTGCTTTAGGAGTTCCATGTCCTGCTAATAATCCAAAACCAGGGGTATGTGGACAAGATAGAACTATTTCTATGGCTTTGAATTCTATTTCCTTTACACTTTCAGTCAAACGAGAATATTCCTCTTCATTCTCTGCAGTGAGACTTCCAATGACAGGAATAGTAAAATCACTCAAATTCGAGAACTCTTCTTTAGCAGCTTCCAATCCTGGGTTCGAATAACCAACAGCATTAAGAAAAGTCTCAGTTGTCGCTTGAATAAAAATAGGGTTGTTGTGACCTTCTCTTGGTTTTAATGTGATGGATTTTGTCGTTACTGCACCAGCTCCTGATTTGGCAACTCTTTCTAATATTTTTTTTGAAATCCCTAAGATACCTGACGCCAAAATAGTCGGATTCTCAAGTTTTAATCCTGATATTCTTGTTTCTAATTTTACCGTCATATCACAATACATCCTTCAAGTCAATAATCCTCTCACAATAATTGCATCTTAACCTGACTGGATCTTTCTTTTCAACTAGGAATGTAGATGTGATTGGCTCATCTGAATTAGTGATACACTTAGGGTTAGGACATTTCAATATACCTTCGATTACATCTGGCATTTCTAGTTCACTTTTTTTAATGACTTTGTAATTCTTCACCACGTTCCAAGTGGCACGCGGAGCAATTAAAGCAATCTTGTCAACCTCCTCCTTCTTCAACTCCTTATTCTCTATCTTAACTATGTCCTTCCTTCCAACTTTTTTACTGGGAACATTCATCAGTAGAATCACTGTTTCAGGAAAATTACCATCGATGTCTAAGGCATCCAAAACTTTTTTCCCCACACCTCTTTTTATATGATCGATTACTGTACCGTCCTTAATCTTCCTGACTTTCAACTCTTCTTTCATTTAATCACCCCACTTATCAATCCGAGTATAGCCATTCTTACTGGGACACCATAGAAGGTTTGGTCAAAATATTTGGCGTATTTCATCCCATCCACTCTGGGATCAATCTCCATAACTTTTGGTAAGGGATGTAGTACAGCTATATCATCCTTACATTGTTCTAATACTTCTGGTGTTATACGGAACGATTTCTGTATTTTTTCTGCTTCGAGTTTGTCTTCAAATCTTTCTTTCTGAATCCTACAGATGTATATTACATCAGCCCTTCTCAAACCAGCATCTATATCATTAGTCTCAAACGGGGTTTTCTTGAATTTTTCTCTTATCTCTCGGATTACATCTCTCGACATTTCAAGATTAGGTGGAGAAATTAGGGTTAAGTTTGCATCGAACATCGATAAACCATAAGCAAGTGAACGCATAACCCTGCCGTATTTTAAATCTCCCAATAAAGCTACGTTTAAACCAGCAATTTTTCCTTTTAATTTTCTTATCGTGTACAAGTCAAGCATCGTCTGAGTAGGATGTTGGTTTGCGCCATCACCACCATTAATTATAGGTTTCACAGAAACTTCAGCCGCCAATCTTGATGAACCTTCTACAGGATGCCTCATAACGATGATATCACAATATCTTTCCACTACTTTGATTGTATCTCTTAAACTTTCACCCTTCGATATGGAAGTTGTACCCGTGCCTGTAAAGCCCATCACTTCTCCTCCTAATCTTTGCATAGCAGCTGTAAAAGATAACCTAGTCCTAGTTGAAGGTTCAAAAAACAAAGTTCCTAATATTTTTCCTTCCATGAGTCTAGAAGATTTTTCACCCTTTGCATAAGGTTCCATTTTTTCTGCGGCGTCTAATATCAACTTAATCTCTCCTTTCTTAAAATCTCTAATCGAGATGATATCCTTTCCTTTCAGATTCATCATAACCCCCCCTGAAATTCATTCAAACTCTCATATGAAAACCCATTTTCAAGAGATATGGCTTTCACAAAAGCATTAGCAATTTCTAAGTTAGTGAAAACAGGTATTCCAAACTCGACTGCTGTTCTCCTTATTTTATATTCATCCTCCAAAATATTTTCTAATTTTTGTATATTAGGTGTTATCATGGGTATGTTTATCACTAAATTTATTTTTTTGTTGATTAAATAGTCAGATACATTTGGAGTTTTATTATCGGAGATTTTAAACAATTCACTATTGGATATACCATGTTCTCTAAGGAAATCTCCTGTATGTTCAGTTGAATAGATAAAGAAACCCATTTCTTGTAGTTTTTTAACTATTGGTATTATATAATCTATCTTTCTGCCTATTGAAACTAAAACAGATTTATCTGAAGACTGAGGTAATTTTATCCCACTTGCTATCAATCCCTTTAAGAAAGCGTCAGAAAATGACATTCCAAGACAAGCGATTTCACCAGTAGAAACCATCTCCACACCTAAAGTAGGATCTGCGCCATGCAATCGCATGAAAGAGAATTGTGGAACCTTAACGCCATAGTAATTAGGTATAATTTCCTCTGTTGGTATTTTTTCTCCAAACATCGCATTAACAGATACTTCCATTAAGTTTATCCCAGTTACTTTGGAAACAAAAGGCATCGACCTAGAAGAACGCAAGTTACATTCTATCACATAAATATCATCACCTTTAACAATGTATTGAATATTGAATGGACCTTTAATGTTCAAAGAAGTTGCAATCTTTTTACTACATTTCCTTATCTCATCCTTTAGCTTCATGGATATAGTCAAGGTTGGAATGGACATTATTGCATCTCCTGAATGCACACCAGCATTTTCTACATGTTCGATTACTGCTCCAATTAATACATCTTTTCCGTTACAAACACCATCAACTTCAACTTCTCTAGCATTCTCTATGAACTTTGAAACTACTACAGGATATTCTGTTGAAATATTAGTTGCTTCCTTAACATAATTCTCTAAATCCTTCTCGTTGAAAGCGACATTCATAGCCGCACCAGATAAAACATAAGAAGGTCTTATTAACACAGGATATCCAATCTTGTTGCTGAACTCTTTAAGTTGTTCTATCGTCTCAAGTTTACTCCAAGATGCTTGTTTGATTCCTAGTGAATCCAATAAAGCTGAGAATTTTGCTCTATCCTCTGCTCTATCTATATCCTTCGCATCAGTCCCAAGAATTTTTACACCATTATTCGAAAGCTTTAATGCAAGGTTATTGGGTATTTGTCCACCGACACTAACAACAACTCCTTGAGGGTTTTCTTTTTCAATTATATCCAATACCCTCTCTAACGTTAATTCTTCGAAATAGAGTTTATCCAAGACATCAAAATCTGTGGAAACAGTCTCTGGATTACAATTTATCATAATAACTTCATCCATACCTTTATCTTTCAGAGACCATGTCATGTTAACACAACACCAATCAAATTCTACGCTAGAACCAATCCTATAACAACCAGAACCAATGACTATAGCGTTATTCTTTTTGATGAATTCAATATCATCAAAGTCTCCATTGTAAGTCAAGTATAGATAGTTTGCAATGGCTGGCCATTCTGCTGCGGATGTGTCGATTTGTTTTACAACCGGAGTTATTCCAAAGGATTTCCTAATTTTCCTAATTATTAACTCATCCTTTGCAACTAATTCTCCGATTTTTTTGTCAGAAAAGCCAAGCTGTTTAGCTTTTTTAATTATTTCTTGAGTTAATTCAATGTTTTTCAATTTTTCTTGAAATTCTATGATGTTTTTAATTTTGTACAAGAACCAAGGATCAATTCCACTCAATTTATAAATTTCATTTATTTTAATTCCAGATTTTATTGCTTTGATTATGTAGAATAATCTTTTATCAGTAGGATTTTCTAATTCATCTTTTATCTTTTTAATATCATCCTCTAAATCGTCAATATCCGTTAACTCTCTCCTTATATTTAGCATTCTCACGGCCTTTTGTATAGCTTCTTCGAATTTTCTGCCTATTGCCATTACTTCCCCAACAGATTTCATTTGTGTTCCTAACCTCCTATTGACTTTCCTGAACTTTTGGAAATCCCATCTGGGCATCTTAACGACTATGTAATCCACAGCAGGTTCAAAACAGGCTGTTGTTGTTCCAGTGACTTTATTTATCAATTCTGGTAAGGTATATCCTATTGCTACCTTAGCAGTAATATATGCAATAGGATAACCAGTTGCCTTTGAAGCAAGTGCAGAACTTCTAGACATCCTTGAATTAACTTCTATAACTTTGAATTCCTCACTCTTTGGATCTAGAGCAAATTGTATGTTGCATTCACCAATAAGTCCAAGTGCTTTTACAACTCTGAAACAGGCTTCCTTGAGCATGCTGTTTTCTCTGACTGTCAGAGTTTGAGCAGGAGCAACAACAATACTATCACCTGTATGAATTCCCATGGGATCAAAATTTTCCATGCTACAAACTGTCATGCAATTATCGTCATAATCTCTCAAAACTTCATATTCTATCTCTTTCCATTTTCCAACATATTGTTCAACTAGCACTTGTCCTATTCTACTATGAGCCAAGCCGATTGAAGCAATTCTCCTCAATTGTTTTTCATTATAAGCAGTGCCAGTACCCTGACCGCCAAGAGTATAAGCGACTCTTATCATCACAGGATAACCAATCTCATTCGCCACTTCAATCGCTTCTTCAATACTGTTCGCTTTTCCACTTTTTGGTATGGGTATGTTGTTTTTTAACATAGTACTCCTGAATAAATCACGATTATCAGCCCTTTCTATAGCCTCTATACTCATTCCTAAGACTTTTACATCATGTTTCTTGAGGATGCCTCTTTCAGCCAATTCAGTACCACAGTTCAAAGCTGTTTGACCACCAAACCCTAACAGAATACCGTCTGGTTTTTCTTTTTCTATGATTTTTTCAACAAATTCTGGTGTGGTGGGAACAAAATAAGCTTTATCAACAAATTTTTTATCCGTCTGGATAGTTGCAATGTTCGGGTTCACAAGGATAGCTTCTACACCTTCTTCCTTCAATGCCTTTATAGCTTGAGCACCAGAATAGTCGAATTCACCCGCTTCACCTATTTTTATTGCTCCACTTCCTATGATTAGGACTTTTTTGGTCCCTTTTAGTTTTGGCATTTCTTTACCTCCTCTAAAAAGTTGTCATAAAGGAATCCACATTCGAGGGAATCTTCAGGGCGGAATTGTATGCCGAATAAACTTTTGTGTTTTATACCTTCGATTGTCTTATCATTCGCATTCTTAAACCAAATATTAAAATCTGTTTCTTTCAAGCTATCTGGTTCAATGACAAATTCATGATTCTGTCCTGTAATATAACATCTCTTCCCTTCTAGATTTATGGCAGGATAGTTTTGACCATGATGACCAAATTTTAGTCTGTAGATATCAGCTCCAGCAGCTAAGGCTAGTATTAAATTCCCAAGACAAATCCCCATGATTGGTAAATCAGTTTCAATCAATTTTTCTACAGTCTTTATAGTTTTTCTACATTCTTTAGGGTCACCAGGACCATTGGAAATTACAATACCAGAAGGGTTCAACTTCAAAATCCTATTAAAAGAATAATCGTAAGGAACTCTTACTACATTAACATTTCTAGCTAATAAATTCCTAAGAATTCCGAATTTCATCCCACAATCTATTGAAACAATATTAGGAGAATTTCCAGTGGAGTATCTAATCAGTTTATCTATCGTTACTTCTTTTACTAAGTCTTTTTTTTGAGTATTTTCAATTGTTTTTAATTTTTTCTTGAGACTTCGAATATCGATTTTTTCATCTACTTTTAGTATTCCTAGCATGGTTCCTTTAGTTCTAAGTATTTTTGCGAGTTCTCGGGTATCTAAACCTACAATACAGGGAATTTTTTGTTCATATAACCAATCATTTAGAGGTTTATTGTTAGTCCAATGACTAGGATTCATTTGCAATTCAGAAACTGCGATTCCTTTTACATGAATTTTATTCGATTCGAAATGCAAGGGTATACCAAAATTATCGACAATATCATAAGAAGGGACGCCATAGCAACCTATCAAAGGATAAGTTTGAATCATAATTTTGTTGGAATAAGAAGGATCTGTTAAAGCTTCAGGATAACCAAGCACTCCTGTGTTAAAAATAACTTCGCCAGTAACCTCGCAAGGATAACCAAAACCAGAGCCTTTGAATGTGGTCCCGTCTTCTAAAACCAAAATCGCATTGTTGATGGGAACCCACCATAATTTAGGTTAATTAATTTAAAAAAGATTGCTACTTAGGATTCTATGTTTCAGAATGACATAAATTTAAATAGTTCAGTGAACACAAATATTATAACAGTTTTTTTCTGAATTGAATTTTATTCGACTTCTATTATATCACCAATCGTAAGCTCTCCCTTTCTAGGTTTTCTTGCTGTCTTCTTTTTTTCATAGGGTTGTTTGAGTTTAATCTTCAAGAATCTTTCTATCTTTTTTGTTAAAGTTTCATTGGGTCTCATCTCTTCGTTTTCAATCCTTTTTATGACAGATTCCCTCTCATTGATTTTTTTAGCGAATTCTTCTCTCGTAAGATTCATTCTTTTCCTCGTTTCAATTATTCTCTTTCCATAATTATCAACAAAGACAGTCTCTTCTTCCTCTAGGTAAGGTGTATAGATTTTTCTTTTTACTCTTGGCATTAATTCAGGTTCTATTACTTTTTCACCGTAACCAAGACAATTTTCACATACTTCAAGGATAGTTCCTTCTGTCTCTATTTTAAATAACTTCGAGACTTCCTTACCACAAATATTACATTCGATGTTACTCGCCGGTCAGGATTTGCCCAAAAATTTAACTCTTATATAATCACAATGTCTCGTGATTTTATCTATTTCATTAATTTTAATCGTCTTCTCACAGTACTTCACGCAGTTTTCACAAACTTCTACTATCATGCACTTACATATACCTAAAATCGGTACTGATATACGTTTTTGACATATTAAACAAGTGGGGACGTGGATACACCATTAATTTTTCTAATAAAGTATTACAATAGTTAAAGATAAATTAATTTTCTGCCGACGATATTTTGTCTTCAATCGAAAATGGTTTGCTTTGTTTATCTAAATACACATCAAATTTCTTTACTTCAATTTCATCCGAGCCACATATGGGACATAAACTTATTTCAAGATTTTCATCCCATTTATTAGTGTATGATTCAATAAAAGAAAGATCCTCACACGAAACACATCTTACTGAATATATAATACTACCTGCGGGTTTATTCTTAGAATGCCATCTTAAAAGTTCCTTATCTTCAATAATTTCATATACAATGTTAAAAATATACCCAGCATTTTCTATCTTAGCAGTTTCATTACAACATGGACATGTTTGACTTCTCGCGATGTATGCGTTAGGAGTTAAAGGAATAAAAACTATAAAAGTAAGATAACCATCCCTTTCACAATTTACATATAATTTCATGTAGTCTCGAGATTTCATACTATGTTGTAAAACAGTTAATGTTTTAAGCCTTTCTATATCTCTGAATGAGAATCTAAGACATGTATTTGATGATGATAAAAATGAGTATAGTTTCAAATAACTTAGATAAAAAGTAATTAATATCAAGTCCATTTCTTAAATTAGTATAAGATAGAAATGAGCGATTATCATAAAAGAAGTATAATAAAGGCGATCAGCTGGAGAGTAATAGCAACATTAATAACTATGATATTGGTATTTTTATTCACGGGACAATTGGATATAACTCTAGGGGTCGGTGCTCTGGATATTACTTCCAAATTATTTTTTTATTATTTACATGAAAGAGCATGGAATTTAATCAGATGGGGCAGAAAATAAATAAGAAATATCCTTTTAAAGTAGAACATTAAAATAAGTGAAATAAGATTAGATTATTTGAGGGGGTATGATGGGATTCTTTAAAGAATTTATGGACTTCATGAAAGAACAGAAGATAATTTCAGTGGCTCTAGCATTTATCGTTGGTATTGCAACAGCTTCACTGGTCCAAGCATTGGTAAAGGACATAATAACTCCGATATACGCACCTTATCTGGATTTTTTGGACCCAGAAACTGCGATAGAAATAGGGAGATCAAAATTCCTTATCGGAGATTTCATAATGCAATTTGTGAACTGGATAGTGATTTTACTATTGATCTTCATAATAGGTAAAAAAGTAGCAAAAAGTAAGTAAACCCTTTTTATTTTCTTTTTTACTTCTTTAAATTAACCCCAAGAATCAGTTAGATTTTTGTTCTGAAGAAATTAAATCAACTCAACGGTCCCAGCAGGTTTAGTTGTAATCTCATATCCTACAAATTTTACTTGAGGAAACCGTTCAATAATTTTTTCTTCTATCTTCTTCAAATGAGAGAAATCTATTTGAGTCGGTACAGCTGTCATGAAATCTGTAGTATTAACAGAGCGTATGATGATGCCTAAATCTTCATTTTTTACAAAATCTTTTGTAAGGATAACAACAACTCTACAAACCTCTCTTATTTTACCAGTTATTTCAGTCTGTAATCTCAAAACGTCTGTCCAAGAAATATCATCCCATGCCATTTTTCCGTCTTTAAAGATACTCAATCCAACAATCTTCCCAATATGTCTTTCATCACCTTTTACACCTATCGCATCATCTTCAAAGACAAAATTTTCAATCTCATAATTTCCCTTGAAATATTTTTTACAAATTCCGTTGACTTCTTGATTAGATTTAATGATAGAATTGTTAATCAATGCAGCCAAATATTGTGATGGTTTATACTCTTTTAATTCTTGTTCAACTATATCGGTAACCTCTCTCAATATATCCAATTTTTCTTTCGTTATCTTTCCAGTAACTCTACAACCTAACCCAGGACCGGGAAAGGGTTGTCTTTCTGAGATTTCTTTCGTTAATCCCAATTCCCTTGCAAGAACTCTGACCTGATACTTGAATAGCGTGGACATCGGCTCAATCAATTTTAGTTTCATACCTTTAGGCAGGCCAGCAACATTGTGATGTATTTTTATCAAACCACCATGCCCTCTATCAATTTTTTTCTTCGCTTCACCTCTGGTACTTTCAATAACATCTGGGGCAATAGTACCTTGAATCAACCATTTTGCATTCTTATCCCTTGCAACCTTCTCAAACTCCTCTATGAAAATTCTTCCGATAATTTCCCTTTTTTCATCAGATGTCAAGGCATTTTTCAATTCTTTCAAACATTTTTCACTGACGTTTGAAAAAATAACATTTAGTCCTATATTCCTAAGAAGATCAACGACCTTTTTACTCTCGTTTTTCCTCATCAACCCAGTATCAACATGAACAGATATTAGATTCTTACCAATTGCTTTATGTGCAAGCACTGCAAGAGTTGTTGAATCGACTCCTCCACTAACAGCAATAATAGCTTTTTCATCGTTCACTTTCCTTCTTATCTCGGATATAGATTTTTCTATGAATTGTTTGACATCCCATCCTCTCCTTTCACAACCACATACATCAAAAGCGAAATTTTCAAGTATTTTGTAACCTTTAGGAGTGTGTGATACTTCTGGATGGAATTGCAGTCCAAACAATCTGTTATCGCAATCAAATGCTGCTATCTTACATTCTGTAGTCGAAGCTATAATCTCAAATCCTTCAGGTAAACTCGTCGCTGTATCTCCATGACTCATCCAACAAATTTCATTCCTATTCAAACCCTTAAAGAGAGGATTAGTATTATAGAGCGTTAATTGTGAGAATCCGTATTCACCTACTTTTCCTCTTTTCACTTCTCCTCCCAGTATATGAACCATTGCTTGATGTCCATAACACAAACCAAGAATAGGTATTTTCAAATGTAAAATTGCTTTATCAAAAAATGGTGCATCCTTATCATAAACAGAATAAGGCCCTCCAGAAATGATTATACCTTTGGCTCTTAATCCTTTGATTTTTTCCGCAGTAATCTCATAAGGTAAAATTTTTGTATCGACTCCACATTCAAGAAGGTTCCTTCTGATGTTAAAAACATATTGTCCACCGAAGTCAAGTATTATTATTTCGACCATTTAACTCACGAAATTAACAGCTTAAACTCTCATTCAAACTCTATTGTTGATGGAGGCTTATCTGTTATATCATACAAGCATCTTACAACACTTGGTATCTCTTCTGTTATCCTCTTTGAGATTTTATTCAAGATCTCATAGGGTATTTCCATTGCCTCTGCTGTGATCGCATCCTTGGATTTGACAACTCTAACCGTTATTATATTCCCGTAAACCCTTTTTTCCCTTTTAATACCAGTGGCCTTATCACTATGTATAACAGCAAAACACTGAAATGCTCCAAGATATTTCGTCTCTTCTTCAACGATTTTTGTAGCTTTTCTCAATGTATTTATCTTTTCTGGAGTCACTTCTCCCAATACCCTTATCGATAATGCAGGTCCTGGGAATGGCATCCTTTCTGAAATTTCTTGAGGAAGTCCTAATTCCCTTGCAACCATCCTGACTTCTGGTTTGTACAATTCTTTCAATGGTTCTATTATCTTGTATCCATAAGTTTTTGGATCAATCCCAATCTGTTCTAGAACATTATGTTGTGATTTGATGCCTTGAATAGTCTCTTTAATATCTGCCGCGATTGTACCTTGAGCAAGATACTTTATTCGTACTTCTTTGAGTACTCTTCCTAGTGTTCTATAAAACTTATCCCTGAATGTCTTTCTCTTTTCTTCGGCATCTGTTTTTCCTTTCAAAACATCGAAGAATTCCTTCTTTGCATCGACAAACCTGGCTTTGATTCCTAGTTTCTTTAGAGTGTTGACTACAAACTCTGGTTCTCCTTCTCTTCTTAAACCGTCATCTATGAATACAGCTAATAAATTTTCTCCTATAGCTTTGTGAACAAGAGCAGTAACAGTAGTACTATCAACACCACCAGAACAAGCTGAAACAACCTTATTATCCTTAACTATTGATCTTATCTCATTCAAACTCTTTTCAATAAATCCTTTTGGGTCGAACATTAAGTAACTTTTGTCTTAGAATTTATAAAAGTTAACGTTCAAAAAATATGCATTCTATAGTAAACCCGTACATCTCCAGTTTATTTCTGCTTGTTTTGTTACAATGTTTACAACGCACGCAGGGTTGCACCCTTCTTTTACAATCTCGAGGTCTATCCACCATGTTCCCGTATATTCGTTGCACATGTAGGTTTCTTTGAGTCGATTACCACATTCACTGTTGATAGCAATTTGTTTAGCTTCTGTTAAACTCATACTTTCATTAGTGTCTATTTTAGTGCAATACTCTTCTTCAGATATTTCCTCTTGTTTTATCATATCCCACTTTTTATCCAATACAGCCGAAGTGATAATTCCCCTTTCAACCATAACAGATGCCGTATGTGGAGTAATAACTGTTGCTAATACTTTTCCAGTCCTATCACCATAACCCGCATACCTGGATTTAAATTCAAAAATGAATGCCCAGCAGAATGGACATCTTACAGTGTAAGTCTCTTTATACTCCAGATCAAAACCATCAAATCGATATGTAGGTGAATTTAGTACGAACTGTCTTGCTATCTCTTTACTCTGTTCTTCCGTAACCTCAGTTTGAATACAACCCGAAAATACTACTGAGATTATTACAATGAACGCCAAAATGCCATATGATCTTTTGTTTTTCATATAATCTTTGATTGTATTAATCGCTTATAAAAGGTCTCGTTTTTATTCGGTTTTTACCGAAATATTCTAAATATTGTTAGATCGCAGAAATGATACCAGAAGGAGTTTTAATTTTAACATCACTTTTTTCTGTAACTTTCCCGATTTTTATTGCTTTAATATCATATTTTCCACATATCTCAATTACTTTCTTTACTTCTTCTTCAGGTACAACAACTACGAACCCGATACCACAATTAAAAGTCCTGTACATTTCCCTATCAGAAATATTTGCATTTTTTTGAATGAGTTTGAATATTTCTTGAGGTTCAGGCATGTTATCTAAAAGGAATCCAACATTCGCTTTTTCTCCAATTCTCATTAACTTAGAGAAAGCCCCACCAGTTATGTTAGCTAACCCGTGAACTTCACAATTCTTAACGATTTCAAGAACTGGTTTTACGTATATTTTCGTTGGTATTAACAATTCTTTGTAATATTTTTTTGGAAGGACTTTTCTTGCTAGAGTTAATCCATTGGAATGTATACCAGAACTCTCTAAACCAATAACAACGTCTCCAGGTTTCATCTTTTCTCCAGTCATGATTTTATCCTTATCTACGATGCCCAAGACAGTGGCAGCCAAATCAAAACCCTTGTTATTTATTCCTTTTATTATGTCAGGCATTACCGCCGTTTCACCCCCGACTATCACGGTCTCAGCCTGTTTCGCACCTTCTACTAAACCTTTTGTTATTTCTTCTATCCTCTCATCATTAGGCTCTTGAACAGCCAAATAATCGACTAAAGCAACGGGCTCGGCACCAATACAAATAATATCGTTAACTACCATAGCAACAGCATCTATACCCACCGTATCATATTTATCCAGAGCTTGACTTACTACAACCTTAGTACCAACACCATCTGTATGTAATGCCAAGACTTTATTATCATCAATTTCTATTAAGCCAGCATAATGACCAAAAACTTTTAGAGGTTGTCCTATTTTTCCTTCCCTAAGATCAAAAGTTTTTTTTATTTGATTCCAGATGTCCTTATGAGATTTCTTTACCTTCTTTATGTCAACGCCAGCCTTACTGTAAGTCATTTTTTTCATCGATATCAACTCATAAATATCTGTTTAAATTAAAATAAGATAAAGATAATTTTTAAGAACACCAAATAATAATCAATGCTACCAGATTTGATTTTAATTAAAGCGATTGTAACTTTGTTCATAATATTAGATCCTTTGGGTAATGTACCCATTTTCATTTCACTCACACAAAGTGCATCTCCATCCAGGAAAAAGAAAATTTTTCATTTGGCCACTATAGTAGCCTTTATTCTATTACTAATTTTTGGTTTAGCAGGTCAACAAATATTGATACTATTTGGTATATCTTTACACGAGTTCATGATTGCTGGTGGCATTTTACTTTTACTGTTATCAATGAAAACTCTTTTTTGGGGTGAGAGACATAAAGTTATCACTGAAGAAGTCGGTGCAGTACCTATCGCAACTCCACTTCTTGTCGGTCCTGGAACAATAACTGCAACTATTGTATTATTAGAAACAACTGGGTTATTTGTCACTATGTCATCCATTCTGATAAATTTCCTAATAATAGTAGTGATGTTCAGGTTCATTGAAAATATTCACAAATTTTTAGGAAAAGTAGGGGCAATGGTGATGAATAGAATTATGGCAATATTTCTAGCCGCTATAGCGGTTGGTTTTATAATCGAGGGAATTAGAATAGTTTATTCATTATGAAATTAAACACCATAAAACTATAAATATAACATTAATTTTCTAAGTTTTTACATAGGTAAAAACCATGATAATTGCCGCCACAAGCGATATACATTCCCCAAGATACTTCGATTTGTTAGTCAAATCTATAGAAAACCTTCATATTAAACCCGACATATTTTTTCTTGGTGGAGATATAATTTACAGAGGAAACGTTAATGAATATCAAAAAGTTTACAATGTCTTCTTCGGTAAAATTACCTGTCCTATCATAGCTTGTTTTGGTAATGAAGAGTTTGGACCAGAGATAAGAGTTTTGATCGAAAATCAAGTTCCAGATATTAAATTCTTAGACGATGAAAGTTTGACTCTTGATATAGACAATAAATCAGTTGGTATAGTTGGTAGCATAGGAAGCTTGGATAGGCCTACTTTTTGGCAAAGGAACAACATACCAGGGATCTATGATACTTATAAGAAGAGGATAGAGACTGTTGAAAATTTACTATCATTTCTAAAAACCGATATAAAAATTCTACTCATACATTATGCACCAACCTACAAGATCCTAGAAGGGGAAAACCCAAGAATATACGCAGAATTGGGATGCAACAACTATGAAAGAGTTTTGAGAGAACAGAAACCTGATATCGTGATAACAGCACACTCACACCAAGGCAAGAAAGAGGCGTGGATAGACACTGTTCCTATATTCAACGTTGCTATACCTTTGCACAAAGAGATAGTTGTAATTGACACTGAGAAGGATTTGAAGCCTGGTTTAGAGAAATTCATAAAGTGAGTTTCATTCAGAATTATTTTTTGAAGCTATGAATAAATCATGTAAAACTTTAATTGCCTTCTTATAATCTTTGGGAGATATATAGAGAATGAATGATGGACTATATATACCTGGATGAGCTCCAAGGATGTTTATTCCTGCTTCTTCAAGAGATATACCTACCTTCCCTAGAATACCAGGAACTTCCACCATATTGCCTACAAGACCGACTAAAGCAATATCATTCACCTCCTCTATAATAGAACCTAATTTATTGTTCATCTCTTCGAAATCTTTTTTCATCAGGATTATGTTATAAACCTCATAAGAACCGGGAATCCCAAGTCCGTCTGAAGTGAATAATCTTTCGTATCCGTAAAAATCGATGAAATCTCTTATTTTTCTACGATTGAATTCGTTACCGATTTTAATGGAAACACAATCTCCTGTTCCTGTCACACATTTAACAGGCTCTCCGACGTATTCTTCACCAGAAATATCAGTAACCTTATCAGGGTCAAACAAACAAGGAACCTTAATATCTAAGTAATATGACGATGCAAGTTTCATCGCCTTTGGAGCTATGATTTTCCCTCCAAGGTTTGATAAGAATTCAGATTCTTCCCAAGTTAAGTTCTTGATGAATTTAACGTTTTCTTTACCAACAATTTTTGGGTCTGCACTTGTGATCGGTACATCTTTCCAAAGGAGTGTTTCAATGTCATAGTCATCTCCGAATAGAATAGAAAACACGATTGCTGTTATATCTGAACCGCCTCTTCCTAAAGTCGTCAAAAGTCCCAATTCAGTCCTTCCGATAAAACCTGGAATGACTATAGTATTCTTATCTTCAATTTTTTCTACAACTTCACTCATCGCTTCCCTAGTCTTTTGAAAATCTACATTAGCATCTCCGAATCTATCATCACTAATAATAGGGAAATTCTCGTCGAAGTTGACACCAAATGTTTTTATGTTTTTCTTATTCAGGTATGATGATATTAAAAGAGCAGAAAAACGTTCTCCAGCCGATATTATGTCATCTTTTATTTGCCCTTTAAAACCACTCCTTCTTACGAATTTTAGGCTTTTCTTTACTTCTATGAGTATTTTATCAAATTCTTTTTTCAGATTCAATCCTTCTTTTTTTGCAAATTTATAGTATGGAGAAAAAATTTCATCCACAACGTTAACTTCTTTTGAATTAGGGTCTCTTTCTAAACTTGAAATTTTAAGTCCAGTATCTATGAGTTTGTCTGTAATGTCTTTGAAAGCAGAGACAACAACTACAGGAACACTCGTATGGATCTGTTCCTCTATTATTTTATGAATAACCTTAACATGTTCTCCTTTACTCCCTAGACAACTTCCACCGAATTTGTTTACTACAAGTTTCATTTATTTCACTTTTCAAAATATTTTATAATTATCTTTTTAAGTCTATTTAAACTATTTAAACTATTAAATTGTGGTATGATGGATAAAAGAAATGTTGCTATAATCGGAGCAACTGGTGTAATCGGTCAACAGTTTGTGGAAGTTTTAGATAAACATCCATGGTTCGAAATATCGACTTTAGCAGCATCAGCAAGATCAGCTGGTAAAACTTATTTTGATGCTATTAAGGAAAGAAAATATGTTGACCTGAAAAATATATCTGAAGAAAATCTTCAGAAAAAAGTAGTAGATGTGAATGATATTAATCCCAAATCATTAGATGAAGAAATTATTTTCTCAGCATTGCCTGCAGAAAACGCCATGGAGATTGATCCAAGATTTGCAAAACACAAACATGTTGTGAGTACTTCCTCAGCTTTTAGGTATGACGATGATGTTCCTATTCTGATACCTGACATAAACCCTGATCACATTGAGATAATGAAAACTCAAGAAAAGAGAGGATGGAAAGGTTCTGTTTCAGCCATACCCAATTGCACAACAGATGGTTTGGTAATATCATTAAAACCAATTTACGAAAAATTCGGTGTCAAAACACTTTTTATGACTTCTTTACAAGCTTTATCTGGGGCAGGTGAAAAAGGAGTTAGAAAAGACTCTGAATACAGAAAAATTATGATAAAGAATGTGTTACCTTTCATCAACAAGGAAGAAGAAAAAGTTCAAAAAGAAGTATTAAAGATTCTTGGAAAATGCGAAAACGGAAAAATCGTTAATGCTAACATAGACATTTACGCTACTTGTACAAGAGTTCAGGTGGAAGATGGTCATACAGAAACAGTTTTTATTGAGACAGAAAAAGAATGTAGCGTGGATGATATAAAGGATGTATTAAAAAATTACGTGGGTGAACCCCAAAAATTAAAATTACCATCAGCTCCTGAAAAACCGATAGTAGTTTTTGATGATCCATTACCTGGAAAATATGAAACTTTTAGACCTCAACCGAGATTGGATGCAGAGGAATTTGGAGGTATGGTAACTTTTGTTGGAAGACTGAGAAAAGTAAAGGATAAAATAGGTTATGTCCTTCTCTCTCACAATACAAAAAGAGGAGGGGCTAAAGGCGCTGTATTGAATGCCGAATTCTTAGTAGCCAAAAAGTTCATTTAAGTCCTAAAACGTCTTCTTTGAAAGTATAAAGTCCAGGCTTTTTATCTTTATTCTTGACTATCCATCTTATTCCTTGTAATGCACCTATCCCAAAAACTTCTGGATTGAATGCATCGTGTTGGAGGATTAGTCTTTCTGAATAAGATTTCTTCGGTGTAAACCAAATTTCATGATGTCCTGCAACCAATCCCACTCTTCCACCAAGAACATCTATCTCATTATCCTTTCTTTTTACTCTTCTTTCGAATGTTAATGTGTCCTTACCATCAACGTTTTTCTTGAGAATTTCTGCCAAAGCTTTTGCTGTACCAGACGGTGAATCTGCTTTTTTTGTATGATGTAATTCTCTTACTGTCACATCAAAGTCAAGTCTTCCAAGTAATTTTGATAATTGGTCAGTAATGTAAAATAGAGCATTAACTCCGATAGCAAAATTTGGCGCATATAAAATTCTTTTCTTGTTTTTTATGGCAATATTCTTGACTTCATCAATTTTATCATACCAACCTGTTGTACCAACAAGAATGTCGAACCCTGCCTTTGAAATTTGTTTTATGTTATCTACAACTGAATCAGGATGAGTAAAATCAATGAAAACATCTGCTGAAATTTTAGATTTCAACGCATCAGAAACACTTTTGCATTCACTTAAATTGTGATCGACTTTACAAACTACCTCAATATCATCGCTCTCTGATATCAATTTTTGTAGAACCTTACCCATTCTTCCCTCAGAGCCTACTATAGCGACTCTAATCTTAGTCATATGTTAGCCCTTTCCGATACTTTTCGTTGGATAATCTCTCCTCAATGTTTACATCGAAGAATTTTTCTATCGGTTCTAGGATTTCTGGATTGTTTTCCTGAACGGTTCTTGCTTGAGTTAAGACATTCTCTAATCCCATATTTGTCATTTTTCCTAATGGTTGTCTGAGTGGACTAGAAATCATACCTAGAATATTCATCAATGTTTTGAAAGCTAACGGATTCCTAGCTTTTATTAACCTTTCACCGTATGGTGTTGGTTCAGTGGTTTTTACAGTTACCATCTGGAACAAAGGTTTAAGTGCTTTCATTAGTTTCTCGCCTTTTTTCATATCTTTCTTAAGTAACGCTTGTGTCATCTGTTGTATAGCTCCTGGTGCGACATTAGAAGCGACTGATACAACACCACTTGACTTAATATCAAGTGATGTCATCATATCAAAAGTCTTATCGTCATCTCCAGACAATATATCAAAATCTTCACCACATACTTTTCTGGTAAGTTTCATGTTGTCTAAATTCCCTGTTGCTTCTTTAACAGATCTGACATTAGAGTATTGAGAATGAAGAATAGCAAGGTCTTGAGGTAACAATTGGGTCCCTGATCTTCCAGGAATGACATATGGAATTACTTGAGTATCTGGGAATGCCTTTGCGACAGGCTCAACATATTCCTTCCTTATTTCGAGTGAACTTGGACCATTATAGTATGGGTCAACCAATAAAACCGCTTCTACTCCAATATCAGCGGCATGTTTTGTACCTTCCATTGTTTCTTTAGTATTGTTACTACCAGTCCCACCGATAGTTAAACATCTACCATTGATGAACTCGTGGATTTTTTCTATGACTTTGTTATGTTCTTCCCAAGTCAATGTCGGACTCTCTCCTGTAGTTCCAACAGCAAGAATACCGGAAACACCTTGCTTAACTTGAAATTCAACTAACTTTTCAAGAGCCTCATAATCAACATCAAGATTTTTTTTCATAGGTGTGACTGAAGCTGTGTAACATCCTTTAAAGAAAGTCATTTTCACCCCCTCCTCCAATATTTGATTTAAATTGAATATATAAAAAGTTATAAAATCAACAAAATGATAATTGTTCGTGATACAATGAAAAATTCATCAAAAAAGGTTAGAATAGCTGTAATGGGTCATGGGAATGTTGGTAAAGGAGTTATAGATGCGATAGATGTTAGTCCTGATACAGAACTCACTGGGATAATTACTAGGAGGGTAAAAGAACTTTCTAAAGAATTACCGAACAAAAATGTTGTTTCTGATGTGAAAGATTTGAATGATGTGGATGTAGTTGTTTTGGCTATCCCGTCTGAATTGGTTCCAAGAACTGCACCTGAAATCTTAAAATTAGGAATCAATACGATAGATAGTTTTGACATGCATAAGGATAATTTGTGGAAATTGCGACAAAAGTTGAATAAAATCGGTAAAGAACATAATTCTGTTGCGATGATCGGTTTTGGTTGGGATCCTGGAATCAATTCCATGATGAGAGCAATCTTTGAAGCAACAATACCTTTCGGCGTCACAGATACTGATTTTGGACCAGGAATGAGTATGGGACATAGTGCTGTCGTGAGGAGTATTACTGGCGTCAAGGATGGAATCTCGATCACTAAACCGAAAGGAGGTGGAAGACATTTAAGAGAGGTTTATGTCATTTTAGAACCTGGAGCGAATTTTGAAGAAGTTAAAAAGAAGATTGTAAACTATCCATTCTATTTTGAACACGATGAAACTTACGTAACACAAGTTGACAGTTTAGATAATTATAAGGATATGGGTCATGGTGGTCTTGTAACGAGAAGAGGAAAGTGTGGGAAAACATCCAATCAATTCCTTCAATACAAAATTAGAGTGGATAATCCAAAGGCAACCGGACAGATAATGATTGCTGCAGCGAGAGCGAGTATGAAGTTGAAACCAGGAGCTTATACTCCGATAGATGTTCCGTTGAGTTATTTTCTCGTAGGTTCTGATGAAGAATTGATAAAAAAATTCATATAATTTTTTACAAACTTTGTTTTCTTATTAAATCCTCGAAATTTTCTCTTTCTCGAATTATTTTTATTCTTCTATTATCAATCATTATCTCTCTTGGTCTAGGTCTCATGTTATAATTCGATGCCATAACGATGCCATAACCACCTGCATTCAATATCGCCAAAACATCTCCAACTTCAGTTCTTGGTAATTTTCTTTGGGCATGTTTATTTTCAGTAAAAACATCCCCACTCTCACAAAGATTTCCACTAACTCTATAACTTTTCTCTGGTTTCAAATCAGCTTTATTCGCTATCACGATTTCATGGTAAGTTTTGTATCTTGATGGTCTGTCAAGAACGTTAAAACCACCGTTAACACCCAATTCAAGAATGTATTTATCACTCACATCAACAACCGACATCAACAAAATTTCTGAATCTCCGACGATATATCTTCCAGGTTCTAGTTTAAGGATAAAATCTCCTAGTTCATATTCTTCTGCTTTAGTTTCAACAATTTCTGATATTTTTTCACCGAAAGACTCTAAGTCAACAGGTCTATCAATTTTTTTGTAAGGAATTCCAATTCCACCCCCAAGATCTATAAATTCAAAATCTATCCCTAATTCTTTGTGAACTTTTCCCGCAATTTCCATGATTTTTTCAGCTGCCTCATAGAACATAGATATGTATGGAGGGAGAATACCAGAGCCAATATGTTGATGAATGCCTATTGGAGTGAGGTCAAGTTCTGTCGCTTTTTCAAATGCTTCCAAGGCTTGATGTTCTGGAATTCCATATTTAGCATCATCACCTGCTGTGATACAGTCTGGAGTATGACCAGCACCTTTCCCAGGGTTAATTCTTATCGATATTCTTGGATCAAAATTTCTCATTTCTTTAAGATCTGCATACCTTTCTAGTTGTCCCATTGAGTCCACGTTCATAATCGCTTTATCCAACACAGTTTTCATATCTTCAACAGTCACACTAGTTCCAGTGAATAATATCCTATCTTTTGAAAACCCAACTTTTTCCGCTGCTAAAACATCGAATGGTGATACAGCATCTATGTTAGAACCAAGTTTTTTTAATAAGTTAATTACAGCTAAGGTAGAATGTGCTTTCATTGCGAAATGAATCTGAAGTTTTCTTTTTAGGTGTTTTTGAACAGAATCGAACACTCTTTGATAATTTTCTTTAACTCTGTTTGCGTTAATAACGTAAAGAGGAGTACCATACTTTTTAGATAGTTCTACCGTACTATGATTACCTATATATAATGTATGTTTTATCACTTCTAGATGGTCTGGAATCTCCCACCACATAAGAAGAAATTGAAGGTGGAATCATAAAAATATATATGTATGTTATCATCATTACTTTTAGGTGCTAAGGATGCACGGTGAATGTCGGGTACACAACTGATTCTCGAGATTTGTTTAATCATATTTTTAAGTCTTGCATTTCCTATTCTATTAATTATTTAGGGTGTTTCGATGAAGTTTAGTCCAAAGATTACAGAGAAGAGATGGAATCCAGAATTAGAGAAGAGTATCAGGGGGAAATGGGATAAAGAGAAGATTTATGCCTTTAACATTAAAACTAAGAAAAAAATATTTTCTATCGACACTCCGCCGCCATATCCTTCTGGAAGACCATGGCACATCGGAGCAGCAGCACATTACTCACAGATAGATATGATAGCCAGAACCGCAAGAATGTTGGGTTTCGAAGTCTTCTTCCCGATGGGTATCGATAGGAATGGATTACCGGTCGAGATATACACAGAAAGGAAGTATGGCATAAGTCTACACGAGACCCCTAGAGAAAAATTCATTGAATTATGTACTCATGCCTTGGACGATTTGGAAGCAGAGATGATACAGATAATGATAAACATGGGAATGAGTTGTGATTTTGATGACTATTATCGAACTGACTCCAAGGAATACAGAAAGATGACACAAACAACCTTCATCGAACTATGGAATAGAGGTTTAATCCACAAGGACACAAGGCCAAACAACTATTGTATTGATTGTGGTACAACAATAGCGGATGCAGAGATAGAATATGAAGAATTACCGACAGAATTGATCTACCTAAAATTCAAAATTAAAGAAACAGGTAAAGATGTAATCATTGCAACAACTAGGCCTGAACTTCTTTGTTCCTGTGCCCTTGTTATATTTAATCCAAAAGATGATAGGTATAAAAACTTGGAAGGAAAACATGCTATCGTTCCTATCTTTGGTATTGAAGTTCCTATCAAATCTCATCCTTATGCCAAAATAGAGTTTGGAACTGGTTTGGTAATGATGTGTTCATACGGAGATTATTCAGACGTCAGACTATTTAGGGAATTAGGATTGGAAGAAATCATAGCGATAACCCCTGAAGGAAAAATGGGAGAAAAAGCTGGGAAATATGCGAATTTAAAGATAGAAGAAGCCAGGAAAAGAATCATAGAAGATTTGGAAAAGAATGGTTTGATAACGAAGAGAGAAAAAACAATGCACAGGACTCCTCTCTGTTACAGGAGTAAAACACCGATAGAGATCATACCGATGAAGGAATACTATCTAAAACAACTCGATTTCCTTCCACAACTCAGAAAAATAGGTAAAGAGATGCCTTTCTTCCCTGATAGACATAGACAAATATTTCTTGATTGGATAGACGCTATTACTATTGATTGGCCAATTTCAAGGAGAAGATACTACGGAACTGAGATTCCAATCTGGTATTGTAAAGGTTGTGGAAAGGCTTGTTTACCTAAGCCTGGAAAATATTATCAACCTTGGAATGAAGATCCACCGTTCAAAAAATGTCCACATTGTAAATCAGATAAAGGATTTGAAGGAGAGACTAGGACTTTCGATACTTGGATGGATTCTAGTATTTCACCGTTGTTTATCGCTCGTTATCAGAAGGATGATGAATTCTTCAAGCAGACTTTCCCGTCTGGAATAAGACCGCAAGCAAAAGATATCATCAGGACTTGGTTCCACTACACGATTCTGAGATGTTACCAATTGACTAAGAAACCTGCTTTTCATAGAGCTTGGATAATGGGTTATGGAGTTGACGAGAAAGGAGAAAGGATGAGTAAATCAAAAGGAAATGTTGTTGATCCCATACCCATCTTAGAAAAATTTGGTGGGGATATTTTCAGGTTTTGGAATGCAGCTGAAGCTAGTTTGGGTTCGGATTTCAGGTATTCAGATGAGAAGATAGAGACATCTGCAAAATTCTTGACGAAATTATGGAATATATCCAGATTCATCTCTATGTTTCCTGAGCCTAAAAAAGCAGAGTTGACTCAAACTGATAAATGGATATTGTCTGAATTGAATCAAATTGTCAAGGATTGTCTGAAGGGTTATGAAAAATTTGACTTCTTCATTCCCGCGAATGCTATAAGAGAATTTACTTGGAATTTGTTCGCTCCTCATTACATAGAAATGGCTAAATCAAGAGCATATGGAGAAGATTTCAATAAAAAAGAACAGGAATCTGCATGGTATACTCTCCACCTTACACTAAAGACATTGTTGAAATTATTCGCACCGATAGCACCACATATGACTGATTATATTTGGAGAGAATTGTACGGGAAAGAAAGCATACATAAGAAACCGTTCCCGAAACCAGAATGGAAGTATGGTCTAGAAAAGTTGACTGAATCTATAGAAAATTTCAACACGAAAATATGGAAGACGAAGAAAGACAAGGGAATGAGTTTAAAGGCTAAAATAAAGATGAAAATACCTAAGGATCTTAGACAGTTGAAAAAAGATTTGAAGAAGATGCATAATCTTGAAGTTTAATAAACTGCAGTAAGCCATTTCTTATATTTCTTGTTTTTTCCTTTAACAACATCAAAATACGTTTTCTGAAGTTTCTTTGTTATTGGACCAACCTTTCCTGAACCGATAACCCTATGATCAATCTTTGTAACAGGTGTTACTTCTCCAGCAGTTCCTGTTAAGAATATTTCTTCTGATACATACAATTCTCCTCTAGTTATATCCTGTTCAATACATTTCATTCCAAGGTCTCTTGAAATCTTCATTATAGAATCTCTCGTTATTCCCTCAAGTATTGATGCATGTAACGGAGGTGTTTTTAGAACACTATCCCTTACTATGAAAATATTTTCTCCACTTCCTTCAGATACAAAACCTCTATAATCCAATAAAATTGCTTCCTGATACCCATTCAGCAAAGCTTCTCTCTTCGCAAGTACTGAATTAGCATAATTTGCACAACATTTTGATTCTGGTGGCACAATGAATGGTGCGTGCCTTCTCCAAGAAGATATACAACAATGGATTCCCTTTTCTAAGGCTTCTTCACCAAGATATCTCCCAAAGGGTACAACAAAAACGAAAAAATTAATTGGTGTATCTCCTGGATTCAATCCAAGTTTTTTCATGTATCCATAATGAAGTACAGGTCTAATATAACCACTCTTTATCTTGTTTGCTTTAACTGTTTTCTTAACAGCAGAGCACATTTCTTCCAATGAAAGAGGTATAGGCATCAAATACATTTTCGCTGATCTTATCATCCTTTTCATGTGGTCTTCAAGTCTAAAAATAAAAGTATTATTCTTTCCTTCATAAGCTCTCATACCTTCGAATATCGCCAAACCGTAGTGCAAACTCCAAGTAGCTACGTGAACTTTCGCATCATCCCAAGGAACTAATTTTCCATCTTGCCAAATAAGTTTTGTTTTTTCTATCATGATTACATCTCCTTAATTTTTTTTACGATTTCATTTTTCACTTCATTCGTCTTGGAATTACCCCCTATATCATTAGTTCTAACTTTACCTTCTTTTAAAACTTTTACAACCGCCTTATCGATCATATCAGCAGCCTTTTTCTCTCCCAAAAATTCAAGCATCATGGCTCCAGCAAGTATTGCAGCTATAGGGTTTGCAACATTCTTACCTTTAAGTGGCGGTGCTGAACCATGTATTGGTTCAAACATTGAAGTTCCTTTTGGGTTTATATTTCCTCCAGGAGCCATTCCTAATCCACCCTGTATCATCGCCCCTAAATCAGTTATTATATCTCCAAACATATTATTAGTTACTATCACATCATACCATTCTGGATTTCTCACAAAATACATAGTAGTGGCATCGACATATTCACAACCCGTTTGAATTTTTGGATATTCTTTCCCAACTTCTTCAAAAACTCTTCTCCATAAATCACCTTCGTATGCTAACACATTCGCTTTATCAACCAAGGTTAATTTTTTTAATTTGTTTCTTTTTTTACAAGTTTCGTAAGCATACCTAATTATTCTTTCAACACCTTTTCGTGTGTTTATCGACGATTGTGTTGCAACTTCATCATTCGTACCTTTTTTTGAAAATTCTCCAACACCAACATAAAGTCCCTCTGTGTTTTCTCTGACAACAACAAAATCGATATCTTCTGGTTTTTTATCTTTTATTGGGCAAGGAACATTCGGGTAAAGTTTTATCGGTCTCAAGTTTACGTATTGTTCAAAGAATTGTCTCAATTTTAATAAAATTCCAATTTCAAGAATTCCTGGTTTAACTCTCGGATCACCTATTGCACCAAAATAAATTACTTTGAACTTACTCAATTCGTTCAAATCTTCCTCAGTAAGAGTTTTACCTTCTTCCAGATATCTTTCAGCTCTTATGTCATCTCTTCTGTGCCATTTAATTTTTATGTTCAGTTTATCAGAAACCGCATCTATGACTTTGATTCCCTCGTTGATAACTTCTATTCCAATCCCATCTCCACCTATGACTGCGATTTTATGAATCATCTTCTTCAAACCTTCTTTTTGACAATGTATTTCAGTAACCCTCCAGAATTAATTATATCCATTACAAATTTAGGCATTGGTGTAAAAGTATACTTTTCATTTTTACTAAGATTCTTTATCGCTCCTTTATTGACATCTATCTCAAGCTCATCTCCTTCTTTTACTTTTTCCACAACACCCTTGCATTCGATGACAAGAAATCCGTTATTAATTGAATTCCTAAAGAAAATTCTCGCAAAACTATTCGCTATAACAGCTTGGATTCCCGCTCCTCTTAAAGCCAAAACAGCATGCTCTCTTGAAGAACCACACCCAAAATCGTCTCCAACAACAAGAATATCTCCTGGTTTTACCTTTTTTACAAAATTAGTATCAAGGTCTTCCATCGCGTGTTTAGCAAGCTCTTTCTCATTAGTCATATTCAAGTATCTGGCAGGAATTATCTCATCAGTATTGATATGACTTCTTTTGTAAACTAATGCATGTCCTTTCATTTTTTCACCTACATTAAATTCCTTGGATCAGTAATTTTTCCTTCGATTGCAGAAGCAGCAGCAGTCGCAGGGTTTGATAAGTATATTTCTGATTCAGGAGAACCCATTCTACCAACAAAGTTTCTATTCGTGGTTGCGATTGCTCTTTCACCCTTAGCGAGAACACCCATGTGCATACCCAAACAAGGACCACATGTGGGAGTAGAAACTGCACATCCCGCCTTTACAAATATATCGATTAATTCTTCATTCAAGGCCTGAAGATAAATTTTCTGGGTCGCAGGTATGATTATACATCTAACATTTTCACTGACCTCTTTTCCTTTCAAGATATTTGCAGCAACTCTCAAATCTTCCATCCTTCCATTAGTACATGACCCAATAACGGCTTGTTGAATTTCTATATCTCCAACTTCAGAAACTGGTTTTGAGTTAGCAGGAGAATGAGGAAAAGCTACTTGTGGTTCAATATCCTTTGTTTCAATTTCAATCACTCTACAATAATTAGAATCCTTATCACTCTTGAAAATCTTGAAATCTTTTTTTGTCCTTTTCTTTACATACTCAATCGTTTTATCGTCTGGTTCTATGATACCAGTCTTGGCTCCTGCTTCAATCGCCATATTACAAATAGAAAACCTCCCATCCATCGAAACCTCTTTTATAGTGTTACCAGTAAATTCCATTGATTTGTACAATGCTCCATCAGCACCTATCTTACCTATTATATATAGTATCAAATCCTTACCCATGACCGCTTTACCTAATTTATCAGAAAGAATAAACTTCATCGTTTCTGGAACTTTAAACCATAATTCTCCTGTTGCCATCGCAGCTGCACAGTCTGTCGAACCAATCCCTGTTGCGAAAGCTCCTAAAGCTCCATAAGTGCAAGTGTGAGAGTCAGCTCCAACTATCAACATCCCAGGTCTTACCAATCCTTCCTGTGGCAACAAAGCATGCTCTATACCACCCTTTCCAACTTCATAATAGATAGTCCCATGTTTTTTTGCGAATTCTTTCATCCCTTTACAAATATTGGCAGCTTTAATATCTTTGTTGGGAGTCATGTGGTCAGGAACAAGAACAATTTTCTTAGGATCAAAGACTTTCTCTATCCCAGCTTTTTTTAATTCTTCTATTGCAATGGGTGCAGTAACATCGTTCGCCAAGACCAAATCTAGTCTCGCATTTATTATTTCTCCAGTTTCAACTTTTTTTCCACAATGTTTAGAAAGAATTTTTTCACTTATCGTTGGCATATTTTCACGATTTTGGTTCTCTTGCTATTGCTGTCACACCAGTTCTCACAATTTCTTTTACACCATAAGGGTTCATTAATTCCAAGAATGAATCAACTTTTTCTGGAGTTCCAACAACTCTGATCGTCAAAGAATCTGGAGCTACATCAACAATCTTTCCCTTGTATAAGTCTGAGTATTTCGTGACTTCCGATACGCTCTTTTTGGTTTTCGTGTGCACCTTTGCGAAACAGAGTTCAGCTACAACAGTCTTTTTCTCATCCAGATTAACAACACGTATAACATCTATCAATTTTCGCAATTGTTTAATTACTTGTTCCAAAGTTTCTTCATCGTCTTCCATCGTAAGAGTAATTCTTGATGTTCCAATTTTTTCAGTCTTACCAACTGTTATAGTGTCTATGTTAAAACCTCTTCTAGTGAACATTCCGACTATCCTAAGCATGACTCCTGGCTTATCCTCGACTAACAAAGCTATAACATGTCTTTTCATTTTCTCACCGGTTTTATATCCTCAAGTAGACTTTTCTTGATACAAGGCCCGAAAAATTGATCAAGAGAACCACCTGCAGGCATCATAGGAAGTATGTCAATTTTCGAATTAACATCAATGTCTATAACAAACGTTTCATCTGATTTCTTTGCAGCTTTAAGCGCCTCTTTAACCTCAGATGGTTTGTTTGCTTTCATTCCATCTAGCCCGAAAGCTTCCGCGTATTTTACAAAGTCAGGAACTTCACCTAGATATACATGTGAATATCTTTCCTTCAAGAAAAGACGAGTCCATTGATGGACCATTCCAAGCCATTTATCATGTGTAATTATAGCAATAACTTTAATTCCATTCTCCTTACAAGTCGCTAATTCCTTTCCAGTCATCTGAAAACTTCCGTCACCATCATAGTCAATAACTTCTACATCAGGGCAAGCAACTTTTGCTCCCACAGCAGCTGGGAATCCAAAGCCCATTGTTCCTAAACCACCAGAAGAAATGAAAGTTCTGGGTTTGTTCCTTATAAAGTAGTGTGCTGCGAACATCTGATGCCTTCCAACACCTGTGACGATTATATCATCGTCTTTCACAAATTTCTTCACTATATGTATCACAGTTCTTGGATCAACAGGACTACCTTTATAATTTAAGTTACATTCACAATACTCTTTTAATTCCTTTACTCTATCTGTCCAAACAGTCTTTCTTTTCTCAGTCATTTTCAAAAGAACTTTCAGTAAATCCTTCAATATGAGTTTTGCGTCTCCTACTATTGGTAAATCTACTTTCACGTTTTTTCCGATCTCTGCCGGGTCGATATCTATATGAATTACTTTTGCATCCTGTGCAAAGCTATCCAAACTTCCAGTAATCCTATCACTAAACCTCATCCCTATTGTTACAATGACATCTGCTTGTGTTAAAGCCCAGTTTGCAACCTTTCTACCATGCATTCCAGCCATACCTAAACAGAGAGGATGACTTTCAGGAAAAGAACCTTTACCCATTAGTGTCGTGACTACAGGTGTTCCAAGGAGTTCAGCTATTTTCATTAATTCTTCAGATGCACCTGAGATTACTACTCCACCGCCAGAAATGATCACAGGATATTGTGCGTTTAACAACATTTTAACGGCTTTTTTTATTTGTACAGGATGACCCTCAAGTTTTGGCTTAAACCCAGGGATATCTACCTCTTTTGGAAAATCTACCTTCGCTTCATTCAATTGTACATCTTTAGGTAAATCCACGACAACAGGTCCAGGTCTACCAGACGAAGCAATCTTGAAAGCACTTTTTATTATTCTTCCTATATTTTTTGGGTCTTTTATTTGAAAATTATATTTTGTTATCGGCATCGTCATACCAATGATATCAGCCTCTTGGAATGAGTCACCTCCAATAAGATTAGTTGGAACCTGACCAGTAAAAGCAACAATCGGTGATGAATCCATGTAAGCATCAGTTATTCCTGTTATCAGATTAGTTGCACCTGGTCCACTAGTTGCCATACAAACGCCAACCTTACCAGAAGCTCTCGCATAACCTTCGGCTGCATGTGCAGCACATTGTTCATGTCTCATGAGAATATGTTTTATATCTTTCTCATCATGAAGGACATCATAAACAATCATTATCGCTCCGCCTGTAATGCCGAATATGTGTTTGACTCCTTCTCTCTTCAATGCCTCAACTATTGCTTCTGCACCTTTCATTCAATCAACCTAATTTTATATTATTTGGTCAATATCCTATTTAATGCATTAATAAATGCGATAGCACTTGCCATCACAACATCTTCATGAACCCCTCGAGCAATGGTTTCATTTTTTCCATTACTCACTCTGATAGTAACGCATGCAAGAGCATCACTTCCACCTGTTATAGCATCAAGATGATATTCTTCAAGAATCAATTTTTTATCTCCAATTGCTTTTTTTATGGCGTTCATGGTCGCGTCAACTGGTCCAACACCATCAGCAGTTGCTTCCTTAATCATACCTCTAACATCAAGCTTAACCGTTGCAACAGGCCTTTTCTCAAGCTTTGACTTGAGTTTCATGTCCCGTATTTCCACTAATCTCTTTTCTTTCGAAACTTTACCTATTACATCTTCAGCAATTGCAACTAAGTCCTCTTCAACAACACGCTTTCCTTTGGCTCCAAGCTCTTTTACTTTTTTTGTTATCTCTAACAACTGATCTTTGTTAACGTCTATTTTGAACTCTTTTAACTTCGCTTCAACTCCATGAGCTCCGATAAGTTTTCCAAGGACAAGTCTCCTTTGGGCTCCTACCATCTCTGGTTTGATTGACTCAAACGTGATCGGTTTTTTCAAGACTCCATCAACGTGTATACCAGATTCATGAGCAAATGCATTATCACCAACGATAGGAAAGTTTGGCATTACTCGGATTCCGGTGAGTCTTTGAACAAGCTTACTCACTTTGTAAATTTTTTCTGTCGTGATGTTTGTTTTGACTCCATGAATCATTTTACATCCCATGACTACTTGTTCAAGGTCAGCGTTTCCTGCCCTTTCTCCTAAACCGTTGATAGTAACTTGAACTTCGTCTGCACCTGCTTCTACCGCTGCCAGTGTATTCGCAACAGCCATCCCGAAATCATTATGACAGTGAACATCGAGATCAACCTTTATCATTTTTCTTAACTTAGAAATGAGTTCTTTCATTTTACTCGGATACATGATTCCAACTGTATCTGGAATGTTAATGATATCGGCTCCTGCCTTTTGGACTCCTATACATACTTTTTTCAAATAATCAAAATCTGATCTTGACGCATCCATTGGCGAGAACATACATATGAATCCATGATCCTTTATGTATTGAACAGAATTAACAGCCATATCTAATACTTCTTCATGGTTTTTACTCATCTGATACCTCAAATGTTGAGGTGATGTAGAAATGAAAGTATGAACGAGATCAACATCAGCTTCTATACACTTATCTATATCACTCTTTATGGCACGTGACAACCCACAAATTGTCGTGTCGACTTTTTTTGCTATTTCTTTGACTGATTTAAACTCTAATTCAGAACTTACAGGGAATCCTGCTTCAATTATATCTACACCTAAATCAGCCAGAGCATGGGCTATCTCTAACTTATCATCAAGTCTAAGAGAAACTCCGGGCGTTTGTTCCCCATCTCTTAGGGTTGTATCAAAGACCTTGATTTTTTTCTTAATTGTTATCACCTCCTTATAGTTGTCATCAAGATATTAACGGAATAGTCAAAAAATACAAAACAAAAATGAAATAGGTCATCTCAAAACGGAACGAGAGTCATCCCAAATTAACCAATGACCAATAAGTCCAATAGGAGAAGGTCTACACTAAGCAAACTTACATTTGTTTTGAGTCCAAGTTTGCCCAGCATCAAACACACCGAATAATAGTTATTTATGTAGTATGTAATATTTAAGTATTTTAGCTAAATTATCAATGTTCCGTTTAAACGAGGGGTTATAGTATGAGAAGCGATATAATGAAGAAGGGTATCGAGAAATCTCCAAACAGATCTTTGATGCGTTGTATAGGTATCCATGATTTTGATAAACCTTTGGTTGCGGTAGTAAATTCTTTTAACGAGTTTGTTCCAGGACACATTCATCTGAGAGAAGTTGGAAAAGCGATAAAAGATGGAATCAGAGAAGCAGGTGGAATTCCTCTCGAAATGAACACTATCGGTGTATGTGATGGTATCGCGATGGGAGTTGGAATGAATTACTCTCTTCCTTCAAGGGAAAATATTGCAGATTCTATTGAAATCATGCTAAATGCACATCCTGTTGATGGGGCAGTATTTATAGCGGCATGCGATAAGAACGGACCTGGTACGATGATGGGTTGTGCAAGATTAAACATTCCCTCAATTTTTGTCACTGCCGGGCCTATGAAACCTGGAGTATGGAAAGGAAAAAAGGTTGATTTGATATCTGTTTTCGAAGCTGTTGGTCAGTTAAAAGCTGGAAAGATAACTGAAAAAGAATTGGAAGAGATAGAAAAGGTTGCTTGTCCGACTTGTGGAAGTTGTTCTGGTCTTTTTAGTGCTAATACTTTTGCGTGTCTTACAGAAGCTTTGGGGATGAGTTTACCTTATTGTGGTTCGATACTTGCAGTTGATAAAAGAAAATATGAAATAGCCAAGGAGAGTGGAAAAAGGATAGTTTCCTTAATAAAACAAAATTTGACTCCAAGTAAAATTCTAACTAAAGAAGCATTCTTGAATGCGATAATGGTTGATGTAGCAATTGGCGGTTCAACAAACACAGTCTTGCATCTACCATCAATTGCAAAAGAGCTTGGGATAAATTTGGAATTAGATTTGTTTGATAAAATCTCTAGAAAAACTCCGAACATTTGTAATATTAAGCCATCCGGTCCATACTACATGGAAGATTTTGATAAAGCTGGAGGTGTTCCAGCAGTCTTGAACAGATTGAAAGATAGGTTGAATAATTGTAAGACTGTTAGTGGAAAAAGAATTTTAGAAATCGCGAAGGAATCAAAAGTTCTCGATGAAGAAATAATAAGACCTCTAAACAATCCTTTCCATGAAGAAGGTGGAATAGCAATCTTGAAGGGTAATCTTGGTTCAGGAGTTATAAAACAAACTGCAGTTGAAAAGGAGATGCTTGTACATAAAGGTCCAGCAAAAGTTTTTGATTCAGAAGAAGATGCAATGAATACTATTTTGAACAAGAAAGTAAAAGATGGAGATGTTATCGTGATAAGATACGTTGGTATAAAAGGTGCACCTGGAATGCCAGAGATGTTATCACCAACTTCTGCTGTTGTAGGTATGGGATTGAAAGTTGTTTTGTTAACTGATGGGAGATTTTCTGGTGGAACAAGGGGTCCTTGTGTAGGTCATATTTCTCCTGAGGCTTTTGATGGTGGAACAATTGCGTTAATCGAGGATGGTGATACAATTAGTGTAGATGTTCCAAACAGAAAGTTAGATTTGTTGGTAGACGAGAAAATTCTGAAGAAGAAAAAAGAAAAATGGAAGCCAGTAGTAAAACCTGCTAGGGGAGTTTTGGAGAGATTTAGAGCCATAAAACTTTAAATCAAAATGAGGATTTTGTTACTATTTTAAAGTAGCGAAATTTTTATAAATAAAATGTGAAAATTGTTGAATTATGTCATCTTCATTTAAAAAAAGATTGTCTTCATTAAAAGCAAGATTATCTGGAGAGCGTATTGTAGATGATCTATATGATATCGAAATGGTTGAAAGGATAGTTGGAAAAAAATTTGATAGTACTCCAGAAATTAGAGTTTGTTCTCCTCGAAAGTATAGAAAAATAGTATCAGAAATGCCAGATTCACAGGCAGCCGCCAAAGTAAAACAAAATAAAATATATATCCCTAAATCATCTGTGCAGCCTTCTGAGTCTAAGCCTTTTATAGACGAATATTGCGTAGTGCATGAATTAGGAGAAATTATGTTTAATCGAAGATCAAGATTATCACAGAAATTAGATGAAGAAAAACTGTATGAAGATTTAATTATTTCGAATACTTTCTTTGGTGAGCTTTATAGGTACCTCTCCAATAGATTGTCTCAAGAAGATTCTGCAAAGTTAGAATCGGATCCAGAAAGTAATCATGTTTTAAACAGGTTTACTAGAACAGCATTAAGTCATGGCTTTTCGGATATGCTTGCTCGAATTTTTTTACAAAAAAAGTACGGAAATTCAGGGTTTATGGCTGGAATTCGTTACACTTATGTTTCTGAATCGTTAATAGACAAAATAGAGCAACTCCCCGACAGTTATGAAAAAGTATTATTAGCTTTTCAAATAGCAGGTACAATCCTTGCGAATAATAATTATGGTGAATCAGGTTTACAATATCTACTTAGCATCGATAAAGATCAATTACCATCTGTTAGGAAAATGTTAACAAAATATTATGTTAGAGTCTTAGAAACAAGTTTACAAAAAAGGTAAACCAATATTAAAAACTTAAAAAATTTATTTATCAACCTTATTAACGATAAGTTAAATAATCTTAAAAAAACTGGGTGATCGGATGAAGGTTTATCATGACAAAGACATTGACATGGAAATTTTGAAAGATAAAACAATAGCTGTCATTGGTTATGGAATACAAGGCAGGGCTCAAGCTCAATGTATGAAAGATTCTGGGTTAAACGTTATAGTTGGAGTGAGAAAAGGAAAATCTTGGGACCTTGCTGAAAAAGACGGAATGGAAGTTATGATTATAGAAGATGCCGCAAAGAAAGGTGATATCGTTTGTATGTTAATTCCTGACATGCCCCAACCAAAAGTCTACAAAGAACAAATAGCTCCTCACATGTCTAAAGGTAAAGCTCTTTATTTCAGCCATGGATTCAACATTACTTTCAAACAGATAGTACCTTCTCCAAAAATCGATGTGATAATGGTTGCCCCTAAAGCACCTGGAAAAAGACTTAGAGAAGTTTATCTAGATGGATTTGGCGTTCCTGCGTTAGCAGCTGTTCATCAAGATTATACTGGTAATGCAATGAAAATTGCTTTAGCTATGGCAAAGGCTATGCATTTCACAAAAGCAGGAGTTATAGGATTGGTTTCTGGAAAATATGGTCCTTTCGACCAAGAAACCTTTTCTGATTTACTCGGAGAGCAGGCTGTTTTGTGTGGAGGTGTTTCAGAACTGATAAAAAGTGGGTTTGAGACGTTGGTCGAAAACGGATTTCCTCCAGAGCTTGCTTATTTCGAATGTTTGAATGAATTGAAACTGATAGTTGATTTGATTTATGAAAGAGGTATTAGTGGAATGTATAAGGGAGTCAGTGATACGGCAAAATACGGAGGTATGAGTAGAGGACCTTTTGTCATAGACGATGAAGTCAAGAAAAGGATGAAGAAATTACTCGATGATGTTGTCAGTGGTGAATTCGCAAAAGAATGGCTTGATGATTACCACAAGAATAATTTAAAAAAATTCAATGAACTTTTGGAAAAAGAATCTGAACATCCTATTGAAAAAATAGGTGCTGAAATAAGAAAAATGTTTGAGAAGAAAAAAGATTGAACCGATATTTTTAAATATAAACATTCTCCTCCAAATTATAATCAAAAGATATGGTGAATAGCATTTAACACAGAAACTTTAGTCAAATTAAGAAAACTAGTCAAAATTCTCGAAAAGATCAGAGGAAGACATACTGAGTTAATTTCTCTATACATTCCTTCTGGGTATAATCTTCAGGAAATCATGAGCATGCTTAAACAGGAGTATGCTTTGACTCAGAACGTTAAATCAAGAGTAACGAGACACAACGTTTTGGATGCTTTGGAAAAGACGATGAACCATCTACGTCTCTTTAAAAAAACACCCACCAATGGTTTGATAATTTTCTGTGGTAACGTCTCTAAAAAAGAAGGTCAATCCGATATCAAGCTTTGGTCGATAGAGCCACCACAACCACTTCCACAAAAGATCTATTGGTGTGACCAGACTTTTATCCTAGACCCTATAAAAGATATGCTAAGAGAAAAGGAAGTCTACGGTCTAATAGTCCTTGACACGAGTGGAGCAGACATAGGACTATTGAGAGGTAAGAAAATTGTTTTAGAAAAACATATGGATTCTTTAGTACCTGGGAAAACGAGTAAAGGAGGATGGAGTCAACAAAGGTATCAAAGAATAAGAGAAGAAGCTAAGAACGAACATCTGAAGAAGATTGGTGAAATCGCGACCAAAATCTTTAAACAAGAAAAGGATTTGAAAGGTGTACTGATAGGTGGACCTGGTCCTTTGAAGGACAAATTCAGAGAAGAAGAATATCTAGATTATCAGTTGAGAGAAAAGGTCATCGGTACAGTTGATACGAGTTACATTGGTATGCAGGGTTTACAAGAGATAATTCAAAGGGGTGAATCACTAATACTAGAAGCTTCAGCAGTAAGAGAGAGAAAACTCATGGAAGAGTTCTTTGAACATCTGAAAAAAGATGATGGATTATCTGTTTATGGGTTAGATGAAGTTAAGCGTGCATTGGATTACGGGGCTGTAAAGACACTATTGATATCAGAAGAGTTTGATTGGGTTAGAGCAAAATTATCCTGTCAATGTGGAAATAAATTAGAAGAAGATATGAAACCTGGAACGGTAAAAAAATGTCCTAAGTGTAATAGTGAGATGAAAGTGGAAGAAGAAGTTGAATTAAGTGAAGTCTTGTCAGAACAGGCGAAAAGTCTTGGTTCAGGGGTTGAGATGATATCTGTTGATACAAGAGAAGGTGCTCAATTCAAGGAATTGGGAGGGATTGGAGGGATTTTAAGGTTTAAAGTGGATTAAACCTTTACCAAAAAGCATGAATATAATTTATTGGTGAATCCATATAAAATTTGAAGTTTTATTATCAATTCTATTTATATTTAAATCTCCTTGATTTATTCGGGAAATATTTGAAAGTAAGAGAAGTTCTTGTCCATAGACCTGGTACTGAACTGAAAATTGTCAGTAAACCTAAGAAGTGGTTTTTCTCAGATTTCATTGATATCATAGAAATGCAAAGGGAACATGATGAATTAGTCAAAGTACTCCAAGAGGAAGGAGTAAAGATCCATTATTTACAGAAACCAACTACGACTAAACCCAAGCTTTATGTTATTAATGATAGTGCAATCGTTCTAAACAAAAAGGCAGTCACTTGTCATTTCATCCATTCTATTAGGAGAGGTGAGGAACAGTTAGTAAAACAAAGACTTAGAGAGTTAGGGATAAAGATAGCAGGTCACATATTCGTTCCTGGATTTTTACAGGGAAGCGATATCTTCTTTGTGGATAAGAATCGAGCTTTCGCAAAAATAGGATACGAGACAAACAAAAAAGGTATAGAACATTTGACTAACGTTCTTAACATCGAAGTTACTCCAATCGATATTGGTGACAATCCCAACACACAATTAAATTTCATAAATGGATCAGTCATCATAAACGAAGATCTCTTGGATACACCAGTCTATAATCTAATAAAAGAAATGGAATTGGATATGGTTACTGCAACAAGAAACCAGTCAGAGAATATGGAAATCAATTTCATCCAAATCGATGATTACAAAATTGTCAACATTAGATCAGATTTTAACAAGAAACTAAGGATGATTGGCTATGATGTTATAACAGTCGACATCAAAGAATTAGTTAAAGGTCAATGTGGCATAAGAAACATGTGTTTGCCCTTCTATTGAAGCTCAGTTAAATTAATAATATTTTGATGATTAATTATCTTTGGATATCATGCCTTATTATTTCATAAAACTTAGAAATTTGAATGATATATTTACAGCTATTGTCGGTCTTTTGGATATAATAAGTGGTTTGATAGTTTATTACAGTTTCAGGTTTTCTTTTACTTCTTTTCTGCCTATAATTTTTTTGACTTTCTTCTATTTGACACTTGGAATTTGGTCTGTATACGTTAATTTAACAAAAGGTAATTACCTCGACTGGAGAGGCATAGTTGACGTGATCAATGGTATTTGTTTATTTTCTATCTATTCAGGTAATTTATTTGATTTGCTCAAGTCACTCGGGATAATCATAATGATAAAGGGTGGATTAACTCTTTTTCTGATAACAGGTGGAAAATTTAAGCAAGGTTTTGTGATTTTTCTCTAAAGAAAATTTTATAAATGTGTTCTGTCATCATTAGAATGACTTTCACGTTCATATGAAGAAGAAAGTAAACCATTATAATACTCCTGGCTTGATTAGTGATAATTCTATCGTTTTTACCCTTCTCAGTAAAAGACTACAAAAAATAATCGAAAAGAGGGGCTTTAAACAATCTACGTTAGTACAAAAACTAGGTATCCCTCCGATACTTTCTGGTGAGAATGTTCTTTTGATAGCACCCACTGGAGTGGGGAAGACTGAGAGTGCGATGCTCCCCATATTCGACCTTTGGTTGAAAAACCATCCTAAACCAATTAGTATTCTCTACATTACTCCGTTAAAATCACTGAATAGGGACATGCTGAAACGATTGCTATGGTGGGGTAATGAACTCGATGTTGATATTTCTGTTAGACATGGTGATACATCGACCTATGCGAGAAAGATGCAGGCTGAAGTTCCTCCTGACTGTTTAATAACGACACCTGAAACATTACAAGCGATATTGCCAGCTAAAAAAATGGGTCAACATTTGAGGAACGTCAAGTTCGTTATCGTCGATGAAGTTCATGAATTAGCATCATCAAAGCGTGGAACTCAATTAACGATAGGTTTAGAGAGATTGAGAGAATTGTGTGGGAATTTTCAGATCATTTCTTTATCAGCGACAATCGGTTCTCCAGAAAAAGTCGTCGATTTTATTTCAGCAGGTAAACCCATGAAAATCGTTAAAGCAATAGAAACTAAAGAGATGAACATCCAAGTTTTAAATCCTATTCCTATCGAGTCTGATGTGAGCTTAGCAGAACAAGTTTTCACGAATAGGTTAACTGCAGCAAGATTGAGAACAGTTCATGATTTAATCAAGGATCACACTTCAACGCTAACTTTCACCAACACAAGAGACTTTGCAGAAGTTTTGACATCTAGATTGAAACAAGCCTACCCAAACATTCCTGTAGAAAATCATCACAGCAGCTTGAGTAAACAAGTTAGGATCAAGGCCGAAAATGACTTCAAAAACCAGATGTTAAAGAGTATCGTTTGTACTTCTTCTCTTGAGTTGGGAATCGATATTGGTTCTATAGATTTCATTATTCAATACATGAGTCCCAGACAAACTTCTAAAGCGATACAAAGGGTTGGTAGATCAGGTCATGAATTGGGAAGAGTTTCAAACGGAGTGATAATATCGACAGATGTAGATGATATATTTGAGTCAGCTACCATAGCAAGACAAGGTTTATCTGAAAGACTTGAACCTATGAAGATGCATGAGAATGCGTTAGATGTCTTGGCCCATCAGATCGTTGGAATAACAAGAGATAAGTATAGAGTTGACTTAGAAGAAGTTTATAGAATAGTCAAAAGGGCGTATCCTTACAGAGATTTGACAAGAAAACAATTTATGTCTGTTTGTAAACAGATGAATAATCTCAGATATGTTTTCCTTAATGAAGACAATACAATAAACTCATCGAGAAAGGGTTTACTCTACTACTTCGAAAACTTGAGTACGATACCAGATACCAGGAGTTATTTTGTTATCAACACCATTGCGAATGAAAGAGTGGGTTCACTAGACGAAGAATTTGTCGCTTTGCATGCGAATGAAGGTGTCACGTTCATAATTAAAGGTGAGCCATGGAGAATCATAACTGTTGATGGTAGGATGATTTTTGTTGAACCTTCAGGAGATATAGATGCTGCAATACCTGGATGGGAAGGGGATCTGATGCCAGTTCCTTTTGAAGTTGCTCAAGAAGTTGGTTCTATTAGAGAATGGATTTCCGATATTTTGTTCGAAAAAACAAATCGAGAAGAAATCGTTGAAGAATTAAAGAGGAAATATCCAATTGATGACAGTTCTGCAAAGGAAATGGTTGAAATCATTAAAAAACAAGTCAAGTATGGAATTGTTCCAACTGACAAGAGAGTACTCATTGAGAGTCATGAGAATTCATTGATACTACACACTTGTCTTGGTACCAAAGGGAACGAAACATTGGGAAGATTACTCTCAACTATTCTCGCTGCCAAGATTGGATCAGTAGGATTGAAAACAGACCCTTACCGTATCATATTACAATTACAGATAATGGATACTGATTTGATAGAAGATGTTCTGTTCAAGACAAAGTCTGATTCTGTTGAGCCTTTACTTGAATTAAACCTTTCCAATTCAAAGCTGTTTCAATGGAGATTCATTCATGTTGCGAAAAGGTTCGGAGTGATAAGGAAGGACGCTGAGTATGGGAGGACTTGGTTGAGTAGAATCATAGACCTTTACCAAAGGACACCTGTTTGGGAGGAAACTCTGAGAGAGATAAAGACAGATAAGTTGGATGTTGATAAAGTAAAGGAATTCCTTGAGAAGATTCAGAAAAAGGAGATAGTAGTCATCTTCAAAAAAGGATTATCACCCATAGGAAAATTAGGAATAAAGGAAAGACCAGAGTTGATTGGCCCTGAGAAGCCTGAGTTACAAATCTTAGATATCTTCGAAAAGAGGTTGATGGAGAAACGTGTTCGTTTGATATGCTTGAATTGTGGTGAATGGACACAAACTTTTCATGTTAAAGGTTTACCAAAGGAAATAAGATGTGGAAAGTGTAAAGCAAAGCTAATAGGAGTTGTTAGACCAACTCAAACTGAATATCAGCATATAATCAAGAAAAAATTGAAAAGGACTGAATTGACGACAGAAGAGATGAGAAAGTTTGATAAGATTGAAAAGACTTCTGACCTGGTTATTGTGTACGGACCTAGAGCAGTTAAGACTTTGGCTGTTCGTGGAATCGGTCCAAAAACTGCAAATAGAATATTGAGGGGAATGTACAGTACAGAAAAGGATTTTGTTAAGGCTTTATTGGATGCTGAAAGACAATTCATCAGGACGAAGAGGTTCTGGGGATAAATTTTATTTTAATTCTTCTAAATTAGTGAATATGGAGATAAGGATTCATGCTTTCATTTCTGGGATAGTCCAAGGAGTCTTCTTCAGGTCTAACACTAAAAGGCTCGCTGATAATCTAGGAGTTAAAGGTTGGGTTAGAAATTTATCTGATGGTAGGGTTGAGGTTGTGGCAGAAGGAGAAAAGGATAGGATTGATAGCTTTATTGAATTCTTAAAAAAAGGACCTTCAACCGCAAGAGTGGATAATGTAGAAATAGAGACCAAAGACTATAAAGGTGAATTTCAAGGCTTTAGCATAAGATATTAGTTTTAACTCGAAACAGTTTTTTTCATGATTATTTTTTAACATGACAAAAATCTATCTGATTCTCTTCATTATCCTATACCAGTTGTAGATGAGTGAATAGAAAGTTTCTGCACAAAAGTCTTAAAAATTATTTTTCAAATACAACTTCTTTTTCATATACAACTTCAGAAGGCTTAGCTAAAACCTTTATGGGTAATTTATAGGCTCTACCTTGAGCGGATTTTCCAAAATAACCATGAAAAGAACCTTCAAATGGAAATTCTATTTTTTCTAATGATAAAAATGAGCCACGGACATTATAGTCTAATCTCATACCCAAAATGGCTTTTGATTCTATAAAACCACTATCTTCTCTTTTTGTAACTATATGTAATGAGACGATACCATGACGTCTTAAAGGATCACTCAGAAGAAAGTATAAATTACCAGGTTCTAAATCTTCTGATGAAACCCTCGCCAACGAAAGATTTGTATACATTTCCAAAAGTTTTTGGATTTCATCTTTTCCTTCTTCAGATTGTTCTACAGTTTTTGCAGCTTGCATAAAGATTTATAAGAACATTAAAAATTTAAGCTTTATCCCAGAACAAAAATCTATCATCTTCATTATCCTATACCAGTTGTAGAAGAGTAAAACTTACTTTAGTTTTTTTTTGCAAATCTCTCTTTATCCTTTAAGAGTTAACTAACAAACATATGGCATTAATTGATTTTCTATTATATAGTAGTATCATCACAAAGTAATACTATACGGTTTTTTATATTTTCACTTCATACTATATTTATCCTTTGATAACTAAAAAGTAGTTAGTAATTTTGAGAGGGGGGTGTAATGGAATGAGAGAGAATTGGAAACATCTTTCTAATAAAAGTATGGTTGCTATTAAAGCCTCCCTCTTCGTTGCTTTATTAATAGGGTTAGTAGTATTCTCCACTTCTACCTTGTCTGTTCATGCTGAGGAAACTCTCTGTATTGGAGATGGTTGTACAACAACGACTACAACCACAATACCCGAATGTTTTACTGATGAGGACTGTGGTAAATGTCTTGGATGGGATAAAGATGATTGTGGATATGATGGAGATTGGAATACATTAGACCATCTCCTTCCAGGAAGTAAAATAGCTTGTATAGATGGTCATTGTGTTGATCAGTGTGATTACAGTCATTTCTGTGCTGATGGTGATCTTTACGATAGCGTTACAGCAGCATGTAATGCAGAATGTGATGAACACTCGGATTGTCCTGACTATTGTACTGATGATGTCTTTTATACAGGTTCTTGTGATCTTTATCCAGGAGACTGTGCTTGTGATTATGAAACAGAAGATTGTAATTCTCATGACGGATGTTATGCTTATAGCACGGGTTGTGAAGAAAGAGATTATTATTGTACAGTAGAAGGTTGCGATTTCACCTACTCAAACAGGAACACAGATTATAAAGAGGATTGGGTTTATTACTGTTCTGATAGTGAGTTAAGAAGACACAAGAAATCCCATGATTTTTACTGTGATGGAGATGTTTGTAAAGATCACACAAGCTGGACTAATGATGAGTTAGTAAAAGACTGTTATTATTATGATGAATATTGCGATGGAGACGAATTATGGTATGAAGAAGGATATTGTAATCCTTCAGGTCCTGTATGTGATAAGAAAACAGGATTGGTAAAAGACTGTTATTATTACACCGAGTATTGTGATGGCGACAAAAGAATGTCCGACACAGGTTTCTGTAATGACATGAAAGACTCCTGTGATAATACGGTATCCAAGATAGAAGACTGTTCAGATAACAACTATGAAGATTGTAAAGATACCTACTATAAACATTACTACACAGAGTCTTGTTCTGAAACCGATGGCGAAACTCAGTGTTTACCTGCATCATCACTCATAGATTGTAGAGATGAATATTGGTGTGACGGCCAAGAATACTGTGTAGATAACGATGGAGTTCACTGTGAGGATGGAACTCCTGTAGATTGTGATGATGAGGATGAATGTACTTATGATAATTGTATAGAAGATGGTTATAACACAGGACATTGTGAGAACCCACACAAGGATGAATATCCGCCAGAAACAGATAAATGGTATGAAGGTCCTTATAAATTTGGTTCAGGTCCAGAGGAATGGATAACCTCGGCAACAGAAGTGTGGATGTCAGCAGAAGATAAAGGTCCTGATGGTTTACCACAATGTATTGTGGGCGTAGATAAAATCTGGTACAAAGATGTATATCTACCAGAGGAAGAAGATTGGCATTATTGTTATGAAGACTGTGGAGAATGGACACCAAACGATTACGAAGATGAAGGTTGGGTTGAATACTTAGAGCCATTCTTTAAATCTCCAGACTCTTGTCACATAATAGAATTTTATAGTGAAGACTTGTTAGGAAATAAAGAAGAGATAGATTGGCAGTGTGTATTCGTCGACAACACACCACCTGTAATTACAAAAACAATAGGAGATCCTAAAGCAGAATGCGAAGGAATTGAATGTGAAGATTGGGAATGGAAGATAACGATAAGTACACCAATAAACCTTGAATGTGAAGATTTAGGAGATCACCCAGTTGACGAAGTTGAAATGAAATACAGAACTTTCTGGGACGGGGAACTAGTTAAAAATTGGACTAAACACATGGGCGAGACAATCTATTTTACTGAAACATGTCTCCACAGACTAGAAGTCTGTTGTGTAGATGCTTTAGGTAATGAAGTATGCGATGATGAAACATTCAAAGTAGTTGACAAAGAGTTCACAATAACATTAAACAAGAAATGGAACTTGGTATCAGTACCAATTCTGTTGTTGGATGATGATGTTGAAGATGTTTTGGAAGATATAGAAGAGAACGTAGAAATAGTATGGGCTTACGATGCAGACAAAGACGAATGGTACGTCTACACCCCAGACGGAGAAGAGAACGATAACCTAGAGGAAATGCTTCCTGGATGGGGATACTGGATAAAGATGAGTCAGGCTGACACACTCTTACTAGGAGGAGAATCTTGGGGCATGCCTCCATCACCACCATCACCTCAAAGAAATCTGGTTGAGGGATGGAACTTGATCGGTTATTATGGAACTGATGGGCTAACAAGCTTCAACGGTCCATTCGGAAACGGAGATTACGCAGCCTGTGTCTTGAATTCACTGCTAGACTTAACCAACATTCCACAATGGACTAAAATCTTAACCTATTGGGAGCCTTACAATCCAAACCAATGGGTTGACACTTCAAACATGTGCGATAAATTGGACCCAGGAGCAGGATACTGGATATTCATGAAATCCGATCAACTCTATGGACCGGGTGAATGTACTTCACCTTTGTGTACATAGACAACCTTTTATCTTTTATTTAACTATACATGAGTGGTAAAATGAAAAAAAATATTTTCCAATTAGTTTTGAGTATCCTTTTGTTAACACTTCTAACAACCCCTGTTTATGCACAAGTGCAACCTGGAACTCCTCATCAATTCTTTGGAACTGTTACGTTTACTAATGGTCCTGCAATGGATGGATTGTCTGTAGTAGCGAAGATAGAAGGAGTTGAAGTTGCTAGCACTACTACCAAGGATGGAAAGTATGGTTATGAGCCTAATATCTTTTACATTGAAGATCCTAATAATGACCGATATAATGAAACGATTTACTTCTTTGTTAATGGTAATCAAGCCAATGAATTCTATAATTTTAAGAATGGTGAAAGTACTAGACTTGATTTGACTTTAAATGTTCCTGGCCCTACTCCAACAACTACAACTGTACGGATAACAGGGGGAGGAGGTGGCGGAGGCGGAGGTAGACCCGCAACAACTACCACTACATCTACCACAACAACCACCACTATAATTAAACTTAAAGAAAAAGCCAATATGGACATAGTTAACCTTATAATACCATCTGATGTCAACGCGAATGAACCATTTGAATTAGTGGTAGAAGTAAAGAATATAGGAGATGTTGAAGGAGATGACGATATAATTTTGGCCTTACCAGAAGGATGGACAGCTGATAAATGGGGAAAAAGGGTTGATCTTGAACCAAGTGAAACAACAACTTTATACTTCTCCATAACACCGAACGAAAATCCAGGTGCAATAGCAGTAGGTTCATCTACAGACTTTGAGGTTTCAGGAGAGATAATACCAAGAGTAATGGAAAGACCATTAGGTATAACAGGTATGTTTTTGACGGCTTTAGCAGAGTACTGGTGGATAGTGTTAATAATTATCGTGATGTTATTGTTATTCCTGTATTCCCAAATAAAACCTTCAAGAAAGAAACCTTACGAATACAAGCATAAACGAAAAAAACGCTGATTTCATACTAAAGCTTAAATTCTTTTCCATTCAAAGAATAAAAAGCTTATATCACTTAAAGGTAATTGCATGAAAGAAAAAACTATTCAAGAAGTTCTGAATATGAGTCAAACATTTGCTTCAGGCAAGAGACTTCTTATAATGTTTGTACTAAAGGGAAGACCGATGGGTTACACTTCCATAGTAAAAAACTTCGAGAACATGGGAATTCCCATTGGCAGTAGCGAAGTGTATAAACACCTTGATCATCTAATGAGAGAAGGGTTCATCACAAAGAACACAAAATCTTATATCCTGACACTAAAGGGGTTTAAGGCCGTTGAGAATACTGTTGATATAATCGATACTCCACCTACAGTTCCTGAAGTAGAATTAACCTTCAAGAAAAGTCGCTAAGCTCGACCTTATTTCCTTTTAATTTGTTGGCAATTTTTTCAAGTGTGGAAGGTTTTTTATATTGAACTCCGACTAATCTTGAAGCTATTTGCATGTAACTATCTGAGACTTTTGATTCAGGTTTATACCACATCATCGGTATACCGAGTGCAGTGCTATCCATGACAGTTTCATCGAATGGTATCGTTCCTATTATACGAGTTTTGAATAGGTTTTTTGCTTGTATAGCTTTTAACTCATAATTCTTGTTTCTTACCATGTTCAATACCACTTGGAAATTACTGTGTCCAATCCGGCTTGCGAGTTCAGCACACCTTGTAACATCAATCAAAGTAGGGATAGTCGGATTTGTTACGAATATTATTTCATTACATGCTTGAAGGACTGATATAGCTTCTAACCCCAAGCCAGGAGCAGAATCTAGTATTATGTAATCGAATACCTCACCGTTACACAACTTTGATATGTGTGATTTCAAGCTCGCAATGTTAATGTTGAATATATCTTCAAGTTCTTCAGAAGCTGGTATGAACATGACTCCACCACTTTCTATAGGAGCAAACTTTACATCTACTTCATCCTTGAAAATGGCATTTAAGGTCACAGAATAGTTCTCAACACCGAGATAATAAGCGAGATGAGGGGTGGAAACGTTACAGTCAACTACAACAACCTTTTTACCGAATTTCCTGAGCGCAATCCCCAGGTTTATTGAAAAAGTGGTTTTACCAACCCCCCCCTTACCAGATACAATTCCGATAACTCTTGTCATGTTTTGGTCCTCATGAATCATTTGTTAATACAAATAATTTAAGGTTATCGTTAACATTCCTTATAATATTTTTTCAAAAATTCACATTATTAAATCGATTTTATAATCATTTCATCGATAAATAAATTTCATACTATGAAAATTGGTTTATAATTAAACCTCGAATCAAAGTATGGGGGGTGTGAATGTTCTGCGAATCTTGCTGTAGCCATTACGTTTATGTATTCAATCATAGGTTTACCAGGACTGAGATATGCTTATTATGTGGGTCAGTAAAGAACGTCAACAGATTGATGAACGTCATGAGGTGCTACTTATTCTGATTTTTTGTCGGGCATTTCATGTTAGTGCAAGAAGTGAACCAACGTTTACCCTTGAATTTAACTACAATCATGGGATATCCACAAACTTCACAAGACTTGTTCAAACCCTTAACGAAGCCATGTTGTGGAAGTGGTGTTGAGAACCTACAACCCTCCTTATAATTGGAACAACCTATGAATCTTTTTCCTGTTCTCCGAGACCTGATTATTTTCAAATCGCCTCCACATTCAGGACACGTTCCGATTATCTTTTGGTCTCTCTTGAATGTAATGTAGGATTTGGATAGTTTTTCTCCTATTTTTTCTTTATTTTCCTTGAATTCTTCCATTATCTCTGTTAAAACTACTTTCGCCCCTTCAACTACTTTTTTCCTCTCTTTTTTTCTTTCTCTCACCAACTCCATTTCTTCTTCAAACTTCTTTGTTAACTCTTCGCTGACAATTCTTGGAGAGTGTTCTTTAAGTACTTCAATAACCTTCTCACCGAACCCCGTGACTTCTATACTCTTTCCTTTGACGTATCCACGGTCATAGAGTGTCTGTAGGATTTGTGCTCTTGTCGCTCTCGTACCCAAACCTCTCTTCTCCATCTCTTTTATGATTGAACCTTGTGAATAACGATTTGGTGGTTCTGTTTCCTTATCTAAGAACAACAAATCTTTAACTTTCAATACTTGACCCTTTTTGAATTCAGGAAGAATCTGTTCTTTAAATTCCACGAATTCTTTGTAATATTTCATCCATCCTGGATATATAGTCCTGATACCCTTTGCCAAGAATTTATGGTTATTAACATCCAAAGTTACTGTCATAGTTTCCCTGATTGCATGATCACCAAAAACAGAGAAGAATCTTTTCACGATAAGGTTGTAGAGTTTGAGTTGTTGACTTGTTAAACGTTTTGGAATTTCTCCTGTGGGATATATTGCAACATGAGCAGGGTCAGTCTTCTTACCCTCTCTCGGTTTTAATTCCTTGGATAAGAGTTCTTGAGCTATCTTTTTAAACCCATCAACTTTAGATAGATCAGATAAAATTTTATGATAACCTATCTTTTTCGGAAGTTTCTGAGATGCTGTTCTTGGATAGGATATTAATGCTTGGTTGTAGAGTGCTTCGGCGAGTGACATCGTCTGACTTGGTGAAAACCCAAAACACTTGTATGCTTCTGTTTGTAAAGCAGTAGTATCGAACGGGACAGGTGGTGATTGTTTGTATTGTTTTTTCTCTACGTCAACTACTGTCGCATCTTTATCCTTACACTCATCGAAAATCTTTTGAGCTTCTTCCTTGTTCCATATCTTGTCTTTCTCGTGCAAAGCAACGATAATATTTCCATCATGCAGACAATGCAACTCTAACTGCCAAAAAGGAACTGGTTTGAATTTTCTTATTTGTAATTCCCTGTCCACGAGTATCTTCAGTGTTGGAGATTGAACTCGACCACTAGAAACGATTATAAAGGAATCTTTCAGAAATTCTTTCATTGAAAGAGTTAATGCTCTGGTTGTGTTGATGCCCCAATAAAAATCTAAGAAATGACGAGTTAGACCTGCTTCTGCCTGACCGAAGTCTATATGTGAAGAAACATTTTCATAAGCCTCTATCAAGTCATCTTTTACCAACGTAGAGAACTTCATTCTCTTGGCATCTTTTTTACCACAAATAAAACGTAGGACATTGTAACCAATTACCTCTCCTTCTGAATCATAGTCACAACAGATGATGTATTCCGACGCTTTTTTGGCTAAGTTTTCTATATTCTTGAAATATTTTTTTGTGAACTCAGATCCTTTTTTAGTGAATGTGGGTATCCATTCTAAATCAAAAACAGGATAACTCCATCCATTTCCTTTTGGTGTATCTAAGGCGAGGAGATGACCAACGGCAGGAACGACGATAAGTTTTTTATTGTTTCTAGAGAATTCGAGCCAATAAGCCCCTCTTTTACTTACCTTCTTTACTTTAGTTTCTGCCAGAGCATCGGCTATCCTTTGGGCAGCTTGCGGTTTCTCAGAGATCAACAGAGTATAAGTCATAAAACTAAACTAATGGAGTGATATTTATAAAAGTTACTCTAAGATTACAGGTTGAACAGAATACCCTTCAGTCATTTTCTTCTTAATATCATTAATCTCTTTCTCTAAATCCGCCTTTAAGTTCATCAGACTTACGTATTCCTTCTTTTGAGCTAGGGATCCCATTCCAGTACTCTTCTCAAAATCTATCATTTTATTCTCTAGAACCTTAATTCTCTCAGAAAGACTATCGAGCATCTCAGGTGTAACAGCTATCTCAACGGGTTTCTCTTTAATAGCACTCTTCTCAAAATCTATTATCTTCTCCTCCAAAGCCTTAATCCTATTAACAAGACCAGTAAAGGCCTTTGAAGTAATTGTATCCATTTGTGCTATCCTGATTTCTCTCGCCGACCTTCTGAGCTCTTTGTTGTCTGCTGTTAAGAGAGAAACAGTATTTTTCAGTGAGTTGATGTCATCCACAATTTCATTGGGAATTTTTATATTCTTCCTTTTCTCTATGCTTCTGACTCTTTCTTCCATCTGTTTTCTATAATTTGATAAATCTTTATCTATAGAATCCAAAATTTTCTCAAGTCCTCCAATTTTTTTCTTCATTTCTTTTATCTCTGGCTTGGATATTTCACTCTTTATATTTTTTACTTCACTCTTGAGAACGTTTAAGACCTGATTATAACGATCCTCGACATTTTCCAACCTTCCGTGAATTTTTGTGAGAATCTCATTTACATCTGGAGGCAATGTCCTAGATCTCGCATCTGATTCAATGACATCTAATTTCTTATCTAAATCCTTTAGCTCAGAAACCCTTCTAATCATGTCTTTGTACATCTCTTCGCTTCTTCTGACCAATTCTTCTACAGAGGCTACATCTAAACCCGCCATTTTCTCTTGAACGTCTTTATCAATTCCCCTAATCGGTTGTAAGCGTTCTACGCCCATAGCCGAAATTCTATCGATTCTTGCCCTCAACTCTTCTATATTTGTTCGATCGTCGAGTATCATACTTTCTTTTTCTTTCAAGTCCGACTTCAATTTGCCGATAGTCTCAAAGAAATTAAGGTCATCCATCTTTTGAGTAATGATATTTAAACTCGTCTGCAGTTCGTTTAATTCACTCAACTTATCCATCACGGTTGAGCTGAGATTATTTAATCCTTCTTTCAAACTTCTAATATCAGTGTCTGTAAAAGTTACGCCCGTAAATGTTTTTCTGAATTTTTCAACCTCTAACTGAGTATCCCTTATCTTTCTGTCGATGGTATCAAATCTTTCTATCAGTTTGTCTAAATTCGTTAACTGAACAGTCCTTTCAAACGATTTTACAGATGAAGAAAAAGCATCCAAATCTCTTTTTATGTGTTCAATCTCCATTTTGTTACTTTCAGAGGTTGTTTTCAAGACTTGTATTTGGGATGAAATCTTCTCATCAACGACTTGGGTCACTTCCTCCTTCAAGTTTTTTAATGTGCCAAGATTGGTCGAAAGATTCTTGATTTCATCACTCAAAACTTTCAATTTTTTCTCGTATTCAAACATTGATTTTTTTACGTTTTCTGGTACCTTCTCTATAGTCTCAAAACGAGCATTGATGTTTTCAAATTTTTTCTTATAATCGACTAACCCTAAGTTGATGACGTTTAGAAGGTTTTCTATCTCTTCAGTCCTGTCCCTTATTTTAGGAAAGTCAGATGAAATCTCATTAAGCTTCTCTTCAAGTTTTCCTATTTGTAATTCTAAATCTGCGAATTTCTTACCAGACAGAAGGTTGCTTAATTTGATTTTTTTTTCAATCTTTTCGAATTCATTAATTGGCTCTTCATTCAAAGGTAAAACACCTGTTGATAATTCAGTAATTCTATAATATATTTCTCATTTTTTCGATATTTATCTTTCCTCTTCTCAACCAAAGATACCATACACTTATCAAGGCTATAATCATTACCTGTTGCCAAAGAAAAGTATGTATAAACTCCATATAATGTAAACCAAAATTCAATCCAACAATCAAAGTTATTATTATTCGAAGAAGGTTTACTAAGAACATAAATGGCAACCCCATGGAGAGGAATTTTAACTTACTCTTCATTTCATATGGCGTTGCGAGTACTAAAGCAAAAAGAGAGTACATTCCTTTCCATCCTATGCAATCCCTAGAAATATCTATTGGAAGCCCATTCTCACCAATGAAGAGTAAGAAATCCGAAGTGGTGACCTGATAACCCAATGACTTGAAAATTAAGGCCATAAAATTCGTGAGGGCTATCTGCAATGGATAGTATGATAAATCAAGATAGATGATCAAATAAAATGGTATCAATAAAAGGTTGAATTTAATTAAGAATAATAAAACATCTTTCACAATTTTCTTTCTCTGTGACCTTTTAACCATTTTTCAAATCCCACCTTCCTAGCCTTCTTTACCTTCTCCTCAAATTCTTCTTTTTTTATTACTAGTATATTTTTCATTCTTTCGATGGAAATATCTTTTTCCACTATTATTGGAAAATTAACCACTTCTAATGTTTTCTCATCTGGTTCATGCGGTGCTATCAACGCCTTTATGTTGTAATCGTTCAGAATTTGAGCATTGATTAGTTTGTTTACAAGAATAACTCTATCTTCTATTCCTATCGTTTCATGCAAATCTTTAGCCTTTATGGCTTCATCCAATTCTACTATCGGTATGAATCCTTCTAATTCCATCTTCCTGAAATTCTTCAACTTCTCTATGATAGATTCTTTTTCGATCAAATTTTGTTTTAACTTATTGATATTCTTCTGTATCGTTATAGGAGAACTCAAATCCATTCTTTTTGAAAGTCTTTTCTTGTAGTAACCCTCTTTAGCCATAAGTTTTTTCTTCAAACCTTCATTGTATTTTTTAAGAATTTCAATATCCTTTTCCAACCTCTTTATCTCCACTTGTAACTTTGCGATTATTTTGTCTTTTGGACCCATTTCAACGATCTTTTTAACTACAACAGGTTTTTCAGGTTGTCTCAATTCCGTCAGGATTTTGTTTATGGCCTCGTTCAAATTTTCAACTTTACCTAGAACAACAGATTCTACAACTTTACCATAAAATTCACCGAGCCCTACAGAAGATAATGTTGTTTCTGCCCTTTTGAATAATCTAGAGTAGAACTTGAACGCCTTTAACGCAGAAGCCAAAGCATCTCTCTCATGATCATTACTCAACCTCTCAGTAAAATCACTAACTATCTCAGACTTTTCAGAAATCGATAGGGATTTGATCGGATAATAATATTTACAACTGAGTGTGCTCGCAAGTTTCTTAACTTTTTTTGGTAATGGGTATCGGTCACTTGCGATAACCAAAGCTTTACCTCTCTCCGTGATCATATCGAGGATTTCGCTTTTGTTAAGTTCTCTCTTACTCTTTAAGAAGACTATATCTCCTTTGGTATCGATTAGCGCCAAGGCTGCAGTAGTTCCAGGATCATAACCAACTATGAGTAGTCTATTCACGTATTACCTCCATATTCTTCATTCAACAACTTATGTAAACGTTTCGCCAACACTTTACCAATTCCCCTCACTTTACCAAGCTCACCTTCAGTTGCATCAGCAAATTTCTTTATCGTCTTGAATTCTTTGAGTATTCTCTTCGATAAGACGACTGAAACTCCTGGTAAACTCGAAATAACATGCTCTTGTAAATCTTTTATATCTTTTGGTTTCTTCTTCCCTCCTATTCCAATTCCTTTCTTAGTTATCATCTGTTCTCTGTTCGCAATCCAGAATATAGTCTTTGCTGTATCTTCCCTGTTTTTAGTCATGATAATTGGGATTTCATAATCTAAGACGATCGAAGCTATAGCAGCTCTAACTGCATTCTCATTCAACCTTCCTTTGGAATATCCACCCTCTATCAACAAGATTGGTTTTGAGAAATTTTCCTTGAGTTCACTTGCTTGTTCGAACAATCTTCCGTCTGTTATTGAGGAGATGAAATCTTCTCCTGTTTTTCTTTCAACACAAACTCTATCCGAGCAGAGGTAATCACCAACCTTCAGGGATAAGGGTTTGACTAACGCACCCATATCTTCTATGAGTTCCCTTATCGAGCTATCATCCTCCCTGAAATCTACGATAACGACTACTTTATTAGAAGGTTTTAGAATTCTTTGAATCATCAACTCACATAATCAGATAATTTTTTCTCTTCAATTTTTTTTTGAGAAATAACTGAAACTAGATTAGCAATTTCAGCTCCTAAAATATTAAGTCTTTTATCCAAATTAAAATCCTTTCCCGTTAACTTCTCTATTAAATCCATTACACTATAAGCGCATCCATCAGTTCCTGTTGTCAATGCTTTATAAGAATCACCTATACAGTAAAGCCCATTATAAGGAGTTTTAGGACCTACTCTTTGACTGAAAGGTATGCTTACATTCTTTTCACTCCCATAACCTTTAATCTCAATAATCTTTTTCCACATAACATCTTTTTCCATGTCAAAATTAAACCTTCTCTTAATATCAGCAGTAATTTTTTTAACAAATTCCTTTGGATTTTCCTTCTTGTTGTGTGAAATAACACAAATATGGTATATAGGATTCTCCTTCTTCAAAGGATTATCATCTATTATAACATAACCCCATTCTTTCCCACCAACCAACATACTTACCCAAGAGGTTTTTTCTTCATGTATTCTTTTCTTTGCTTTTACAATCAAATCAACAACTTTTGCTCTCTTTATCCCTAACTGCCCTTTTAAGAAAGAATAATCCAATTTACTTTTTTCAAGCAGCTTTGCAAACTTTTTATCATCAATTGTAACAACTATATTATCTGATTCAATCTTTTTATTAGATACAATAACACCCTTTGCTTTTCCATCTTCAACAATAATTTTATTAACGAATTTACCTTTGATGATATCTCCTTTATTTTCCTTAATCTTCTTTTCAAGCTCTTCTATAACATCACCATAACCTTTTCCTACATGATACATTATTGTACCTTTTCTTACTATCCCCCTAATAGCCAATTTTATGTTTATAAGCAAATCCAAAGCAGGACACACACCCAAATCATCATTAAAACAATAACCTCCAATCATCCCCTCAACTAATCTCTTCCCATCCTTACTTTTTATTCCCACCTCTTCAGCTAATTCATTGCATGACAAACTCTCATATTTACTTATTAAATCCTTGTTAGAATTAAAAAAAGCAATTAAAAAAAGGCTAAATAAACTAATTCTCTCCTTAAAACTAATGAATTCTAATTTTCTATAAAGATTGTAAAAAGAAAATATATTGAAGATGTTCCTTGGTGGTTTAAGTACAATATTATCTTTATAGAAATATGGAAGTTCTAGTTCGTAAAGTTTTAGATTCTTTTTAATATCAAGATAATCCATCAGAAATTCCAAATAACCTTTAGCCGGAAATATATGTGGCCCAAAGCTTACGAGATCATCTGTATTACTCAAACGCCAATCATTTGCTTTTCTTGTTGTAGTCCTTCCCCCGATATAATTATTTTTCTCTATTACTAGAACTTTTTTACCAAATTTAGATATAAGTGCTGCAAAGCTAAGTCCAGAAAACCCTCCACCTATAATTATAAAATCATAACTTTGATCCATTAACTCACATAATCAGATAATTTTTTCTCTTCAAATTTCTTAAATCCGTCTTTAATTCCTTTCAAGATTTTTCTCATTTTTCTTTCTTTGTGATAAGCAGACCAAAAATAACCCTCGTCTCTAGTCCCTTTGGTTATGAGGAATACTACCCTACCAGGTCTTGTCCTTCCAGTTCTCCCTCTCCTTTGAATACTTCTTATCTCTGAAGGCACTGGTTCGTAGAATATGACTAAGTCTACTTCTTCTATATCTAGGCCTTCCTCTCCAACCGCTGTCGCAACCAACACGTTGAACAGTTCATATCCAAATTCATTCAAAATCTCGATCTGTTCCTTTTGTTTCAACCCTTTACCGTTCTTAATAGCCTGACCTATGAACTCTCTCGCTTCTATTTTTTTTGCTTCAAGAATTTTTGTTATTTTCTCGACGCTAGACCTGTAGTTTGCAAACGTGATGATTTTCGTGTTAGGTTTCCTCTTGATTTCTCCCTCGATTTCCTCGATCAATTTCTCAAGTTTAGGATGTTCTATTCCCTTAACGTATAGGTCTTTTGTATCTTTCATCGCTTTAACAACGCTCGGATCATTCAACACTCTTTTTGTTGCCATGGTCTTCTTGTTCTTGTTCAAATCAAGAAAATACCTGTAGAGAGGTGTGATGCCCTGTGTTTCTAGTAAACCAATCGCATGTTCTATCTTTATAGCTTGAGCGCACGTTGTAAGAGATTTAGCGACCATGAAATCCTTTGTCTGTTGATACATCTTGCCAATCTCTTTCTGTAGCTCGAGTAAATTCCTCTTAGTAACTTTAAAGGAAGGAATGAGTCTTAATTTCACTAACCATTCGAGTCTCTTCCTGTAAGCTTCTTCCAAGCATCTCTTTATTCTTTTGAATTCTTCTGGTAGTTCGACATAAACCCTCTCTATGTTAATTTCCTGTACGTAAGGTTTCACATCCTCATCTTTCTCAGTCCTGATTTCTACAGCCTTTATTCGCAAGTTTTTCTTAACTTCTTCTATCTTGTCCTTAATACCTCCAGGAGAAGCTGTTAACCCAAGAATCAATGGATCAGAGCATTGTTCTACATAATATTCTATGACAATGGTATAAGCATACTTTTTACGTGACCTATGACACTCATCCACGATAACGAGACTGTAATCATTCAAATCAAGAATCTTGTTCTCAATATCGTTCCTTATCAACTGAGGGGTCGCGAAGAATAACCTTCCCTTTGAATAAAATACCTTTCTGTCACTTGGATGTATTTTACCTGTCAACGCGATAAATTCCGATTCTTTAAGGTTAAGAAACTTACTGAAAGTTTTCATGTGTTGGTTGACTAGAGGACGGGTAGGTGCGACCATCAAGATTTTACTCTTAGGAAACTTCTCCAATCTGTACGCAGCAACCATTATTGCAACGAGAGTCTTTCCCATACCTGTTGGTAGAATACAGAGAGTGTTCTTTTCGACTGCCGTAGAAGCTATGAACTCTTGGTAGAGTCTTGGTTTGATCTCTGAATAATTAAATAGTTTCAATTTCTTCATACAATCAAGAATTTATTCTATAACAATTTACTTTTTAAGTTTTTTGAAAATTCTACTCACAATTTTCTAGCCCAATATATAAAAATCGCAAAAAAACCAGCAAGCACTATAATTTGAATAAATTGCTCTAAGAATGAGATTTGCTTTAGTCTAAATAAACCAGTAATATTAACCATAAAAGCCAAGAAAATCATATATGGTATCATTCTAGCAATTCTACTACCTTTTTCATACTTTAAGCTTATTCTACAAATTTTGCATGTCGAATAAGCGATAAAAGCGAATAAAACGATATCTAAAACAATCAATGTGTATACAATCAAACCATAATCGAGAAAACTCAACATATAGATTAAAGATAAAAAGAATATGATCGTTGATACAACAAGGAAAAGGTTACCGAGAAATTTTTTTTCCTTTGGTTTCATGTGTATAATTTATTTTCCAATATTTAAAATATTCTAATTTTATATTCTTGATTTTCTCTTTATTTTTTATGGAGTTTAAATCAGTGATATTGGGAGGAACCTTCGACCGTTTCCACAAAGGACATGAGCTTTTTCTAGATACTGCATTTAGATCAGGAAAAAAAGTTTTGATAGGCCTCACAACTCATTCCATGCTTAAAAAGTTAGTCAGAAAAAATTCAATCTGGTCATTCAACAGGAGAAAAAAAGCCATAGAAGAGTTCGCCAAAAAATACAAGAAAGAATACACTATTTTCCCTATCGAGGATATCTTTGGATCTTCGATCGAGATTGAAGATTTGGATGTAATAGTAGCGACAGATGAAACTAGACCCACGTGTGAGAGGATAAACCTAATTAGGAAAAGAAAGGGCATGAAGGAATTGAAGATAATTCATGTTCCTTGGGTTTACTCAGAAGATGGTAGGATAATTTCATCCTCGAGGATTAGAAAAGGTGAAATAGACAGAGAAGGAAGAGTTCTTGTGGATTATTCAATCACGGATAGGTTGAGGGAGGAATTGAGAAGACCACCAAAAACAATCCTTGAAGGAGACAATATCAACGTAACGAGAGATTTGATATCATACATCAAGGAAAAAAATTTCGATTATGTCATTTGCGTTGGGGATGAAGTATCGCGTGATTTATTGGAGCATGACTTCAAACCAAGAAATATAATAGTTGATGGTAAGGTTAAGAGAAAACCGATAGATTATCTTGATAAGATAGTCAAGCCTTATCCAAACAAATTTCATGTAAAAAATCCACCTGGTACAATTTCTAAAGAGTCATGGGGAGTTATAAACGAGGCTTTAAAGAAAAAAAGTGCCGTAATCGTCGATGGAGAAGAAGATTTACTCGCAATCCCAACAGTTTTACTCGCGAAGAATAACTCTGCCGTAATCTACGGACAACCAGGTCGTGGAAAGGTTATAGTTAGAGTAGAAGAATGTAAAAAGGATAAGTGGAGAAAAAGATTGGGTGAATTCAAGACTATTCGCCGATAATCGTGACGAAAACTCTTCTGTTATGCCTTGGACCATCCAGTTCTAGAACAAGTATATTCTGCCATGTTCCTCTCATCAATTCTCCATCCTTTATCGGGATCGTCCTGGATTGACCTATGAACCCACTAGCTAAATGAGAATCCGCATTATCGTCGATCCTATCATGTTCGTAACCTGCTCCTGGGGGGAATTGTTTCTGAATCATTTTTTCAATATCTCTGATTAAACCAGATTCGGCCTCTTCTAGTATGAGACCAGCAGTTGCATGCGTGAGAAAGATTTGACAGATACCGTTTTTCACACCGCTCTTTTCAACTATTTCTTCAACCTTTCTAGTTACTTCTATTACTTCTGTTCTTTTACTACTACTGATATTGAATTCCTCTTGATATATCTTCATCTAATCTCACTCAAAGCTCTTTTAATTGCCTTTCTCAAAAAAAGTTCCTGTGTCAAACCGTTGAATCTTTCCCTTTCTTTACCGTCATATTCGAGGATGATCGTAGGCAATATCTTGATGTTGTATTTTTCAACTTCCTCTTTGTTTTCATCTGCGTTTATGTGTTCAAATACAACTCTTCCTTTGAATATGCTTTCTAAATCTTTGAGTAGAGAGATTTGAATATTTGAATCATCAGAATCATGGGACCAAAAGTTTTTGACGATCAATTTTGGCATGTAATCACATTATACTTTATTAGACATGATAGCATTTAAAAACTAAACATTCTATTCATTTTCATTCAAAATTTAAAAAGAAAAACTTAAATTACGAGTTTCAGAATTTATTCTTATATGATAAAACTCTTTAAGAAAAAAGGGGAACCTAAAGAAGAAATACCATTGGAAAAAGAAGAATTAAAGACCATCGAAGAACTTGTAAAACCTTCTGACCTATCGACTGAATCTGCCCTTCAGTCTGTAGAACAACCGACAGAACCTGCGTCTATTTTTCCTGAAGCACAACCTCCTGAAGAGGTTTTAAACGTTCCAGTGGAAAAACCAGAAATTCCTATAGTGAAGCCGATAAAGAGAGTTTCGACCGGAATTCCTGGTTTTGACGATTTACTAGAAGGGGGATTAATCCCAGGTTCGATAGTTTTGGTCTCTGGTGAGGCTGGGAGTGGAAAGACTATTTTTTGTACACAGTTCATCTGGAATGCACTTTGTTTGGGTGAGAACGGAGTCTACGTCACACTACAAGAATCTCCTGAGGATGTAAAGAACGATATAATTTCTTTTGGACGGGATTTTGAGGTCGCTGAAAAACGTGACCAGCTCAGGATCATCTATGTCGATCCTCAGGATCTGAAAAAACTGGTAAACTCGATCATAAAAAACGTCAAGGAGATCAATGCGAAGAGGCTCGTGATAGATTCTGTTACTCTCATAGGTGAAGAAGTCAAGAATGTCAGGAGAGCTTTAACTCATCTTTGTCGAATATTGAAGTCATTGGGTGTAACGACATTGTTGATATCGGAAGTCGAGGAAGAAACGAAAAAGTTGAGTAGGTTTGGGGTAGAGGAATTCATCGTCGACGGCGTCATAGTGTTACAATACTTGGAGTATGCGGCGGGTGGAGCGACTAGAAGTCTGATAATAAAGAAGATGAGAAGAACCAAGCATGGGACAGATGTCTACCCATTCGAGATAACTGACAAAGGCATAATCGTTAAGAAGACTTAAGTTTCTTTTAATTTTTTAAAATAATATTAGCTAAAAAATACAATTTTAATTCATGGATAAGACAATCTTATTTTTCGGTATAATCATAATATTTTTTGGCATATTAATTGCCTATTTTCTATTAACTTCAGCCGTAGCATTCGGTCAGACTATAAGATCACGATCTACAAGCATTCCAGGAGTTAAGATGAATGAAATTTATTTTTACAGTTTTGTTGACATAATGGTTGTTTTGATTGGTGTTGTGATAATTATAGAGGCTTTTAAAAAATAAAAGAAAGATTAAGATAAATCAATCTCACATAACGTATGAACGATGTAATCATAGAAAATTAATTTTAATGGTTCGTTCGTATCTAATATCCTGAATTCCAAACAACCGCTCTTTCTATCATCAGGATTAACCATTCCAATTCTAAACGTGTTTTCATAATCACAGCGGTAATAGCTTTCTTGAGGATTATAATATTTTTCATCATTGTCTAAGATTTTAAATTGGTACGATCCATTGTAATAATTCTCTTCCTCAGGGCCTATGTATTGGACAGTGAAATTAACGAGTACATTTTTGTAATCTCCTCTCAGTTCAAACTCTTTCACATCATCAATATTCCATGTAAAATTACTGCATGTTTGGACCCCTGGAATAGTTGCTACAGGAGATGTGGTTGTTGTCATCAGGATCGTACTTGTCGTAGTCACCGTCTTCCTAGTTTTTAAAATGTTTGATAAAAATGGTATCGCAATAATTAAAACGATTACTAAAAGAATTATCAGAATATCGTATTTCACAGGAGATTTCGATTTTTTAACTTTCTTTCTCTTCTTCACGATTTAATTTTATCCTTCAATACTTAAATCTATCTGATTCTGTTGCAAGGGGTTCAATGGACTTTAGGGGAAATTTATCTATGGTTCTAATTCTGATTGGTTCAAAAGAAGCCTTTTACAACTAAACACATAACATCTGGATTAAACTAAAATCTCATTAGTTTTTTTGCCAGTTCGTGAGCCTTAACATAAGGTGGATCTAAATTCCCATTCCAAATAGCTTTTATATAAGGTTCTAAATCATTTCGTCTACTCATTAATTTTAGTTCGTCTATTGCTACTAGTAGTTCATTTAATGTTGTCGAACCCTTATATGCATCATTTAAACCATATTTCTTTATAATTTCGGGGTGATTCTCTTCTCTGTATTTCCTATGAGAGGCTTCGTGGAATGCGAATATAGTTAGAATTTTACCAAATTCTTTTGGAGATAACCTTCTTAAGTATTCTAAAAATTCTTCTCCCAAAAGGTCATGTCTACATAAATTTTGAAAATATTTTTCTGTCCTACCTTTTGTGAAGACAACTATTGGATTAAATTCATGCGGTAAATTAAGTTGATCTTTATCACCATCATCTATTCTTGTCTTAATATTAAGAAATCTTTGAGGAAACGCAGGCGGGATTGGTTTTCCATATACATCCTGAAAGACTCTTCTTCCCTCTTCAAAAGGACAATCACCGTATAAATTATGTTCACTTAACAATAGAAAATTAACATCAACTTCTGCTAATTTAATACCTTCTCTAATCGATGTAACATAATGTGGTATTATCATGATTCATTACTATTAAGTAACAATACTTAAAGATTTCTATTTAGTAGAAAATATTTTTTATACCTACAAAAATCTATCTGATTGGTTGATTTGAAAAGGTTTCTAGGTAAAAAGTTTCAGTCCTACTGGTATATCATTTTCCTAATCACTAATAAAGCTATTGATATCACTAATCCCAATTTGAATAAAGGTGAAACTAAAAAACCGAAACCCAGAGATAGATTGGTCATTAAACTTTCAATAAAAAAATATCCAAAGTAAATTACTGATAGAATTTCGCCCATACCTTTCTTCATGAATAAAAGGCAAACAATTGTTGCTCCAGCAATATCTCCTATCAATAAGTAAATTATTGAATTCGCTACAACCAATTTTTCCCCGAAGAAATAACTCTCTAGATTAAAAAATAAAACAAAAATTGAACCATAAATATTAAAAACAAGGAGAATTATTAATGCGTATCTTGCAAAACTCTCAAGAATTTTTTTCCAATCCACAATTTAATTTTCTTTTATAAAAACAAAAATCTATCTGATTCTCTTTACTTCAAGGTTTTTTAAGTGCATCTATACTCTTTAATTTTTTAAACAAAAGATTCATAGCGTATTCTACATCTTCAATCTTTCTTATACCAGTACAGATAACTTTGCCTGAGCCAAACAATAATAATGCAGCTTTAGGATCTTTCATCCTATAGACCAAGCCTGGAAATTGATTTGGTTCGTACTCAGAATTTTCTAGTTCAAATGCGATTTTATCTAAGTTAAGCCTCGCTGGAATCTGTGCTGAAGCAACGATATTTTCTATCTGTATATTATATTTTTTTGGAACATCTATCTTTAGTGATCTTATCACCCCTGCGACTTTTTCTACGGCTTTCCTAACATCTGCGATACTTCTTGCACCTGTACACACAATCTTCCCAGTTGAAAAGATCAGAATGGCTGCTTTAGGATCCTTTACACGATAAACCAAACCTGGAAATTGTTCTGGTTCGTATTCAGCTCCCTCCAGATATTCGACCATTTTTTCCAAAGGTACTCTGACATCAAAAGCGGCTGAAGCAACGATATTCTCGATTTTAATATTAAAATTTGTCATTTTTTTCTCTCCAATGTCAAATCATATTTATGTTTTTACTCAACAAAGATTTATATGATTCGGATTATTTTCTTTTAGTATCCTTCACTCTCTCCTCAAAGTACGAATCTTTACTACTCTCCCACAAAATTCACAAATTTTTTTAGAGACCCACACATTATCTTTCTGTTCTGTAGACTGAGTAAAACGACTTTTCCCACAGAATTGACATTTTTCTTGTTCTTTAACCATTATCAATTCAAACCTGTTGTTGAATAATATTTTGAATTTTGGAATTATTATACCAATTACAGATGATGTCAGAAAAAATTCACTTCAATTGAATTCAAGCTATGAGAAAAAGATAAGCTTATTATATTTAACTACTAATTTATTTCGAGAACAAGAATTAGTTTATTACAAATGTAAATTTGCAGTTCTAATTCTTTGTAACCAATGAAGTGTATTCAATGTGCAGTTTGACCGTGAAATGTGGTTTTTGTAATCAATTAGTCAAATCAACCAATTCTACTTGGGTCGAAGGTTATGGTACCGTACACAAATCATGTTATGATACTATAAAAGGTAAAGAGAATTACTCTAATAGACGATTTAAAAGTAGGAGGTGATAATTTGAAGGGAACAGTAAAGTGGTTTAATTCCATGAAGGGCTATGGATTCATAGAACCTGAAGAAGGAAAAGACGTTTTCGTTCATAAATCAGCTTTATCGCCTGGAACTGATTTGAATGAAGGTGATGAAGTTGAATTTGAAATTGAAGACTCACCCAAAGGACCACAAGCAAAAAACGTTAAGAAATTATAATATTCTAATCTTCACCCATCTATTTCTTGGTTAAGAGTAAGAGAAGAAGATAATCTATCTGATTTTCCTTATTTTAATATTTTTTCAGAATAACCACATTTACGACAAAAATAGAAGTTCCGAGTTGTCCATGATCCGCCACTCTCTCTTAGATTCGCGCCACACTTAGGGCATTTTAAAGCTGTTGATTTCGATAATCTTTCAGACCAAAATTTATCTTTTTTTTCCACAATATTATTTCTCTTCCAAGAACAAAAACCTATCTGATTCTCTTTATTTCAAGGTTTTTTCTTAGCCTTTCTAATTTGTTCAGATTCATCCAATTTAAGCAAGTTGAATATTAAGACTATACCGATTATAATTAATAAAACACCAAAAAGAGGAATGAGTAATGACCACACATTAATTTCAGGTTGTGTTAAGTTAGAAACGATTAGATAAATACCCAAATAAAAGAAAAGGAAAATCGTGACAAACTGATTTAAACCAATTTTAACCATAAATCATTTTTGTAATTTTGGGCTTAAATCTATCTGATATTCAGCAAGAAGCATAATGATTCCTTTGATTTATACCCCTTCTGAAAATACAGGAGAAATTGAATCCTAAAAGAAGTCCAAGGGTCTCACATCGTCACTGGATTTCAATCCTTTCTTTCTCATCAGTTTATGCAGTTGCTTGAGCGCCCTGATTTTCTCACTCAGTATCTGTTTCTTCTTTTTAACTTTTATACCACATTTAGAACAGAATTTATCGTCTTCATCTAATTCAGCATTACATTTAGAGCAGAATATTCTTACCCCCTCCTCTGATTATTTTTCGGGAATATACTTATAACGTTATCTGATTCTTGGAATTTTGATTCAAAAGGATTCGAACCTAAACTAGCATAAATCAGTTAAATTTTTAGGGCTTAAATCTATCTGATTCTTCTAATATTATACGTATGTCGTAGTTATTCCCAGTCAGAGTCTCCTTCTTCATCATTTCCTTCTTCGTCATAATCTCCATCGTCTTCCATTCTCACTCCTCATGACAATGATGCAAAAGAAGAAACTTATACTTTATTTCTCAAAGAACAAAAATCTATCTGATCCCCCTTTATTATAGTACTGTAGTACTATGCGTAGTTATCGAGTGAATGTTAAATTAAATCTTCCAGAGGTATGGTATAATACTTGAAAAAAACATGTTTTTCAGTTTCCCTATAAACCTGAAACGTTATGTTTTTTAAACCATAAACAGGTTCATTTAATACTTTGCAATAATAGTCCTTTTCATTATCTATAAATTTCATTTCCCTACCGTTGTTAATAAAGTGATAAAAAATGTCATCACCATAGATAGAAATCATTGCAGGAGGGCAAAATTCTTGTGTCAAATCCTCTTTCGTAAAATTTTCTATATTTATTGTTGTAGATGTCGTGGACGTAGTAGTTGTAGTAGTTGTTGTAGTTGAAACAACTTCTTCTTTTGAAGTCATAACATCTAAATATCTGCCTGTGTATAATCCAGACAAAAAAGCAATAAGAACAAAACTCATAAAAATCGAACCAAAAGTAAATATAGTAATAATTTTCTTGTTAGGTTTCAAAAATTTTTTCCAATCCACAATTAATCTTTCTTTTTTGAGAACAAAAATCTATCTGATTCTTTTATTTTTTCGATTTTCTTTTCGCAATTATCCAACCCATTATTGATCCAATAATAAAATAAATCACCAAAGTCGCTACAAAGAAAATAATGTAAGTCACATTGTATGGAATTGAAGGTTTAAAAAATACATTGAATATCGGTAGGGCTGGAGTGGCTATAATTAAGAAAAAGAATAAGAATGTCTCACCTGATGTGCCCACAATGCTATCGATCAAAAAATTTAAAATAAATACAATGATTGGAAATAATGTAGTTATGGTTCCTCCTTTTAACCAGTAAGGCCAGTTTTTCCATCTCATAAATTAATTCTATCTATTCAAAAACAAAAATCTATCTGATTCTTAGGTTGATTTCTTTTTCTTCCTACCCTTGCCTCTTGAAGTCATCACAGCACCTCTTAGTAACAGAACTCGTAAAACCATGTTTCTTACAATGCAGGAGCATACCTAGTTGCGAATAATACTTGCAGGAGGAGCAATTAACCATGTCTTCCTCCATTATTTTTTTCTTCACCTAAACACATCTAAGCCTTATTTCTCCAATATAATCTTACAGGACAATACAATCCAAATCATCTTTCTCTTAGCTACAATTAAAATTTAATTTCAAAGAACAAAAATCTATCTGATTTGTTTTTTGATTCAGTTTTTTGGTTTTCCTCTGTTTCTAATAGTGTATCCATTTCTAACTCTTGTTTAAAACCAGGAGGAAGATTAGAGTCTCTAACATAACCCAGAACTCGCAAAAATCATCATATCGGCAAAGACAGTCTATGAATTATTCCTGATAAGTACCCTTCAAGCAGTCCACCGAAAATCACGAGTATACATATGAGTATAACGACGAAGATCGTAACCCTCGAGCCTAACAATTGTTTTCCTGTTCTCGTACAGACATTCCATTTTCCTTGAAGGATGAATGGAGATAAAATCTTAAGATAAGCTAACCCTAGGGAAGATGCGAACAGCAAGGCAAGCAACTCATTCATGCCATGTGGTAAGATTAAGAATAATGCCATAACAAGCCTATTGAAACCAAAATTCAATAGAGTATAAGTAATGAAAAACGACACTAAAAAACCGTTTACCATAGGAACTCCCACAGGAATCATGTAGAGTCCTGTTAATAACATTTTCGGTCGATATTTTTGTAGGATTTTGATTTTTTCAGATAAGAGAAAGGTTGGAGTTTTCGACCTATAGATGATTATCAAGATGATGGCTACGATGATGAGCATCAATGCAATCATGTTATTCAAGATATACCAAAGAGCATAATTGTTACCAAAAAAATTAACACCGAGAAGTATTCTTTGAGAATAGACTGTTAAAAGAGATTCGTAAAAACTTTTGTTTAAACGAAAGAGAAAATAACCTGAATAAAAACCAATGACAAAACCGAGGGTTAGGTATAGCAATGAAGCTGGTAATTGTCTAAGTACGAATCCGAGAGTGAACTTTCTCATAAATTAATTAATGTCAGGAACTTTTATTAACAATGATAAAGAGGAAAGAAATAATATTTAAATTTTTAAACCTTTTGACAACAAAAATCTATCTGATTCTTGAGATTGTTCTTTCGATTTTAGGAAATTAAGTACAACTATTACCGTCAAAACATTTTCCTTCTGGACAATCGCAAACTTTCACTTCATGACTATTCTCTGGGGAACAACCACATGCACCAATTAAACACATATTTGGGAAATCATCTGTAGACATACAACAAAGCGACATTCTAACAGTCCCACCTGAATCTATGCAAGACTGTTCTTTTCCTGATACTCGTGGGTTCATTTGGATAAAAGCGATTACTAGTGCTACAACTACGATTATTAAAATTGAGATGATTATCTTATTCATGATTGAATTTTCTCTTTTCAAGAACAAAAATCTATCTGATTCTTGGGTTTGTTCAAATATTAAGTGAATTAAAGTAATCTTTCATGTTTCTGATGTTAAATCAACGTTATAATTTCCCTTATCGATTTCTTCTAGTAATTTTCTAGCCAAACCAGTTCTTCTATATTTACCTGTATATGGCGATTTTTCAAGATATTGATCCTCAATAAACCTTTCAATTGTTTCCCCTATAAAACTGAATATGTCTAGTGCGGAGATTTCTAGTTTACTCACAGCAGTCCTTGTGGGTTCAGAATCTGAATCATAATCATCAGGAAATAATCTTAGAAATTCGATTTCTTTTTGAGTGTATGTTTTTGTTAATTTTACAGTAACTTCCCGAGATTCATCATTAACCATTAAATCGACTATAAGCAAATAGAGAGTTAAAAATTAAAATCTATCTGATTCTTGGGGTTGATTGAAGAAGACTTAAATCTTTTAACTGTGGATTAGAAAATTGTGATAAAAGAACCTAAGACGAGAGAAGAGAAAATTCAATTCCTGAGAGAACGTGCTCCTTATGTAAATAGACGTTTACAAATTTACAGTGGATATAATCCAGAAATGAAAAGATGGGAGAAATATTATCTTTCTCAGAATGGAATGATTTCAGCTTCAGATAGGAGTGGAATGATAAGGTATAGAATACCTATCGAGGAATTTGCAGATAAATACGATATGAAAGGGTTAAACATAGCAGTAAATAAGGTAAAGGTAGTAAGAATTCCTTCAAACCCATAATCTAATTTTCTCTCGTTAGAACAAAAATCTATCTGATTCGAGTTACTTTTTTCCCTTCCTTTTTTTCTTATGTTTTTTTCTTCGTGCTATACCCATAATTATTCTTTCTCTTCACAGAACAAAAATCTATCTTATCATAACATATAGTACTAGTACTAGCCAATGTAATATTGGTCTGAACCAGGTCCAACTTCTTCTTCCTTTTCTTCTAAATCTTCTTCTTTCTTTTTCTTAATCACTTTGACTTTCATAATTAATCATTCTCTTTATAGAACAAAAATCTATCTGATTCTGGTTGATTTCTTTTTAATCTCTCGTCTAAACTTTTCAATTTCTGATTCTTCAATTTCTGGAAATAAACTTCCATAAGGTCTTCCATAATTACAATCTTTACAAATCCACCCTGAAGTAATGTCCCCGCCCTTAGAATACATTCCAGTGAATTTTGTTACATTAGTACTTCCACATTTTGGACAAATTATTACATATCGTTTCTTTTTTTTCACAATTAATCTTTCTCTTCCAAAGAACAAAAATCTATCTGATTATGGGGTTTTTTCAACGTTAAAAGAGAATAAATCCTCTTCTTTTGTAACCCATTCTAATTTAAACATTCGTACCTGCTCACGAAAAGGAGCTGTTCTTAAACTCAGTGTGGCGTCTATTTTTTCATTATCAAATAAAGCTGTATATGATCTTACTTTATCGAATTCAGTGTTATATTTTACATCAAAAAGTAATTCCAAGTAAGGCAAAGCTTCTTTATTTAAAATTGTTTGCCAAGGTGGAATAGTTTCTATATTTTTTTCATTCAGTTCTCTGATAGTCTTTGGACCTTCTTTAACTTCGTTTAAGAGAACCTTTAAAGGTTCCACATACAATGGTGGTACTTCATAAAATTTTGGTCTTGCTCCAATTTCGACTATTTGTATAAACCATGTTGGTCTTAGTCTCTCGCTAGCAATATAACTTTCTAGTGATGTCATTGGTGTTAAATTCTCATAAGTCATGAAAATAATAAAACCTATTAAACATTTAAATCCTTCCAATAGAACAAAAATCTATCTGATTCTGGGTTGATAGAACAAAAGTCTTAAATCTTTATTCGTCTTTCTATTTCTTATGGCTTATTCAACGGTGGCATTAAGTTCAGATTGGAGCATGATAGATCATTTTGCACCTTCATGGAGAGATGTCCTTTATACACTACAAAATATGCCAAAAGGCGAACATTCGCTTGATCAAATAATGGAAGAATACGAATCTCAATATGATAGGAAAATACCTTTTGTGATATTAAGCCAGGTAGTAAATGTATTAGAAGTAGAAGGGTTCGTTACTTTTCGAAGGACCAAAGAGAGAGGAAGCCTACAGAAATATGTTCAAATCACTGAAAAAGGGAAAAATTTCAAATTAGAATATATCTGATTCTTTTGAGTTAATTGAAAGACTTAAATCTTTTAACATCTTAATTGTTACAGTGAAAAGATGGTAACTGAAGAATCTCTAACTTTTAAAGAAGCAATAGAACAACTTGAAGGATTTGAACCTTATCTTGAACCCACGAAAGTGAAAGGCGAAAATCTAGGGGTTGATATAATTCCAATAGAAAAGTTTCAAGAACTGAGTGAAAAAGGTGCTCAACTCTGCATAGATAAGAAAGATAAATATATTTTTCTTCGTGACAATGGGAAATACTTCGTTTATTTGGGGTATTTAAACCCAGATTCTATCATGGTGTCTAAGGAAAATATCATAATGGGAGGTCTTACAATAGATCAAATGGCAAGAATTATGAACATGGAACGGGCGTGGTCCGATAAAGCATATATGGAAAGATTTAAAGGAAGATTACGATACCATTTAGACATATTAGAAAAAGCTGGTCTAGTTGAAAGAAGATTAATATCGATTTCTGAATATTTAGCAAGTGCATAAATCTATCTTCTTCATTATCCTATACCAGTTGTAGAAAGAACAAAAATCTATCAGATTCTTCTTTTAAGAGATTTTTTACCAAGACGTGTTCCCAATGAAGAACCTGTTTTTTCGTCATGCGGATGGTTTGGCTCGTATGGTCCAAGAGACAATCCAGCAACTACATCGTCTGTATCAACTGTTTTTTCCATCGATTGAGAACTTTCAACTCTTCTGTAACAATTTTGCCATCCAGAATTAGTTTGCATAAATTCGACTTCTAAGGTCCCCCTTTTCACTCCGACTTTGAGATAATCTAGTATTTCTCCTTCAGATGTACCTGGATATTTTTCAATAGTCCTTTTAACAATTTCTGAGTAAGGAGTAGACTTATCAGTTCTTATCCCAGCAAGTACTTCTTCCACCCAACCTGTCATTGAAATCTAAGAAATAATTAAAATAATTAAACATTTAACTCTTCCTTAAGAACAAAAATCTATCTGATTCTCTTATTATAGTTATAATACGTATACGTATGTCGTAGTTATCGGTATGAGTTAATTTTTCTTAAACTTGTAGTAAGGACGTTCCTTCTGGGGGACTTATATATCTCTTTAATGTTGTTACACGTTGATTCCAAAGACTTTCAAGCTCTTCATAAGACAAAATTTTCTCACTTCCAAAAATACCCGTACCATATTTTTGGGTTTTAGGAAAGGCAGAATACGGATTTGTCTCAATTTCTATTTGACCTGAACCCAATTTTATACGAGCTAATCTTTTCTTATTTGAGCTTCCTACCTGCCATATTGCTTTTCCATCATGTAAAGGATAAACTAATGCATGACCAATAGCACCACCACCAGGAACTGTTCCTTCAAAATCAAAGGTAACTTGAAATTGATTTGGATTTTCTTCTAGTAAACTATAAAGTTCTCCCAAAAGTTTTAATCCATCTTTCATTAGATACAATTGAGCTTCTTTTACACTCTGACGAGCTTTTTCCATGAATTTAAAATAAACAATTAAAGATTTAAACACTCTCCCTAACCAATTCTTAGAACAAAAATCTATCTGATTCTGGGGTTGATTGAAAGACTTAAATGTTTAATTTTCTCCTAATTTAGTAAGGTGATTTAATGGAAAAAATTGCGGGATTAAGCGACCCAGAACAAAAAAAATACATTGAAGCAGTTAACATATTGAAAGGTTACAATGTTGAGTTTGAAAGTACTACACCAGCAGTAGGTAATTTTCATTCATACAAAGGTCAAGGAACAATAGAAGGAGTTGAAGTTCAAGTGAGATGCATGGAAACATGGGATGGTTCAAGTATGAATCTATATAGTGACGACCCAAATGCACCTAATGTTTTAAAGCAAACTCCATTGGGAAAATTGTTGAATTTTGCTTGAATTTTAAATTTAACTTATAGTATCTGATTTCCTCTATTCTGAATAATTTCTTAATTATCCTATACCATTTGTAGAAAAAGAACAAAAATCTATCTGATTCTGGGTTATTTCTTCTTGTACTTATCGTAAAAATAGATTATTAGACAGGAAATTAAGTAAGCAACAAAGATAGAAAGAAGCAATAATACAAACCAAAACCAATAACTGATAAGAGAGAGAAAATATAATGGAATAAGTATATTGAGTAAAATAAGCATTAAGTTTAAAGATGTAAGAGAAAGTAAACAGGTTAATAAATTATTAATAAAATAAGTTACCACAATTTTTCTCCAGTCTGGTTTCAAAAATTGTTTCCAGTCCATAATCTAATTATCTTACCAAAGAACAAAAATCTATCTGATTCTTGGGTTGATAATAAGATTTAAAAGTTTAACTTTCATCTATCTTGGTTAGAAGTGAGTAAATATGGCTATTACCGAAAGGAGAAGTTATAGACATTGGGGTAAACCATATAGACATATTGGTAAGATTCCTACAGCTTATGTTGAAGTAGTTAAACAATTATTGGCCAAAGTTTGTGGTAATTATGGTGGCACAGACCCAGAACCTCTCAAATTAAAAGATGGGGGAATTAGATACCATATAGATTTGTTTAGATTAAGAGAAGATGATGGGATACCTCAAAAAATTAATGATAAAGAAGAGATTAGAAAAATAGCAGAACAAATGAATTTTAAACCGCTTAGTGAACTATTACTTACGCATGAACCTGAGAATAATTATTTCATAATATCTCCAGAAGGAGATTTGTTTGCAATACTTTGGTAATTTTCTTCCCAAAGAAAAAAATCTATCTTCTTCATTATCCTATACCAGTTGTAGAAGAGTGAACAAAAAGTTTCTGCACATTTAGAAAATAATTGATTTATAGAAAATTTCTCAATTCTTTCTTTAATCTGTGAGGAAGCATCTCAAAGGCTTTGATTGGAAAGTAAATTTTTTTTCTTCTGGGATTTTTAATAACTTTGAATTTGATGAGACCATCACGCTCAAGCTTACATAAGGTTGTGTGTACTCTACCATTACTCATGTTGAGTTTTTTAGAAATCTCATAACCACATAGTCCTGGATTTTCACATATCAAAGAATACACAACATCTTGTGTGAAAATCTTTTTTACCATTCAAATACCAATTTATTTTCTGATTTCACTATCACATAACTTACTTAAATAATTTACTCTTTATTGGTTGTCTGATGTTAAAACTATTAAAATATTCCTAACTTTAAAGGATAATTATGGTACAGATTAGGATAAGAGAACTCGATAAAACTATACTATTGGCTTTTCTTGTACTAACAAAAGGATCTCTGGATACATATTTGAAAGAGGATGAAATAACATCTAAATTTGCCAGAAGGAAAGGAAAGATGATACGATATGCTCTAAATAGGTTGGTTCGTGCAAAATTACTCTCGAAACATCCTAAAGAGAATAAGTATAAATTTACTCAAGAAGGGTTGAATGAAGCTAAAAAGGTTCTATACCAAGGGGCTAAATTATGGAAAAAATAATAATTTAAAAAAAACTCTATCTGTACGAATTACTGATTTTCTCTTCCAAGAACAAAAATCTATCTGATTCTTGGTTTATGAATTTCTAAACCCTTAAATTCTTTATCTTTTATAGAAAGTGCATGATCGACAAGACTAATTGGTTAGAACCTTTTAAAATTCTTTTTGAGGATATTGCCTCTCACTATAAAGGTGAAGAATTATACAAGGCGGTTAAAGAGGTCTTGGATGTTACTAGGATTGAGTTAAGCCCAGACCAATTTAGGAGACTTAAAGAATATGCTCTCAGTGAGGGGTATATTAAAGAATATAATGAATGAAATAATTTTGTTTTTAGAAAAAGAAAAAAGAAAAAAGGTTTATTCATGCTAACTTACTTAGCAATGATCTTCTCCTGCTGCATAATCTGGAGGAGCCACCTTTAATAAACCTGGAGCAACTCTTCCTCTCGCAATTTGCTTCAAAATTCCTGGATTGCAGTTGTTGTAATGAACACATGCTCTTGTCTCTGGTCCAAACTTAACCTCTGCATTATTATCATCACAGTCTTCATCTACAGGAACCCCATCACCATCTGAATCCTGTATATTAGTAGCTTCTCCAGTTGCATCCCATCTTGCTGCTTGCCCAGGAGCAGTTGCAGTTCCACTCATATATGTGCTTGAAGTAATTATTCCAGTGGCGTCAACATAATAGGTAGGATTTAATCCTGTATAGTCAATGTAAAAATCTATGTTGTCACCATCCACTGTTCCTGTAATGTCCCATGTATAAGCTGGATTTGGATTGTAGTAACCGTTACCTGAGAAGTCACCTGAAGTCGTATCAAACGTGTCGATTATCATAGTATGTGTATAGGTACCACTACCATAATAATAATTCCATGTCCATGTACCTGTTATATCCCAGTTAGGAGCTGCAAAAGCTGTTTCCGCTAGCATCACAAAACTTACTACAATTACTCCCAAAAAGATTTTTTCCTTCATATTCACCACACAAAATAAATAAATTGAATCTTAA
>Ga0209636_10000045_pt1 | contig 88800 bp, 94 predicted proteins | sample DeeMarSWOR152_54_FD_187464 | JGI IMG/M metagenome (GOLD analysis project Ga0209636, IMG submission 187464) | Marine sediment microbial communities from White Oak River estuary, North Carolina - WOR-1-52-54 (SPAdes) (version 2) | ecosystem: Environmental > Aquatic > Marine > Intertidal zone >...
CACCGAACGAGATGGCTTCAAGATCTACAAAAAACGCAAGTAGACCCCTACAAAAAGAGTTTCAGTGGTGTGGGGGGTTCACTCAAAAGTGCGGGGGGTGGGATTTGAACCCACGAAGGCCTTCGCCAGAGGATCTTAAGTCCTCCCCCTTGTCCTAAGGGTTTAACGCCCGATTTAGACCTGGCTTGGGAACCCCCGCTACAATACTATAACATTTAATTGATACCTAACACACCAGCAGTGAATACAATTTTTATTACACATGCATAAGAGTTTCGTCAGGCATCCTTACAACTCAGGTAATGCTTTTACAAAGTTTTTGATTCTTTTCACGGCTTCCAGCAAATCTTTTTTCGAAACTGCAATCGACATCCGCAAATGTCCTTCACCGCTTGGTCCAAAAGCGCTCCCAGGAATTGTAGCAATCCTTGCCTTCTTCAACATCTGTTCTGCAAGGTCGGAGGAAGGTAAGCCTAACTCTTGAACGTTGGGGAAAAGGTAAAAAGTTCCCCTAGGCTTCAGACATTGCAGATGCGGTATATCGTTGAGCGCCTCAACAGCTACTTCTCGTCGCTCCTTGTAATCTCTAACCATTTGTTGTACACACTCTTGGGATGCTTTTAGAGCGGTTACTGCTGCCTTTTGAAAAGCAGGGCTTACGCATGAAACAGCATAGGAATGGATGCGGCGAATACCAGCGGTAATCTGCTCGTTAGCTACGACGTATCCCACGCGCCACCCTGTCATGGCATATGTTTTTGAAAACGAGTTTATTGTGATTGTTCTTTCTTTCATGCCTTCGAGACCAGCTATGCTGAAGTGTCTTGCATCGTCGAAGACTATTTTTTCGTAAACTTCATCTGCCAATACTAGAAAGTTGTGCTTTTTGGCGAGGGATGCTAGAGCCTTGAGTTGTTGAAGTGTATATACGGCGCCAGTTGGGTTGTTTGGATTGTTGATTATCACCATTTTTGTGCGCTCTGTGATTTTTTCCTTCAACAACTCCACGTCCAGAGGATAGTCAGGTGTTTTTAACTGGAGAGGAATAGAGATGCCTTCGGCTAACTTTACGAGTCCTTTATAAGAGGGCCATGATGGTTCGGTGATTATAACTTCGTCGCCTAGGTTTATAACGGCCTGCAAGGTTGAGAATAGGGCTGCGAAACCACCTATAGTGATTGTTATCTCGGTTTCTGGGTCGGCTTTGATTCGGTTCTCCTTTAGCAGTTTTTCCGCAATAGCTTCTCTTAGCTCGGGTAAACCCGCTGTATGCGTGTAATGGGTGTATCCTCTGTCCAGAGCTTTTTTTACAGCATCTTTGATGTGTACTGGAGTGTCAAAGTCTGGCTCGCCTGCGTGCAATCCGATAACGTCGGGTATCTTGTCGACTAGGTCTATTAGCTTTCTTATAGGTGAGGTTTCGATAGAGTTCACTCGTTTGGAAAGTTGTTTGGCGGTCAATGTATGCACCTTTTTTAGATTTACTTTCAGGAGTAATAAAAGTAGTTTATGGTCTTGTTGTGGCTATTTGAGGATTTGAGGTAGGATGTTGCGAAGGTCGTTGCTTTTGATTGTGATGTTTGCGTGTTTTTCTATGGTTTGGTCGGTTGGGTTGAAAGCTATGGCGAGGGCGACTTTTTTGAAGAGGGGTATGAGTGTGGGGTCGTCGCCGACGGCTGCGCATTCTCTAGATGTGAGGTTGAATTTTTGGAGGATGTTGGGCAGGTGTTTGTCTTTGTTGTAGAAGGAGACGTTTAATTCTACTTCGCCTGTGAGATAGCCGTCTCTTGCCATGAGGGTGTTGGCTGTATAGCCGTCTACGCCTGTTTCTTTTTGAATTCTTTCTGCGACTTGGGATAGTCCGGCGCTGAGGAGATATGTTTTGATTCCCTTTTGTTTTAGAGTGGTTATTGTTTGTTTGGCGCCTTTTGTGTAGGGCATTTGGTTTATTATTTGGTTGATTTTTGTTAAGGGTTGATTTTTCCAAAGGGCAGTGTCTAGTTGTGCCCATTGTTTGTAGGTGATTTGGTTTTTGAAGAATTGGTTGTGGTATTTTTTGGCTTGGTTCCATGTGTTTAGGTTTTGGTGGATGTGTTGCCAGCTGTAGGTTTGGAGGATTGTGCCGTCTATGTCGAAGATTACAAGTTTGGCTGTCATTGTTGGGTTTGTTTTTGTGTGATGGGGTTGAAAAGGGTTGCTGGAGACGGTGATTTTGCGTTCTCTGCGCAGTAGGTAGACCTTCCTATTTGGATCCTAATATGGATGGGTGTGTCTTGTGGGGTGCTGTTTAGTATCCGTATATCCATGAGTATTTTTTGTTGAGGTATTCGAGGTAGCGGTTGACGTTTGTTTTTTCGCCTGTGATTTTTTTGATGAGGTCTGCTGGATCGTAGAGGTTTCCGTGCTGGTGGACGTTTTCGGTTAGCCATTTTTTGACGTTTTGGAAGTTGCCTTTTGCAATTTGGTCTTTCCAGTTGGGTGTGTCTCTTTCCATTGTGGCGAGAAGCTGTCCGCTGAGAATGTTGCCTAGCGCGTAGGATGGAAAGTAGCCAAAGTAGCCACTTGCCCAGTGGGTGTCCTGCATGACTCCTTCAGAGTCGTTTTTAATATCCACGCCTAAGTATTCCTTGTACTTTTGATTCCAAATTTCCGGGAGATCTGCTACAGCGATTTTACCTGCTATTAATTCGCGTTCAATTTCGAAGCGGATGATTACGTGGAGGCAGTATGTAACTTCGTCTGCTTCGACACGAATTTTTGAAGGTTTAACTTGGTTGATAGCGTGGACAAAGTCGTCTAAAGCCACGTTGGAAAGGGTGTTGCCTGTGAGTTTCTTCAGTTTTGGAAGGAAATAGACCCAGAATTCGCGTGAACGTCCGACTATGTTTTCTACGAACCGCGACTGAGACTCGTGAAATCCAAAAGAGCTTCCGTCACCTATTGGTTGATAGATCCATTCTGGTTTGAGGTTCTGGCCGTACATGGCGTGACCGCCTTCGTGTAGTATTGAGAACAGAGAGGATGCCAAGTTGTTTTCGTAGTAGTGGGTTGTAATTCGTACATCGTCATAATAACCTGTTGTAAAAGGATGCTCAGTCTCGTCGATTCTACCTCCAGCCTTTGGGGACTCGATGTCATATTCCATAAATTTGGCGAGTTCATTAGAAATCTTGCGTTGAACATCTACAGGAACCTTGCGCTTTAGAAATGTTGTATCTGGTTGTTTTGGTGCGTTCAAGCATTTTTTAATTATTGAAACTAATCCTTCTTTTAGCTCTCCAAAAACTTTTGTAATCATCTCGGCGGTCATTTTGGGCTCAAAAATGTCAATTAGGGCGTCATAAGGTGTTGCAGTGCCTTTCACTTCCATGAGAATTTCTGCGGCTTTCTTTCTCAGTTCAAGCATCTTCTTAAGTTCTGGTTTGAACATTGAGTAGTCTTTTGCTGCCTTTGCTTTTTTCCAGACATTGACTGTGATGGCTTCTTGTCTTGCGGTTTCTACGACAAGTTCTTCAGGAAGTTTGGTTTGTTCGTCATAGTTTTTCCTGATTAGATATACATTTCTTTTTTGTAGCTTGTCTAAGTTGTCATAATTTGGATGTTTTTCAATTTTTGATAGTAGGGTTTCGATTTCGGGGTCGGTGCTCATTCGGTGCCCAATCTGACTGAGCATGGCTAGTTGCTGACTTCGTATATTGATTCCTTTTGGGGGCATCTTTGTCTCCATGTCCCAGTGGACAATGGACTCGATCGTTTGAAGAATCGTTATCTCTTTAGCCTTCGCCATCAGTTTATCATAATTGGACGTTAGCGTCTCCGCTGTTTTTGCCATATTAATCGCCGCACACCGATAACTCTCTTCGACAATATATGGCTTACGTGTGCTAAGCAAATCAGTATCATAAATTCAGTTTTAAAGCAAAAGCGTGTGGCGCCCTGGCCGGGACTTGAACCCGGGTCGAGCGGGCGACAGCCGCTTATACTAGACCGGACTATACTACCAGGGCATCCATTCCTAAAAGAAAAAAAGGCTTCTACTTAAATTTATCCCGCCTCACAACTTCTCACATACAACAACATGTTCTAATGGAAACTCCAACCCATAATCCCGCAAATCCTCTTCATGTTCTTCCACAAAACGCATATCTGCTTTCCACTGTTTGAACTGATTAACCGCTGCATCATAGCCAAGCCTCAAGTCGGTTTCAAAATAGCGGGCACAGATATTTCTAAAACCGATTTTATGAATCAAAATCGCAACATTGTCAACGGTTGGAGAAAACCAGTAAGCACCCCCAGGAAGCATCGGCTCTAACGAATAATGAAGATCCGCCTCAATAAGCAGCTCTTGAGCTCTGTTTTCAGCTACTGGACTCAGCTCTGCATGAACCATCTGTCCTCCACATTTTAAGGTGCGGTAAAATTCTTTCAAAGTATTCTCCAAATCAATTAATCCAACCATAAACTTTGCCAAGCGCTCATACCATTGCCGATAAGCAGCTTCTAACTCTTCAATCTCAGTAACAGTTCTCAAAGCACTTTCATCTCCAACCCCGATGCGAAAAACATTATATCACTGCTTTATAGTAAAGTTTAGTCTCTAAATAGGAGAATGATAACTTGTCCCTCAAAGAACTTGCAGCACGATACGAAAAACTGAGCAGCCAACTTGCCGAACAATATTACAACCAAGATGCAGGCTTAACCTACAACCGCGAACAGATGAAAAAACTCGCCCAGCAACTCACAGACATAAGCAAAGAATTCCTAGAAAAATTCACCGAGCCAAGAAGCATGTACCTAGCATCCATAGCGACAATTGCCGAAGCCGAAAGACTCGAAGTTGAACTTGACTTTCACGACCAACGAATGGAAAAAATCTCCACCGAAAAGCACCGCATTGACGGAAAGAAGGTTAACTGGGGAAACTGGCGGCAATTCAACTCTCAGACAAACGACGCCCAAAAACGCAAAGAAGTTTTCGACGAGTTTATAGCTAAAGCTCCCACAATCTCGCATCTAGTGGAAAAACGGATGAACATCTCAAAAGAAGTCTACAAACGATACGGTCTCACACCACTAGATAGCTACCTAGAACTCGAACAAACCAGCTACGACAAACTATCAAACCTCCTCCAAAAACTCGGTGACGGAGCCAAACAAACATTCCTAGCCGTCGCAAACCACTTCGCACCCCAAGTTCTCCTCAAAACCACAACAGAATACTACGACGACTTCTACACATGGCGTGGCAGAGTCTACAAACCTTTAAACAAATACCTCGAAGGAAAAAATCCACTTAAAGAAATTAAGCTATTCCTAGAAAACTTGCGTTTCGACCCTTCCACCATCAAAGTCGATGACGAAGACCGCCCAAACAAAAGCCCAAGTGCCTCGTGCTGGGGCATCCAAGTTCCCAATGACGTCAGAATACTGTACCGAAAAGTTTCTCCATTCACAGACTTCGGCAGCGTATTCCACGAGTTCGGCCACGGTATCCACGGCAAAAGCGCCAACCCCGAAGATTCTGTTTGGAAAAGATATATTGTCCCTATGAGCGTCGCCGAGACTTTCAGCATACTCATAGAAAGTGTCGCAGAAAACCCGATTTTCCTCCGACAAGACCTAAAGCTTGAGGAAACAGCTATCAGAGAAATCGTTGACCGAGTTAGATTCATGAGTCTCGCCTTCCTAACCTTTTACGCAGCAAACAGTGTCATGAAAATGGAGTTCTGGAAAAACCGCTACACCGTAGAGCAGGCCGCTCAAAGATGGCAGGAACTGACAAAACGCTTCTTTATCGAAACGCCTGGCAACTACTGGATTCTTCATCACGTTATGCCTAACTATGACATGTATTCTCCAAGCTATGTCATAGCAGCAGTCAGAGTTGCAGCTCTAAAAGAAAAGCTTGCTCAAGACTTTGGTGAGACTTGGTGGAGAGACCCTAAGGCTGGAGAGTTCATTATGCAACTTGCTCAGACAAGGGGAGAGTTTAACATCAAAGCATGGAAACTTGACCCAGACATGTACTTAAACGAGCAAAAATCTATAAGCTTCCTAGAATAACCCTAGTCTCTTACTTCGCTCCGCAATAGGAACAAAGACAACCGACGAAAACGATGCCTGTTAATCTTCTTTCTTAACATGACGTAGCGAACGCAGCCACAAGGCACCCCAGACGACCATGAAAACTATAACTATCCAAAACATAACAATCAGCAACTGCACCGCGGAGACAGCCATATCTTCAAACATGTCTTATCAACAACATATCACTATTCAAAGCATCCTAAAAGCAAAGTTCCGTTGTTGAAATGCTCGAAACTTCGAGATAATTCAATTAAGATATATTACAATCTACGTAGTAACCCATTTATTACAATAGACAATATAGTGTTGTCTAACCATAAACGGAGAAAAGGAGAAGGCGTTACGGAGCTGAGAGGAAACCCCTATGCCTCCTAACCCCCTCTCAGCAATGATCAACCCAAACAATTTTTATTTGCAGTTGACCGAAGAAAAACAGCATTATTTGATGTTGTAGATTTAGAGGTTTCCTAAAAACCCATTACAATTAAGAAATCAAAACACTACAGACTTATTTGCGAAGTTTCAACCGATGAAGAATAGACGTTGACTTGTTTCTTTCTTTTTCCTTATTTCTTGCAGCTTCAAATAAAGCGTGAAAGATTGTGTAGTTTTCTGAAGGTAGCTTTGCTGCTTTTTTCTTTTTTCTCATCGGTCTTCTCCGTCATCATTCCTCGCAGCATTGTATATCAACCATGCTTCACATCGAAAATATGTCGAGGTGAACAATATCTCTTTTAAGCTGATATTTGGGTGGTGGCGGGCCCGTCGGGAATTGAACCCGAGACCCCCGGGTTAAAAGCCCGGTGCTCTATCCTTGCTGAGCTACGGGCCCACAGATAGTTTCACAATTAAAGCCAAATTTGATGTTCTTTAAGTTTGCGTTATCTTTCATATGCTTAGTTTTGAGAAAAATAGAAATTAAGCTTTTAAGTAACTTATTGCAAGGAGGCGGCATGTCTGAAACGTTTTTTGGAAGAGTTAACCCGCGAAAAGGCGCCTGGACCAAGTCCTTCCTTTTCAGTGGTTCATGTGATTAAAGCTTTAGAGTTGGTTGCGGAAAAGCCGATTGGTAGAAATAAGCTTTCAAGGGAACTGGTTTTGGGAGAAGGTGCAACGCGGACATTGATTGAACGGTTGAAGGATTATGACTTGATTAAAGTGGATAGAGCGGGTTGCATTTTTTCCAAGAAGGGTGAAAAGTTGTGGAATGCTCTGCAAGTAGTTCTTCCTAGAAAGAATATTTTGGAGAGGAGTGGGTTGACGCTTGCAGCGTTCAATGTTGCCATGTTGGTCAAAGGAGGCGGCGACAAGGTTAAGTTCGGAATGGAACAGCGAGATGCTGCTTTGTTGATAGGGGCTAAGGGGGCAACGACTATGGTCTTCAAGAATGGAAAACTTAGATTTCCTTCAGAGGGTAGAGATGTTGCTAAAGATTTCCCAAAGATTTATAGAAATCTTATAGATTCACTTGAGCCTCAAGAGAATGATGTAATTGTTATTGGTAGTGCGGACACTTTAGAAAAGGCAGAGTATGGCGCTTTGGCAGCGGCGTGGAGTCTCCTTAATAACCAAGATGTTGCTAATAGGTAAATTTCTCTCCGCCAGCCAATATCCGCTCTAACACCATATTTAGATTTGTCATCCCATCATTAGTTTTTGCTGAGACTGGAATTAAAAGAAACTGAAGCCCCAATCCATAGATCGCATGCATCATGTCACGACTTAACAGACGCTTCGTGCCTTCTAACTTCTCATCAATTGCCATCTCTAACGTTTTCGAATTTGCCGACCAATCCACAATACTGTCCACTTTTTCTTGCGGCAGAAGGTCACATTTTGACAATACGTGAGCTTGAGGAATTAAAAAACGGTTGTAAACTGCAGCCGAGAGAAAAAGGTTCGAAACATAGTTTAAAGGGTTAAGAGAGAACACTGAATCAAAGAGATAGATAATGGCCTTTTGCTCTTTGGTTAATTCCTCTGCAATGTATGGACCACTGGCTCTAAAAGCAAAAAGTTCTATCTGCCCCGGTGTGTCAACTAGGACAAAGTCTGCGTTAAGCTCTTCAACCTCCGTACTCAATGTATCCGCCTGTTCTGCAATAAGGTCAGCAGCCATAATCAAGGCTCCATTAGGACCTAAACGATATTCCTCCATTAGATCTGCTATGTTTACGTAGTCCCTTACGTCCAAGTCAGGCGTATATGGCAACGTCACAACGCCCGGGTCTAAATTCATAATTGCCACGTTTTGCTTTGATATTTTCAACCATTCTGCAAAAGCCGCTGTAAGCAGACTTTTTCCTGACCCCGCTGTACCGACAATAAAAACAACGAACAAAGTTCCACCTACACAATCAGCTTAGAATCTACATTCTTGCTTATTTCCTTTTTTCAAAGGATAGTTGCTTCAGGAACCCGAATTTTCAATCATCTTTTGGTCAAAATCTAGCCTGCACCCTCACCGCAACCAAACAAAAATCTATACTAAAAAGAGAAAAAGCCTTTCTTTATCCAAAAAGCCATCAATGTTTTTCCGCTTTAACGGTTTTGATTTTTCCACCCTTTGCTTTAACAATCTCTGAAAGCTGAATCAATACTCTGCCAACTCGTTTCTTCGCTGTCTCAACGTCTTCTGCTGTGGTGGAGAGATGTAGCTCTATTTTTGGCTGTTTCTCCTTGCCCATAGGATGAGATTTAACGTAAATGTAAGGATTATCGTGCATAACTTGATTTATAAGAGGCGCCATCTCCGACTCCATGATCCCAGCGACGTAAAGGCTTGCTTCATAAAATGTCAGATTGCCAGCTGCTGCTTGAAGAATTGGCAAAAGTGAGTCTTCGAAAATTGCCTTCATTTCTGAGGGAACCCCAGGCAACACAAAAGTAGTAACGCTGTTGTTTTTTATGGTTACTGCTGGTGCAGTGCCGACAGGGTTTGGTAGGGGCTCTGCTCTTTTGGGAAGTTTTGCCATTTTAACCCTTGCTGGAGTCAACTCGAACTTTTCGTGATCCATTTCCTTTGCATATGTGGCGTATTTTTCCTTAACCATCTTCAAAGCTTTCTCATTTAATTGGAGCTTGGAGTCAAAAGCTTCAGCGATGCCTTCTAGCGTCTTATCATCAAAGGTGGGTCCTAAACCTCCCGTTGTGATTATAAATTGTGAATTTCGATGAAACGCTTCCCTCAAGGCTTTTGCGATTTCTTTTATATCATCGCCGATAACGGTTACTCGGCTGACAGAAAGCCCAAGAGAAGTTATTCTCTTTGCCAGCCACTGAGCATTCGTGTTGAGTGTTTTTCCAATCAGCAATTCGTTGCCCACAGAGACTATTTCTACGTTTTTATCCATTTTTGAAATCACTTTATTGAAATATAGGAGTATTGTTTAGAAGCTATAATTGTAGCGAAAAAATAAAAATCAATTGTCTACGCTGGTTTACCGCTATGCAGCGCATCTGTCTTATTTCTTCTTGCCAAGCCACCATTTAAGGTATTCTTTGCGCGTTTTCTCACGTTCTTCGCTGTCTGACTCGAGCTTTGGCCGCAATCGTTGTCTCAGCTCAATCAGCTCTTGATGCGTAACTGAGAGTCCACAGCTCTTGCATACATAGCGTTTCGTCATGGCAATGTATTGCATTTCGCCGCCACACTCTGGGCAATAGGGCATTTCAGTTTTCTTCCTTGACATAACAGACTAGTTCAAAGAGAAATAGCTTTTGGTCCAGAGAAGTTAAGAAAATCCCCCCAATTTCTTGCTAAAGTCAGCATACAGAAGATTATTATTCTGACATTGGTTTCTCTAGTTTTATGGAAATATTGAATTTTGTCGTGACTATAGTTCTTGTCACGGCTTCTGGTGCTCTAGCCCCCGGTCCTCTGTTTTTTGCCAATCTTTCCCAAGGCGCCAAGTCGGGAGCTAAGAGCGGTTTAGTGTTCTCTGTTGCACACACTTTGGTTGAGTTCACACTTGTTATGCTGTTAGCCCTTGGGCTCTTATCTGTTGCAAGCGAATTTACAGTGAAACTTATTATTGGAGTCGTTGGAGGAATAGTTCTCATTGCTTTTGGAGCTATGCAAATCCATAGCTCCCTTACTTCAAAATTTGATAAGCCACAACCCAGTGAAGCAGCTTCTCACAACTTCTTTCTAATAGGCTTGGCCTTCACAGGTTTGAATCCCTTCTTTATCATTTGGTGGCTTACTGCTGGAGCACAACTTATCATAATCTCCCTCGAGTTCGCATCTCTAGCTGGTGTTGTGTTCATGTATCTTTGCCATGTGTGGATGGATTACGCTTGGCTTACAGCAACAGCCCACTTCGCAAAGATGGGAGCAAACGTTGTAGGATTTAAATGGTATAAACTTATTATGGCAGTGTTCGGGGTAGTCTTAATCTACTTTGGACTAACCTTTATTGTCAGCTCTCTCACGTTATAAAATTGCGTAATCCTGCTTTCTTAGCAAACTGGACAGCGTTTTCTCTTTCAGAGCTGGTTAATCGTCTACGTAGCTCAGGAATTTCGTGGGCGCGCCATTCAGGTCTATATTGAAACATAATGTTTGTTCGTGTCGTGGACCCGAGATTTTTGCTTATCCACTCTAAAATTTTTTCGACACAGCAATCTAAATGACCCGGTAAAACTAGGACTCGGATGAGTAGTTCGCCATATTTTCTTCCATAGATGTGGTTGCAGGTGCAGGTTTCCCAGTAGTTTTGGGCGTCGGATATGTGTTTAGCGCATTTGTTGTTTCCATACTTGAAATCAAGAAGATAAACGTCCACGAACCCTGCGAGAAGTTTAGCTGTTTCTTGACTGTAGTAAGAGTTGGAGTTCCAGACAACCGGCACGTTGACGTTAACGTGTTTGAAGGTCTCAAGCCATTGAGCGAGCCATGGTGTTGGGTCGCCGCCTACCAAGTTGATGTTTCGACAACCGTTATTGCGCAAATGCTCCACCGCTCTCGCAAGACGTTCAAGAGAGTAAATTTCCCCCGCTTCCATCCACTGCGATATAGTCCAGTTTTGACAGTGGCGACAACGCATGGTGCAACCGAGAGTGAATATGGTTCCAGAGGGCACGAGTTCTGGTTCTTCGCCCATGTGCTCAAACATTGTAGAAACTGTGATTTGGGTGCCACATTTGCAGTAGCCTAATTCACCTTCTTTTCTGTTGATGCCGCATCGTCTGGTGCAGAAGTGGCAGCTTTCTAAGATGTGGTTTGCGATTTCAATCTTCAAATCTAAGAATGATTGTGGGGGTGTTTCCAGCTTTTCTAGGCTTGTTAGACGATTATCGATTTTCTTTTCAAGTTTACAAAATTCCTTTAGCAGTCGATTGTGTAATTTCCATAGCTTTTCTATGGAGTAGTCTTTGTTGAAGTGGGCGGCGAGTTTTCGGGCAATCAAGAATTTGGTTACTTTGCTATTTTGCATGACATCAAAGTATCTGCCTAAACTTGCGTGAGCATTCTTGTCTTTCAAAACAGCTGTTGCATCAGGTCTTAGGATCGCCCACAAAGTTAACCATCAAGAAAAAATAGTGTTAAACGCCAATTTATATGGTTGGGATTTTTTACTAAAAAGGCGATGTAGATTTAATGTTAGAAAACGTTATGAGACTATTTTCCTTTCTTAGTTTGGTGACGTTAGAATAGAGCGTAAGGATAGGCAACTCCAGTTGGATGTAATTCTCCTTTTATTGGTATGTTGTGTCCGCATGCTGGACAACGCATGTCTTTAGCTAAGTTCCATTTCACTATATCGAAGCCGAAACGTTTTATCAGCAATTCATTACAGTTGGGACAGTAAGTGTTTTCAAAACGATGCCCTAACACATTCCCCAAGTAAACATAATTCAAACCAACTTCTTTACGAGCCACAAGATAAGCTTCCTCCAAAACAGCCACCGAAGTCGCAGTTTGCCCAGTAATCTTATAGTTTGGATGAAACCTCAAAACATGAAAGGGCGTGTCTTCGCCCAAATTATCACGAACCCAAATCGCCAGCTCCTTAAGTCTATTCATCGAATCTCCAATTTTAGGCACTACAAGGTTGGTGATTTCAATGTGGATGTCGTTTCGCTTCATCTCTATCAACGACTCGAAAATAGGCTTCACTGAGGGCACTGACGAAAACTTCTTGTAAAATTCCGGGTCTGCCGCTCCTTTAAAATCCACTGTAGCTGCGTCTAGGTAAGGAGCAATAGTTTTCACTGCTTCTGGCGTCATGTAACCGTTTGTCACAAAGGTGTTGAAGAACCCCACACCGTGAGCTATTTTCGCAGTATCGTAGGCATACTCAAAAAATATCGTAGGCTCAGTGTATGTGTAGCTTATTCCTTGACAACCATTATCCCTCGTAGCCTTTACTACTTCCTCTGGCGGAAAATGGTGTCCAACGATGTCTTTTTCTTGACTTATCATCCAGTTGTCACAGAACTGACAGCGGAAGTTGCAGCCTACTGTGGCTATTGACATTGTTAGGGCGCCTAGGTGAAAATGAGCGAGAGGCTTTTTGATTATAGGGTCAACACATGCAGAGCAAGCTTTAGCGTAGTTTAAGGAGTATAGCGTGCCTTTCTCGTTTTTTCGAACTAAGCAGAACCCTGTTCCCCCGTCATTTATTTTGCAGTGGCGAGCGCACAGGTAGCAGTGCACATTGTTTTCAGGTAGTTTCTCGTACAACATGGCTTCGTGAAGTGACAACTTGTTCATTCCTCGTATAGGTTATTGTTTGTTTTCTTAATACGTTTTGTTTTTAGTAACCCTTAAATATTACCTTTTGGTAATTACCTTTTGGTAATCAAAAGGTGAAGACAAAATGAGTGTCAAAGTGCTACTAGTCAAGAACAACAAAGTATTGATGGAACTACCTCTTTCTGCAGACGCTTGGCCACGAGATCGTCTACAAAGAGAGCTTACATCCTTTGAGGAAGAATATGAGAGATTCACAAAGCTTTTTGATGCCCTTTCCCACCAGACAAGGCTTCGCATGGTGAAACGACTGTTTGAGGAGGATGACTATACGCTTGGGTTTACAGATTTTATCAAAGAACTTGGATTGAACCCGAAGATTGTTTGGCAAAATACTAAGAAGCTTTGTGATAGCGGTTTGTTAGAGAAGGGTGAGGACGGCAAATACAGTTTTTCCGAACCGGGAAAAACTGAGTTTTTGATGCTCAGCTTTGTTCTAAGACATCTACGAGAAATGTTTGAAAGCATTGAAGGGAGGTGAAAAAGGATTATGACGGATTTTTATGAAGACGATGAAGTTTTTCGAGACATCAATAGCTTCTATAAACGTTTGATGGAACGCATGTTCAGAGAGATGCAAGATTTCGAAAAAGCCGTCAAAGGTGGGCACCTCAAAGGCGATTGGGCTATCAAGCCTATTAACGAGCCCGGTGTAAGAGGATATGTTGCAAAGGGACAATTCCAACTCGATGGTAAACCAGCCAGTTTTCCAAGACGTGTTCTTGAGGAGAAACTTGAACCGCTTACTGATGTTTTCGAGGATGAGGAGGCTGTCAAGATTTACATAGAGTTGCCAGGTGTTGACAAAAGCGACATTCACCTTGACATGACAGATGGATTTGCTGAGATAAAAGCCAAGAACCTCTTCAAGAGGGTGAAGCTGCCCACTGCGAATATTGACTTTGAGAAGGCTGCTGCGAGCTACAAGAACGGTGTGCTTAAGATAACCATCCCGAAAATTCAGAAAACTGTGGGAGATGAGAAGAAGCGAACTATAAAGATTGAGTAAGGGAGGATAGTTTGGCGTGGAGACTGAAATCCTTAACATAGACTACAACAAGTATGTTAACTTACTGGGTACAGCGCATTTCACCAGACGAAGTCTCTCAGAGGCTTATGAGGCTGTGAGGAAGCTAAAGCCTACAGACTTAGCGGTAGAGCTTGATATGCAGCGGTTTCAGTTTTTGAACAGACGGTGTGCCTTTTGTCCTGAACGCGAGTTTTGTACGGGGAGATGTGAGTTTGTTGGGGCTGTTGATGCGTTGGGTAATGTGAACGCGAATGTTTGGCTCATTGACATGTCTGAGAAGGAGATTGCGATGAGAGTTAGACGGTTGTTGCCTCCTTCTAGGTTGTGGTGGTTTTCTTTGGTGAGTTTTCCTTTTTGGCGTGGGCGCAGTGATGATGAAGTTTGGTTGTGGGAGAGGGGATATAAGGATGAGGTCTTGAACAGATATGCGAGAAGGTTGGAGGCTTTGCGTGCAAGGGCTCCTCATGTTTGGCGGGTTTTGATTGACGAGCGGAATGCGTTGATGGCTGCTCGGTTGGCATGGATTGTGACGCAGAAGTTGAATAAAGGTGAAGAAGTGAAGGTTTTGGCTTTGACTGGGGCGGCGCATGTTATTGGTATCAGCGGGTTATTGGGGACTCCTGTGCAGATCAGGGAGGAGTTGCAGGAGTTAGGGTTGAGATTTACGGTTCCAAGGCTTATCCGAAGGATAAGTGTAAACTGAATTAAAGTTTCGTTTTTTTGGGTGTGTATCACTCTTAGACCTATGGAGGTTTTATTTGGTTCAAAATAGGTTCAAAGAGACGTCAAATATGGTTTAGCATTATTTTAAGATGTATCAAAGGGGTGATGAGTCATTTTTGTGTTTGTCCAATTTTTTGTTTCAGTTTGACAGCTTCTTCGGTGTATATTTTGAGTTGACGTTGGTGAATTTTCCTTGCAGGCAAAGTTTCTCGTGCATAGAGTAAGGGGATTACGGCTATGAAGAGAAAGAATGAAGCTAGTGAGAAAGCGCTGGTTTCAGGAATCAACGCAACATAAGGAGCAAAAAACAAGGATACTATCTGAGTCAAAAAAAATGGGGTTTGTCCAATAGCATAATACTTTTCTCGGCCAAATGTTGACAAATCTCCCCATATCACAATTACGAATAACACCCATAACAATCCTAGAGCTATGCCATCCATAATGAAGTAGAAGATCCACGAAATCAATATTTGTGATACTAGACCTATTATTGCATATGCTACTCCCAATGAAATAAAGCCGAAAATCAAAACTCGCTTTCGTCCAACCCAATCTGACAGCACGCCTGCCACGAGAGCTGAAACACCGGCGATTATTGGTTCCGTGATAGTCATGAGAAAACGAAATTCTCCTATGTGGGGATCTAGAACCAATCCCTCAAAACCATCTACGAAAGAGAACATAAACCATGCAACAAAATACAGAATAAACGTTTTATTTTGAAAAACTGCAGCCAATGAAAGTGGCTTCCTGTCAGTAATCTGGTAAAAATCTTTCTTGGGCATAAGAAGCAATATTGGCAAACTCCACCCTCTCCATGCAGCAAAAATGATCACACTGGTCGTGAAATCTAACATTGACATAGCTATCACAACAAGAGGAACACTAAAAGTAGTTATAAACAAACTAACTCCTCCAACTTTTCCTCGTTTTTCAATCGGAACACAGTCTGCAAAAAAACTCAAACATGAAGGTATTCCCAGACCAAGTGAAACCCCAATAAGGACTATCGCAAATAGTGCAGCAAATAGTGAAACTAGGGAGACCTCAAGAAACAAGGAGGAAATAGTTCCAAAAAGCAACCAAATGTAGAACACGCTAGTTTTACGGACTTTTTCTAAAGAGATTGATCCAATAAATGCGGATACGATTATTGAAGCAGGAAAAGCCAAACTCAGAAGCAAGTTTTTGTCAAAGACCTTTGCGATTTCAGTCACAATCTTTTGCCCAATGAAAAACCAAGAAAAAGTGTTAACCAAAAGAACGGAAGCTACCACATAGTCTCTTCTGAACTTAGTTCCACTTTGAATCCAAGTGAACATCTTTGCCACTACACAGTGCAACATGTTCACTTTCTTGTGTTTTCCAAATTAAGGTTAGGAATAGAAAATAAATATTTCAAATTCAGAATCTGGAAGTGTTTATCTGTCGAACAAAACGCTTAAATAAGTTGTTCGACACAAATACAATTTGTGAGAACTATGAAAAGGGTAAAGAAAATTCGAAAGGTTCCGGCTCGATGGAGCTCCGGTTGGTGGGGCCGCTAAACTCTTATTTTTTCGTAGTTTTGGCAGTTCTATCATATAATCGTTTCTTTTTGGTAAATTTTAAAGACTTACTTCTTTTTTCATAAAAGGAGCTCTGATTAAAGACTCCAATTCTGTTCTACAAAACCTTAGCTTTTCCAATCCGATCATTCCTTCCTGAATTAGGTTTTCCATGATTTCTTCAACACGACTAAAACCGCCACCATCATACACCACTTTGAAGAGTTCTTTTGCGTCGACTTTTTTCAACCCCTCCTTTTTCATTAATGAAATGACTTGAGGCTTCACTTTTGGATTTTCCAATGCACATAACACTGGAAATGGAAGATGTTCTTCTTGGATACGATGTAACAGTTTTTCTGGATGAACCATGTCAACATTGTCGTCACCTAGGATTATCAGCATACCAAGATTTCTACCGTATCTGCTTAGGATATCGGTCTCTTTTTTCGTTCCATTCCCAAGAATGACTCCAATGCGAGTATGCGCTTCTACATCTGCAGCTTTTTTTCGGACAACAGCTAAATATTCACTTGGGGAAATGGCAAATTGTTTGCGAAATTTAAGCTCCATTGCCTCTGCATCGCCAAGTTCAAAAAACATGGGTTTCAAAACTTTAGAAATGGCAGCGATTTTCTCTTTGCAGATTTCATTGTTCAACGCGTTAAGAAGAATCAAGCCCTTAAACATAAGGGCGTCGCCGACTAGAAGTGCAATATCTTTTCCAAATTTTCCATATATTGTTGGACGACCATTTTTCACTTTCGACAGGTCAATTATATCGTCATGTATATCGATACCGCCACTTATCAGACTCGTACAAATAGCTACTGAGATCGTTGCTTGAGGGTTACCACCAACCGCTTCACAACAAAGAGAGAGTAATGTAGGTCTAGCTAAGTCACGCCAACACTTGGTAGCAAAATATTCAAATGCGTTTTCAACTTCTTTGCACTCAACCTTTTCTTCAAGGATAGTTTGCTTTGTCATTTCAAAAGCCCATCTGCCACGCTGTTCAAAAAGTTGCTGTAAATCTTTGAAAGCTCTCTCAAAATTGATGTTGCTCTCATTTTTATAATAAAACATTGCTTTTGCCCTTCACGTCTATTATTGGACAAAGTAACCTTAAAAAATGGTGCTGTTGCTGTGGAAAAATCATACATGGTTAGGTATGGATATCTTGGTTTTTTATCTGCTCTTGCAGAACTTCATTGTAAGCAGCCAAGAGCTGTATACCCTTCGACGTTATTTCGTAAACTTTCCGAACACGCCCCCCTTTCGCTTCCTTTCGGCTTCTCAAAAACCCCTTTTTCTCCAAATTGTTAAGCAAAGGATATAGCGCACCATGGCGTATATTCACCCCATACTGCTCTTCCACATATCTAAGAACTCTGTATCCCCACATAGGCTCCGTCTGCACCAACCTCAAAACCATGACATCAAGAAAGTTTCTGAATATGCGTTGAACAATTCCCCTCTTAAAGCTTTCAGACACGTATGTCATGATCCAGACATCTCACGTTCCAGCGTTTTTATAGTTCTTCCTTATAGAGATTACTCAATTTTTGGAATAAATATGCTTGTTCAGTATGCTTTGTTATGACTTGTAGTCACATTAATCCTTATATGGCTGTTTAATGTATAATAAGTCTTGAGATATGTCTCTAAAGAGACACATTGTTTATGCGGTGAACAACCTAACTGTTCAACGCATCTACAAGAGGAAAGAAAATGGGACAACAAAAAAGAGAAGTTCAAAACAAACTGATGAAGGGCTTACTAGACCTCGTCATACTCCAATTCCTAAACGCCAAACCAATGCACGGATACCAAATAATCTCAAGCATACGCAAGAACTTCGGAGTCTACTTCGGCCCCAGCACCATATACCCCCTTCTAAACAGCCTAGAAGAAAAAGGCTACATCAAAAGCCAATGGGATCTTAGTAACGAAAGACCAAGAAAAGTTTACGAGCTTACCAATGAAGGGCAAAACCTACTAAACTTCACTGAAAACTCACTGAATCACATTTGTCGCAAAATCAGCAACATAGGATTAAGCAGAGACCTAGTGAACGGGGTCAACGGTATCCTACAACGACCAATATGCTCCACAATAAAGCCATCTGTTGCCAAAAAGTAAACTTCTTTCATATACATCTTTTACCATGTACTTTAAGCCTTTTTTACTATTTACTCTGTATAGTCTGCAGTACAAAAAATGCTTCTAATTCACCGATAGTGTAATTTTTGGGTGATTAATACCTTATTTAAGGTGGGAGAAAGATGGTTTTCGAAGAAGCTGACCTCGTTATAAGGAATTGTATGATTTTACCAATGAGTAAATCAGGGATCGTTGAGAAAGGCTTGATAGCAGTAAGAGACGGCGTTATATCTTACGTGGGAGATGCTGCTGATGCTCCTAAGATAAAAGCTGAAAACATGCTTGAAGGACATGGAAAACTTGCTATGCCTGGCTTAGTAAACTGCCACACTCACTTGGCTATGACGCTTTTTCGAGGCTTAGCCGAAGACATAACGTTGGAGAAGTGGCTTAATGAAGCCATTTGGCCTTTAGAGACAAAGCTTAAGCCCCAAGACGTTTATGCTGGCTCGCTTTTGGGCTGTCTTGAAATGGTTAAAAACGGAGTAACGTGTTTTGCTGACATGTATTTCTTTGAGTCCAAAGTGGCTGAGGCAGTGGAAAGAGCTGGGTTGAGGGCTGCTTTAGCTTCAGGAATTATCGAAGCGGATGACTGGGAAAGAGGAGAGAAAATGCTTAAAGAAGCTATTAAATTTGCTGAGGAGTACCAAGGATATGCAGATGGACGAATTACTACGTCTTTAGGTCCACACACAGTTTTCACGTGTAGTGAGGAGTTGTTGACGAAAATACGTGAGAAAGCTTCGCAGACAGACATAGGGATTAACATTCATATTGCTGAGTCTAAGGAGATGGCAGAAAAGGTTAGGGCAAAATCTGGTTTTTCAGAGATTGGGCTTTTGGAAAGGCTAGGTTTTCTTGGCCATGACGTGCTTACGGCTCATTGTATTCATTTGACACAGGAAGACATAGCTATTTTAGTGAAGAGAGACGTGAAAGTGGCGCATAATCCTGTTGCGAACATGAAGTTAGTTCAAGGTGTGGCGAAAATTAAAGAGTTGATGGATGCGGGTGTGACTGTTGGCTTGGGCACTGATGGGGCTGCAAGCAATAACTGCTTAGATATGTTTGAGAGCATGAAGGTTGCTGCGTTGCTTCAGAGGATAAAGTATGGGAACCCAACTGTTTTGCCGAGTAGGAAGGTTTTGGAAATGGCGACCATCAGGGGTGCAGAAGCTTTAGAATTGAAAAAAGAAATTGGTTCATTGGAGGTTGGGAAGCGGGCGGATATTATTTTGATTGATTTGAAGAAGCCGAATTTGGTGCCGTCACATGATTTGTATGCAGGGCTTGTTTATTCTGCTCATGGGTGCGATGTTGACAGTGTGATTGTGGATGGTGAAGTGGTGATGGAAAATCGCGAAGTGAAAACGCTTGATGAAGAAGAAGTTATGGAAAAGGCGCAGGATGCTGCTTTTAGTCTATTAGAACGCTAAACCAACATTAGATTCTCAACTCTACGATATATTTATCTATTGAAGAACTTCTTTATCTTAGGTTCTAAAGGAAGTTTGGAAACTAAACGAAGGCGTGTTGCGGTGTCAATTATTCGCACAGTTGATTTGACAAAGCGTTTCGAGGACTTGGTTGCAGTGGATCATCTAAAATTGAACATTGAAGACGGGGAAATCTTTGGATTGCTAGGGCCTAATGGCGCCGGCAAAACAACTACTGTTTTTATGCTTACAACAGTGATCAAGCCAACTGAAGGCACTGCTATTGTAGGTGAATTTGACGTAAGGAAGAACCCTAATGATGTGCGGAAACTTATTGGAATTTGCTTTCAAGAACCTAAAATTCTCTGGGTCAGTACACCATGGGATGTGTTGAATTGGCATGCGAAAGTCTGTGGTCTTTCAACGCAAGAACGGAAAAGAAGAGTTAAGAAAGTGCTGGAAGATGTGAACATGTGGGATTATAGACGGAAAAATGTTCACGGTCTTTCTGGTGGAATGAGGAAGCGCGTGGAAGTTGCTAAGGTTTTGATTCAAAGACCTAAAATCGCCTTCATTGATGAGCCTACTGCCCAAATAGATGTGGTTGGTAAGCATAAGATTTGGAATATGATTCGAGAGCTTCGGGACGAAGGCTCCACCATAATTTTAGCTACAAACGAGCTTTACGAGGCAGATGTGCTTTCTGATCGAGTTGGCATAATGCACAAAGGCAAGCTGCTAGTATGCGACACGCCTAAAACATTGAAAGACAGCATCCCCGGTGGAGACATCATTGAGATACGCCTAGAAAAAGAAGTAACACCGAAGGCTTTGAAAGATTTGAAGAAATTCCAAGAAGTCGTAGACATAGTCACAGTAAGCCCTCAAAACTTGAGAATTAATCTTAACAAAGTAGAAGAAGTAGTTCCCCAAATAATGAAGCTCTTTCTAAAAAATAATCTACCCATTATGTCAATTAATATGAGTGAACCATCCCTAGACGACGTATTCGCACACTATACAGGATTAACAATCGAAGAAGCACAGCAAAAAGGCGCCCCGTAAGGTGAGACAAAACGAAGAAGATATTGTTTGTAGTAGAACGAGACATGCGCCTGTTTTTGCAATATAAATTTCTTATAATCTTGCGAGCCATATGGTTTGCAGCTCAAATTGCCTTCTTCGGTATTATTGCCAGTCGTATGATTGACCCTAAACTACCACTCGCAGATATATATTTTGAGTATTATGTTGCAGGCGTTGTAATAATGATGCTATATTCCACTTCTGTGTTTATTGGATATGATATTTTTGAGGAAGCTGAACATGGTGTTTTCGAGTATTTACTTAGCCTTCCAGTTTCCAGAAGAGAACTTGTGTTGGGAAGATCAATTGGAGGTGGAATACGTAGTTTCGTTTTTGTAGGTCCACTTATTGTAATAGCATTATTTGTAATTGGATTTACCAATCCATTGAATTTTCTGATTGCTTTCTTAGCTCTTTTCTTATTCGCCTTTGGAGTGTCTGGGATGAGTATCACAATTGCAGTGGCAATAAAGTCGCCTGACCGCTTTGATATATTAATGGGCGCTTTTAACGCCTTCATAGTTCGACTAAGTACGGCTATGTATCCTCAAGCGATCCTTCAAAAAACCAGCCAAGCATACGCTGCCTTGGCACAATTTAATCCAATCACTTTCGCTTCTGACCTTTTTCGCTGGGGTACCGGCATTGAACAATACCTAACTATGGACCCTACGATGCCCTTAGCTGCAATAATTGGGCTTGTCATATTTTTCTTTACATTCACGTTCATTGGGGTCACAATTTATGAGAAACGCCTAGAAGGCGGGGGTTGGCAGTAGATGAAAGCAATTCTGCATGTAATTGAGCATGATTTTAGAAACTTCTTCCGCTACAAATGGTGGCTAATCGGGCTCATAAGCATGAACCTTACTGACCTTTTCATCATGGCGTTAGTGTACAACCAAATGATAAACCCAAATCTAATTGAGAACATCAGAGACTACTTTAGATTCTTTGCTCCAGGGGTGACTATTATAGGCTTGTTTGCTTCAGCCTACATGATTGGCAGAGAGATAAACATGGAAGTACGTCGCCAAATCCACTACTACATGTTAAGCCTTCCTATTACACGTTTGGAACTTGCCGTAGGCAGATTGCTCGCAGGCGGATTGAGAGGAATGGTGTACATGTCGCCGCTGCTCTTGACAACATTCCTTTTTCTCGGCTTTCCATCACTGCCACATTTTCTCGTGATTCTAGGGGCTCTCTTCTTGTTAGCAACGGGAATCTCAGGCTTAAGCATAGCGATGGCAGTCTCTACGACGAGTCTTGAAAAGTTTGTTACCGCCAGAGGCTTGGTTTATTATGTACTGTTTTTCTGCAGCAGCATCTTTTATCCGCTGTCGCTTATACAAGATCTTGGACGGGAGGGTGTAATGCCCCAGCCCATAGTGGTGTTGGCTGAGTTTAACCCTCTAAGTAGCGGTGCAGATCTTATCAGATCATTTCTTTTAGGCACTCCACCTTTCACGTTTAATATGATAAGGAATCTGATAGTTTTTTCAACCATCTTCGCCACCACTGCTACATTTGCCTACATGAAAATAATTCAGCGAAAATAACGCGTGGATCCAGAAAAGCTTTTATTTTAATACGTAGAAACTCGTTCTTCAAGGCGTAAAAAAATGGATTTAGCTACAAGCAAGAACTTAGGCGGCGTAGGAGCAATACTGATGTTCATAGCACCTTTAATTACGTTTGCAGCACCCTATGCAGGTTTACTTGGCCTTATTGGCTTTATATTAGTGTTGATAGCGTTGAAAGGCTTAGGAGATTACTACAATGAAAGCGGCATATTCAACAACGCTCTTTACGGCTTTATAGTGGGAATAATAGGCGGTGTGGTTTCTGTAGGCGTTTTTATAGGAACAGCTCTTGCGGTAATTGCTGATATAGGCATCAGTGACTGGACGAACCCAAATGAATGGACGGCAGCATTTACAGCAGAGGCTGCTCTAGACTCTATTCTGACTTTACTTGGAGGGATTGTAATAGCCTTCGTAATCCTTTTCATATTCATTATTCTAACGGCCTGGTTTTACAGAAAATCATTAAACTTGCTCTCCGTCAAATCTGGAGTAGGTATGTTTAGCACTACTGGGTTAATACTGTTGATAGGTGCGCTTCTAACAATAATCATAATAGGTTTACTACTGATTTGGATCGCTGTAATACTACTTGCTGTCGCTTTCTTCTCAATCAAAACAACCGCTGGACCAGCTCCAGAAGCCCCGCCACCACCGCCACCATCGTAGCACCCTCTTTTTTCTTTATCAAGATTATCTAGACTGTTTTTGTAAATAGTTATAGAGTTCTTTAGCATAGTTTGAGAGACTGTCAATGCGCTTACTAATCTCCTCAACTTTAACCTCAAGCCGCACAACTCTTTCACGAAGATCTGAAACCTCTCTGCTCGCTTCACCTTCCCTAGCCATTTAACCACCTCTTCCATCCTTTTAAGAAAAGGGAATATTTATGCTTTGAAGATAGCGTTTTAAACGCAAAAAATCTTATAGTGTACGTAGTATGACCAACCTTGTCAGCGAGAATATGCTCAAAGAGGAACGCGTTCTAAAACTATGCAGAGAGACTGTAAGCCCTCAAGAGGTTTTTGCTGCTTGTTTTTACGGTCCCAGAGTATATGGATCCGTCGATAAAAAAGCTGACATAAACGTCCTACTAATCATGCCCGCCTACTCCCCCAAGATATGTAATTTTACCAAACAAGTAAACGGCATCAATCTCTCAATTCTGGCAATTGATCAAAAAGTGTTCGAAAGCGACATAGAACAAGGACAGTTTGGCGAGCTTGTTTCAGAAATAGTCGCCTTGCCCTACAAACCATGGATAAATCCTAACTATCTAGAAGAAATGGAAGTAAAAATGAAAAAACGATTTGTGTTAGAGCTTCTGAAAAATATCATCCTGCAGTACCCTGAATTATCAAGGGAGCTTCTAATTAAACCTGAGTACTTCATGTACGAAGTTATAAGAAGAAGAGCAAAACTATTCCCACCTTTAATGTATAGTTTCTTAAGCATTTTCAGGAGAAAAATGAGAAAGCAAAACATTGATTTCATTATGAATAGCTATTTAAAAGCTCTAAAGAAATTAGAAACTGAAAACTATGTAGTGTTGTCGAATAACTACATAAAAATTAACAAGAATTTCATTGAGGCAACAAAACGTCAGAGAAACAGATTTTCAAACATCCTTATGACTATTCAAAAAACTTTGTTACCATATATTCGAAGTATTTCCTCAAAAATAACAGTAACTTTCATGCAAGATCCAACATTCTTTGCGAAAAGTTCGCTTCAAAAAGCACAAAAAAATCTGCTCAAACAACTAGAAGAAACAGAAAAATATCTATTGATGCCTACACCTCTTGGCTTAGTTCCCCTTTCCGACAAAACAAACATACAAGACTTTGTGCGAAAGAGAGTGCCTAATGGAGAAGGATTAAAAATAACAATTGAAGAAATGGGCGGCGTTCTAAACAGTGTTTTTTTACTTCGCCTTCAAAAAAACCATAAAACACAAGAAATCGTAGTAAAAAAGTTCGAAGACTGGCTAGGCTTCAAATGGTTTCCCCTAGCCCTGTGGACTCTAGGCACTCAATCATTTGCTGTTCTCGGAAAAACGCGGCTCGAAAAAGAATACTCCATCAACCAGCTTCTAATGAAACATGGATTTGCTGTTCCACGCATTCTATATGTTAGTCTCAAAGAACGTTTGATTTTCGAAGATTTTGTTGAAGGAGAAAAACTAAGTGAAATAGTTAAACTAATAATTTCCTCTTCGTCAAAAGAAGACAAGATAAGGAAAGGCGAGGTTCTTAAAACAGTTGGAAAAGAAATCGCAAAGGCACACTTGCTTGATATAACTCTAGGAGACTGCAAACCTGAAAACATACTTATTACACAGGATAAGAAAGTATGTTTTTTAGACCTTGAACAAGCAACAAGAAACGGAAACCAAGCTTGGGACATTGCTGAGTTTCTCTATTATTCAGGCCACTACATTCTTCCAATTCACTCCGACGAAGCTGCCAGAATAATTGCCTCCTCCTTCATAGAAGGCTACTTAGACGCCGGAGGAAAAAGAAAAACAATAAAGAAAGCTGCCTCTGCGAAATACACGAAAGTTTTCAGCATATTTACCCTACCTCACATAATCTTAATAATAGCAAATGTTTGCAAGAAAATGGGAGAAGAAAGCAATAAATAAAAAATCAATAACTTTTTTCGGCGGAGTGAACGAAATTGGCGGAAACAAATTTTTACTCCAAGACAAAGATACGAAAGTCTTCTTAGACTTCGATTTATCTTTCTCCAAGCAAGCAAGATATTTTGATGGTTACGCGCGCGACCCTGTTAGATTCACCGAACTAATAGACATAAAACCTTCTATTGGAGGCGATTTCATACACTCGATGAGCGAACCATTCAGCGAAGAGGACATTGAGACAAAAGTGCTACACAACTGGCTAAACCATTTCGGCCTAAAATTCCATCAAATACATGCATCTGGCCACTGTCCCTCAAGAGACCTCGTCAAAGTCATTAATAAGATCCAACCGAAAAAATTGGTGCCGATTCATACGGAGCATCCCACAATTTTTAAGGAATTATTTAGAAAATATCCTGTAAAGCTGGTAAACGAAGGACAGGAAATTCTGCTTTAGAAAGGAGCCATAGCTATTCAGAATCTGCAGAAAAAATTATTATGTTGCATTTTGTGCTGAGTTTCGTAAACCTTAAGATAAGCGGTTTGCTATTGTATCTTTGATAGATTTGGATAAGGTGAAAGTTGATCGACGTTTGCGACAATTTGTTCACTGTTTAGGTTTTAGCTGCATCGGAGGAGCTATATTTCTGCAAATTCTTGTTTTCTCAGACATCGTTACACAAGGCTACTTTTTCGCTGTGGAACAAAACCAACTAATTTTGTCCTTAGAGGTCGTGCTAACTTTATTCACTCTTATTTACTTCTTATACGTGTACCAACATTTCATACGCTCGTTAAAATAGCGGATTTTCGCCAGCAAAAATTAAAAACGCGGTTAAAATAATTTTAGTTTTTCAAAATAGCGTTCGAAAATCGTTAAATACGGTTTAATGGAATGCAATAAGCATTTTCAAAGGTGAAAGAAAAATTGAATACTAAAAGATTAATGCTTTTGTTTATAGCACCTATTCTTCTCAGTATGTGCTTGAGCGTAATTGTCTACTCAGAAACTAATGAGAAATACGAGTGTTACTCGCTTGAGTCAACAGGTTTACTAGTGGAGATAGAAATTACTACTCTAGCTTGGCCTGGAGAGAACATAAACATCACTATCCGAGCAGAAGCCACCCAAGCAAATATCCACATCCACTATATCCACGTAAATGTTTCCAGTTTAAAGGAAAATCGAGACGAAACACTGCTCAATGGCACCGAATTTCTTGTGGATACACATCTGAATTTGGGAGAGTTCGACGAGACTTCATATGAGGTATTTATTCCTGAAGACACCTTACCTGGATTACTTTATGGTAAAGTAGAGTATAGTTGGTCTATCGAAAACGATGAATCAAAATTTGATAAGCTTAAAGCCTTTCCGGCAACATATATTCAAAACAAACCTTACGAAGATTTAAGACAAGATTATGAAGCTTTGAATAGTTTCTGTAACGACTTACAAGCTAACTACACCGATTTGCAGGAGAAGTATAAACAGTTAGAAAGTAATCAGATTGGAGAAAATAACGCAACAGGCTTGATGTACCTTTTCTTAGTAACAACAGGGGTCTTTGCAGTAACAACAACTCTCTTATTGATAAAACGCCCTAAGACAACAACATGGTAACCTTCACTATCCTTGTTTCTTGTGCAAATTCTGAGCGGCAATAAAAGTTAACCCTCGCTCAGTGAGGGCTTTAGCAGTCCTATTCATCGAATCATGCTTGTCGAGATAGTTAAGTGTCAGTTTTGGCATCAAACCTTGCGCAAGAATATCCCTTTTGGGGATGAAGTATTCTAAGATGTCCGACGGATGTTCTCGAGTCTTCTCAACTTCAAGTGTCCCACCTTCGTGTTTGGCGCTAATGTTTTTTAAATGATCTGCGATTTCCAGAAGTTCGCCAAGTCGGTCGTATGGCTGTCTAACAATGCTTTTGTAAGTTTCTACTATGTGGTGTTCGATGCGCACAATATCCTCAAAATCGAAGGCTTTCCGTATATATGCTGATAGTTCAATTGTTTCATTGTTTACTGCATTAGAAAGGTTAAAACCTATTAGTGGGCTGGTGCCATCATCGCGGCTGAAGAGTTTAGCAGTCATTAGTGTCCAGAAACAAGAGTAGGGATTGTCATTACCTAAATATACTGAAATCTTGAATTCATTGTCGATTCCAAGCTTATAGAGCCAGTATCCCAGCATTACGCTCCCTATATTTACATTCAATACTTGCCGAATGCCATATTCGGTGTAATAGTACAAGAACTCATCAACCCACTTTAAGGCGTTTTCATTCGGTATCCCCACGCCTCCAAAATATCCTGTGATAGTCTCAGGGCCTCCCAAATGAACATTAATGGGTAAACCGTCAGGTCCGGGTAAAGTTCCCTTTGTGTCCAATGTTTCCACGTAAGAAGAACCCACAATCTGCATCGCCGCTGCAAACGCGAGGATTTCATTATCCTCCACTTGCTCTTTCATCGAGCGGACGCGAATAAAACGCCCAGGCATTAGATCTTGCTGCGTAATGGCCTTCTTTGCTTCTTCAATAATCCATGGGAAAAAATTACAGGCACTGATTTCTAAGGTGACAGCAAACGACTCATCAAAAATCGTAGAATCGGCTTTGTCTCCTAAGATTTTCCTGTGATACTCGGGGATGCTGATGAAAGCGTCCTTATCGCGTTGTTCAATTAACCACTCAAGACCTTTTACAAAAGGTGAGTTTTTCATCCTAAGTCGAGTCATAAGATTTTCGAGTTTTCGGGCCTCTCGAGCCTTACGGTTAATTTCATCGACGCCACCGTACTTTTTTACAATTCTTAGCAGATTGTTTACAAGAGGGTTGTCTTCTTTTAGGATGAAATCATTAATTTTCTTTAAATTTTCATCTTTAATCCTCAATTTTTGTCTGAGGTCTTCCAAGAATAGTCCTCCAAACTCTGTTGACACGATGGTAGTTTTGTGCTGGTTAACTAGTGTATATAGCCTTTATAAGATTAGTGAAGTTTGTGAGCAGCTACATCAATTCTAAAGAAGGACTTAAATGTGAAAAAAGTACGATAAGATGCAAGGAGTTAGAGTTGGTGTTCAAGCCTGAGGGAATTATGCCTGCTTTGGTAACGCCTTTTACTAAAGATGGAAAACAAATAGATGAAGAACAAATGCGCGTGCTTGTTAACCACTCTGTTGAACTTGGCGTTCACGGTGTTGTCCCGTGTGGGACTACTGGCGAATTTGTAAACATGACTGTTGGAGAAAGGAAACGAGTTATTGACGTTGTTGTTGACGAAGTTAATGGCAGAGTTTCTGTTGTGGCAGGTACTGGAGCAAGCGGAACTGATCAAGCTTTGGAGATGGCGAAGTATGCAAAGGATGCAGGAGTTGATGCGGCTTTAATTGTGACGCCCTACTATTTGAAGCCTACTAGTAGAGGGATTTACGAGCATTATTTCACCATTGCCTCCAAGGTGGATTTGCCCATAATTCTCTATAACATTCCCCAGTGTACTGGGTTGCCTTTGCCATGGCAGATGGTGGAAGACTTGGCGCAGATTCCTAACATCGTTGGTGTCAAAGACAGCAGTGGGCAGCTTAGCTTCATTTTGGCGGTGTTGGAGAAGGTTCGTGATAAGATTGATGTAATGTGTGGTCATGATGAGGTGGTTGTAGCGGCTTTGGCTGCTGGGGCTAGTGGAGCTATTTTGGCAAGTGCCAACTTCATTCCTGATGTTTGGGTTGAAATCTATGATAGTGTGCAGAGGGGTGATTTGCAGAAGGCTCGTGAACTGCAGTATAAGGTTCAGAAAATTGCGCGGATTACGGTGGCGAGTGGGGCGGTGGGTGCTAAGGAGGCGTTGAACATGATGGGGGTTGATGTGGGGCCTGTGAGGTTGCCACTGAGTGTTGGTGGGGAGCTTAGTTATGAGGCGAGAGAGGAGTTGCGTTTGGATTTGGAGAAGATTGGCAAGATAAAGGTAAAGCCTGTTAAATTTGAGGTCGCAGAGAAGGTTTTGGAGGAGAGGTTTAGGGTTGTTCATGTTACGCCTGAGGTGATTCGTGATTTTAAGCTTCGTGTTGGTGAGGCTTTGGCTGGGAAGGATGCGGAGGTGGCGCATATTGATTTGATGATTGGGGTGAAAGATGGTCCTGTAGGTGAGGCGTATGCGAGGGCGAAGGCGAATCCGACTCCTGGGCATGAGCCTTTGGTGGCTATTTTGGAGCCTAATGTTTTGGTGAAGCCTGTTACGTTGATGGTGCCGACTGTTTTGATTAAGAATATGCGGCAGGCGAGTATGGTTTATGGTCCGGCGCAGGCTGGTGTGGCTAAGGCGGTTGCGGATTGTTTGTCGGATGGTAGTATTCCTGAGGGGGTTGTGGAGGATTTGGTGATTATTGCGAATGTTTTTGTGCATCCGTCGGCTGTTGACAGGCAGAGGGTATACATCAACAATTATAAGGCTATGCGGCATGCTGTTCGGCGGGCTGTTGAGGGCAGACCGTTGGTGGGTGAGGTGTTGGAGAATAGGGATCGGTCGAGGCATCCGTTTAAGTATACGCCGTAAGGGGGAGTGTGTGTTCTCTGCACAGTAGATAGACCTTCCTATTTGGATCCTAATATGAATGTTGAGTGGTTGGGTGTGGTGTTTTGAGGGAGTTTGTTTTGTTTTCTCGTCGGGGTAAAACTGACGATAATTTCAAGTGTTTGAGGAAGGGGGGTAGGTTGGATGTTGTTTATCAGTGTTTGTTGTTTGGTTTGTTTACTTCTGGTGCTTTGAGGCGTGATGTTGTTTTTCGTGTGGCTTTGGGTGGTCCCCCGAGGCCTCCGCTGTGTTTAACTGTGGATGGAAGAAAGTTGAGAGATGCGAGGACGGATGAGCGGAGCTGGGAGGAAATTTTACGGAAGGTGTTGAGTGGGGGTTCGCACCCAGGGATTAGCGTTGAGAAGAAGAGTTTACAGGAACTTGTGAGAGATAAGCAGAACGTGTTTGTTCTTGAAGAGAAGGGTGAAGATGTTTGGAAGATGAAGTTTGGAGAAAATCCAGTTTTTGTTTTAGGCGATCAAGTGGGACTGCCAAAAAAAGATGAAAAGTATGTTTTACGGTTTGGTAGGAAGATTTCTCTAGGTAGGCGACCGTATCTTGCAGCAACTTGCGTCGACGTGATTAACTATTTAGCTGACTTACAAAACATTTCTTAGAATTGGAGCCCCGGGCGGGCTTTGATCCCGCGACCGACGGTTTACGAAACCGTTGCTCTACCAGACTGAGCCACCGAGGCACACTATTAAATCTATTAGATGACTGCTAACTTCAACATTTTAAATATTCGGAAACTCAGCAGGTCTACGTGCAGTTTTGTCCTTATAAAAAATCGAAAAATCCACAAAAAAGAAGTGTGTAGCGTAACAGAGTTTATCTTAATGCCTGTCGACTTGAAACTCCATAGCCTGACTTTATGCTAAGGCTTTTTCTTCTCGTTGGTGGTGCATAGCTAAATAGCTGGATATATGGAATTAGCCCTTCCATAATTTTATTTTCAGCCTTTTTCAAGTGTTCTTGAAATGTTGTTCTCGACACATTCTCTTTAGCAGCTATTGTCTGAACATCAGAGTCCCTTGGAAGGTTATAGTAACCATGTCGATAAGCAGTCAACATAGCCTCAATCTGTTTTTCAGTTAAGCTAGAAAACAGAGCATCGGCCGTAAGCGTCAGAGAACTCGCAATAAACCCATTAAAAGGAACCTTGCGCAAAATCTTGTAATTCCACTCCCACTTCTCAAAACGACGCAAAAGCTCCTCAAAATCTTCGTGCCTAAAAACTATAAGACGATGAGTCACCCAACCGTTTTCTACCACGTTAGGGAAAACATTGAGAATATCCAGTTTGCCAATGTGCCTAACCATTGTGTTTTGATTCATACAATGACATTCATGCACAGTCAAGTAAAGCCTGCGATCATCAGATATTTCTTCAAAAACCCCGCTATACGGATGCGCATGCAATTCCTCCATAACAAGAGGATATTCTTCTGGGTTTTTCACAATAACTTCAACAATATCAGTTTCTCTGTTACACCATATGAACATCTTTGCAGATGGAAATCTTCGAGTCAAATTTATGTAAAAAGTATCGAAAGTAACTTTCAAAGCAACTTCATACAATGTCATTTTGGCTCAACCTGAATAAAGATTTGTTGCCGCTCTATATATGAGTATAGCCGTCACGTGACGTGCATTCATTACCGTCATATGACGGCACAATCCCTATGTCTCTCTTTTGCGTAGATTTATGTGTGGGAATTTAGAATGAAAAAAATTAAACCACTAGGAGAAGGATCTTTCAGAAGTAAACTGCTTCGCCTATTAGGGAAAGACAGAGCTTTTGAGTTACCTTTGCATTCCCAAGAAGAAGTTCACGCAGGCATTTCTGCTAATTACACGCACTCTGGTTACTACAGTGAAATCAAAAATGCTTTGCTGGAGGCAGAACAAGACAAATCACATGGAATAATGGAATTTCGAAGACGCTACGTAACTTGACAAAAGCGACAACACCATAACAAAATCCAATTCCCCTTTTTTAAAAAACTAAGAATACAACACACAACCCAGTCTTTTTCAGCAGATTCTCTCAGCAAGTTTTCCGTTTTCTGGTTACCCAATAGTTTTTTCGTAAGTAAAGTCCTTCTTAGCCACTTTGAAGCCACACTTCTCATACAACCTCATCGCCTTCGTCACATTCAAATCATCCACCCCCAACATCGCCCTAGTCATGCCCTTAGCCTTCAACGTCTCCATACCCTGCAACATCAACCGAGTACCAATCCCCCTAATCCTGTTAGCCTTCAACACACCGATGTCCATAATCCAACCGCACTTCACATTCTTCTCAACATTATACTTCTCGTCAATGCCTAAACCAACATAACCCACCTGCTCCCCGCCCAAGACAGCAAAAAACCACACCTGCTCCCTAAACCACGGATCCTCTCGCAACCAATAAACCATCTCCTCAAAAGTACCAGGCCTAAAGTTAAAATGCTCCTTAAAACATTCGTTGCCAAGCTGCGTAAGAACCTTCAAATCATCATCCAAATCTACTCGAAGAGGCTTCAACACCACTTCCTTATTCTCTCCAATACCAGAAAGAATCTCGTCCAAATCCCTTTTCATCAAGCTAAACTTACGAACCAACTTAAAAGCCAAACTCTCCCAAAGACGAATCCTATCTTCTCGCCTATCAACAGCCCAGCCTTGAACAACTTCCATCCCACGTTTCTTCAACTCCCAAAGAGCAATTTCCGCAAGCTTTTCCTCCACTCCCTTACCTCGAAACTCAGGAACAACTCCAAAAGACCTTACAAAACCCTTCTTCTCCTCCCTCTTCTTGTCAACATGAGCATGAATAATCCCAACAGGTTTTCCATCCAGTTCTGCAATAAACCTGCCTTCAACATCAAAATCAGGCGCCTTTTCACTAATCCTAAACTCATCCACCGTTATCTGCCTATCATCCTCATACTCTTTAAACGCAGCATTCCGTACCCCAACCCAAACTTCCTCATCATTTCCCTGAACAAACCGGCGAATCTTCAACAAATTATTCTCCTCCAAATTCCTACAGCAAAACAACATTCACAAATTTAATCATTTCCCTCCTCAAAAGAGAAAGTGGTTTAAAATGGCTGAAAATTCTACTAATATTTAAGCCAAACCACAACAATTCCTAAAGAGAGAAGGCTGTTAACTTGAACATAGCAGAAACACTTGGCGAACGCAAAATAATCCAAACCATCTGGAAACACCTAGACAAAGCTCCAAACACGCCAGTACCTTTCGGCGACGACATCTCAGCCATCAAAATCAAAGACAACAATCTTGCAATTCTAAAAACAGACATGCTCGTGGGCAAAACAGACATCCCACCCCAAATGACCTATTGGCAGGCAGCCCGCAAAGCAGTTATCATGAATATCAGTGACCTCGCTGCAAAAGGTTCAAAACCACTAGGCCTCCTTGTTTCATTAGGCATTCCACGAAACCTAACAAAAAAGGATATAGAACAAATTGCAAAGGGACTGAACGCAGGCGCAAGAGAATACGACACCTATGTCCTAGGAGGAGACACAAGCGAAACAGAAGACCTCATAATCAGCATCGCAGCTTTCGGATTGGCAAAAAAAGAAAGCCTCGTCTTGCGCAGTGGAGCACACTCAGGAGACATTGTAGCAACAACAGGCTTATTCGGTTTAACATCGTCTGGTCTCAAAGTATTAACAAAAAAGCGAGCTGCACCGTCGAAAATTAGAAAGAAGCTTATGGACGCTGTTTTAATGCCTCACGCACGGCTTGAAGAAGGCTTGGCTTTGGCAAAAACAGGCGCAACTACTGCGTCTATAGATTCCAGCGACGGACTGGCGTGGAGTCTTCATGAAATCAGCTGCGCCAGCAACATAGGATTTATAGTCGATAATCCACCTATCGCCCCAGAAACCTACGAATTTGCAAAACTACATAATCTTGACCCCTTGGAACTGAGTCTTTACGGCGGCGAAGAATACGAGCTAATTGTCACTATCAAACCTCATCATTGGCGAAAAGCAAAAGAAGCAGTCATGCAAAAAGGAGGCAGCCTCGTGAAAATTGGAAAAGCTACTGCAAAAAAAGCTCTAATTTTTAAGCAAAAGGGTAAGACGGTCAGAATACAGGCGCGAGGATATGAACATTTTAAGCATAAAGGGAAGCGACTAGGTTGATTCAATCGTGCGACGTTGGAAGTCTCCCCTACACAGGCGAACTAGACAAGTTTGCAGAAGGGGCTGACCATTTTGTGGCCAATATTAGCGACGCCTCCACAAAGCTCTTTGAGCAGACTGTTGTTGACGCCTTTTTAGACAAGTTGAAAGCAGGCATTGTAATTCCCGCTTTTCCGCAATTTCGGGACATGAGTGAAATGTTTCTTACAACTTTCGACGGCTTGGAAAAGATAAAGGATGGCTACATAGAGACGGGAAACCTAACTCTGAAATCTGGACTTGGCAAGCTACCTGAAGTGGCTGCAATAGAACGAAACGCTGGAAAAATTCATACGCAAACAGGCAGCTCTTTTCAGCTTAGAGTCTGCATCACTGGACCATATACATTAGCCTCATTTTTCCCTTATAGAAACAGCCAAACCTATAAGCAACTAGGTCAAGTGCTTTCAGAAATTGTAGGAAAGAACGTTTTTGCCACTAAGAAAGGAAAAGTTGCCCTAGTCTCCATCGACGAGCCACTTTTCGGCATGATTGACGATCCTTCAATAGATAGAGGCACTGAAGGAAGGGAGGAGCTCCTTGCGGCGTGGGAATCCATGATGAGTAAGGCTAGAAAAAGTAACGTAGAAACTTGCATCCATCTCCACTGCACTTCTGACGACCTGTTCTGGGCAATCAAGTCGCTTAGGGTTATAGAATCACACGTGAATGACCCGCTTTACGAAATTAAAGCAACAAAACAGCGTTTGGAAAGGGAAGATAAACTGCTAAAAGCCAGTATAGCCATCACAAATTTTGACCGATTAATCAAGGAGAAGTTGGGTTCAAATGCATCTGACGATTCTGTCGCAGACGTTTGGAAAAACATTTCAAAGAAAACGTTGAATCCAGAAACGTTTTTGGAAGACATTGGCGTCATGAAGAAACGGCTTGTGAGAATTGTTGGACAGTTTGGTGTGGAGAGAGTGGTGTTGGCGGGTGCAGAATGTGGGTTGCGAGGATTTCCAACCTATGCGTCTGCAGTGCAGTGTTTAAGACGTGTCTCAGAGGTTGTAGAATTAATCGCAAAATAATTGGTTCAGTGGGATTGTCGAGGTACTATGCCAGAAAATTCGAAGCATGGTTTATTGTCTAGAATTTATCTCTTAAACTGCTTTTTTTATGATATTAAGGTGTCCGCCTATTTTTTATCAACATTTTTTCAATGTTTTCCAATCTCTTCTCAATAGCATCTAGTCGATCCAGAATCTGTTTTAATACACGTCCTACATCTTCGCTTGGAAAACTAGACAAGGGAGTTGGTGAGGGCCATCGCCAATCTTCTCTTTTCTCGGGTCTTTTTGGCGGCGTTGAGGGATAGACTGTCGCTTCTTTCTTTTTAGTCATCAATCTCACCTTAAATAATTAGGGAGATGAGTTTATTAAAAATGTCGCAATGAAGGTGAATCATGTATTCCTTGCTTTCAGTCTCCTGTGCTGTTCAATACATTACTTTACGTTAGTAAAAGTGAAAAGTATAAAAGGAATTGAAGTATTAAATTTCAATCTCGTGTCGGAGCAGCAATTTTCGGGTGAGAACTCTTTTAAACGGGCTTCCTTTTTTTGCGGTGTTTAGCACTAGTTTCTTTCTTCTGATCATCCTCTATCGTAATCAGTTGTGGTTTTTCCAACCCTTGAATAGCAGCGCCTGGATAATTTAGCTCAATCTCCCTTCTCAATCCTTTTGTGTCAACGTCGCCGTATTTCTTAACATATATTAACGGTCTGCCATCTTTATTGTATTTGATGGATATGGAGAAAGCTGAAGCGATTTCTATAGGTTCAGGCTCCGTTAATATGAATCGCTCAGGTTCGTCGAAATCTGAAAAGTCTGGTGGGTTTTTCTTTTGTTTTCTTTCTGTCATAGTTTAAGCGTCCTCGTTATGAAAGGGGAGTCCCCAGATTAAAGTCTTGTTTCTCCCTAATCAAGATTTCTTCTTCAGTCAAAACTTCTGCCTTTAATGTTTCATTAGCTTCTCTTCATACTGCTTCAAATATTCTGCTGCTTCCCCAATGTCCATGAAGAGGTTGTCAACTTTGTCCACGTCTTCCACAGTTACTTTTTCTCGTCCGGCAGTTTTGGCGCTTTGAACTGCTAGACTCAAAAGTCCGACGGCATATCTAAGCGAGCTTTTTGAACCAACCTCTGTAAGCTTCTGAATTGCTTCCTTTTCCATCTCTATCTTCTCTTCTCTGCATCTTATTCTGAGGATTTCTTGGATGCTTTTTGGGTCGTATTGATGTGTTCCAATTATTACAGCTCGGTCGATGAGATCTATTGGAAATCCAAGCGGACTCTTTACGTCGGTTCCACGAATGCGAGCTACTCCTCTGTTTGTGGCAAGTATTATTATAGGGACAAGCTCACTTTCTATAGCTCTGCCAAGAAAGCTAAAGGCTTCCAAATCCAGCAGATGTGAATCATCGATGAAAAGCACACCCGGATGAATAAACGCTTTACCCTCGTCCACCCAATCTTTCACTTGCTGATCAACAGCCACGCGAATCTCCGAATCCATCTCCTTCGATTCCACACCTCCAAAAAACATGGAGAACAAGCCGCCAGACGCACGCGCGTGACTTCTTGCGTTGAGTTCGTCCAAATCTGTAAGTGTTGGAGTATAAACAAATTCCTTCTCTTTCAAAACCTTGCCCACGGGTCTTGGAATCTTCTGCCGAGTATCCACATCGTAGGTTTTACCTTTTACACTTTCCATGCTTAATCCCAAGCTGGCTAACCGTCCACTCTCTGCGTCAATCTGAACAACATGCCCCTCAGAGATGTTTTGTTGAATTATCTGCTGAGCTATTGAAGCCCCTGCTTCAATGGATTTCTCTTCATCTGTCGTTTTTAATGTCAAGCGAACGCTTTCTGGAACTTTCTGGTAGGGATTGTATGGGTGGGGCGCCGTTGAAATGTTAACGTTGATGATTTCGCCTTCGTACACTTTTCGCATTTCGTGAATTTCAACGCCTATGCACTTGCGTATAGCTTCGGTTAAAACTTCGGTTTTTTTGCGTTCACTACTATAGACTTCGCTGCCACTCATCTGAATAAAAGGAACGTTTTGACCTAGTTCTTTAGAAACCGCTACGGCGATTGCTGTTTTGCCTGTTCCTGGAGGGCCCGCTAGTATGATGGTTTTGCCGCTTAGTTTGCCCTCTTTTATCATTTTTACAACTAATCCAGCGGCTTCTCGGGCTTTTTCTTGACCAACCATTCCATCTTTAATCTTTATGGCAATGCCTTTCTTGTCTAATCCCAGACCTTTGATGTGAGTGTGGGCTCCTATGCGTTCAAAGCGGGCTATTTTGCCTGTTGGTACTTCTTTTATCGAAGCCATAACTTTTCACTTCTAAGGTGAAATTTGACAAAGGCATCAAAACAAATTCGTATATATAAGTTTTTAATTCCGCGAAAAACAAGCTTTGACCGAGATAGCGGCATTATTTTTAGGGAAATTTTGGTTTCAGTGCTTTTGTCTTGCAAGCATCTACACATTCGAGACAATATATGCATTCGGGGTGAGTGAACTTTTCCCAAGGCAAATCGAGAATTGGAACTTTCATGGGGCATGCTTCCACGCAACTGTGACAGCTTTCTTTTGTGCAGTGTACTACGTCTCTTTTTAGCCCTAGAAAACTGAAATAATTTAACAGAGCCATTATTGCTCCTACAGGACAGAAATATTTACACCAGCTTCTAGGGGTAAAAATCACAAACACTATGACAAGCGCCAATATGGCTAAGCGAACCCAAAACAACGGTGAAAGAGTGCCTATTCCTAACAAGATGTCTTGGAACGATAACCCCGCAGAAAATGCATTGTACGTCATAATAGGCAACATTGCAAACAATGTGTCATGCGGACTCAACGCGTTAAAAGGTGCTTGGGCAAAAACTCCCAAGGCATTCTTGTAGCTTCGACCTATTCCCATCAATGTTGTAACTGAAATTGTTATGCTGATGAGCAAAACTATTCCAAGAATTCCGTATTTGATATAAATCATATCTTTATGAGTTCTTGGCGAAATTTCCGTGTGCTTTCTTTTTATGTAGCCAAGTATATCCTGAATGAAGCCAAAAGGGCAAACCCAACCGCACAACATTCTGCCCAAGAGTACTGCAATTATGAGAAAGGATGCAAGGGGAAGCCATGGAAAAGTGGTTTGGTAAAGCATATATTGCATTGCTGCGAAGGCGTCTCCAACAGTTTTTGAGGGTGCTCCCAAGCTTTGTAGAACTGGGAGTAGCAAAGGTAAGGCTTCGAAGCCAAATAAGACGGCGTTGAAGAGCAAGAAGAAGACAAACTGACTGATTATCCTCAAGGTTCTTATGCGAAAAATTGCCCGCTTTATGTTCACCAAGTCTTCGAAGGGCTCCCTTTTTACTTTATGTTTTTTAGAACGTGAGTTTAAGTAACATAAAAAGGTTTCATTACTAACTTGCTATTGCCCCGCCAATTAGTCCTCCAATGGCAGCTACTATTGCTCCAAAGACGCTAACTATGATTGCTACCAATCCTATAATTGCCCCTGCAAGTCCACCAATAAATATGCCTAATAGTCCACCTAAAATTGCGCCCATAGCCCCTCCAATGATTATCACAAGAATGCCGAGAACTATTACACCGAAAATTCCAGCAAAAAAACCAGCTAGTGCTCCTCTACCCATTCCACCCTTAGCTACTAATCCTGCAACCAATCCACCTATTAAATAACCTATTATCGGAAGCATCCACCCAAGAAAAAGAATAACAAGAAAGCCTATGAAAGCTCCAAGCCATAAACTGTCAGAACCACTTCCCAAGTCATCACCTCAACTCCTATAGATAATTAAACTTAACCTAACTGAAAATAGGGACTAAAACTTTCGGAGATTCAAAGACACCATTCTGTTAAACTTCGTTGAAGAACTCTGCTAACCTTCACTTCAGCTTTCTCCTCTTCAAAAAGAACAAGTTGACCATAGACTCCATCGTAACCAGGTGTAACTTGCGCTTTTCCTTCTCTAACCCTCGCAATGGCCTCGGCTATTTTCGGATCAACAATCTTAGAAATTTCTTCTTTAGAAGCGTCAACCAACACAGCATATTCGTTACCAAACTTAGCTATTAGACTGTTGTAGACGCTCCAAACGCTTTGCACACTGGGAGATGATGCGCCTAAAACTGCTGCAATGATTTCTGATAGTGGCAGTAAGTGTATGAAGCCAATAGCATTTTGCGGCTTAAAACTCGGTGGTCTGTCGGCTAACTCTTCAACTCTTTGTTCCACGCCCTTCGTTAACCTCCTACGACACACTGGACAAAGATTACTAAACTTTATTGCTTCCCGTGGCGGCATGGAAACATTACAATCTCTATGCCCAGTCCAGTGATATTTACCATAGGCAGGGTTTGTTTCGATGGTGAACTTAAATCGCTTAGGGTCTTTCTTACGGATTGTGTCTACAGCTTCATCATACGTGAGCTGTTTAAAGTCAAAAACGTTAGCTTCACGCCCGATTCTCCAAGGCCAGCAGCTGTGACTGTCGCTGTTTGACACGAGTGTGAATTTGTCTAAGACACTTAGGCGCCAGTTCATAGGTGGATCCGAAGACAAGCCGGTCTCTAAGGCGTGGATGTGTTTTGTCATATCTTGATAGCAGTCTTCTATTTTGTCGAAGCCGCTGAAAGCACCGAAAAGACTGAACCACGGTGTCCAAGCGTGAGCAGGTATCACTTCGTTGTCTGCTGAAACAGCCATAACTTCTTCTACTAGGTTCGGCGCAGTCATTTCAAGGATAGGTCTTCCATCAACGTTCAAATCGCCATACTGTGCTAGTCGGTCGTTGATTTGTACCGCTGTCTCAAAGCTGGGTGTCAAAATTAAATGATGAATCTTCTTTGTTTCACCTCTGAACATGAAGATCGTGCTTATTTCGCCCGTTATCATGAAATAGGTTGAGTTGACAGTTTTAGTTGGTTTGAAAAGTTTTGCGTTTGGCACTTCGATTAAATTTTCTCGTAGTTCTTTCATCCATTTCGGATGCGTAAAATCTCCCGTTCCCAACAGATTCAAGCCTTTTATTTTTGCAAATCGTGCAATCTCTTGAATGTTTATTCTTTTGCTTGTTGCTCGACTGAAGCGGCTATGAATATGCAAGTCAGCGATTATTTTCAACTTTTTTTCCTCTGTTCGTAACATACTTGTCAAAGACTTTTTCCCAATCAACTCGATATAAGGCATAAATAACCAGAATCAAAAGCATTGCCGTTATAGCAGCACCTATCCAGCTTCCTGTGTCTCCGAAAAGTAAAACAAGAACGTCTCCGTAAACTTTGCCGAATGACGCTAGAATGTAACACATAAGAGTCTTTCCTAATATTGCTGGAATGAACGCTTTGACAGGGTTGTATTGCAAAATGCCTAGTGGAATGAAGAGCAAGTCGTCAGGAAGCGGAGTTAACGCAAAGACAAAAATTGCGGCAGGACTATATTTACCGAAAAGCTTGAGGAAATAACGCATTTTTCTCTGTCTTTCTTCGCTGATTATTCCCCGCCCGTAGTATCCGAGGAAATAGCCTGAGAGTTCTCCGATGGCTGAGCCGGAGCCCCCTGCAATCGCCAACAGTAGGGGGTTCCACCCTGCAGCTCCTAGCCCTAAAATTACCAGCGTATACGGTATGGGAACGACAATTGCCATAGTGCCGATTAAGCTAACTAAGAACACGCCGAAATATCCAAATTGCATTGCTAATTGATTCAGCCAATCTTCTAAGAAAGACACGTTGACACTCCATCTTTATGTTGCACTGATTTAGGTTGGAGGGGATTTAACTCTAACTATTCAGGTTGATTCTTGGGGTTCACAGCGAAGTTTCTTGGATGTGTGTTTTAGAAAAAATTAGACGATGTTTGCCTTTTGTTTCATGCTGCTTAGATTAAGCTTAGCTTCTTTCCTCCTTCCTCGAACGCTTGAATAGCCTTGTCTAAATGCTCTATGGTATGTTTGGTGCATAGTTGAACTCGAATTCTCGCCTTATCACGTGCCACCATTGGATACACAATCGGCAGCGCAAAGATGCCTTTTTCCCAGATGAAATTTGCAAGCTCCTTTGCCGTTTTGCTTTCTCCGCACATCACAGGCACAATCGGAGTTTCGCTGTTTCCTGTATCGAAGCCGAGGTCTTGCATTGCCTTAAGGAAGTAGTTGCGGTTTTCCCACACTTTTCTCACGTGTTCAGGCTCAGTTTCAAGTACGTCGATTGCTGCGATGCATGCTGCTGCTACGCCTGGGGGGACTCCGCCGCTGAGAAGCCAGCTTCTTGATTTGTTGTAGGCAAAGTTTCTCAAGTCTTTGCCGCCTGTTATGTGTCCTCCTATGACTCCGAAGGCTTTGGAAAACGTTCCCATTTCAACATGTACTTGGTTTCGATTTAGGTGGAAGTGGCTGACAATTCCGCGGCCGCCTTCGCCGAGTACGCCTTCGCCGTGGGCGTCGTCTACGTAAACGCCTGCGCCGTGTTCTTGGGCTATTTTGGCGATTTCTGACAGGGGGGCAAGGTCGCCATCCATGCTAAAGACTCCATCGGTGAGAATCCAGATGTGCTTGTAGGGGGATTGGTGTTTTTCAGCTTCATCCATGACGCGGGCTAAGTCTTGGGCATCCTTGTGTTTGAAGATTGCTCGGTCTGCATGAGTTAGGCGTACGCCGTCTATGATGGATCCGTGGTTGAGTTCGTCGGAGACGAATAGGTCGCCTTTGCTGCAGAGTTGTGGGATCAGTCCTTCGTTTGCCATGAAGCCTGTTTGGTATGTTAGGCTGGCGGGAGCGTTTTTGAATTTGGCTAGGCGGCGGTCTAGTTCTTCGTGGAGTGTCATGTTGCCTGCGATTGAGCGGTCGCTGCCGGCGCCTGCTCCGTATTTTTTGGTTGCTTCTAGCATGGCGTTGACGACTTTAGGGTGTGTTGCTAGGTTTAGGTAGTTGTTGGCGCAGAGCATTATGACTTGTTTGCCGTCTATGGTGCAGAGGGGTTCGCTTGGTGTTTGGAGTTCTTTGAGTTCCCAGTTTAAGCTTTCACTGACGAGTCGTTGGTATTCTTCTCCCATGTATTTTGTTGGGTGACGTTTTATTGACATGTGGTTTCACCTTGATAGAGTATTGTTTGTGTTTAAGATTCTCTTAACTTTTACCCATTCTGTTTTGTGTGTTCTCGGCGCAGTAGATAGACCATTCTATTAGGCTCCAAAATAGGCGCTGAATATTAATTGAAAATTGAAGTTTCTTCCGCAAGCCATAAAACTGAAGATGAAGAACCTAGGTCATTTAGAGGAGATTGTAGTAGCTACGAATGAGAGGGATTACTCCGACTACATAAAACATCTTTCAAATCTTGGGAATGTGTATTCTTTCCTTTCTGGTTTCATGTTTACAACAATCACTATACTCCTAACTCAACTTCCAGAACGAAGCAGTGCCATGGCATAGATAGCATTCTTCTTCATGACAGTCATGCTCGATATATTCATATTCTTTATGGGAAAATTTTACTAAAAGGTGATTTGTTTCTGCAAAAATGTTCCACCATATTCGGGGAAAGCAAGTTTCCAAAATATTCTAAGCGACCTAAGCGTGATGATAGGATTAGGAGGTTCAACTGTGCTGTTATTTCTTCTTATGAATCTAGTCGAACTTGCATTAGCACAATCAATTGCATGGATACTGACTGCCATAGCAGCTTACAAATCAGTGTTTAAACCATATTATCAAAGCAAGAAAAAGTGATGCAACTCCTCGTGCCGCCATCGCCCACGATGACAAATTTCATAGTAGCTATGATTGCAAAAGAAAATATTCTATATAACTTCATATAATACTCACTTCCTCATTAAACTCTGGGAAACATCTGAAAATTCTCAATAATTGTGGTATATGTGTAAATAAACTATAGTGTTATCAATAGGATCTCAACAGATTATGTTTGAGTCTCAAAGAGTCAATAGGGCTTCCAGTCTACCATTTGGGCTCTAAAACAACCTTCGCAGCCTTTTTCGAGTTAATCAACTCCACGCCTTCCTTCATGTCTTCCATAGCAAGCTTATGCGTAATAATAGACGCCATCTTATTCCTAAATTCCGAATTCGAAAGCAACCCTTTAACTTGATACCAAGTTTGAAACATGCGCCTACCAGAAATACCATAAACCGTCGCCGCTTTGAAAATCATAGCATTATTAAAATCAAACATAACCGAACTATCAAAAAGCCCTAACAAAGAAACCCTTCCACCATAAGTCAAAATCCCAAAAGCTTGCCGCAAAGCTGCTGGTGCACCTGACATTTCTAAAGCAACATCAACACCATTTCCATCAGTTTCGTCAAGTATTATCTGAGGAATATTCTCACCCTCCTCCTTAGCACTGAGAACAAAATCTGCCCCCATCTTAGTCGCCAAATCCATACGCACCTTGTTCAAACCGCCTGCAGTAGCAAAAACTTTCGCGGCACCAAGTGTCTTAACCACAGCAATAGCCATCAACCCGATAGGACCACAACCCAAAACAGCCACATTCTTCCCCACAATATCCTCGACATTATCCTTCGGCAAGGCAGTTTGAACAGCATTTCCCAACGGCTCTTGAATAGACGCAACCGCGGGGTCAAGCTTCGGGTCGTTCTTCCACGCATTCCGTTCAGGCAAAGCAACATACTCCGCAAAAGCACCATCTCTGTCAACGCCTAATATTCGCAGATTCCGACAAACATGCATACGATCAGTTTGACACTGATAGCAAGTGCCGTCTACTATGTGTGTCTCTGCAGAAACAAAGTCGCCAACCTGAACGCTGGATACTTCCACACCTGCGTCTACAACCTCGCCACAAAACTCGTGACCAAAAATCAACGGAATTTTCTTTATTCGTTCCTGCGCCCACGCATTCCAATCCCAAATATGCACATCAGTGCCACAAATTGAAGCCATTTTAACCTTTACAAGAACTTCGTTTCTTTCAATCTTCGGAATACCAACAGTAGCGATTTCTGCACCTGAAGACCGTTTTGTCTTAACAATGGCATACATACCCTTTAACTCTCCAATTTAATGGTTAACACCTTTTTTGAAGCGTGAGAGAAGTAAATCCATTTAGTTTTTAAGCTAAAAAGCTTATCTAAACAAGCTCGTCAACTCATTAATGCTTCGAAACTGGAGAAGAACATTCTTGAAACTCGGCTTTCTCGTAAACCCAATTGCGGGCATGGGAGGAAAAGTCGGATTAAAAGGAACAGACGACGTCTTCCAAAAAGCCGTTGAAATGGGAGCAAAACCCATTGCTCCAGAAAGAGGAAAAGAGTTTTTGAAAAAACTGAAAGAACTGGGACTAAATCAGAGAATCCAAATAATAACATGTCCCGCCATAATGGGCGAAGAAGAAATACGTTCCACGGGTTTAGATGCCGACATTTTACCAATGAACATAAAAACCAAAACAACCGCAGACGACACAAAAAAAGCAGTAAAGCTAATAGTGGAACGTGAAGTTGACCTCATTTTGTTTGTAGGTGGCGACGGCACCGCAAGAGACATCCTAGACGCGCTGCCCAGCCCAAACTCCACACCAGTTCTAGGCGTTCCTTCCGGCGTAAAAATGTACAGCGGGATATTCGCCATCAACCCAGCAGACGCAGCCTACATCACTGAAGCTTTCTTAAAAAAAGAAATCCAACTAGTAGACTTTGAAATAATGGATGCAGACGAAGCCGCCATCCGAAACGACCAATTCAACATCCGACTCCACGGCTTCTTAAAAGGTCCTTCTTTGCCAATGCGTATTCAGGGAAGTAAACAAGTGTCACCAGAGACACTAGACGAACGTGAAAATCAACTAGCCATCGCTCGCTTCATAATCGAAGAAATGAACCCCAAAGCCACCTACATCCTCGGCCCTGGCACAACCGTAAAATGCGTAGCAGATTTGTTAGGAATAGAAAAAACTCTTCTAGGAGTTGACATCTATCACAAGGACAAAGTGGTAAAAGACGTTAATGAAGAGAAAATGTTAAAAGAAATAGGCAACTGGCAGAACACGTGGATTGTTGCTTCCCCAATTGGAAGACAAGGAATCTTGTTCGGGCGAGGCAATCAACAAATCAGCTCAAAAATCATTAAACTCGTCAGAAAAGACAAGATTACTGTGTTGGCGACTAGAAGCAAAATTCGAAGCATTGAAGATGGTGTTCTAAGAGTTGACACGAGTGATGCTGAAGTGGATAAGATGCTTAAGGGATACATAAGAGTGGCAACGGACTACCGCGAATGGAGACTATTGCAAGTCAGATAAGTTAGGAACCTGCCTTCTCAGCTTTTCCAAGCAGATTCATAAGTATAGGCATCAAGTCTACACCTCTAATTTTACCAAGCCCACCCTTTGCACACGCTCTTTCACCAAATTCTTTAACATCATCCGTACGAACACTTGACCCCATAATTGCAACAGGCACAGGCTCACCACTATGCTCTCTCTTTATCGACGAAGTTGTGTGATCCGCAGTCACCACAATAAACGTCTCATCCACATTCACATGCTTAATGAGGTGAGCAACCAAGGCATCTACCCGTTCAATCATCTCTATTTTCTTCTGAGGATTGCCATCATGACTTGCAAGATCCGTAGCCTTTACATGAACGAGCACAAAATCGTAGGATTGTAAAGCTTGCACGGCAGCTTTTGCCTTTGCAATAACATCAGTTTCGTAAGTTCCTGTAGCCCCTGGAACCGAAATTAAGCGCATTCCAGCAGTTTTGCAAACCCCTCTTACTAGAGGTACGGATGCGATTGCTGCTGGACGAATTCCGTAGAGAAGGGGAAGGAGGTCCATTTCGGGTAGTTGTCCAACGCCTCTGCAAAGAATAATGTTGGCGGGAAGCAAGCCTTTTTTCTTTCTTTCCTCATTTACTGGATGATCCTTTAGCACTTCGTGAAATTGTTGTGTGAGTTGATTTAGGATGTCAGCAGTGTTTTTTGCTTCTCTGCCCCCATCAAGAGGGCGAGCCTTCAACACTTTGACTCCGACTTCGTGTGGATCCGTGTCAGAAACCATGATGGATAAGTTTGGTCCACTGAGGCGAAGTATCGCTCGATGTTGAACAGTACTTTTAAACAGAACATCCCCTACTTCTGGTGGATCTACCCGCAACGATTCCTCAATAGCGACCGCCAGCTTACCTGCGTCCTCACTTCCTATCCTTCCAGCTCTTCTGTCTAGCACATTAAAATCCTTGTCAACTGTGGCGAAATTGCATCGAAACTCCAAGTCGTTAGGAAGAACATCTATTCCCGACCCGATTGCTTCTAGTGCACCTCTTCCCGCGTATACTTCCATTACGTCGTAGCCTAGCAAGGCGAGATGTGCTGTGTCGCTTCCTGGCGGGATGCCTGACGCTATGACATCTATCATGCCACATATGCCTGATTCTGCTACTCGATTGAGGAACGGTTTTTTGGCTGCTTCCAACGGGGTTTTGCCGTTTAGTTCTTTTAGGGGGACATCTGCCATTCCATCTGCGATGATAAGAACTGCTTTCACGAACAGGTCACCTTACTCTTTATTCTGTGATCAGTATAATTAGAATTGCTGTTTTTGCTTACGATTTGCGTGTTTGAAAATAAAAAAAGGTGTTGTGTTTGGGTTAAACTTGTATATTTATTGTCCGCAGCAGTCTTTATACTTCTTTCCGCTTCCACAATTACACGGATCGTTGGGTTTGGATTTTGCTTTCTTGGATCCACAACTACAAGACATTTTTACTTTCACCTTGCTGTTCAGTTTATTTTCTAAACTATTTTAACTTATCGTTTTTTATACATACATGGTTCGTGAAACGTTTGTTTAAGGGATTTCTTGTCATTTTTTACAGTGAATTAGCTAACTCCATAACCTTGTCTCTTATCTGTTTGAAGATTTTCTCAGCGTACCCATGTGGCAAAAAGTATGGATCATCAATGTTCCACACAACAATTTTATCTATACATTGTGGACATTTGCCTAAGATGGCTTCTTTGTGTTTGGGCTTCATAGCTATGATAAAGTCATAGTTGTTAAGTTCTTTCCCATCTAAGCCTTCTGGAGTGTGCTTTAGATATTTTTTTGCATTTTCTCTTGTCAAGTATTTTTTTGCAGCTTCAGATATTGGGATTGCTGGATCTATTCCAGCAGAGTCCACTTCAACCTCTGGCTTGAACTTCTTCAGCAGGGCTTCCGCTACAGGGCTTCGATAAGCATTTCCCGAACATACAAACAAAACTTTCATACAAACCACGCAAGTATCCAAGTTTCTAACTCAGAGATTAGATCAAGCCCTTATAAACTTCTAATTTCTTTCTTAAGGAAGTTAAAAAATCAGAAACTTTAGAGATCTTCTCTTGATATTTACACGCAAATTTCTTAACTACTAGTCTTTCACTCTTCAATGTTGCTTTCTTAGGTTATGCGAATTCTTGCGAGGATAGTTAACATATGATCGATAGGCATATTGGAGTGCCTTTTCCTTTGAGTTTGTTTACCAGGACCACTGCAAATCCCACAGGGATTCTCGTAATGCTAATTTATGCATTGCTAATATAGCTATCTAGGGTTGTGTATAAAAAATGGAATTACCAGGAGATATCCCCACTTGAGCTGGGTTCAAATCCCACCCAACCGACCAACCAACCAACAACATCTACGATGGCAAAGCTTGCCATTGCTGATGTAATAATTTATAGTGCCCGCCAAAACAAGGTTATCCGCGACAAATCGGAAACGAAGGGCTTCATCTTATACTAATTTCTCTAAAACCAATCCCAATTTAGTTCAAGATTATCAGTAATCGCTGTCAATCGAGATATTTCATCCTTTTTTAAACACCATTGTGTAGCATGAATATTGCTTTTTATTTGGCTCTTTTTCTTTGCTCCAGGTATTGGTATTATATCTTTTTCTCTTAACAACCAATTAATAGCTACTTCAGCAGGACTAACGTCATGTTCTTCAGCATTCTGTCTTATTGTTTCGAAGAGCACCTGGGATCTAGCAAAATTCTCCTTGTGTTTGAAAAGCTCCCAATGATTCCGGAAATCATTTTTCGGTAATATCGTGTTTTCATCATATTTTGTCGTTAGAAAACCGCTCAGCAATGGATAATATGCTATCACAACAATTCTTTGTTTTCTTAAGAAGGGGAGGATTTCCTTCTCAATGCTTCGATTTATTAGATTATATTCCAATTCATTTGCTATTATTTCGCCATTCTGCAAGTTGTTTATTGCTTCTTGCACCAATGCATTATGATAATTTGATACGCCCACATATCTTATTTTTCCCTCAATTAGTAATTGATCCATTGCTTTCATCGTTTCAGAAATTGGGGAATAACACCAGGGCCAATGAACTAAATATATGTCTAAATAATCAGTCTGTAATCTCTCTAAACTACTATTGGCTGCTTTTATGACTTCTTGATAACTCAAGTGATTGTGTGAAACTTTAGTGACTAGAACTAAATCCTCACGATCTCCACGTTTTCTAATTACTTCCCCAATAAATTTCTCTGTCAAACCTCCAGAATATTCTTCTGCAGTATCGATCAAATTAATACCATTATCAAGTGCAAAATTAATGCAGCCATAAATTTCATCTTTATTTTGAATACCTTTTGTCTTATGACCAAAAGCAAGTGTTCCTCAGCCTATTCGAGATACTTCCAGATCAGTCTTTCCGAATTTTATTTTATTCATAATCTCAATCTCAATGATTTTCTGCATAAAAACTTATCTTGACGCCCGAAAGTCCCGTATCCCGCTCTCTCGGAGCCCTTATGGGCTATTAGTCACGAGGGGCAAGTTTTCGTTCGTTTTTTACCACTTACTGTCTGTATACTCGATTTCGATAATACCTACCCTATTATGGTATTGGTTCTTACTATTGCGTAAATCCTGTATACTGCCTTCCACCAGCCCTTTTTCAGAAGCAGTGCATCGTCGTTTTTTGGTTGGTTGGGTTCAAATCCACCCCCCGGCGCCAACACCATCAAATTTGCACGGACTTAATAAACTCTAATAGCTTCTCAATAGAATAAATTTGGCGAGACTTATGAAGTTGTATTTAGTTCAGCATGCTGAGCCAAAACGCAAAGAAGAAGACGCATCAAGACCACTCTCTGATAAAGGATGGAAAGACATTAAGAAAATTGCGGAATACGCAAAAGATCATCTGCACATCAACATTGAGCAAATAGTTCATAGCGGTAAGTTGCGAGCAAAGCAAACTGCAGAGGTTCTTGCGGAGTATCTTAATCCGAAAGAAATGGTGATCGATGAAAACTTAGCACCTCTGGCGAACCCTAAAGTGTGGCAAAAACGCTTGGCTGAGAGAACAAAAGACATAATGCTAGCGGGCCACCTACCTCATCTCGGTAAACTTGCTTCTATTCTACTTGTCGACAACGAAGACAAAGGGGTAATAACGTTTCGAATGGGTGGTATTGTCTGCTTTGAGCGTGAGCAAGAGGGTTGCTGGACTATTTTATGGATGATCACACCCGAAATCATATCCTGAATTGCGCTTGTAACCATAAATACCAACTAAGAGTAAAGGCTCACGGGATAAACTTGGAAAACAAAGCAAAATCAAAAAGTAAGAAGTTGCTTCTGATGGGGAGTAGTGCTTTCGAAGCCAATGAACTACCGATTGAGATAAAGGAAAGGATAGATAAAGCTATAGCACTTGGGATGATGATAATCGTGGGAGAAGCTCGAGGGGCAAACAGACTCTACCAAGACTACTTGAAGGTCAAAGGCTACAGAAATGTTGTTGTTGGCCACGCAGTCAGGTTAAGGTATAACGCTGGTAACTGGAAAGACGTGCAATACGGAAAGAACCTCAAAGAAAGAGAGAGAAAGATGATCGAAGACTGTGATTCCGCCATAGTTATATGGATGAACAACAGTGGCGTCATAGCTAAAGACCTTGAACTGCTTAAGAGATTGGGAAAACCCACTTTCCTATATGAGTATTCAAGTGAAAGCGGTGAAATCAAGGCCGGGCAACTTGATCCCAAGCGCATTTATGACCCATTTTACTATGCGAAAAGATACTATAGAAAACAAAGATCAACTAATCCATGAGTCTACGCGCCGCAAGGAACATAATTTGTGTATGCTTATGATTACGCGTGTGTAGCTTTTGAAACAAGACAATCATTTTGAATTGTGGTTCCCTTTTTTCGATGACTCGTAGACAACTACTCTCAACGCAGGCACATTAGGATATCTTACATATATAACTGGACAATTTTCATTCTCACACTGGTATTTGCCCTTTACGGTCCGTTTTACTAAGGACTTTCCACACTCTGGACATTTAGCCATCTTAGATCACAATAGTCCATTTGCAGGTGAGTAGACTTATCGCTTGTGAATTTGAAATCATGAATCGAGCATCACTTGCGTTCAGGAAGTCTCGAATACGCACCATCAGAATTCCTATAGACTGCTATTCGTCCAACAGTCTCCCAGTTGTCTCCATCTCTACGTCTAAGCTGCACAACGATGACTTCAGCAGTAGGATCAGATTTTCCAGACCAAATAGTGATTCCAAGATAATCATTTTCGTTGATGCGAGTGTAGAAACGTCCTTTAGGTTGAGAAGTTGAACTCATAATTTATCACATCAGCTAATAGACAGAACTATCTTTTGGCCTTTTGCGATTTCTAATTTTCTGCTAACATAGTTAAGAAAAAGTCCTCAAACTCTGAGTTTACTTTTCCTAAAGAGTATTGTCACGAGTAATGTCACTATCATGAATAGTGGTAGAATGATAAGTGTTGAAAACTCTGGAACTATTGGATAGTTGTCGGTATTGTTTTCATCGATGGCATATGGTGTGTTCCAGATACCTGATTCATCTATTTCCTCAGCATCAGGATATCTTTCTTCGTAGTCACTCCAATAGTTTCCGCCAGAAGGATAACCATCATCCCAGATGTTGACAGATTGGTAAATATACGGTGGACCATTATCAAGAAAAGTGTTATGATAAATTTTGTTACCGAATGACATATCGAGGTATATACTATGGTCCCAATTATCTGACACATTGTTCTCTGAAATAATGTTATCCCTCGATCTGTAAAGTATGATGCCCTGGTCATTGTTTACTACGTTGTTTTCGGTAAGAGTATTATTGTCAGCTAGTAACAACCATATACCTCTGCTATTGTCTATAATGTTGTTATCATAAATCAGGTTGTGAGACGTTGCGTTGAGGTAAATACCTAAGTAAAAAGCTTGGACATTTACGTTTTTAATTGTTACATTGCTCCTTTCTGAGATAGTTATTCCATGCTCGTATCCTGTCCCTGTTCCTCGAAGGATGTAGCCTGCCCCGTCAACCACAATGTTATTCCTTTTTACAACGATTGAACCATTAATGTTGCCAGTGAATGTGTAGGTGACATTGTTTGCATTTGTAATCTTGTCCGTGCTCTCAACTAAACCATTAGCCCTAATGTAAATAGTTCCGCTTGCTTTAACTGAAGGAATTCTAACTGTAAAGCTCAAAACATTCAGAAGTAGAAGAGAAAGCGTAGTTACCAAAATGATCTTCTTCTTCATGTGTCGTCATCTATCAAATCTTGCTCCTTCGATATTCCAACTTCAGTTTTTATGATTTGTGGATAATTGTTCTGTCACATAACATTTTCAATACTTTCAAACTATCGATATTGGGAGACTATAGGAAACTGAGAGGTGGAGGAGGGGCTCTAAACGATTGTGGGTAATGGTGATCCGTGGATAGGGTTTTATTCACTTTGACACTTTATGTATTATTGGTGTTTGAGTGTCTCATAGAAGAGCGAGACATGACATAATTATGGAGATTCTAAAAATCGGCAAAAAGGGCGCAAAGAAGACAAACATAATGTACAAGGCTAGACTGAGCCACACTCAACTTGAGAAATATCTAAGCGCCTTAGAAAAGGAAAACTTCATAGCTGAAGAGTCTGGTGTTTGGAAAACTACCCAAAAGGGTCTCACTGTTATAGACGCTTGCAGGATCTGTCAACGACTCGTGGAAGAAGTTCCGTAAATTCAAGTAAAAATTCTATTTTCTAACATAATTTAAAATATAAAATTCTAAGATTTTTCCTTAAATTATAAAGTAGAAATTTGAAACTAATTCTGGAGAAAACCTGTCAGACCTACTTGCTTTTTGCTCATTCGCTTTTTTGTTTCTGCTTGTTGAGGAGTCAATCCGAGAATTCTTTCTATAATGCTTAGGCAGTTTTCAGGTGCATAACCGTGGAAGTGATTGTTGAAGTATCCATAGACTTGTTTGACTTGCTTAGAAGCTTCTAGAATCTTAGGAATCCAAGGTTCCAATTCTTCTGGTTTATACAAATAATTGAACCACGGATTTTTTCCATGTCCATGCCAGCGGAAGTAAGCAAAATCAGCTGTGATGTGTACATCTGGAGGTAGAAGTGGCTCATCGACGTTTGCATAAGCAACATTATGTTTTTTCAGCAACTTCCATGTTTCATCTCGCATCCAAGAAGGATTTCTGAACTCAACAGCAAATTTGAATTGGGGTGAAAGCATCTCGAAAAAAGCTTCTAAATTTTGAGGGTTATATTTGTAACTGGGAGGTAGTTGTATGAGAAGGCATCCGAGTTTACCGTTCAGTTGTAGCGATTGCACAATATTTAAGAAAGCTTCTAGATCGGATTCCACACTATCTTCAAGACCGAGTTTCTTTTCGTGAGTAATAACTTTAGGAAGTTTAGCCGTGAAAATGAAGTTTGAAGGCGAATAACGTAGCCATCCCATAACTGTTCCTTTTGAGGGATAACGATACCAAGTTGAGTCGATTTCTACAGTCTGAAAGATTCGAGAGTATGCTCTAAGTTTAGTTTTTTCGCCTTTTCTGTAAAATGAGCCTTCCCATTCTTTGTAGCTCCAACCAGATGTGCCAAGCAAAATGTTGTTGGTACTCACATGAAAGCCTCCAGTTCTTTGGCTACTTCTTGAACTTCATTGTAAGTCTTTTCTGGTATTTTAGAAAGCAATTCAGATAAATGAACCCTTTTTTCATTTGCCAAATCAATTACCTTCCAGCCTTGATGCTCTAGCAGTTCTGCTTTTGTTGATGGAAACTTGGCATCTTCCTGAAGAACTGCCTTTGCCGAATCAATTCCCGTATAAGCAGTCACCGGAATGAATCTTCCAGTATCTTTGAACTTCTTGAATCTTGCTGCATCACTGGTCATTTTCACACCATGCCAAGTGATGATTGCCATTCTAACTGCAGCATCTATCACTTTTTCATCAATCTTTTTTAGCTCTCCGTCAGTGAATTGATAGATGTTATGTTTCCCCTTACCAAATACTCGAGTATAGACAACATCCGATTTAACAGAAGGTTCCTCCTTTGACAAGTCAACTGAATGAACTATTTGATAGTCTCTCATTAGATCCATAAGTCTCTCCGTATTTGGATTTCTTGCTTCCCAAGCAAGACGTACTCCTTTAAGATCAATGGATGAGAAGAAATCTTTTACTTGGTTTATTTTGTTGTCGTCTAAGACATTGTTTGAAGGCGTCAGCAAATGTAGAAAAGGGGCGTCAAGAATTCTGCAAATACCTATCATTTGACTGAAGACTGCGTAGGCTTGATCAACTGGTTTCAAGCCAATTTTATGAGTTAAGTCTTGGTGGCATCTAACTGTGAATGTGAAATCTTTTGGTACTGTTCGTCTCCATCTCTGAACCATTCTCGTGCTAGGATACTTGTAGAAGGTGTAGTTTACCTCTACGAAGTTGAAGTGTTCAGAATAGGCTTTCAGTGAGGATTTGTTTGGAGCTTTGAAATAGGCCCAGCCACCAGTTCCAATGAGATACTTTGTCAATCTTTTCCCTCTTGTTTAGTTTCACATTCAGACAAATTAACCTTCATCACTGCCTTTACTTTCGCTTTACTTTGTCTCTTCTCTTTCAGAATATTCTTCTGCTCAATCCTTAAGAGTCTATGAATCCCTTGTATCTAACCCTGATACTTAGGAGAAAGGAGGTCCAACTTGTCACAAGGGACATTAGTAGAGAGCATACCATCTCAATTGCGTTTGTCTTTCAACATTGAAAATGTGGATAAGTTGTTTCCAGGCTTTACTCTAGGCAACTATAGTGCTCTTTATGGTCCGCTTGCAGTTTTGCCTTTATCACTGCTTCTCTGTGTGAGGGCACAGCTTCCATACCAGCTTGGAGGTTTAGAATCAAACGTAGTGTTTGTTGATGGCGGTAATACTTTCAGATTGTATGACGTTTCTTATATTGCTCAACTTCACCAGCTTGACCCGAGAGAAGTGCTTGAACGGATTTTCATTTCAAGAGCGTTCACAGCCTATCAGATGACTTCATTAATCCTTGATAAATTGCAGGATGCAGTTGAGAAGCATAACTCGAAACTTGTGATAATATCAGACATTGCAGGTTTGTATCTTGACAAGGATGTACCTAAAAGAGAGGCTAAAGATATTTTCAACCAATTAACTGTTCATCTCTCAAAGTTCGCTAAAAAGAACCGCGTCATAGTTGTTGCAACATATTTTCCTCGCTATCTGTCAAAGCTAAATATTTTCTTTAAAGCAGTTGCTTGCGGACGAGCCAATTTTGTAGCGTCAGTTGAACCTTCTAAATGTGGTCAGCAGTTTGTCCTAGAGAAACATCCCTTCTTCAACTTAGGAAAAACCAATCTTACTTCAGGAAACCTTACACTCACTGAATTTATGGAGGTTTGATTATGGGAAAAACTGTGGCGTCATATCGGATGGCTTTGGACAGAGAATTGCAGAGATGGAGTGGCTTTGCTAGGGCTTTACGCAAAGAAGACAGAGAGACTTTTGAAAAGATGATGGATGCTTGTAGAAACTATGCTTCAGCAGGTAGCAATGCTACGCGTCCTATTATCTTCGAGTCTATTGTCATGTCTATTCTTCTAAGCCAGCAGAAAACTTTGAACAGAATAGAGAAAGATTTGGATGCAATTAGAAAACAACTCAGCCAACCTTAAGCATGTAAGAGGTTGGATACTCGATCTCTATCCTTCAGCCTTTGGGCAGATGAGCATTTGGGTTATTTCTGAGAATGGCGAAAGAATCCACTTGATAGACGAGTTTAAACCAAAAGTGTACGTCGCTGGAAAAGAAGAAGATTTGGAGAGACTGTTTATTCGATTCTTTGCAAACAGGTCTATAGCATCATGTAGTTTCGTTTACAAATATGCTAGTCCAACTGATACTGAGAAGTCCAAGGTTCTAGAGGTTGCGTTGAAAGATTGCAGAAGAATTCCCTTCTTTGTTCGTAGAGTTCTAGAAACAGGCAGATACTTGCGTTATGAGTTGCATAATTGTCACTTGAAAAGCACTCAGACTTATCTCAACGATCGCGACATTTTCCCATTAGCTTTTGTTGAAATCGATGTGGAAAAGTATAGGTTAAGGTACCATCTTTTAGATTCTGTGGAAAGTGTTGATTATCAGATTCCATCTTTGCGGATAATAAGAGTACATGTTGACATTAGTAAGAAAGGAAAGATTGCAAGCTTTAACGACCCATTGGAAAAGATTGTTGTTTATCAAGACGGCAAAGAAGCAATAATTGACTCTGGTGATGAGACAGATAAGCTGTTGCAGTTTGTTGAAACAGTTAAGGAACTTGATCCTGATATAATGTGGACTAAAGGTGGCGATGCTCATGTTTTTCCTTACCTTGCTAGGAGAGCATTGCTCAATAATGTCTTAGAAAGCTTTGTTTTAAGCAGAGAGAACATTCCTCTTGTTGCTAGGCATAGACGTGGAACGACTTACTTCTCTTATGGTAGAACTTATTATCGTGCTCCTGTGAGGCGACTCTATGGAAGGGTTCACATTGATGAATATAATTCTTTTATTCAAAGGGAAAGTGGCCTTGATGGTTTGATTGAGATTGCTAGGACTTGTAGAGTGCCTTTGCACAGGGCTTCTCGTTATTCAATAGGGTCTAGTATGTCTTCTCTTCAATTTTATCAGGCTATGAAAGATGATGTTTTGATTCCTAGGAATAAGCGCATTCCAGAGGCTTTCAAATCTGCTTATGAGCTTCTTGTTGGTGATCGTGGGGGTTTTGTGTATGAGCCTATAGTGGGTATTCATGATCATGTTGGTGAAGTGGATTTCTCCTCTATGTATCCTTCTCTGATGGCTAAATACAACATTTCTGCTGAAACTGTTCTTTGCAAGTGTTGTCCCAACTCTGCTTTACGTATTCCTGAGCTGGGCTATCATATTTGTGAGGAACGTGTTGGGATTGTTCCTAAGGTCTTGAGCTTTGTTGTTACGAAGAGATTGCAATATAAGAGATTGAAAAGAGAAACTAGCGATCCGAGACTGAAAGAAGTTTATGATGGTCGTCAGAATGCTTTGAAGTGGATTCTTGTGACCTGTTTTGGTTATCTTGGTTATAGAAATGCCAAGTTTGGCACTGTTGATGGTCATATTGGTGTTTGTGCTTTTGGCAGATATGCTTTTCTGGATGCGTCCAGAATTGCTGAGAGAAGAGGGTTCACTGTAATTCATGGGATTGTTGATTCGTTGTGGCTTAGAAAGGCAGATGCTACAGCTCAGGAATATGTCAGTTTGTGTAGAGAAATAAGTGAAGAGATTGGAGTGCTTTTGAATTTTGAAGGCCGTTACAAGTGGATTGTTTTTCTTCCTTCTAGAATGCATCCTAATGTTGTTGTGTTGAATCGTTATTATGGTGTCAAAGAGGATGGCGCAATTAAGGTCAGGGGTATAGAGATTCGAAGAAGAGATACACCAAGATTTGTTTATGATGCTCAGACGGATATGATTAGAGTGTTGGCTACTGCCAAGGAGTCTAGGGCTTTCGTTGAGAAAATACCTGATGCTTTGAGAGTTGTCAAGGAGTATAGAAGGAAATTGTTAAACAGCGAAGTCTCGATCTGGGATCTGATTGTTACTAAGCGTCTTTCCAAGAACATAGAGAACTACAAGCAGAGAGTTAGTCAAGTGATTGCTGCTGAACAACTTTTGAAAGAAGGTGTGGAGGTTTCTGCTGGAAAGAATGTGAGCTTTCTCTTCACGAGTGCAGGAAACAGACGTTATGAACGAAGGGTGAAAGCAGAAGAACTGATCGAAGAAGACGTGAATTCAGATGTAAAAAAATACCTTCTTCTGTTGTATTCGGCAGCTTCAAACATTTTGAGTCCGTTTGGCTACTCAGAAAAGGACATTCACGATACAGTAAGAGGGTATCAATGTGCAAAATTAATGCGCACACGCGCGCAACTATAACTTGGAACTTTGCGCGCGCGTCCAACACACTTTCAGCTAACTCTCCGCTTTTCTAAGCATTCGTTGCTTCACAGTCATTAAATAGAAATTCCGCTGCGTAGTTCTGTGCTTGCGGTTCATCGCAGAATCTTGGTGAATGCAGAAAGGTAAAAATCCCATAGGCATAACCTTCCTTCACAAATGCACAAGGTGAATCGCAAGCCTTCCATGTCCAATTGAGGTTTTAAAAATGGCAAAGACTGACACTATCTTCAAAGAATGCTCTCAATGCAAAAAACAAGTTGTTATCAACTATGAATGTCCAAACTGCAAACTTAGAATCTGTATGATTTGTGCGATAGAGAATGATTGGAAATGTCCGAAGTGTAAAATGGATGTCATTTGAAATCCATTAAACCTGTACTTTTCTTCTTTATGCGCGCTTGCAATAACAGCAGAAAGCTGTGACCACACAAACTTTAATACCTCTTGCTGTCTTTACCATGCTTCTCGAGGATAGAAGCACCTTGGACAATGCAAGGAGCAAACGAGCCTTTGGGTTCCCTGCAGTTATAAAAAACCTGCTGGAAGCAGACTTGCCCTTCAAAGGTGTCAAAGCATGGATTCTACAAGGTGAAAAACACCAACTAATCTTTTTCGAAATGCAATCCAGAGCACTAGTGCCAGAGCACAGCCACAGCTATCCCCAATGGGGCATTGTAATTGAGGGAAAGATGAAACTAACCATCAATGGCAAAACAAAAACCATTGAAAAAGGTGACGACTACCTTATCCCCGCAAAAGCTAAACACCGAGCAAAATTCCTAACTAAGACACAAGTAATCGACTTGTTCTCTGAGAAAACCAGATACAAAATCAAGTCCGCTAAATAACCGATTCAGAGTGCGCGGATGAAAGTCGGTTGTAGGTGCGTTAAAATAGCAGTTGATAAGGCATATCTTTCCTTTCAAATGCTCTGGCAAGTTCTTCTTTCTTCTCTCTAAAGAATTTGTCAGCTATCGCATACTCTAATCCATACTTAGTGTAGACCCAATTAGCATAATGATAGTTCATTCTGTCGATCAGCACATAATCAACTTTGTCGCTTAGAAGTGCCGCTAATTCTTCAGCTCCTGGGAGTAACGGTGCTATCATCGCGTAAGTTTTAAGACCTGAAGAGTGTAGTTTCTCTAAAGTCTCAATTCTTTCACTAATCGCAGGTGAGTTTGGCTCGAAGATTTTTCTGATATTCTCGTCAGCTGTAGTGATCGTAAGCCCTGCCTCAATCTCAGTGAATTTCATCAGCAAATCTAAGTCACGCAACACAAGAGGAGATTTTGTTTGGATTGTTACCGGCCAATCCTGCTTCGACAAGATTTCAAGACACATCCGGGTTATTCGACATTTCTTCTCGATAGGTTGATAAGGATCGCATACTCCACTAACCCAAACTCTACCAGGTTGTTTCTTTTTTATTTCACGATTCAGCAGAGTTGCAGCATTGATTTTCACATCAACGAATGTACTCCATGGTTCTCTGTGACCAGTGAGTCTTTTCATAAAGCGGGCATAGCAATAGGTGCATCCATGTTCACAGCCAATGTATGGGTTTATCGTGTAGTCTGCAACCTTAGATTTTGACAAGATTGTTTTTGCGTAGACTTCATTAATAATCATAGAACCACATGTACACAAGCATTATCTGAGTTCTGCAAATTTCCTTTATTTAGAAGTTTATAGACTTGGACTTTTTCTTTCGATTTTTTCTTGCTTGAAAGGTGCGCACGCGCAGCTAACTTGTTTCTGACTTCTGAAAAAGTGCTTTCATAACCGTAGGGAAAAACCGAGTACCCCGACTTCTGCAGCAGGACTTTGATCAGATCTTTTATTTGATTGCCTTTAAGCAAATCGTCATGAAAACTACTCAACACAATTCCCTCTTTCTTACTATCATCGCAATGCTCATATATTTAACGCGAATCTCGATTGCTTCCGTCTCTAGATTAACATTAAAGCATGTAACAAAGCATAAGTTGTTAAATTGTAAAATTACGCTGAGAGAGAAAGTTGCCTCAAACCTATGCATGCCGAAAGTGTGGAAGAAGATATTCTTCTGAAGAGTTTGAAGAGAACAGGTTCTGTCGCGACTGTGAAACATACCTAATGCCAGAGAGCAAAGGTTCAAAGTTCCTAAAGAAAATCCGCAAAGCTGTGAAAAGCAAGACTTCAAAAAGTATACTTCCTGAAAATTATGAGATGCGAAAAGGACAACTGGAGTTTATTGAGGAGGCAACTAAAGCCTTAAAAAATAAGGAGGTTTTTTTTGGAAGTGCTCCATGTGGAATAGGCAAGTCCTTGGCATCACTTCTTGCTGTTATACCTCAGTTTGAAGAGAACAAACTGATTATATGTTTTAGAACTAGAGGGCAATTAGACATTTACCTCAAAGAGTTAAGAGCGTTATCAGGAAATCTTTCAATTGTATCCTTCTTCAGCAAACAAGACATGTGTCCACTGCGAATAAAGAGCAATCTCTCCTACTTTGATTTTTTCGAAGAATGTAAGAGATTGAAGGATAATTGCGAGTCCTCTACCAAGCCTTATTGCAAGTTTTATTGGAATAATATTAGATACAAAAAGCAAGCTGAGGAAATAGCTCTAGATTGCACTCAGAAAATCCTAGACCCAAAGGAAGCAGTTAAACTGATGTCTAAAAGAGGATTTTGTGCCTATGAAGCGCTGAAAAGAGTTTTACATCGAGTTAACGTTTTTCTTGGCACTTACCATTACGTCTTTGATGCTAAAATTAGGCAGACATTGTTGAAGAGTTTTGGAACTGATCTTTCCAAGATCTACCTTATTGTAGACGAGGCGCATAATCTTCCTTCCTTCGCAAGGGAGTTGCTTTCTGATAGATTGACAAAGTACATAGTGGAAATGGCACTTAGGGAAACTGAAAGATTCAAACACGAATCACTGGCCTCTGTTCAAGAATATCTAGATATATTAGCTAAGAGAGTTTTTCAACATGCTCAACGAACTCTGAGGATAGATGAGTTAAAACAACTTAGTCCTCAAAAGGTCAGCGACCTATTTCTTGACAACAACGGAGTTTCTGGTTTGGAAGCTGCTGGAGTTCTTCAAGAATACGGTGAATTTGTCAAAGAAAAGCGACTGGAATCAGGCTCCGAGAAGACCCTAAGCTACAATTACCGAGTAGGTTCATTCATGGAGTATTTTCTTGAAAACGATGGAATGGAGTATATCCATCTCATTAGCAAGGACCAGAAAAATAGAATCGCTTTAGAAGTCAGGAGTTTTGATGGAAGGGTGATGACAGATCCAGTTCTGCGGCATGTTCGTGGAAGCATTCTGATGAGTGGATTTCTATCTCCTCCTAGAGTATATAGAGATTTAACGCTTAATGAACCAATTAACGCATATCTAAGAGAGCTTGATTCTCCGTTTCCGCCTGAGAATAGACTTATCCTAGTTGCTAGAGATGTATCATCAGAGTTCAAGAGGAGAAATAGTGAAATGCTTAGAAAGTGGAAGGACTATATTAAGGAAATCTCTGAAGCGAATCAAGGCAACATGGCTGTTTTCTTCACAAGTTATGGACTAATGCACAAGGTTCTGCCTTTTGTAAGAATAGACAGAAAGATGATCGTGGAACAGCAAAAGACTAATAGAGGCGAAGTAGTTGATCAACTAAGTAGATCTTCAGACAATGCGTTATTCGGAGTCATGGGAGGAAAATTCAGCGAGGGAATTGATTATCCCAATAACATTTTAACATGTGTAGTCGCTGTAGGTCTTCCATACGCAACATGGGACATTTACCAGAAAACTCTGATAAATTATCTAGAGCAGCATTTTCCCGAGAATGGAAGGACATATGCATATTTGGCGCCTGCAATACTCCGCTTAATTCAAACCTGTGGGCGAGTTCACCGATCAACTAATGATAAAGGGTGTATCGTAATTCTGGATGGACGCGTTGCACATCCAAACATCCAGCAATATCTTCCAACCTATTATCAATATGAGATGAAAATTGTGACAAACCCCATAGAATGCGCGGAAAAGACCAACCAATTCTGGCTTGAGGCATCTATGCGAACTTCTTTATCGTGATTGATCAACTCAAACCATTTTTCAGATTTCCTCTAATGCACGCACGCCTCAAGCTAACGAGCATTTTCATAGACTGAATCAGGCATTACTCTTGACCATGCATCTGGATTCTGATACTTGAATTTCGGTGCTCTATCTTCTTTTTGTTTCTCTTTTCCGACAAGGATTTTCTTCATTTTTAACAGGAGCTCTCTGTGAGTCTCTTCGTCTCTGATTATGGTTTCGAGAACGTCCTTCAGGTCTTCTAAATCCACATTGTAGGTTTCACGTATTTCTTTTGTCATGTATTGAAGTGTCTTCAGTTGAACCAAGATATAATACTTTCGCAAACAGTGCGCTCTAAGAGCATCAGCTTATTTATCAGCGAAGACATGTCCTCTTTAGGTATTCGCTTTTCTTTGTCGATATCTCTTACAAGACGCTCAATTACCGTCCAAGGACCGCCAAGAAAGAGTTTCTTCTCGCAATCTCTCGGTTGTTTTTTTGGTTTGACAATGCTTTCGCTTATTCCCTTGAGGATTACCGAATGTTTACGACTATCGTAGGCGATATGAAGCATCAAGGAATTGACTAAGGGAAGATTTACTTTGTCTGCAAGACTCTTGTAGAGTAAATACGCTCTCTCTTCCAGAACGCTGGCACAATGCAGAAAGTCAACAACGCTTTCCTGCTTCATCTTTGCCATTTCTAGACCTCCGTATAACTGAGGTAGCCGCAAATTGATAAAGAATTTATGAATTCGAAATCCAGTCGGTTTTCTCGAAAGAGAGCCCACCCCTAGATAGTTTTTGCGCGCGCATTCACAGTTTCTAGTTTCCAATTTCTAACCTATCATAGGGAATATGAAATTCTAAGATTTTTCCTTTAGCTATAAAGTACAAAATAGAAGCTTTAATTGACACAACAAACATAGAAACATGAACATTAATGAGATTCTGTGAGAGCTGCGGTTCCTTTCTAAGGGAAACAAAGAAAGGACTATGGTGTCCGAAGTGCAAAAGAGTGATTACAACAAAACCGAGAGTGGAAACTAGAACCGATGAGAAAAGGGATTCTGCTCCTATATTTGTTGCCGATAAATCTAAGGACAGTCGCGCTAAAGTTTCTCAGACATGTTCCAAGTGTGGAAACACTAAAGCTTACCATTGGCTATCAAACATTTCGGGTGAACACGCAGGGATCAGAAGAGAAAGCACAGTAGAGCATTTTAAATGCACGAAATGTTCCCACTCATGGACTGAGAGCTCGTAGCTTGAGGTGAAAGCTTGAATCTCAAAGGTTTTTTAATTGACTTCGGAGATACTTTAGCCTACATTGACAAAGATGGAAGCAGAAAATACACAGAGGCACTCTTGTTTATTCTACAAAAACATGGTTATCGAGGAGATTCAGATGATCTAGCTTTGGGTTTTGATGATGCTATTGTAAACAGTATGAAAGGTGAATTGAAGAACCTTCAAGAATTTTGGAATCTGCTCCTTGAGAACCTAGGAATTTACAACAAATCAGAAGTGTTGATAGAAGAATTGGAAAAGGTTAGAAACCGCTATTCTACTACTGTATTTAGGCTTTATAATGGAGCGCTTCAAGTTCTAGCAGTTCTGCAAAAAAAGTATGAATTAGCATTGGTTTCAAACTGCGCTATAGGCACTTCTGATGTCGTGAGGGACTTGGGGTTAATAGGATACTTCGATTGCATCACTTTGTCATATGAAGTAGGAGTTAGAAAACCAGATAGACGAATATATGTTGACGCACTCAAATGTCTTAAACTCGAACCCCATGATTGTATCTTTGTGGCTGATGAAATAAGTGACTTGGAAGGAGCTAGAGAAGTGGGGATGAAGACTATTCTTGTACGCCAAGGATTAAATACATTCAATGAAGCAAAAGATCGAAATTTCCAACCAGACTTCCAGTGCAATAGCATTTCTGGAATTACAAGATTCCTTTGAGTGTCGAGTAACGATTAGAATTTCTAAAATTTTGTCAAGTTGGAAATCATAAATTAGAAAATGGGTAGTCCAAGAAGACCTTTGTCTTAGTTGGTTTTGGTTAAAGCTTTGGTGGTAATAGATATATACGAAGTTGCCCTTTTGATACCTTCAGATTTATTGTTTGACCAACTTCACCTATTGCGGAAACAGCGAGTAGGTTTCGGATTCCGCCTTTTCTCACGCCTAAAACCAATTCAGCAGCGTCTTTAGTCAGTTCAACCTCAAGATGAGTAATTGCCCATTGATCGGAGTTGAATATGAACTCTCTTACTTTACCAACATCCAAGTCTTCGCAAACAATTCTTTTTCCTAATAGCTCTTCACTCTTCATATCCATGTGAACCACACACTAACTTTTAAGTCCAAGATCATAAAAAATTTCTGGTCGTGCTTTTCCACTTTCATTTTACTCTCCTCCTTCTCAATAACATCTGCAAGTCTGTTTATTGCTTTGACTAGTTCCTGAAAACCTTCAACTTTTGCCGTTCGTTAGGCTTCAGATTTCCTTTCTTGCTCCATGATTAAATATATCGTTCATTCGTGATAACATTTGCGTGTAACTGAAAGCTTCCAAGTCTCATGCATAGGAAGGCAGAAGGGAGACTCTAAAATACAACTGTTTCATTAGAAATTGGCCAACTGACAAGATTTGAGGTTTAAAAGATGGATGATTGTGTTTTCTGCAGTATCGTGAAGGGTGTTGAACCTGCAAGTGTGATTCATTCTGATGAGCAAGTTACGGCTTTCATGGACATTACACCAGTTAACCGAGGACATGTGTTAGTGATTCCAAAAGCTCATGCTGCACAACTATCAGAACTAAATCCAAAAACAGGTGCACGGATGTTCAAGGTTGCAATGCGTGTTGCTGAAGGTCTCAGAAAATCAGGACTAGAATGTGAGGGTGTTAATCTTTTCTTAGCTGACGGAGAAGCTGCTTTCCAAGATGTTTTTCACGTTCACCTACATGTGATTCCAAGATTCAAAGGAGATGGCTTTGGACTGAAATTCGGTCCTAACTACGGCTTTAGACCAGAGAGAACAGAATTGGACGAGACTGCTGGTAAAATCAGAAAGGCAATGGAAAGTTTCTAAGTTTCTACTTTCTAACCTAGTGTAAAAAATATAAAATTCTAAGATTTTTTCTTTGGTTAGAAAATAGAAAACCAATTGAGATATATTTCTATCTACTACTGCACATTTATTATACAATCAAAATGCTTTTTTTCCAATCAACAGAAGAACGAGGAAAACGACGACTCAAGACTTTAATATCCGTAACAATCTCTTGAAAATCTCAAAGTGCTGAGAATTATGCTATTTCAAAAATTTAAAGAATTTTATCTATCATACTCAGGCTTAGGAAAAGATGCAAAGCTACTGATCTTATCAAGTTCTATCTGGTCTGTCACGTTTGGATTTTTGGATGTCACTTACGCTCCTTACTTAAACATACTCGGTCAATCAGGCGAACTAATCGGCACTCTTATGTTAGTTTCATCGCTCTCTTCGGCCATTCTAATGATTCCTTGCGGGATTTTAGCTGACCGTTATGGGAGAAAGCCTTTCCTTCTAGTAGGCGCAGTGTTTTCGGCTGTTTCTTTCGGCATGTATTTCTTTGTAACTGACATCATTCTTTTTGGAATTGCTGAGTTGATCAAAGGACTTTCTTGGGCTATGTCTTGGGGAACAAGTGGCGCCTTCCTGTCAGAGAAAGCTTCAGAAAAACGGAGGTCCTACGCTTTTGGTTTATCATCGTTTGGATTTGCAATCGGAGCAGTAGTTGGCTATCTAATGGGGGCAGTCCCAGATATTTTGACAACTACTTATGGAATAGAATATCCTCAGGCTATTAGGATCATGTATCTTGTAGCAGCCGTCTTTTCATTTGCATCTTTGTTTCCTCTAATACCTGTTAAGGAAAAGAAGAAAAAAGTAACCGAGCTAAGATGGCTAAACATAACCTCTTGGAAAATCGTATCATGGCTTGCTTTGACTAATGCTCTAATTGGATTAGGTGCGGGTTTCATTGTTCCGTGGTTTTCTTATTATTTCACTTTGAAATTCGGTGTTAATCTTGCAGAAATAGGAGTTGTATTCGCCGTTTCGCAGATAGGAATGGCAGTTGCATACTTACTGGTACCAAAAATAACCGAGAAAATCGGGTGTGTGCGAACAATTGTGTATTCACAAGCGACGTCTATTCTAACCCTGCTTTTAATCTCGATCTCACCATCCTTCACTGCTGCATCTGTTTTGTATTTAGTCCGTGTTATTCTGATGAATATGACGAGTCCAGCCTTTTCTTCTTTCTTCATGGGATTGTTAAAAGATGAAGAAAGGGCATCTGGAAATAGTCTTGTATGGTCCTCATGGAACATTGGCAACGCACTTCCACGTCCAATTGCAGGATACATCATTGGCAACGTTTTCTTAGATATGACGCTTTACATCTGTGCTTCACTCTATAGTGTTTCTACAACGATCTTTTTTGGCATCTTTAGAAGAGTTGAAGAGGAATCATCAACGGAAAGATTCCGACAACCTTGAAATACGTCTTTTCCGATAATAATATCGTGAAAAAACAGGTTTTAACCAAGGAAGTGAATGTCAGAGTATCCAGAAAAGCCGTAAACTCAAAAACTCAGCAAAAAACCAAGCATTTTCAAAATGCTTTGCAAAACGCTAAGATTATGTGGTATAGCGAATGGCGCGGGGTGCGGGATTCGAACCCGCGCGGCCCGATGGACCACAGGCTTAGCAGGCCTGCCCCCTACCAGACTAGGGCAACCCCGCAATTATTTCTTAACTCACTTCTTATCGAGATTCGTGGCACACAAAGATTATCAAATATGTTATTCGCTATTTTTGCCTTTTGCAGTAGAGGGGAGAGGGATTTGCATTTTCTGTAATCCTTGCACGACGTCTATTTGACTTGCGGCATGCATCTTATATTTATAAGAGAGCATAGTGTCGCGACCATCAAGGACATATTTTTCTAATCCTCAATTTCTCCTATTCCTAGTCATCAAAACTATGCTGATGCTTATGTCGCCATAGTAGAATAGCTAGTGACATAACCTTGGGAAAGTACGTCGATGATGTCTTAAACTGTCTTTATTTTGCAATTCTGTCTTAGACAGCCTACGTAAGGCTTTTATAGGTTGCAACTTACAGCCAAATTAGATAATTATGAAAGCTGAAAGCAATATGATGACTGAAGCGGAACTCGGTAGACTAGTAGTAGATATGCATGACGCCTCGAAAATGGGGTTTACAAGGATAAGCAAAGCCTTGAAAGACAGAGGGATATTGAATGTTGAAAAGGACAAGGCTAACAGACTTTATTGGAAGTATCGAGCTTTAGGCGATATTGCTGTTTTAGAAAGCGAAGAGCTTATTGAACTAGACAAAATTGAGAAGGAAGTTGAGAAAAGAGCTGAAGTTGCTAAGAAGAGAAATGAGAAACAATTGCGAATCGCCAGATTTCTTGTTCAAGAAGCAAATGAAAGCTTTGAGCAAAGAAAAGAGTTTTTTGAAAGCAAAGATGCCCTCCTTAAATTTGCACAGAAAATTCTACCAGTCATTAACACCACACTTTGGCTTCGTTTAGAAGAATTCTGTAGTGTTAATAAATTTGAGCTAGCAGACGCACTTACGGAAGCACTGGGAAGCCAAATTGACTATGAAAAAGCCAGAATGGAATCGTATGAAGAAGAGGAATATCTTCTAGACGAACATTTATGTAGCTGCGTCGCGGACTGGCTATCTGAGAAAGAGACAGAAGAGTTTGAGAGGAAGCATGTAAAAATCGTAATCGAGACTAATGAAAACCGAGAGTACGAATATTTTTCTCTTAACTAGTTCCCTTGTAGCAAATAAAGTGTATACTCGTGTTCGACTAGTCGCCAACCTAATGTAAGTCGGTAGTTTTATTACCTTGCTAATGCTTTTTGGAGACTGTTTAACGTGGTGAAGCATTTGCAAGTTTTGATTATTTATGATTCGAAAACTGGGAATACGGAGAAAATGGCGTTTGCAGTTGCAGAAAGTGTAAAGGAAGTTGGTGGTGTTGATGTTGTGGTGAAGAAGGTAACTGAAACAACTAATGAAGATTTGCTGAAGGCTGATGGGATTATTGTCGGGTCACCCACCTACTATGGTCAAATGTCGAGTAAGGTTAAAGCAATGTTTGACGAGTCTGTTAAAATTCATGGAAAGTTGGAAGGTAAGGTGGGAGCAGCATTCACAAGTTCAGGTGGTGTTGCCAGCGGTGCTGAGACGACTATTGTTTCGGTTTTAGAAGCTATGCTAATTCACGGAATTGTTATTCAAGGGAGAGCTCATTCCCAACATTACGGTGCTGCTGCGGTCGGAGAACCAACGGAACGAGAGACGGAAAGATTTAGAGAATTAGGCAAGATGGTTGCAAATCTTGTCTTGAAGTTGAAATCTTAAGAACAACCTTTGCCTACAAGCTTAAATAATTCTCAATCAGATTTTTGGCTTGTTTGTGAATGGGGCCGGTCGTCTAGTTTGGTAGGACATTGGCTTTACGAGCCAAAGGTCGCTGGTTCAAGTCCGGCCCGGCCCACCAAGTTTAACAGAGGCATCTTGCTTGCGAGATGCTACGCTATTTTTTCTTTTGGTGTTTTTCCAAGATTGATTATTAGGTCTCGAACGTTTTTTATGTCTTCAAGATATACGAATTCGTCTATACCGTGATAATGTGTGTCTTCTCTAATTGTTCCATAGCATACTACTGGAATTCCATTTTTGGCGAAAAAGCTTCCATCGTTTCCTCCCAGTTCTGCAGCAAAAGGTAGAGTTTGACCTATTGTTTTTTTAATGTTTTCTGCAACTGTTTGTACGAAGGTTAGGTCTTTTGGTGTGTGGTAGCCTGGAAGTTTGTTAGTGAGCTCTAGTGAAGCTGTGCAACCAGTTTTCTCAACTGCCTCTTGGAAGAAGTATCTAAATTCTTTTTCAGCCTGTTCTACAGATTCTTCAGGTAGGAGCCTTCGGTCGAAGCGAAATTCGCAGGTGCCAGGTATGACATTTTCTTTTTCCCCTCCTCTGATCATCGTTACGGTGTATCTTCCCCAGACGAATTTCCTTGGAGCTTCAGGTGGTGCGTGTAAAGTTGACTCTTTCTTCTCCACTGTGTTTTGATAGGATTCAAGTGCAGCAAGCAGTTTTATTGTTTCGTTGATGGCGTTTTTGGCTTTGAAGGGGTATCCTGCGTGTCCTTGTTTTCCTTTGACGGTTATTTTTCCCCAAAGGATGCCGCTTGCCCCTAAGTAGAGCCTTTCTAACCCTGCGTCAACGACTAATGCGGCGTCGCCTTTTAATCCGCAGTCAGTCATCACGTAGTCAACGCCATATCTGCCGCCTATTTCTTCGTCCACGCCTGCGATGAGTTTGAGGTTTATGTCCAAGTTTTTTTCTTTCCTTAGCTGTCGCATAGCTCCAATTGCGGCTGCAACGCCCGATTTGTTGTCTGCACTGCCTCTTCCGAAGGCTTTTCCGCCCTTAACTGTTAGCTTGAAGGGGGGGTATGTCCAATTTGGTCCAGGGGGAACGACGTCGAAGTGGGATTCAAGGAGTAGGGTTACGTCTGAGCCTGCGTCGAGGGTTACGATGACGTTGGGGCGTGAAAGCCCGTCTTTGACTCCTTTTTCTCCGTTAATTATCTCTACGTCTAGGGAGTTTTTTTCTGCTTCTTCTACGATTATAGATGCACATTTGTCGTATCCTTTTTTTGAGACTGATTCGGTGTCTATTTCAACCATTTTTGAGAGAAGATCAATTTCATATGCTAGCGAACTCAAGCAACTATCCCTCTTGCATGACTTCTACTGCCAACTCAAACTTAGCTTTTTTGATAAAAACCAACTTCCTAGTGTTTTCCTAATCACCAAATGTTTGCGAGTAGCAATAATCTGTATGCTATTCCGCCAACAATAATTGCAAAAGCTATCTCAAAAACTGTAATAAGGTATGCTTTCTTCCAGCCCAACTCCTTAACCAAAGCTCCAATAGTTGAAATACAAGGAATGTAGAGCATCGCCACTAAGGTGAAAACTATCATTTGTACAGGTCCAAAACCTTGAACTGCGGCAAAATTCGAGGTTCCCAGCAAGGTTGCAAGCATTATCAAAGTCAGCTCCTTCCTCAAAACTCCGAAAATCAAAGTGATTCCAGTGATTGCAGGCAGACCTAGCCAACCAACTGTTACAGGACTGAGAACGTCGGCTATCGGCTCCAACAAGCCTAAAACTTCTGCAAGCTTGATTACAAAACTGCCCGCGATTATAAGCGGGAACGCCATCTTGATAAACTCTTCCAACCTAAACCAAGTCTGCTTCACCACAGTTGCCCCGTGTGGCACTTTATAGTCATGCATCTCCATAATCAAACCAGTCGGCTCACCCGGCAAAGCCTTAAACGCTATTCTTCCAAGAGCGAAAATAATCAACAAGTCAACAACGTACAACAGCAACGCCCACTGAACACCCACAAAAGCACCAACAAGACCAAGAATGATAACCGTCGTCGCGGCGCAAGGCACCAATGTGACAACAAAAATCGCAATAAGCCGCTCCCTGTCAGTCTCCATTATCCTGCACCCCAAACAAGCGGGAACGTTGCAACCAAAGCCAAGCATCATCGGAATAAACGCCTTTCCATGCAAACCAATTTTATGCATTAAATTATCCATCAAAAACGCAATTCTACTGAGATACCCAGAATCCTCAAGAAAATATAGCACTAAGTAAAATGGAAGAAGATAAGGCAGTGCAATTGTAATTCCAGCTATAAGCCCCTCAGCAACACCACCCCAAAGCAGTTCTCCTATAATTCCAATATCCTGAAAAATAGGCTCAAATCCATAAAAAAGATCGCTTAAAAAACCAGAGGTGTAATCTCCAAAGGAGAAAATCGAAAAGAAAACTGATAGGATCACCGCAGCCATAATAGGATATCCAAGAACCTTATGAGTGGTTAAAGCATGAAGCTTTTCTCTCTTTGGAAGCTTTACAGGCGGCACTATCTGCTGCACTTCACGGGCAATACACCCTGCAATCTCATACCGTTCAGACGTCATCACAGTTGAACATGAATGCCCATGAATACGCTCAATCTCTTTTGCAAGCTTTTTCGAAGCAGACAGAATTTTAGGATCTAGCTGACGAATTTTATCTTCTATTTGCTCGTCTCCTTCCAAGAGTTTTATCGCAACCCATCTAGCAGGGTATGGAAGCTTAAGCCTCTCAACCAATCTACTGAGCTCTCGAATTTTCTCTTCAACTTCTTCCCCGTACTGAATCTTTAAAGGAGTAGCGTTTCCTTTTTCAATTATGTCGACAGATGTTTGCAGCAATTTGTAAATACCGACTTGGGTTGGCGCCACCGTAGGAATTACCGGCACACCCAAAATTTTTTCCAGCTTTTTGTGGTCAATTTTTATGCCTTTTTCTTTAGCTATATCCATCTGGTTTAAGGCTACAATCATCGGTGTTTCGAGTTCCACCAATTGGAGTGTGAAAAACAAGTTTCTTTCAAGAACAGAAGCGTCAACAACGTTGATTACTAGGTTTGGGTTCTCGATTGCGATATATTCCCGTGAAATTACTTCTTCTATAGAAAAAGTGGACAAAGAATATATTCCAGGCAAGTCAACGACGTCTATGGTGTGACCCTTAAAGTGAAGAGTTCCTTCCGCTCTTTCAACAGTTTTCCCAGGCCAGTTTCCAATGTGTTGATGCATTCCCGTTAGATGATTGAATATGACAGATTTTCCAACATTTGCATTTCCAGCAAGAGCAATTATAATACGATTCTTAGTCACCTTTCCACACTCACTAAAATTCTATCAGCCATCCCCCTTCCTATTGCCAGTCTGGAACCTCTAACTTGGAGTTCTATAGGACCATGGAAAGGTGCAGATTTGACTACCGTTACCTTGGTTCCTGGAGTGAGACCCATATCTTCCAGTCTTTTCTGGAACCCCCATCTATGATGGCGGTGAGAACCAAAGTGATGACTAGGTAATGTGTTGGTGGAAATTATGACTCCGCTCTCGCCGTCTTTTAAGTGTGTCAATGGCAGCTCCAGTTTTTTCATCTTCCACTTTTGCGATTTCACATGTTATGTGGCAATACTTATTAATACGTTTTAAACTAGTATAATAAAGTTAAGTGTAACTAATAAAGTTAGTTCTATCTAACTTCATCTGGGATGTGACAAATGAGATTCATGACATTAATCATCAAAAATCTGCTACGACGTAAAGCAAGAAGTTCTTTCACCATTCTCGGCATCTCAATTGGAATCGCCACAATCGTTGCCTTAGGAGCTATAATGAGCGGAATGACATCTGGCATGGAAGGAACACTCAAAGCAGGCAAGGCCGACTTTTCAGTAGTTCAAAAAGGAGTTTCAGATTTGTCATTTAGCAAAATTAGCGAGAATAGAACAGGCGAAATTGAGACACTGAAGGATGTTAGGAAAGCTACAGGCGTTCTTTTAGGCTATTTCTCTGTCGGAAATAATCCCTTCTTCCTAGTTTGGGGAGTGGAAGAGGAAGACTTAACGACAGTTGGCATAGACATCGTGAATGGTTCATCTTTCTCTCAAGAGGATGAACTCATCATAGGCGAAGCAGCATCAAAAGAATTAAACAAAAAAGTTGGAGATAAGCTGATTCTAAGCGATAAAGAATTCAACATTACTGGAGTTTTCGAAACAAGCGTCTTTTTACAAGATAAGGGGGTTGCACTTTCGCTAAAGAAGCTGCAGGAGATACAGAAGCAAGAAGGCTACGTGATGATGATCTACGTGGAGTTGGAAGAAGGAGCGAATATAGCGGAAGTATGCCAACAAATCGAAGAAAAATACCCGGATCTAATTACAATAAAATCTGCATCTGAGTTGGGTAAGGTTGACAAGGGTTTAGAGTTGATGGACGCAGCTACTTGGGCTGTTTCTTTTCTAGCCATCATAATTGGCGGAATTGGGGTTACAAACACCATGATGATGTCAGTTTTGGAACGCACACGAGAAATTGGGGTCCTGAGGGCCATAGGCTGGAAAAGAAGGCGAATACTAAGCATAATCCTAGGTGAGTCAATTCTTTTATGCCTCTTTGGAATCCTCTTCGGGGCACTAGGAGGAATGCTAGGAGCAAATCTGCTTACACTTCACCCTGCCTTGGGGGGACTCCTTGAGCCAATATATACTTGGGAGGTTTTCTTAAGGGCGCTAATTACGGCACTTCTTGTGGGACTCGTCGGCGGTCTTTATCCGACTTATAGAGCAACTAAACTATCCCCAATCGAAGCATTAAAATACGAATAAAAAAGGTGAGACTAAGTGGATGTGATAATTAAAACAACGAATTTGATCAGAACTTTTGAAGAAGGAAGGGTTAGAGCTGTCAATGGAGTGAATCTCAATGTTCAAAAAGGCGAATTTATTGCAATTATGGGATCGTCAGGCTCTGGCAAATCCACTCTTCTAAATCTAATTGGCACTCTAGATAAACCCACATCTGGCGAAGTGATAGTAGATAACATTAACCTATCCACACTAAAAAACCTAGACGAATTCAGAGCCAAAAAAATAGGCTTTGTTTTCCAGTTACACAATTTACTTCCTGTCTTAACCACCTGCGGAAATGTTGAAATTCCCATGTTTGAGCTAGGATTTTCAAACAAAGAACGAACCAGAAGAGCAGAGAACCTTCTACAAGAAGTAGGCTTAGGAAAGCGTTTGGATTTCATGCCCACCAAACTGTCAGGAGGAGAGAGACAAAGAGTTGCAATCGCAAGAGCACTTGCCAACAATCCTAAAATAATTCTAGCTGACGAACCCACAGGAAATCTTGACTCAAAATCTGGCGATGAAATTGTCCATCTTTTTCAGGAACTCAATAAGCAGGGACGCACCATCGTCATGGTTACTCATGATGAAGAAATAGCCTCTCATGCCAACACCATTTATCATATGAGAGATGGAAAAATTTTGAGGAGTAATTAAAGTTGATAGATGAGATTCTGAAGGTAATCCATAATGAAGGTCTTCTGAGCAAGACAGTGGAAAGTGGAAGTGTATATGCTATAATTGAGAAAGCCAAAAATTTCTTCGAAGAGGGGTAACGACGGAAATGGTTGAAATTAGCAGATTGAGTGAAAGTGAAGAAGGCTACATTGAAACAATTTACAGACTCATCAGAGAACATGGGTACGCTAGAGCTGCTGACATCGCTGATGCATTAAATGTGAAGCCTCCAAGCGTAACAAGTATGATTCAGAAGCTGGATGAACAGAACTTTGTCACCTACATAAGGTATAGAGGCGTTGTACTGACACCTAAAGGTACGTTGCTTGCAGAAACTTTAGAAAGACGACATCAAACGTTCAAGAAGTTTTTAATTATGATAGGAGTTAGTGAAGAGAATGCTGAAAAGGATGCTTGTGAAATTGAGCATAAGATAAACCGTGAAACTGCAGAAAAGCTTGCAAAATTCGTGGAATTTGTTCAGTCGGCACCCTGTACTCCACCTTTCCTTGAGCACTTTAAGCAATACTGCAGAACGGGAAAACGCCCCAGACAATGCAGGGTAGAAAGCAAAGCAAAAAAAGCCATTTAGTAATTAGCATTTTGCACACAGTTTGTATGGTGTTCTTAAGTTCTACAGATGTTGCATAATGTTTATTAAGTCTTAATACAGACGTTTTATCTTCCAGATTGGTGAACCAAGAATGAAAAACAACACTCTAAAAGTAACCACTATCCTACAAATCGACGCCGACTACAAACTATACGCATTGAAAACTCTTATTCTCTCACGTATGCGCACAGCTGTATAGACAACTTTTACATCTATTGAAAAAACAGTTGTAGATCCTCAGAACCAATGATTTAATTCTCCCTTTTTACACCAGATACCTGCACATCTAGTATAGCTCTTAGTCGCTCCATTATTGAAAGCAAAACAGCGAAAAAGACGCTGAGTGGTGGAGCTGTACGTATCTATACCCAAAAGGGTCCAGATTCTAAGCTTTGATCCGTGCGTGGCAATCTGAAATCTCGTGGGCGTAGATATACGTAGGTTCAAATCTCTTCCGGCACACCTAGAATACTTCTGGTATTTTCTTCTTTTACTGTTTTCTTGCTGTTCAATCCGCGTGCGTGCGTCGGGCTTAGCTAAAAACTCCTTTCATATATTCTATTGTTCTTGAGTTTCTTGGTTCTGTAAAAAAGGTTTCAGCTGGTCCATGTTCAACTAGTTCGCCTAGATACAAGAAGATGACGTAATCCGCAAGTCGTCTTGCTTGTCTAAGGATATGTGTAACAAACACAACAGTGTAGTCTTCCTTCAAATTAAGGAGTCGCCGCTCAATGCCCCGTGCCGATATCGGATCAAGAGCAGAAGTTGCCTCATCGCATAACAGAACTTCAGGCTTCACTGCTAGAGCTCTTGCCAAACACAGTCTCTGTTGTTGTCCAACGGACAGTCTAGAAGTTGGCTCTTTAAGCCTTTCTTTGACTTCATCCCAAAGACTCGTGGCTTTCAAACAGTACTTAACTATCTGATCTAGCTTTTTCCCATTTTTCATCCCGTGAATTCTTGGTCCATAGGCTACATTATCATAGATTGACATGGGAAGTGGATTTGGAGTCTGAGCGATTAACCCAATTTTTTTTCTTATCTCGGTGACATCTATTGTTTTATCAAATATGTCTATTCCATCTAAGAACACCGAACCAGAAACTTTAACTTCGTCAACTAAATCTACTAGCCTGTTTAGACTTTTTAGCAACGTCGATTTTCCACAACCGGAAGGACCAATAATGGCAGTGATTTTCTTCTTAGGGATGTCAACTGTAATATTCTTTAATGCATGACGTTTTCCGTAGAAGACGTTGAGATTCTGAATACTAATTTGCGTTGTAGACATGTTTTTCCTCTCATTTTATTATGTAGTTCGTGAATTTTCTCATGGCAAACCTGGAAAGTAAACTGAGGGATAGAACTAGGAATAGAAGCACGATTCCGGACGCATAGGCTCTCTGTTGGACCTCTACGATCGGGGTTCCAAGCTGAAAGAATATAGCCAATGGCAATGTTGCCACAGGATCAAATAAAGAACTAGGAATCGAGTCTGTATAACCTGCAGTAAAAAGAACCGACGCTGCGTCGCCAATGCCTCGACCAAATGCCAATAGAATAGCAGTCAATATACCAGGTAATGCCTGCCTAGCCGTGACGTTTACCAATGTTTCGAGTCTTGTTGACCCTAGAGAATAAGATGCTTCGATTAGTTTAGAAGGAGTCATTTTCATCACTTCATCCATTGCCCGAGTCAGAATTGGAAGCTCGAGTATCCCAATAGTGATAATACCCCAGAACAGTGATGCTCTAGCTCTTATGTAGAACATGATTATGAATATGAAAGCTCCGAGAACAATTGAAGGAACTCCCCATAGAACGTCGAGTGACAATCTAATGAAATCCGCAAACCTAGATTTCCCAGCATATCCGTGAAGATAAATTATTACCATGAAGCTAAGCAGGAATGCGAGTAGCGTTGCTCCGCTTGCCAGAATAAGTGAGCCTGCGATTGCATTTAATATGCCGCCCTCCTTGCCGAGGTAATATCCGCCTTTCGGAGTTTGAGTGAGCATCGCAATGCTAAGAGCAGGGGCTCCCTTCAAAATCACTACTACGAATACTACCAGCAAACTTCCTACGACTATGGAAGTGGACAACAACATTAGACATTTGAAAAAATGTTCCTCCAGCTTCCGTTTGTCCAATTAAGTAGATCTCCTTTCAATTCTTAACAGCACTATCCTTGCCAGAGCGTTGAAGAAAACAACAACAACGAGTAAGACAAGAGCTGCAAACAGTAAGGCTGAATCGTAAAGAGGTATTGACATAATCTCACCGTAATTGTTAGCTATCAAAGCTGGCAATGTATAAGCGGGATCGAAGAGAGACAATGGTACTTTAGCCACATTCCCCAAAACCATTAGGACAGCCATTGTTTCGCCGAATGCACGGCTAAAGCCTAAGACTACCGCTGCAATTACTCCTGGCATGGCTTTGCGCAAAACTACATATTTTGTCGTCTGCCATTTGGTGGCACCAAGAGCTAGTGAGGCATCTGCCATCTCAAAAGGGACTGTTCTGAAAACTTCCTCTGAAACTGAGATAATTATCGGGGCCACCATTATTGCAAGAACTATTCCTCCCGCAAGCAGCGAGTAACCTGTCGTGGAAACTCCTACAATAGGAGCGATATGATCTCGTATCAATGGCACAATGAATAGTACACCCCACAACCCGTTAACAACAGATGGTATGCCTGCTAGGAGGTCTACAAGGGGCAATATTGCCCCTCTGACTTTCTTTGGTGCATATTCCGCAAGGTAAATTGCTGTTAGGATACATATTGGAATGGCTAGAGCCATTGCTAACCCTGTTACATAAACTGTTCCTATTACAAATGGGTAGAATCCAAAATGCCCCTGTGATGGAAGCCAGATGGAAGAGAGAAACAGTTGGTTGATGGGTATGAGTTCTAGAATAGGAATAGATTTCTGGAATAAGACAAAAGCGATTATGAAAACAATGAAGCCTGAGAAAACCGCGATCAAAAACGATAGTTTACCAACGAAAACATCCTTAAGTTTCCTATTCAACCTCTCCACCTCAACAATCCTATTTTTTTAATACAGCTTAGCTAGCTCTGCTGTGAATCGTTCCTCAGATAGCTGCACGTAACCTGTCTCTAGGGCATATTGTTGACCTTCGATCAGAATCCACTCTACAAAATCCTTGGTGACCCCAGCAAACTTGCCATTGCTAACAAGATTTAGTTCCCTAGCTGGAGGAGATGGATAAGCACCTGTTGCTATCGCTTCGATTATTTCTTCACGAGTATCAAAGAAATCCTCATGCTCATCTATTCTACCGTTTCCGTTCAAGTCAACGGGAATTATTGATAGCCCTTCCACTGGTTTGCCAGTGTTAGTGTCATAGGCATAGTTGACGTTGTTAAAACCAATTCCTATTGGGTCGTTTCTCACGGCTTCAGCAAGCCCTGGGTCCCCATAGACCCCCGTTCCTTTAAGGTCTTCTTGCTTTTTTCCAAGGAATTTGGCCCATGTTTCAGCAGCGCCGCAGGAATCAGATCTCACGTATACGTGTGTGTCATCAGTTATCTCTAGCTTGTCGACTACTTGGCCCCAGCTGGTTATGTTTTGGTGGATGTAGATGCCCATTAAAACAGATCTACTGACTCCTGTGGAAAGTACTTCCTGTAATACTGGATTTTCCTTGTTCATCGTTGGGACAACAGCATCCTTGACAACAGCAACCCAAAATGCACCTTGGTCGATCTCTTCGGGGTAAATTTCTCGTGAAACCATCCCAATGTCAACCAATCCAGACAAGGCGTCAGTCATTCCTTTGCCAGCCCCTCCTGCAGACAATTCAATTCTGACTTCAGGGTGAATACTCCTATACTCTTCGGACCATTTGACCATCATGGGGTAGAGAGCCCACGCACCAGAGATTGTTATTCTTGGCCCACTAAGTTGAGTATAGGCAGTAATTGACGTTGCGACTAGAGCTACTAGAACTATAGAGGCACAAATTGCAAGTTTTTTATTCATATAAACGAACCTCGGAAGTCTTGCGTGTTAAACAGTACCTGCTGGCATCAATGGCATCTGGATTTAAAATCGTCAGTTCTCCTTCCATCCGTAATTATATTTAATTATTAATTATACTTAATTAGCCACGATATAAATTTTATGGATTATTCCTCTATTCTTCAGCTTAGATCTAAGAAAGCAGTCTCACAGGGCCCAATCAACAACCAGAAGAAAGGGAATTTGCGATGATATTTCCGAGAGTGGAAAGTTCCAATCTACTTCCCAAATTTGAATTTTAGGTTTGCTCGTACTTATGCTCAAACGGTTCAAGTCTTGAGGTGGGGCTGCCCGGATTTGAACCGGGGTCACGAGAGCCCAAGTCTCATAGCCTAGACCAAGCTAGCCGACAGCCCCTCTTATTTTCTGATTTAAGGCCCAATTCTGCCTTTGTTATTTCCAAATTGATTCCCCAAGATTCTAGCATAGATTGGGAATCTTATTCTAATTGGTATAGAGCCAACCATATAAAATCTAACTCTACAACAAACATGATGATAAAGTATGCTATGGAATACAGTGATATTCTGCTAAAGTCTGACAGAAGAAAGCTCTCTCAACTAATGGCAATGACTAAAGACAAAAGAAGATTAGTAATGTCTGCTTTGTCAAATCTAGCTAAATATCTCGGGGTCTATGAACATTGGCAAAAGATTAGGAAAAACAATGGTTTAAAGCGGGAGAAGAGAAGTGCATTAGAGACTTTCCTAAGCATACTAAATCATAATGTCAAAGATTCAGCTAAATGGTTAAAAGACATTGTTAAAATCTTACCTAAGAAATATTCCACAGCAGTTGTATTCAATGCTCTAACAGGACTAAGACCTTCAGAAAGCTGTATGTCGTGTAAGCTTATAGTTGAATTGTCAGAGAAAGAGGAGACAAAAACCAAGAAAACCACCAGATTACATAAGAGTTGCTTATAAGCCCTAAAAGAAGCATTATTCTAGCTTAATGCGCGCGCATAAAAACTATTTTTTCCCCTTACTATGTCTGCTAGGAAGCCCAACACCTTTTTTCTGTTTCCTCTTCATCTTCTTAGCCCTTTGCAATTCTCTATGCTTTTCCCGACCTGCAGCTTTCTCTTTCTTACTTCTCTTAGCCATATTCTGACCTCCACTTTTGCAGCATACCCCTGGATTCTCATTAAAAAACGTTACTAAAAATCCCAACCTACATCTTCTGCCTAGGTTTTATGGCTTGTGAAAGAGACTTTAATATATAGAAAGCACGGTGAGTATGGTCTTACTGTTTGTTAGATCTTGATTACAGATGCCAAAAGAGAAGCTTCCCATCTAATCTTTTCATCTGCGACTAAATCTATACAGAGACCCTGCGATAATCAATACTCCAATGATTATTATTATCAGCCACCAAAGTTCAAAGTTTTCGGGCAGTAATCCAGGCACAATCTGGGTAAGTCCCCAAAGTATTATTATTATGCCAATTATTAGACCTACGATTGCACCTCCATGAGGTAAGCCAAAACAATCATCTTCTACACGCCTTCCCCTTGCTCCTCTTTTTTCGTAACGGGATGTCTGAAGAGATACCCCACACTTACTACATACTTCAGCATCGTCCTCATTTTTGAACCCACATTTAGAACAATACACCAAGAATCTCACTTCAATGGACATTTGTATTGAAGATAAGTACTAATAAGATTTCTGGAATAGGTTGCTTTATGGCTTGTTGAAAAAACTAAGAGTGGTCAGATTTTGTATCAAAGAAAGATTGCCATTCTGTAGTCATCTTTGAATAGTCCATCAACATAATCTTCTTTTTCAAGTTTTGCTTCTATCTTGAACATGCACTTTTTATATACATGAATTGCTCTACTGTTTTCAGTGTGAACACGGAGATATATCTTCTTCAATCCCTTCTTTTGAGCTATTTCAAGGAGATGCTTGATCACGAGAGTTCCTAAGCCTTGATTTTGGTAGTCATCATGAATGGTTATCCCAAGCTCTGCTTTGTGTCTGACAGCTTCTTGAGAATTAAAGGATAAAGATGCTGAACCAATAATCCGTTCCCTTCCACCTTCTTGAATTAAGGCCAGAATTGGCAGATTCTTGTTGTAGTCAATATTGCTAGTCCAGCTTTCAATTCTCTCTCTCGTAAACGGATGAACAAGATTTTCTAGGCTTTCCTTAGAAAGAGTGGAGAACATTTCCCACAACATTTCCGTATCACTAGATAGTTCAGGTCTTAAGAACACTTCAACTCCATTACTTAAGACAACCTTTTTTGTCCATTCCTTTGGATAATCGGACATTAGCTTCACCTCAGTACTCTACAACCAAACTTCAACTTTAAAATCTTCTATAGGTTATACCTGCACACCCACTGATCAGAATAGTTTTATGACTTGTGTAAAAGAAATCCCTGAAAGAGATAGGCAAATTCTTATTCATAACAGGATTCTAAAAAAGATATGGCGTTAACAATGGGATATTTGGTTTATAAGTGTGAAGAATGTAGTAAGTTTCTGCTATCTGATGGAGGTTCTTTTCTGGCACACAAGAAAATGCAACATCACAAGTCTGGTTATGGTGAAAGCAAGGTTGTGGCAATAATTAAAAGTAGAGAGAAGAAGTATGAGTTTAGAGATACTCCTCAAAGGCAAAGAGAAAAATGGATAAAGGATAACGGTATGGTTATGCATAAGAAAGTGAAAGGGTCAGAGAAAGAAGTTTATGTGATTGGCTAGACTAACTGTCTGAATTCTGTCAGGCTTGGACACAGAGACATAAAGTCAACCATGATCTACATAAACCTTGAACAATCGCTATTCAACGCTGCAAGCGACGATTTCCACGTCAAAACCGCCAAAACACTAGAGGAAGTATGCAAGCTGGAAGAAGTAGGATTTGAATACTTCACTACAATAGACGACGTTCAGGTGTTTCGCAAGCGGAAATAGGTGTGGGTATATAAGTCGAAAAGTAGGGTTTATAAGGCTTTATAAATCCAGGACTGGAGATATCTCCAGAAGTTCAAATTAATAGTTAGATTTTCGTCTTATATGATATACCAAATGACATGATTTTTCATAGAACTTTTTTTCTGAAATCTTAAATGCTGCTTGATACATATTTTTTGCATCTGCGGGGAGAAAAAGAGAGAAATGATGTCAAGGATAGTTATTGGAATAGCGTCTACACTGCTTCTAATAGCTGCACTAACATCAGCATTCATCGTTCGACAAGTCAAAGCAGTTGATTGGTGGCCAATGTTCCGCCACGACCAAACCCATACAGGATATTCCACCTCGACAGCGCCAAATACAAACCACACTATATGGAACTTCACAGCGGGAGGTTGGGTTAGATCTTCTCCTGCCGTTATTGATGACAAAGTCTACGTGGGGTCACATGATACCAACGTTTACTGTTTAAATGCTAAAACTGGAACTGAAATCTGGAATTACTCAACAGCCAACACTGTGGAGTCTTCTCCAGCGGTTGCAGACGATAAGGTCTACGTAGGATCAAATGATGACAGATTTTACTGCCTGAATGCTTCAAACGGAGCAAAAATTTGGAGTTACACAACAGGCGGCGACGTATATTCCTCTCCAGCAGTTGCTAACGGCATAGTCTACGTAGGATCAATGGATGGTAACATTTACGCTTTTGGCCCCCCAACAGTTGGCGGCGTCCTGATTCATATTGACAAGCTTGCCTTGTTGGCTCCTTACATTGCCTTAGCTGCTGTTGTAGTAGCTTTTGCTGCTGGTTCGGTGTATGTCGGAAGACATTGGTTCAGAAAGCTCATTGTTCCAAAACCATAAGACACAATCAAAAACAAAACTCCCATTTTTTTGTGTTTTGGTGTGGCATTCCTAGATGTTTTGGTTTTTAAGCTTCAGCTCGACGAATTGCGAAGGGCTTCGGTGACGACGGGGGGATTCCTTTCTAAGGGGGGTTACCCGTCGGCGCAAGCGCGTCAGCGTCCGCAGACCCGAGCAATGAGGAGATTCAAAGAGGCTGGAGTTAATTTTGGCGCGAACAGCCTTGCATCTTCTAATGCATGCAGAGTGCCTGTTTCATACGTGGTATATATAATACTTATTATATGATGCGTAAATTTTGACTGCATATCGCCAATTCATAATACTTTTAAACACTAACGCATACTCAATACGCAGGAATCTTAATTGAGACAAAAGGAAACCAAACCCTCAGTATTAAAAAGCGTTGGTCAAAGTGCTGAGCTTGGAGAAGAGCGAATGGAATTGCCAGATATAGAAAAGAAAACAATTCTCGGTTTCCTGACCCGAGAAGAGAAGAGACAAGAAGCTAGCAAGCCTTTGTATCTGAAACGCTACGAATAACCCAAAAAACTGAGCAATCTTACCTTTTGGAGTGTTTTCGGTCTAGTCTATGTAGCTATTGAAGTGAGTATGCGCCACGCGAGTAAATTTTGGTGCAAACCGCTTTGCAGAAAAACGCGGGAGATGATAACTTTTAAGCAAGTTAAGCATAGTTTTATGCGAGTGGCGATTTGTACTTGCGCCCTTTGGGTGTGCGTTGGCTGTGGTTTAACACTGAAGGGTGCATTGGATTGATGCCTCTGCGTGCTTGAGCAGCCAATTGGTTGGTTGCTTAGCGGTTCGATGGTGGCTTTTTTGTGGGTTTGCCTTTGCATCGCCCTCTCTATTAGTTCAGAGAGGTGGAAAATCGACCGTGAAAGCACGAAATTGCGATAACGGAGGTGAAAAGGCAAGTAGAGAATGTCCTAGATGTCACAGCAAAAGAATTTGGAAGAGCGGAGTAAGACCGAATAAGAGGATTCCAAGTGTCCAACGATATGAGTGCCGAGATTGTGGTTACAGATTTAGTGAATCGTCAGTTTTATCAATACAATCCGAGTATAATGGAGGTCGTCAAGTATGCGCTATCTTGACGGAAGCGAAAAACTTGACCACAGTGGAGCCGCCTAAAGATGGGCTTGCGGGAGCCACAGAGGACATTAAGGGCAAAATCGTAGAATTTTCATGGTGGCTAAAGAAAGAAGGCTACAGAGAAGGGACAATTCTCACCAGAACTAAGATTCTAAAGACACTTACAAAACGTGGATCTGACCTGTTCAATGCAGAATCGGTGAAGGAAGTCATTGCTAATCAGAATTGGAGTGAAAACACAAAACTCAATGCTGTTATCAGCTACAAAGCCTTTGCAAAATTCGTAGGCATTTCATTTGATTCACCGAAATATAGAGGCACACGTAAGCTTCCTTTTATCCCGATGGAGAAAGAAATAGATCAGCTAATAGCTGGAACAGGCAGCAAAACTGCAACATTTCTGCAACTACTTAAAGAGACAGGTATGAGATGTGGTGAGGCTTGGAGTCTAAAATGGCTTGATGTGAACTTTGAGAGTAAAACAGTTACAGTGAACAATCCTGAAAAGCATGGAAATCCTCGAATGCTCAAGATCTCTGATAAACTTATCACGATGCTTAACAACTTGCCGAGAAATCGCAATAAAGTCTTTGAAACTAAATCATTCCGAAGCTTTAGGCAAAACTTCGCAATTCAGAGAAGGCGAATAGCTCAGAAGCTTGGAAATCCAAGAATTAGAAGAATTAGCTTTCATACGTTTCGCCATTGGAAAGCCACAATGGAATACCACAAAACTAAGGATATTCTCCATGTTAAACAAATGCTAGGACATAAGAGAATTGAGAATACTATGATTTACACTCAGCTAATCAGCTTTGAATCAGATCAATTCCATGTTAGAACTGTAAAGGCACTGAAAGAAGCATGCAAACTAGTTGAAGCAGGCTTTGAATATGTTACCGACATGGATAACTACAAACTCTTTCGAAAACCAAAATAGACAATGTGGTGATAGCGAAAAGCAACGCCGAAATAGATTTATTACTTAATTGTGTATAGCGATAGTCTAAAAGAAGGCTTTAGCCATGGGTTTACGATCGAAATTGCAAATAGAATATAAGGGTATGTTCTTCTTCGCCATTTTCTACTTGATAACAGGCGTCGTAAACTTTACAATCCTAGGAATATACGGGTTAGCCCTCTTTCACATAGCCCTAGTGGCAATTTTAAGCCTGATCACTGCCTTTGGAGTGTACCGACTCCAAAGCTGGTCTCTGTGGTTCGTTGTAGGCTTGTTCTTTATTGCCACAACTCACATTGCCCTTATGCTTAATGTTTCGATGGAAAGGTACGCAGTGAACCCCGACATAAGCAGCCTAATTGTAATTCTTGCATGGATAATATACCTGATACTCACTTGGATAGCAACAATATACGTTGCCGCAAAAAGAAAGAACTTGAAATAGAAAAATTTTCAACTCTCTAAGGTCTTGAACAAGAAAACCGTGACTTCTTTTCCTGCCTCGATAAATTGTTGAGTTTCCTTTAATTCTACATAGCCATCTGCTTTCGCCAATGTTGTGATGGCGCCAGATTGTCCCGTTGGGACGGGAGAAGCTAACCACCGACCTTCCTTGTCACGGGAAAGAGTAACAGTGATGAAGGTTCGCCGTCCCCGTGCCGAAAATAATTTTTCCATAATAACTGCTTTAACAGTGGCAAACGGTTTTTCCTTTTTTCCAGCCATTCTGAAAAGTATGGGACGAACAAGCAGGTGAAACATCAGAAGCGAAGAAGTCGGATTACCTGGAAGCGAAAAAACCGGCTTATCGTCGACTATTGCGACTGCAACGGGCTTTCCAGGCTTGACAGCTACACCGTGAACTACTAAGCCAGGTTTCCCAAGTTCATCTGTTATTTTTGGAATCACATCTTTTGGTCCAACTGAAACTCCACCCGAAGTTATTACAACATTTGCTACATCTATCGCTTTCTTCAGCGTCTCCTTCAGCAGTGTCAAGTCATCGTCTTGAACTATTCCAAAACTAATTGGCTCTCCACTGCTTTCTAAGATTGCTGCAGTTAACGTGTAAGTGTTTATGTCATAGATTTTTCCTGGAGGCAAAGGTATTCCTGGTTCGATTATTTCTGCTCCTGTTGAGACAATTGCAACCTTAGGCTGCTTGAACACTTTCACTTGCGTATATCCTAATGCAGCTAATACTCCTATTTCGAGAGAAGACAGACTGTTTCCACGTTTTAGGACAGCTTCATCTTTGTGAATGTCCGAGCCCATCGTCATTATGTTTTCACCCTTTGCCACAGGTTTGTAGACAAATATTTTCCCATCTTTCTGTGCAGTATTCTCCATCATGACGACCGCGTCGGTTTTAGTAGGCAACGGCGCACCAGTCACAATCTCAACGGTGCTACCTTTTCCAACAGCCAAGCTCGATATTTCATCCACATTCACACATCCCATCAACTTCAACACAACTGGATCATCCTCCTCAGCGCCAAACGTATCTTCAGCTCTAACTGCATAACCATCCACAGTTGAACGATGAAAAGGTGGAACATTAATGAGCGAAACTACATCTTCAGCTAACACACGTTCAACAGCCTTCAGCAATGGAACCTCTTCGATTCCAAGAGTCTTTGGGGAAAATGCTTCTTCAATTCTCTTTTTCGCTTCGTCTAAACTAACTAATTTTTTAAACAGTTTACATTTTTCCTCCCTTTACGGTATCGAAGAGATGAACGACAACCAACTCGTCTTTCCTCAAACCTTCTCTATCTTCAGGAATGATTACGTAACCGTTTGCTTTCGTCATTGTTGTGATTACGCTTGAGCCTTTGACTCGAATTGGTTCAGCTAAAAACTCACCTTTTTTTTCCACGACTTTCACTCTTAAGAAAACACGTCGCCCTAAAACTCCCGCAACTCGTCGCGTCAATTTTGCCTTCAACTCTATCCTCGCTTTATTCTTTATTCCCAGTAGTTTTTGAACAAGAGGACGAACAAAAACCTCAAAGCCTACTGCTGCAGCCACAGGATTACCAGATAAGATTATCACTGGTTTTCTCTGCACGACAGCAAGTGCGGTGGGCATACCTGGACGCATAGCTATTCCATGGACAATTATGGATTTGGGTTCAATTTGTTCAATTACTTTTGGTACTAAATCATGGATACCAACACTTGTCCCGCCAGTGGTAATTACTATGTCTGCTTTTGCTAAACCCTCGCTGATTTTCTCTTTAATCTCGCTTTCATCGTCTTTTGCGATGCCAAGACTAAAAGCCTCCGCCCCAAGTTCGGCACACATACCTGACAAGATTATACTGTTAGCTTCGATAATTTGATTCGGTTCTATTTTGTCTCCTAACGCAACTAGTTCATTGCCTGTTGCTACCAATGCGACTTTCGGCTTTCTTACAACTTCAATTTCCCTCATCTCCAGCGCAGTCAACAAGCCCAAATGATGAGGGGTCAGTTCTACTCCTGCTTCCATCACAATTTCGCCCTTCTTTACGTCTTCGCCTTTCTTGGAAACATTCATACCAGGCGTTAAAGATACGACAATTTTGATACCGCAATCTGTTTTTTTTGTATATTCCAACATTACAATAGCGTCTGCACCTTGGGGAAGATTGTGTCCAGTCCATATTTCCTTTGCTTCTCCTTCTTCTACAACTTCTTTTCTAACAAGGCGGAAAGCCTTTGGTTGAGACGGTGAAGCTTCAATAGTGTTCTTTGCTTTTAAGGCGTATCCATCTACTGCTGAACGGTCAAAGGGCGGCAGATTTCCTTCTGCAACAACATTTTTGGCGGTTACTCGTCCTATCGCTTCTTCTACAGAAATAAGAATAGCGTCTAGTCTTTTTGGTTGGAGCGCTCTAAAGAATTTATCTAAGGCTTCGTTGACAGGTGTTAGTTCTCGGAAACCCATAAGTCGTGCCAACTAAATTCACCACTTCATTGCAAGAAGGGCATTGCAGAAAAACTTATTGTAGAATTGTAGCGGGTTTCAGTTTTTCGTAAACAATGTCACGCATTTTTTTAGCGTCTTCGTCGAGAAGTGGGGTTTCGCTGATAATTATGGGTCTTAAGTCGTGTTTGACTATAACTTCTGCTAGTGACTCGAATTTTGGACCATATCCTGGGATACCCAAAGGGTGGTGACGTCTTTCTCCTCGGAAACTATATTCGACTAGCGAGAAGTGACAGTGAAGGTTTTTGGCTATTATTGTTCCAAGACGTTTTTCGATTTTTTCTAAAACTTGTTCGAAGTCATTAGCAGCTCTGAGGTTACCCCTTCCTCTTGCATGGAGATGTGCCCAGTCGATGACTGGTTGTATTTGTTCCACATTTTCGCATATGGTTAGGATTTCCTCGAGGTTTCCAAGTTGAGCGAGTTTGCCTGAGGTTTCGGGTCCGAGGTTGGCTTTTATGTTCATTGATTGCATGACTTCTGTGACTTCTGTGAGGGCATCTATGCAGTTTTGCAGGTCTTTTTTGTGTGATTGTTTTTGACTGTAGTATCCTGGGTGAAAAACTATTGTGTGGGCCTTCATCCATTGGGCAGCGGTGGCGCAGGCGATTAGGCGTTTTTTGCTTGCTTCAAGTGTTTCTTTGTTGCCGAGGAGGTTTATGTAGTAGGAGCCATGGATTGTCAACCAAATGTCATGTTTCTCTGCGTTTATTCCCAGCTTTTTTGCTTCTTCTTGTTTTATTTGGGGGTTCCGTCCCCATCGTACTGCTTCGTATTCAAGGGCATCAAGCCCTTCTTCTTTGAGAAGACGGGGAAGTTCACAGGTTGGTGCTTTTAATTCTTTAAACCAGTATGGGATTCCTGCGGGGCCGAATCTTGGTCTGTCTGACATGTTTGTTTACCGTCTGTAGCGGCGAGTTTTGACATATTGGCTGTATAAGAGTGTGAAGAGGGCTACTGTCCATGCGGCGGCGTTTTGAATTATGAGGTATTTTTCAGTTGAGTTAAGAGAGACGAGTCCGCTTGCTATGGCAGATGCTGCTGACTCAAGCATGTTGCGGAATGCGGGCGCGGCGAAGATTAATGCATTTTGTATTGCTGTCGCTATAGCGCCTATTGGAGGAATAGTGTTTGCGATGGTTTCAGAGGCTTTAATTGTGGTGATGACGAAGTTGAGGAAGGTCGTATTCCACTGATAGAAGTTCATTGTGGCTGTTGGAATGAGCTTTGGATAAGCCGCGATTGTGATAAGGAGGATTATGGTGATGAAGGTAACTGTGATTGTTGTGGCGCTTTTTATTATGGTTTTTGTTAGGGTTATTCGATGTCCAATATAAGTAACGGTTCTGGTTTTTAGGATTCTGTTTTTGATCTTTCGTATTGTTCTTTGGAGTCTTTTGTGAAATTTCCGCAGAGGTTTTTGGCGGGTAGATTTTTGATATGTTTTTTGTGGGGGTGGTTTTTTTGGAGATTTTTGGGGGATAGTAGCGGTGTGGATTGTGAGGTAGGTAAAGCTTGTGGTTAGAGTTATTATTACTGCTATAGGGAGAATGTGGTATAGGAGGCTTATGGTGATGTTAAAGGGAGATAGGGTGATTGCTGTTGGGTCTTTTGTGCTTGTGGGGATGGCGTAGGTTATGAGGATGTATTGTGTTATTATTGTGAGTATTGTAAAGAGGAGGATTGCTAGGAGGTTTTTGGGGGTAGTCCAGCGGAATATAAGGCGTTTTCTAGGTTGGATTGTCATTTGCTTTTATCACTTGCCATTGAATGAGGTTTTGTTTTAGTAGAGAGTTTTAGATGAATATCAACTTTGCCGTTTTCTGCTGCGGATATGTGGCAATCTTTGGTCCCAATAGGTTTCACTTGGTTTAAAATCGGGTTCTA
>Ga0209636_10000046_pt1 | contig 88270 bp, 105 predicted proteins | sample DeeMarSWOR152_54_FD_187464 | JGI IMG/M metagenome (GOLD analysis project Ga0209636, IMG submission 187464) | Marine sediment microbial communities from White Oak River estuary, North Carolina - WOR-1-52-54 (SPAdes) (version 2) | ecosystem: Environmental > Aquatic > Marine > Intertidal zone >...
ATAGAGATAGCCAAGTTAACAGGGATGAATAGGTTCACTGTTGCTAAGTATGTTCATGAACTCATCGGTGCCGGATCTGTTTTCCAGAAGGAAGCTGCAGCAGCTAGGCTATGTTATCTAAAAGAAATGTTAGAAAAAAATAGAAATGGAGGTAAATATCAAACATGAACTACGTAGATTTTGCGATAGCAGTTTCACTATTTTTATTTTTCTTCGTTGCTATAATAGTAATTTCAGCTAACTATTTTTCTAGTCTGTCTGGTTTGACTAAGATTTCAGAATTTAGAACCGTTGCTGAAGGATTTTTTAAACTAATCTTTGAAAGTCGTGGTACCCCTGAAGATTGGCAAAAAAATCCTGATGTTAGTCCTGTTGAACTGGGATTGATGGAATACGTGTATAGGATTCCCGTTCTTTTAGTAGAAACTTCAAACAATAGCAAAATTGACGATCTCGTAGACGTGAATGTAACTCTCGATGATAGTTGTAACAATAAAACATGGAATAATACTATTCGTGTTTTTGATGACGATCTTGATGAGGTTGCCTTCAGAACGTATAAAGAGATTTACTGCACGAATCAATTCTTGAAGGTAGTAAAAGTCTTTTGGAAAGTAAATATTTCTGCGAATGAGAGAAAGTTATTCTACATATACCATTCCTCAGATAATTCCATAACGAGTCCAAATTATACTTATCTAACTTACTCAACTCCAAATTGGATGCCAAACGATGGAGATAGTTGGACCGAAAATAATGCGGCTCAATGGTCTTGTACTAGGATGACTTGTTCGGATGATGGCATAGATTATAAGGTTGGGTATTATAGCATTGATGCTGTTTGTAATGATTCTACTCAATGGTACGCAGCTGAATATGATCCGAGTGGAACCATAAACTTAACCGATTATAAAAAACTTCAATTCTGGCTTAAATCCAACACGACTAATGATGTGACTTTACAATTATTTACAGGTGCCAGTGATAAGTACTTCAGGAACATAACACCATCTACTACTTGGACATTGTATGAATACGATATAGGTCCTGGCAGTAATGGTTGGACGATATATGGTTCACCATCTTGGTCCAGTATAGATTGGTTTAATTTTTATTATGATTCTGGAGCAGCAAATTCTTTATGGGTCGATGGATTTCATTTCAAGAAAGGATCACTCGAAATAAATACTTATCCTGAAGAACGTTTTGATGCTTTATCCTCTGGCAAAATAAATGCTCTGAGTAACGTTAGTTATGAGCAAATTCTGAAAACGCTCGGTGATTATAAATTCAGAATAGAGGTGACGGGTGGTTGAATAAAGCTGTACTCTATAGTTTAGAATCCGCGATTGCAATAACAATGATACTTTTCATAGTCGTGTTTTTATTCCAAAAACCACCAACTTCACCAGAATTCTATGAGGTTAACTATAAAATCAAGGCATTTAGTGGACTGAAAACATTGGCAATGACAGGTGAATTGAGGAAACATGCTATGGATAATGATGTCACATCGATTGAAAATAAATTGAACTCTTATATACCAAGTTCATTGGATTATGGAGTAGTAATATTTAATAAAAGCACAAACATTACTGAGATGCCTCCTATAACAGATAAAAAAGAAGTGATATCAGTAAGCTATCTTTTGACGGGCGATATCGATGATTACAGGCCTAGAGATGTTAGAGTTTATTTATGGGGATTAGATTGAGTAAAAAAGGACAGATGTTTTTAATAATAAGCGTTATCATAGTATTCACTCTGATCATACTCAAAACTAGTATTAATCTACCCGACATTCTTCAACAGAAGAGAGAAATGGAGGGTAGATATGATAAAGAAATGTTTGAAAACGTTAAAGGGGAGTTAGTTAAAACGATAGAAATATCATATCATCAGTCACCCAACATAACCAGAAATGTCTTTGATTTCGCAAATTTTACCAGGAGTAAGATGGAAGAAAGATTATTCGACTTCAGATTGCTCTATGTCAGTTCTATTACTCCAGAATCTGGAACAGACATGAATGTCACGCTCGTTAATCTTCTCAACAAACCAATAAACGCCAGTCTAAGTCTCAACGGTTCCTCACAGAATAATGACAATATGTTGGATTCGACAGGTTGGGACACGAGTTTTGTTATAACTCCAGGAGATGATTATATCCTCACAGTTTCTTACAATAATACTTACGAGAGCAACATAACAATAAAGACAGCGTCTGGGGATAGTAAATATATCGGTTTCTTCGACATTTCATTAGGGAGTTTAGAAACGACCTATAAAGATAAGTTTCAGAAGTCATATACTTTACCTTGATGAGAAATAGGGCTCTGAGTCCGTTCATTTCGGCAACACTGATATTAATAATAGGAATAATTGCTATATCCTTAGTTTTAAGTGTAATTAAGCCTTCTCTTGACAAAGCAAGGGATTCTGTAGTAATCGATGAAGCATTTCGAAATCTAAATTTGATAGACGATACGATAAGAGAAGTTGTATCTGAGGGCGAAGATTCAAAGAGGACTATCTTGTTGAGAATTACTGAAGGCAAATATTTAGTCGATTCTGACTGCGACTGTATCAATTTTACTTATGACATGAAAACAGGCTTGGATATAAGTGGTCAGAGAAACGGAATAAATATAACTCGGACTGGAAATACCATAAATCTTTTCATCAGTTATGCTAAAGTTGATGTACAAGGATCTGATCATTTCACAAAGGGAGACAATTCTGCAGTCGTATCACATGAGGGAATAGATTCAATTACGAATTATCCTATTATATGCGTTGGAAAATGATTGAAAATCCTGCCTGATATCATGATTTCGAGTTTAACAAAAAATCAAGAAGAGAGACTTAGGAAAACACAAAGAGGAATCGCTAAGAGAGTAATTTTAAAGGATGATTTCTCCAAACCTATAAAAACAATAGCAGGTTTTGATTTGGCTTTTAAGGATGAAACAGCATTTGTTGCAGGAATCTTGTTGGATTATGAGACACTACTTATAAGAGAAATTAAGGTAATAAAAACGAGACTTTCATTCCCTTACGTACCTACCTTCCTGACATTCAGGGAAGGACCACCGATAATTAAACTTTACAAAAAACTAAAAACGAAACCGGATATCATAATGATCAATGGTCAAGGAATAGCTCACCCTTTATACTGTGGAATCGCTTCTCATGTCGGAGTTTTGCTCGATACACCTTCTATAGGAGTTGCTCAGAATAGACTGTGTGGAGAATATAAAGAGCCAAAAGATGTGGGAGATCATTCACCACTCATGTATGAAGGAAAAACCATAGGATACGTGTATAAATCAAAAAAGAATTGTAGACCTATTTTTATCTCACCAGGTCACAGAATCTCTTTAAAGTCTTCTCTTGAAATCGTCAAAAATTGTATAAGGGATTTAAAATTGCCCGTTCCTGTTCACTTAGCACACATTCATGCCAACAAAATGAAGAAAATATCTCACCACAACATAGAAAAGTAAAAATATCTCAATCCCGAAAAATTACTCGTGGCTGTTTGGAAGAACATCAAGTGTCCAGGTTGTGGAAAACCTAATGACAGAGAGGACCTAAAGGCGAGAAAAGGCAAATGTATTCATTGTGGGTTCCCAATAGTCTCCAATCTTAAGTCTTATTGTGTAAAAATCAAGCAAATGATTCCTAAACAGGCTTGATACATCTCACTTTTATTTTTCTAATCATCAAAAATAATTGAGTGACATGTTATCCTTATCAGAGGGAAGAGAATTGGTAAAACTTGCTAGAAGAACTCTTGAATATTACTTCAATGACAGAGAATTGAAGATAAGGGAAACTAGTTTTAAAGAAAAAAGAGGAGCATTCGTTTCCATACATTCCTTTCCAGACCATGAGCTCAGAGGTTGCATAGGTTACACAGAACCAATCTTTTCTTTAGGTGAGACTGTGCAAAAAGCTTCCCTTTCAGCGGCCTTTCAAGACTCGAGATTCCCACCATTAACAGAAGATGAGTTGAATAAAGTAGTTTTCGAAGTATCTGTTTTAACTGTACCTAAGATCATCAAAGTTAAAAATCCAAAAAAATACCTAAAGAAAATCGAGATAGGTAAAGACGGTCTTATTATCGAATGTGGTACCCTTCACAAGGGTTTATTATTACCTCAAGTTCCAGTACAATACAATTGGGATGCGGAAACTTATCTTGAACATCTTTGTATGAAAGCAGGTTTACTCGTGGATACTTGGTTAGACTCGAGAACAAAGATTTACAAATTCCAGGCACAGATCTTCACAGAAAAGGAACCGAATGGAGTAATTATCCAAACATAGAACTCAAGGCATCTGTCATAGATTCTTCTTTTCTTTCCATCGGGTAATAATATTTTCTTTCTGGTTCTTCACACCTAAAGCAAACCCATCTTCCATATTTTTTCCTTATGCACCTTACACAACCGATAGTTCCACAATTATCGCATTCTATTAATTCATTGCTTTTACTACCGCAACGAGGGCATATTAAATCCATCTTACGACCTTTAAATTATATGGAAATTTGTAAATTTATCTTCTATAGGACTGCCACGAAAAGAAAGTTTTTATGCAGGGGCTGAGATTTGAACTCAGGAACCCACTAAGAGACAGGCTCCTAAGGCCTGCGCCTTTGACCTGACTTGGCTACCCCTGCTTTTTCTAATAATCAATAGAATATAGTTATTAAAAGTTTTAGAATTTGGGGTAATGCTCCCGACGGGATTTGAACCCGTGTTTCCGCATTAACTTCTGCGGCTCGAAAGGCCGATATCCTTGACCGGACTAGACTACGGGAGCAAATGGGTCGAGCAGGATTCGAACCTGCGATTCCCGCCACGTCAAGGCAGTGTCATAACCGGGCTAGACCATCGACCCTTTCTTGTAATTATTCACAAAATGTTTTAAATCTTTTAACTAGTTTTTCACGCCGGGAGTGGGATTTGAACCCACAAGGTCAAAGACCTCTGGTTTAGCAGACCAGTGCCATACCGGATTAGGCGATCCCGGCAAAAAACAATAACAATACCTAAATTATTAATCTGTTAAAGTTAATAAAATTGTATAGGCAAATAATATTAGGAGGTTAAAGTTAATGCCGATCACAGTAAAGGACATTTCAGAGATGTTTGGCAAGGATGTTTTTACTGACAGAGGATATTACTGTGGAAAAGTATCTGATATAGAGTTTGATCTATCAAGATACAAAATTAGGTCTTTAGTCATATCAGCTGCTAAAGGTACTTTCTTGGGTAAGATGGTGGGTGGAAAGAAAGGTATAATCGTACCTTATCCTATGGTTCAATCGATAGGTGATGTTGTTCTAATCAAACACATCGCCACACCTTTGCCAGAGGAAGGAGAAGGAAAGTGAAATTTCCTAAGAAGACCAAAGAGATGAAATGGTCAAAACTTGGAAATGTTTACATCCTTGTTGACCCTGACACTAATAAGACTTTTAATGTTGACCCTATCAGTTTTCTAGTATGGATTCAATGTGATGGAAAGACTTCCATCGAAGAAATGACGGATGTTTTTTCTGTGGATGGAAATAGAGATATAGTTAAAGCCGCGGTAAAGGGGATATTGGATAAATTGAACAAATCTGGACTCGTTAAATGAATTATTTTAATGGTTTTAGGGTTCTTATTCCGATAATTTCGTAGTAGTTTACTTCTCCACCTGAATTCAATTTACCTTTTAATTCTTCAGGAATGTCAAGTTCAAACATAGAATAATCTGCCAAATCCATCAGTTGGACTCTGTCGCCTGTTATAGCCAGAACTTGAGCTTTCTTTTTATTGATGATCGGAACGTCAACAGTATCTCCAGAAGGTTTAACTATGCTTCTTCTTCTACCATCGAATAGGCCTATACCATCAACCCGAGTTTTACTCGCACCGTGTTTTCCACTTTTTCCTGAAGCAATGGATTCAACCCGACAAGGAGCGTCATCGATTAAGATGAAACTGCCCTTTTTTAGATTTTTTATTACACTCGTTGTCTTATCCAAGATATCACCGAATAAAAACAATTCATCTACTAACAATCTTGATATCCTTTGCCTTTACGGTCACCCTTCCTGCATGCCTAGCTACTGTAACTGCATCTGTTGCTATTTTCTCTGCCTCATCTAAAACAGCTTCTCTAATTGCTTCAACTGCACTTGAAGATACTCTCTCTGCCCCTGCTTTCTTAGCGATTCTTTCTAAAGGAGCTAAGGGAAAAATTCTAACCATTCAAACCACCAATTTTTCTTAGTTATGGTTAGAAATTAGTAAAGGATTTATTTAAATTTTGTATTAGAATTTCTAAGAACATTAAACCCAGAACAAAAATCTATTTGATTCGATTATTATTTTATTATAATAAGTATACGTATATTGTAGTTATCAGTGTGAGTGTTAAGGGATTTTTATGGTTGAATGGGTTAAAGTATTGATTTGTATTGTTGTTTTGGGAATAGGTATTATTTTAATGTTGTATCTTAATTTTCCTATGGATTTTATATTTCGAGTATTTTTTCCTTTGGGAATGGTTGGAATTGTAATTTTGCTATATTTACTGTATATCTTAAAATCCTCTGAATCTAGTGGCGCATAAACTTGATCAGCTTGCACAAAAAGTTTCTGCATAAAAACCTATCTAATTTCTTTTGGGGTTGTTTGATTAAATTTACTAAAAAAAAGAAACAAAAAAGAAGGGGTTTACTTGACCAAATTTATGTCAATCGTGGAAACGTTTATCTTGTTTCCGTTTTCGACTACCCTTTCTTCAGTTCCAGTATCTATGCTTTTTATTTTAACATCTCCTAGGAAACGATTCCTCACGATCTCTGCAATATCAACAGCTCTAGAGATCGACCTTCCTCTAGCTTTCAAATGGACTTCTTTTAGACCCCCAGAAAATTGGGTTATTACTGCTAAAACGTAAGACATCGTTGGTTTTTGTCCTACGAATACAACATTGTCGTCAGTCCTTTTAGCTTCTTTACTTTCTTTTAGTTCTTTTGTTTTTTTGGTTATCATTTGTATACCTCCTATTTTTAGAGCATGATTATTCATACTGTTATTTCTCTTAACACTAAGATGACTTATTCAGATTTAAATCTTTCTCTTTCAATTCAAGAACAAAAATCTATCTGATTCTGAAAGAAAAAAAAAGAGAAAAAGAAGAGAGCTTAACAATCCCTTGCTTTCAGTGTCTTCCTTCCGTTTGCCTTTGCTCTCGCAGCAGCTTTCCTGACCAAAGCAGAAACATCAGCATCCAAAGCCTTTAGGAAGTCTTCACCGACATTACATTGTCCCTTAACCAATGCTTTTACAGCACTCTTAACGATTAAAGCCATTTATTTACACCCCCTTATATCATTTTTTTAGATGATTTTCATTGAAATAGTTTATCTAATTCGGGTCTACTTCTTCATTATCTTATACCAGTTGTAAAAGAGTGATACATGTTCGAGCTGAACTTAGATTTAAAAAGGTTACTCTAGTTTTTGTGCAAAGCTCCAGTTGTAAGCTTTGCACAAAAAGTCGATGTTGCACAAAAACTAAAAGACGGTCGAATTTGGAACTTAGAGCATACTAAGAAGCCTGTGACTTTTGAATTTTGCACAAAAAGTTTCTGCACAAAAAATCAAGGTTTAAATCTTTAACTATCCTTTAATTTTTTAGTGATAAAATGATTGAACGAGAATTTGCAACTATTCTTGAAGCGATTGAATTTTTGGGACAATATAATGTCGTTGTAGATACTGGAACAGTAGGGGCGTATAAAGGAGAAGATGGAAGGGAGCGTATTGGAATTGGCCTATACACAGAGGAGTTTGAAAAACTTCTTCAATACCCTGAAATATTAATGGATGGAGAAGTTTTAAGAGAAGTAGGAATAAGATACGTAACTATTCATGGGACAAATCTTTCAGTTAAAGATATGGGTTTAACTAGAGAACAACATGAAAAATTATTAAGGAAGATACAAGATTAGTAGTTGAAAATAGACAAAAATTTATCTTCAATACTTTCTTCATTATCCTATACCAGTTGTAGGTAAATTGCGTGTTCGAGCTGAATTTAAATTTAAAAAGGTTACTCTAGTTTTTGTGCAAAGCTCCAGTTGTAGAAAGTTTTAAATAAGAGCAGACCCAATAATGTTAAGTTTAAATAGTTGAACCGATAAGTTTAAATACCTTTCTATATTTACTAATAAGTGATAATATGAAAATCGTCTCCAAAAAATTCCAAAAATGCCCTGAATGTGGTAATGATCAATTCCTCGAAGATGAAACACGTGGAGAATTAAGATGTTCTAAATGTGGTTTAGTTGTTAAAGAAGCTATGATCGATAGAGGGCAGGAATGGAGGGCTTTCGATTCAGAACAGATATCAAGACGTGCGAGAACAGGAGCACCACTCACGTTTACCAAGCATGATAAAGGGTTGACTACAGAGATAGGAAAGGGTTTGGGAGAACTCTATAAGGTTCCTGGTAAAAAGCGTGCTCAGTATTACAGGTTGAGAAAGTGGCACAAGAGGTTGATAGAATCAAAGGATAGAAACTTGTCATTTGCTCTTTCTGAATTACAAAGAATCATTTCATTCTTAAACCTTCCAAAACCAGTCCATGAGAGGATTGCAAGGTATTATGAAGATGCTGTTGACAAAGGATTGGTTAGGGGAAGATCAATCGAATCTGTTATCGCAGCTTTGGTTTATGCCGTCTCAAGACAATTTGGAACGCCGAGGACCTTAGATGAAATAGCTGAAGCATCCGGTCTGGAAAAAAGGGAGATTGGCAGAACATATCGATACGTGGCGAGGGAACTTACGATAAGAATACTTCCCGCTGACCCGAAAGATTATGTGCCAAGGTTCTGTTCTATCTTGAACCTAAGCGACAAAGTTCAAGCTAATGCAATCAAGATACTGAAGAAAGCTAAGAAGCTTGATATCACGAGTGGTAAAGGGCCTACTGGAGTTGCTGCTGCAGCAATATACATTGCTTGTGTTCTAACAGGAGAAAAGAGAACTCAGAGAGAGGTTGCTTCTATAGTCAACGTCACGGAAGTCACTATAAGGAACAGATACAAAGAATTAGTCGAAAAATTAGGCCTTGAAGCAGAAGTAGAAGAAAAAACAAAAGAAGAATCTTAAAAATTTTAAACACATAAATTCTTTTTTTAATTATGCAAAAGAATTTTTTAGTTTTGGTATGTTTCCTAACTTCTTTTATTGGATTAATATTAATTTACATTGCAGCAATAAACCTTGAACCTAAACAAATAAAATTAAAAGACATAACTCCTGAGTTGGTTGGAAGATCTGTTCTCACGACAGGAGAAATAGTTTACAAGAAAAGTCATGTTGCTGGGCATTTATTCTTAACCATTTCTGATGAAGATACTAAGATACAAGTTCCTTTGTTCGCTGGTTTTATGAACACTTTAAAAGAGGTTGATTTAACAGAAGATGATTTTGAATTAGGGACAAAAATATCGGTTTCTGGTTTGATCGATGAATACCAAGGACAGTTACAAATCACCCCAAGAAGAAAGGATGATATAAAAATTTTAAGTGATTGAATGATACTGGAAAGTGTTTTACTAGTATTCGTTGGGATGGGAATCGGTGTTTTTGCTGGACTCACTCCAGGAATCCATGTGAACACTACTATACCTATTATAATGTCTTTATCGTTCTTGCTTCCTTCTCCATACTATCTTGCTGTTTTGGTTGTTTCCGTAGCAGTAACTGAAATGTTCATCGATTATATTCCGTCGATATTTTTAGGCGCCCCCGAAGCCGATACATCACTTTCTGTTTTACCTGGTCATAGATTGCTATTGGAAGGGAGAGGTTATGAGGCAATAAAGTTAACTATTCTAGGCGGTGTTGGAACTCTTCTAGTTTCTCTAGTTTTCATTGCATTAATAGCAGGCTCATTTCAGTATCTTTATGAAATAACGAGACCTTTCGTACAGTATTTGATAATGGGTGTAATGCTTTTCATGATCGTCACTGAAAAGAAGTTGAAGAAGATGTTATCCTCAATCTTAATCCTATCGATAACAGGACTTTTTGGAGTATTAGTCTTGAACTCTTCTTTGGTCCCAGCACAAGAAGTATTATTTCCTTCGTTGACTGGTTTGTTTGGTCTAAGTACGTTGATAGTGAGTATATTTGAGAGAAGCAGTATACCCAAACAGAAAGAAGATTCTAGGATGCTCATCAGTAAAAAAGAGATAGTAAAATCTTTAATTCTAGCGAGTATTGCTGGTATTGTTGTTGGTTTCCTTCCGGCTGTAGGAATATCAGAAGCTGGTGTTATGGCTCAATATTTAGGAGGGAGTGGTGAATCTAGAAGTTTTTTGGTTACTGTGTCCGGGATTAATGTTGCAAACGATGTTTTTTCTCTTGTATCAGTTTTTCTTGTGGGCAATGCAAGATCGGGCACGAGTGTCGCGATACAGGGAATATTGGGTGAACTAATGTTATTTGATGTTCTGTATTTGGTTGGTGTGATAATGTTAACTGCTGGTATAGCAGCTATTTTAACTTCGTATCTTGGAAAAACAATCCCAAAATATTTAGAAAAAGTGAACTATAAGATACTTATCATATCAGTTATTATTTTCATAACAGGTTTAGTTTTGTTTTTAACGAACCCTCTGGGTTTGTTGATTCTTTTTACTTCTACATCTTTAGGGCTTTTGTGTAATTTTCTTGAGATTAGGAGGTCGCATTGTATGGGTATTTTGTTGATTCCTTCATTACTTTTCTTTACTGGGTTGAATGGAACTGTTCTTTTGATTTTAGGAATTTAAGTAACAATCCATTCTGAAAATTCCTCTAACCAATCGATTTCCCCAACTTTAAACTTCTCAGTCTCTCCTTTCAAAATTTTTAGAATCCCATCAACACTCTCTTCAACGCTCTTATTAGTAGTATCTATTTCATAGACTTTCTTGTTATTCATGACTGCCTCAGAAGTTATAACTCCGAGTATTTCCGCTTCCATATTTACTTGAATTTTCAAAGGATTTGAAGGAAATTTCTTTTTTAGTCTCTTTTTCAAAATTTCAGGGTTACACCTTAAGACGATAATCATATCAACAGGAAATAGATGAGAAGTATGACCCTCTATTATGACATTGCCTTTTAGTTTCTTGATTTCTTTTTTGAGCTTAGTTATATCGAGGATTTTGGATTCCATTTTCTTGTCGTAACCAGTGAAAGCATCCAATTCTTCTGCTAATTCGTTTATTGGGACTAATTTGTAATTAAGTTTTTTTGATAAGAATTTTGAAATTTCAGTTTTACCAGTTGCAGGCACGCCACTGATAGCTATCTTCATTAAATCACGGAAAACCTTTTCATTATAAATTACTGTAAATCTTAAAGATAAGAAGTGATTGAATGGTTGAGTTTGAAGTATGGGCTGAAAAGTATAGACCCACATCGTTAAAAGAAGTTATCAACCAAAAACATGTAGTTGAACGTCTAAAGGCTTTTGTAAGTAATAAAAATATTCCTCATTGTCTATTTGCTGGTCCCGCAGGTACAGGAAAAACGACATGTGCTTTGGCTATGGCGAATGATTTGTACGGTAAAGACTGGAGGGCCAACGTTTTGGAAACCAATGCATCAGATGAAAGAGGCATTGATGTTGTAAGACACAAAATAAAAGATTTTTCTCGGATGAAGGCTATAGGTAATGTTCCGTACAAGTTGGTCATACTCGACGAAGCTGATGCTTTAACAAGGGATGCTCAACAAGCCTTGAGGAGAACGATGGAAAATTTCACTAGAACTGCGCGTTTTGTTCTCATATGTAATTATTCTTCTCGAATTATTGATCCCATTCAATCAAGAGCAGCAATCTTCAGGTATAAACCACTGGCTGAAGTGGATCAAAAAAAATACATCGATAGGATTGTTAAAGAAGAAAAACTCAAGATAAGCGCGAGTGGAATAAAGGCAGTGCTTAATCTTGCTGAAGGTGATTTGAGGAGAGTTTCTAACTTACTTCAAACCTCTGCCGGTATAAAAAAGAATATAACTGAAGATGTTGTCTACGAAGCAGCTGCCAGAGCTAAGCCTAAAGATGTGGAGGAAATGTTAAAATTAGTGATGAAAGGAAAATTCAAGGATGTAAGAAAGAAATTGCACGATATGATCTTGATTCAAGGTTTATCAGCAGAAGATATCATTCGAGAAATACACAGTCAAATCTACAACTTGGATATTTCTGAAGAGAATAAAATTAAACTGATTGATAAGACAGGAGAATATGATTTCAGGATTTCAGAAGGTGGATCTGAACTTTTGCAACTGGAAGCATTATTAGCACAATTCCTCCTGTTAAGTAAAAAATGATAATTATGCCTTGGACAGAAAAATATGCTCCTGAAAAACTTTCAGAAGTAGTTGGACAGAAGAAGTCGGTAGAGAAATTTCTGATCTGGTTCAGGACATGGAAACCTGGTAAGAAAGCCGCATTATTATTCGGACCTGCCGGTGTTGGTAAAACAGCTCTTGTCGAAGCGTTAAGCAAAGAAAGGAATCTTGAAATCATCGAACTTAATGCTAGCGATTACAGAACGGCGTCACAAATAAAAGAAGTGATAGGACAATCGATGAAACAAAAATCCCTCTTCAAGAAAAGTAAACTTTTCTTAATCGACGAAATCGATGGATTGGCAGGAAGGGAAGATAGAGGTGGGACAGCCGAAATAATAAAGATCATAAAAGAATCTCGATATCCCATCGTCCTAACAGCAAACAACCCTTATGACATGAAATTACGCTCACTCCGTTCTTACTGTTTATTGATTAAATTCGGTAAAGTTTTTTATTGGGATCTTATTAAGAGGTTAGATTTAATTTGTCAAAAAGAAGGTTTGAAATGTGATAAAGACGTTTTGAGGCAACTATCGAAGAGATCTGAAGGTGACCTGCGTTCAGCGATAAACGATTTGGAAAGTTTGGCGAGAGAAAAGAAAGAGATAAAATTGAGAGATTTGGAAAGTTTGGGATTTAGAGAAAAGGAGATTAGTATTTTTGATGTCCTAAAAATGATATTCAAGACGAAGACAGCTTTAGCAGCAAAATTATCGATTCAGAGTGTGGATAAAGATCCTGATGAGATATTCTGGTGGATAGAACAGAACATCATCAACGAGTATGAGAAACCTGAAGAAATAGCAAGAGCATATGAGATGTTGTCAAGGGCAGACCTTTTTAGGCAGAGGATAAGGATAAGACAGAACTGGAAATTCCAGAAATACATGATCGATTTGATGACTGCTGGAGTTGCACTATCAAAGAAAGAGATGTATAGAAAATTTTCAAGATATGAATATCCTGATAAAATAAAATTCTTAGGAAGGACGAAAATTCAAAGAAAAGAAGATAAAGAAAGAATGATGAAGCTCTCTAAAAGTTTGCATTGTTCTACAAAAAAGGTTAGAAAAGAATTTTTGCCCTTCATTAAGGTCTTGGAACGGTAAAGTTGCCTCTCAATGTATACTTTTGAGAAGTTAAAACCATGTCTATCTTTACTTCAGTTGTTGTGTTAGAATAATAAAACCCTAAAGTGTAACCTTTCTCACTAGCTACCTCTTCAACATGACTTTTGAATTTCTGTAGATTGGGGAGTAATTGGTCAGAATCGTTTATTCTAACTGTCTCTATCGCCTTATCCTTAACGTTATCGAAGAATAAAATTTCTCCACCATAAGCCGCAGTAGAAGTATCAATGAAAGTATATGGGTCGATGGTTTTACTCAAACTATAGAAAACACCGACAATAACAACTGTAGTTAGGACGAAGAACTGTGCTTTTTTACTTGATAAATTGGGCATGTGGGACGCCATCAATAAACATAATATTTTCTTTTGTAATAAACTTTTTTTCCAGAGCAATTTTTACTATTTCCTTTCCCAATAGATTACATATAGTCGATTTTCCCATGAAGTCTAAAACTTTCTCCTCATCAACAAGCTCTCCTTTGTAGAAATCTTTACTAACAATAATTTTTAATTTCTTCCCTATTTGTTTTCCTATTAAAGGTTCATCACAAATTGCTACTAAAAATTCTCCCTTTACCGAGTAAGTCTTGCACCAAAACATTTAATACAATTAAAGGAATGGATTTAAACCTTAAATTTTCTATCTAAATCTCTTATCAGAGAATCACAATCATGTTTTATCTTCTCTAGATTTGCAACAATTCTGTTTTTTTCCTTTCCCATTTCTTCTATATCTTCATATATCTTAATAGCTTCCTTGAATGTGTTTAAGTCAACGGTCGTGTATGGTTTCTCATTCATCTCCTTAGTTATTTTCTCACACATCTCTCCCAACCACTTGTTCATTCCATCTTTTACTTCTTTTTTTATGAGCTTATCCTTATCGAGATTTTTCTTCATGAGCCTAACGATGGGAGCAGTAGGAAACGGTAATTTCTCAGTTTTTTCAGGTTTCTCGGTCAAAAAATCACCTCTGCAATGTTATAAAATTTATGAGTTTCATACTTATAAGCCTTAAATATGTCTCAAGACGTGTTTTGCTCCGCATGCCTCACACTTCAAGAAAATGATCCTACCTTCCTTTTCAAAGCGTGTATCTGGTCTTTTACATTCCTGACAATAGACGAACTCTTTTATGTAGTCATCAATCTTCTTCTTTATGAGACTACTGATAACTTTTCCTTGAAGAATTAATCTGTTGCTGTCGAGGTGACCAGGCTTAGCTAACTCTCTGAATAAGAATTTTGCAAGATGCTTTGGATCTCTTCTTATACTGTTGGTTATCTCTATGAAGTTAGTTATGAAAGTTCTATTTCCTTGAATGAATGATTTAGGGCTTGGAATTTCTAGTCTACTTTCCTTAGATGTAGTATCTGAAATACTCTGCCTCGCTTCTTTCAACATCTCTTCGTATTTTTTCATTCTATCACTCTTTCCAATAATTTTCTTTTTAATTTTATTTAAGAATTGTTAGATTCAGACTTTTTTTATTACTCCAGGAGCGGGTTCATAACAGACTCCTTCTGATAACAGTTCGTTTATTACCTCTTCGAACTCATTCTCTGGTAATTTAGATGCCTCTAAAAGTTTTCTGAATTCCGCTCCATCTCCTTTATCTAATTCTTCGAGTTTCTGGAGGACAAGAGGTTTATAATCCTTTTCTTCTGTTCCCTCTTCAACTTCCATAGTTTCAATCACACCTTCGATACTATCAACACCGTATTTCTCCTTGACATGTTTTTTAAATTCTTCCACATCCTCAAACTTCTCTTTCTCTATTTTGATATCATCCAAAAGTTTCTTTTGTTTGAGTAACCGCTTGAGTACTTCTAACTTATGCAAGGATTCGTAATTCGGGTCTGCTATTTTCTTAACTATCTCAGGGATGATGTAATTCTCTTCCACATACTCTCTCACTTTTCCTATGACCATTACCAAATCTCCAACTTCAAGATTGTCGAAGATATCCACGTTCTCTCTAAAAGCTTTAACCCTTATAGAATCAGAATCATCATCTACTGTTATCGTTGAATAGTTACCATCTTCGCTCATGAACTTATCCACGATCGTACCGAGAATGTTAACCCTAGATATTTTATCTCCTATTTCTGTCAAGATGTAACTAGGCTCCATACCTTCTTGCCTGACAAACTTTCCATTGACAACATCAAAAATTCTTGCTTTTATCATCGTCTGTCTGAGAGTTTCCATGGTTCTTATATATGACATTAAAAACTAAAATATAACGATTCTATTTAAACTTTCTGTAAGAAGTTTGGTTTAGGACTAAAAACTAATCCTTCGTTCAACATCCTCCTTAAAATATCATCAAAATTATCAACACCCTCTTCTCTCGCTCTCCTTGCAACCTCTTCGATAGGAATGGTTTTTCCGATTATATTTGTCAATTCGTCTATAACGTCTAGGATTATTCTTATCTTACTCCTTTGAGCACTAGTCATTGTACCCTCTGCCCTATCGATATCTATCATTCCAGTTTCAGGGTCAAAACCGAATTGTCTCAACGATGTTTTCATAAGCTTGATTACTCTCTCAGCATCTTCTATATCAATCTTATCACTCAACCTGATCTTTGCTGATGCCTCGGCTAACCTCATCAATGCCTCATACTGCCTCAGTGTGATAGCAACTGGTGCTTCACCTCCTGCTTTAGATCTCATTTTCAGGTAAAAATCCCTTAATACAATAGCAGCTCTTTTTGTCATAACAGGACGAATACGACTTCTAGCATAAGCTACGTATTTTCTCAAAAGATATGGTTCAATAATGGGTTTAGCTTCTTCCTCTTCGAAGTGTCTCATCTTAAGAATGTGATCTGCCATCTTTGCATCAACATCTGGGTTCGGTACATCTCTCAAAGCAAACTTCAGATCAAATCTACTCAACAGGACTTCGTTGATGTTAACTTGTTCTCTAATCGGTATGTAGGGATCAAACCTGCCCAATTTTGGATTACCACCTGCAAGTATAGCAGTCTGTGCTGGTAGGGTTGCAACAATGGAAGCCTTTGCTATTGATATTGTACCTAAGGACATGGCCTCTTGTAGGGCAACTTGGTCTTGTACAGCTACTTGTGAAAACTCATCGATAGCACAGATGCTGTTATTACTCATGACTAATGCTCCAGCCTCAAGAACCCAACCTCCGAGGAATTGTTCATCTCTCACAACAGTTGCAGTTAATCCTGCACCCGTTACACCTCTACCAGAAACATACTTTGCACGTGGTATCAACCTTGAAGTAAGTTGCATCAATTGACTCTTTCCGGCTGATGGGTCTCCTATCAACAAAACATGAATGTTACCCCTGATTCGAGTTCCATCTTTTAGGATTTTTGGTTCTCCACCGAAGAGTTGAAGAATGATGGCCAATTTGATTTCATCCATACCATACATTGTTGGAGCAAGCGATGCAATCAATTTGTCATAAATATGAGGATCTTTGGCGAGTTTTAATATTTTCTTTTCGTCTTCTGGGTCAATTTCCAATTCTTCCCATTCTACTTCCACAGCTTCTATATTGTTAGCATCCAACAGAATTTCCATTTGTCTAGTTTCTTGTCCTCTGACGGTTCTCCTCGGTACTTCTTTAAGTATTCCAGTCACTTTTATTTTATTCCCAGGTTCTGTCTTATTTCTCATCTTTGGAGAGGTCAAATCCTCTTTTAAGTAAACCATTATTTCAGATGGTCTTTCACCAGTCGTTATCTCAAATGGTTCTTCAATCGTCAGCCATCTAGCATCATAAAGTCTCTGGTTAACTTGTTTAAAACCTCTCCTACAACCACATTCGCATCTTGCCGGTGACCTAATGGTCTTGTCTTTTTCTGTTTGTATAACAGTTATTGGTTTTCCGCATTCAGGACATTCAAATGTTATTTCGGAAACCTCTGGTCTTACCTCAGATGCTCTCTTAACGATACCATCCACAGATAAAATCTTACCGATATGTTCTGCTCGAATATTCCTGATTCTTATACTGTTTGTTTCAGGAATGTTGAAGAATCTTATATGGACTTTTTCTTTCTGTGGTAAATCTATCTGTTCAACTGACTCTCCTAATATACTCAAGGTTTCCTCTGGTTTCTCTAATATGGCATCGGCAAGTAAAGGATCAAACTTATCGACTAAAGAAAAATCAACATAAAGAGATTTTTTTCCTTCTACTATAGCTGAAGCTAAATCTTTATAATATACTTCTCTCAAGAATTCAGAGAATTTATCTATGATATCTTGCTTCTTCAACAAATCCCTATTTCTTTAGGGCGCCAATACTTTTTAACTTTTTGGATACTGTTTTAACAGCATTCTCTATGTCTTCAACTTTTCTAATACCCGTACAAACGATTTTACCAGAACTGAACAGTAAGAATGCAGCCTTCGGGTCTTTCATTCTATAGACTAAGCCTGGGAATTGTTCTGGTTCGTATTCAGAGTTTTCTAATTCAAACGCGATTTTATCCAAATTTAGTTTTGCCTCGAGTTTTGCTGAAGCGACTATATTCTCGATCTGTATTGTATAAGACTTTGGATCGCCTATTTTCGATTCTTTTAACATATCGACTACTTTCTTTACTACTCTTTTGACATCAGCAACACTCCTTGCTCCTGTACATACGATCTTACCAGATGAAAAAATGAGTGTAGCGGCCTTTGGGTCTTTCATTCTGTACACTAAGCCTGGGAATTGTTCAGGCTCATATTCAGTCCCTTCTAAGTGTTCAACAATTTTCTCTAATGGTATCTTGATGTTTAATGAAGCTGAAGCAACAATATTTTCAATCTTTATGTTGAATTTTACCATTGTTCCACTCCAAAACCGAGATTATATTCTTTTTGAAAATATTTATATAGGAGTATTTAAATGTACTCACTTAGACTTAGTAAAAATTGATTGAACTTCCATATGGGAACGATAAATACATTTTCATGCTCTATGAGATCTTCTTCGAACCATGTCACAATGAGTGGGATGAATTTCACATTTTTCTTTAATCCCAATTTATTTTGAGCAATGATGTTGTTCTTCAAGAACTTCTTTAGTTGTTTTACACGGTCTTTTTGATACTGAGATGCATACCTTAACCCTGTTTTCTTATACCTCCCTTTTCCCCATTGTTTACAGTCTATCGCTAAGGCTGTTTTTTCTCTAATTGCAAGGATATCGATCTCGTAACGAGTTTTTGTCTTAAACCTGAAGTTATGATATGATCTAAAATCGTGTTTTTTTAACACACTTTCCACTAATTCCTCAAATTCTTTCCATTTTATTTCTTCTATAATTTTCTCTATTTGTTCTCCTTGTAGAATTCTTTTTTTAATTTGTTCTAAATCCAACATAAATCTATAATTAAGTTTACGAATAATATTAGTGTTAAGGAAAATACAAGGTGTTTTTAATCAAAATATTGGGTATTGATGAAGCTGGACGCGGATCAGTAATAGGTTCTCTAGTTTTATGTGGATTACTTGTCGATGAAGATGGAGAAAGGGGTCTCAAAAAACTTAAAGTGAAAGATTCAAAGCAATTGACGCCAAAAAAGAGGCAAGAACTCGCACCAGAAATTGAAAAAATTGCAAAGTATACGGTCATACTTAGGGTACCTGCATGTAAGATTGATGCGAATAGAAAGAGGGGAGTTAACCTCAACCAGATAGAAGCGATTAAAATGGCTGAGATAATAAACCTCCTCGAGCCAGATAAAGTCATTATCGACACACCGAGTTTTAACTCACATAAATTCAAGGACTACCTATGGTCAAAACTTGAGAATAAAAATGTAGAATTGGTATGCGAGAACTTTGCAGACCAAAATTATCCTGTTGTCTCTGCGGCATCGATAATGGCAAAAGTAGATAGGGATGAAACAATCGAAGAATTAAAGAAAAAAGTTGGTCATGATTTTGGTGTTGGTTATAGTCACGATTCTAGAACTATAGAATTCTTGAACGAACTTGCTGAAAAAAATGGAGGACGATTGCCAGTTTATGTGAGACGCACTTGGGATACAGCTGAAAGAATAATGAATGAGCATAGTCAATTGAGAATTTTAAGTTTTTTTAAAAAAATTATCGGAAGAAAAAAATCTACTTCTTGAACCAGTCTTCGAGTCTTTTCTGGGTTCCTTCTCTCTTAACTTCCATTAACCTTTTTAAAGCATTTTCAACTCTTTCACTGGAGAAATCATGCTCTTCAACCATTAGTTCAAAAAGTTTGTCTCTATCAGGTTCTCCCCAATCAATCTTATAATCTTTTAAAACTGGTGGTTTCAAGAAGAAATCTAATATTTTTTGAGGATCTACATCAAACGTCCATTCAACTTTATCCAGAACTTTATCCAGGGTCTTATTCTCTTTAACTAATTTTAAAGCGGTTTTTGGACCAATTCCCTTTATTCCTTGAGGATTGTAATCTGTTCCAACTAATATCCCAATTATTATCAACTGTTCTCTCGTAATTTCAAGGTTGGATAAAACTTTTTCTAGTTCTATGACTTCTGGTTTAATCTCAATATAAGCCTCTTGTCTCGGTAACTTTCTCCTTCCAGTTATCGATAGGTTTCTGACTAGACGTGGTGATGAAAACATTAAAGTATCGTAATCTTGAGAACCAGAATAATCTGCATCTCCCTGCTTACACATAAAAGCACATTGAGATTCTCCCTCTGAAGGAGCTTGGATCCAAGGGACACCCATCGCATCAAGAATTTTTTTACTCTCATCCATCATCTCATCTGTTATTTTTAACGCACTCTGTGCATAGACCATTATGTCTTCCTTTCTTCCCTCTTTCACCGCCTTTTCCCATTTTTTTCTTGCTTCCTCCCTAACTTCCTCTCTCTCTTCAATCGTCTTTTTTTTAAACTCTGGAGGTTCTCCATCGTAAACGTATATGGGTTTAATACCAGCATCGATTAACTTAATCGTCCGATAAAAGAGACCAGAAAGATGTGAAGTAATCCTACCCTTACTGTCTCGAAGTGGTTCGCCAGTATCTCTCTGTCTAATTATCGAAAGAAATTGGTATAAAGTATTGTATGCATCTATAGCTACTCTCTCCCCAGCAAGATTATTTAGTTCAACCTGGGTTTTAGGAATTATTCCTGAGAGTTGTACTCCCATATTATCCAATAAAGATTATTCATAGGAATATAAAAAATCCAAAAGAAGCTACTTTTTCTTTTTCTTCGCTTTCTTTTCTTCTGCCTTCAGTTCTTTTTCGATTCTCCACTCGTCCAACTCGAGCCAAATGATGAACAAACCTATTACTATCAGAAATGGTGGAATCATTCCTTGCAAAACTATGAAGAGAGAATTTAGAAGATTTATTTGTTTATTAATTACTGGTAGGTAAAGTTGCTGAGCCGGATACATGAACTCATATGCATATAGACCTAGTGGAACTACCAATAGTACCACTCCAATCAAAAGTTTGAGTACGACATGCATTCTTATATCACCTACTCTCTTTTTTTAAAAGAATATATTTAAATTTAGCGTCGCATGTGTTTAAGTATATATCGGTGTTTTAAATGACAAAGGGGCTCTATCAGCACATAAGAAAATTGTGGAAGAGACCAAAATCTACTATTAAGGATTCAGTAAGAGATAGACTAATCAAATGGAGAAAGGAAAAAAGATTTCAGAAAATAGATAAACCAACTAGATTAGATAGAGCCAGAGCGATAGGATACAAAGCAAAACAGGGATTTGTGATCGTTAGGGGAAGAATAAAAAAGGGTGGAAGAAAAAGACCTTTATACGGAAGAAGAGGGAGGAAACCATCGAAAGCTGGTATCTCGAAATTTACGCCTAAGAAATCACTACAATGGATTCTAGAAGAAAGAGTTCAGAAAAAGTATCCCAACTTGGAAGTTCTTGGTAGTTATTCAGTAGGTGAGGATGGCGGACATAAATGGTTTGAAGTAATAATGGTAAATCCAAAAAGTCCTGCCATTAAGAATGATAAAAACTTGAAATGGATTACTAAAAAAAAGCATAGAAGAAGAGTTTTTAGAGGATTGACCCCAAGTGGTAAAAAAGCAAGAAAATAATTATCTTAAAATCTAATTTTGATTTAGAATTGGCATGAATTTTTACGATTTCCATATACATCCAGAATTCTCAGAAGGAGAAAGTTCTATAGAAGAAATAGCAAGAAGAGCTAAATTATTGGGTTTTAAAGGAATATGCATAACTAACTATCTTACAAGTAAAAGTAGGATAAAAAGTTTAAAGAAAGAAATCTCTGAAGTATCAGAAAAATTGAGATTTGATATATTCATTGGACTTCAAACAAAAACAACAGATCAACTAAAAAAATTAGTTAGAATGAGAAGGGATTATGATGTATTATTGGTAAAGGGATCAGATTTAAATTTTAACAGAAAAGCTATCCAAACAAAAGAAGTTGATATTCTCACTCATCCAGAACTCAACAGAAAGGATTCAGGATTAAATCATGTTATGGTAAAATTAGCAACAAAAAATAATGTCGCAATCGAGGTAAATTTCAGAGAAATTCTACAATCCTCAAAAAACACTAGATCGGTTATCATGCATAACATAGCAGAAAATGTAAGACTGTGCAAAAAGTATAAGACTCCTATCATTATCTGCTCTGGAGCGGCTTCACATTGGCAGTTGAAAGACCCTAAAGTTCTAATTTCAATGGGATGCTTATTAGGCTTAGAATTAAATGAAGCCAAGAAAGCCTTATCAGAAGTTCCAGAAAATATTATAAAAATGATTAAAGAAAGACAAGATAAAAAATGGGTTAGACCTGGAATAAAGGTGGTAGAATGAAAAAACTGAAAATTCTCGAACCAACACTAAGAGAAAAGAATAGATACATATCATTTCAAGTTATATCGGAAAAAGGTGAAGAGTTCACGTATTCAGACCTAGAATCTGCTATATGGAACGTAGCTCTTGATTTCTTGGGTGAGCACGGTATTTCAAAAACTTCTATTTGGCTTCTCAAAGATTGTTGGGATCAAAAAAAACAGATAGGTATTTTAAGATGTAATCATAAATCTGTTCAAGCTGTTATAGCAACCTTAGGTTTGATTGATAGGTTGGGTGACAACAGAGTAACTTTTAAAATATTAAAAATTTCGGGAACGATAAAGAGTATTAGAGAAATTATGGGGTGAAATTATGCCTGGTATACTTCCAGAATATATGGGATATGACAGAACTATCGCCGTTTTCTCACCTGACGGAAGACTTTTTCAGGTAGAATACGCAAAAGAAGCTGTTAAGAAAGGTACCACGTCTGTTGGTCTTGTATTCAAAGATGGTATCATATTGGGAACGATAAGACAAATCATGAAATTAATAGTACCTGATGCGATTGAGAAATTGTTTAAGGTTGATGAACATATAGGTGCCGTTGCTGCTGGTTTGTTAGCAGATGCTCGAGTTCTAGTCAATCAACTCATGGTTAAGGCTCAAGTTAATAGAATAACATATGAAGAACCTATTGGTGTTTGGACTTTGGCAAAGGCTTTAGGAGACAGAATGCAGCTTTCCACCCTTTATGCGGGTCTTAGGCCTTTTGGCGTATCTTTCCTCGTTGGGGGTGTTGATTCAACTGGTTCTCATTTGATAGAGGCTGACCCATCAGGAATGTTATACGAATGGAAGGCTTATGCAATTGGAAAGGGAGCAACAATAGCCAACAAAATGTTTCGTGATAAGCATAGAGATAATTTGGACGAGAAGAGTGCTTTGAAACTAGTAATCAATGTAATTAAGAAAGTTGAAAAAACCTCGAATCTTTCGAAGGCATTGGAAATTGCTGTCATAAGAGAACAAGATAAGAAGTTACATAAATTAACAGAAGATCAGATTAAAAAACTTCTGTGAATTTGTTATGGTTGATGTAGATAAAGCTGTAGTTAGTAGATTAAAGAAAGGTGGGAAAAAGTTTGAGGTCCTAGTTGACCCAGAAAAAGTATTAGATTTCAAAAGAAAAAAAGGAGGAAATATTGAAGAAATTATTGCTTATCCTGGCATATATCACGATGTGAGAAGAGGGAATACTATACCTGAGAATGAGCTTCAAATGATCTTTGGGACGACTAACATCTATGAAATAGCTAGAAAAATTATAAACGAAGGTGAACTGCAGTTCACGACAGAACAAAGGAGAAATTTCGTCGAAGATAAAAAAAAGGAGATAGCAGACATCATCTCGAGGAGAGGTATAAATCCTCAAACGAACACCCCTCATCCGCCTCAAAGGATACTCAATGCTATAGAAAAATCTGGTGTGAATATAGAACCTTTTATTGATGCTGATATGCAGGTCAACAGAGTGGTGGAAAGTATAAAACCTTTACTACCCATAAAATTCCAAAGGGTTATTGTTAGGATAACAATTCCTCCTCAATACAGTGGAAAAACATATCCCGTTCTAAAAAGAACGATTGGAAAATTTGATGAACAGTGGTTGAATGATGGGTCATTACAAGTGACCTTGGATATACCAGCTGGGATTCAAGATGACGTCTTCAAAAGAATTGGAGATGTAACAAAAGGAAATTTTAAATCCGAAATAATAAAAAAGGTTGATTTATGATGACTGAAATTAGAAAAATAGTTTTACCAGGAGAAGTACTCGGAGATTTAAAGGAAAATAAACCTAGTTACGGAACTTTCGAAGAAAATGGAAAAATTATATCAAAATTTCTTGGGATCCCTAAAGAGAGTCGTGGTTACATGTCTGTTATACCTCTGTCTGGAGTATACGTTCCTAAAAGACAAGATAAAGTCATAGGTTTTATCACTGATGTTGAGAAATTTGGTTGGATCGTCGATATAAACTCACCTTGGCAAGCATTCCTCTCCTTGTCTGAGGCAGTAGATGAGTTCATTGACTTTAAAAAAACTGACATCTCAAGATTCTACGATGTAGGTGACATTATCTATGCTCAAGTTGTGGATAAAAAAAGAGGAGATATACAATTGAGCATGAAGAATCCTATGGCAAGGAAGCTTAGAGATGGTGTCACTGTTAAAATTACTCCTAGCAAAGTCCCGAGACTTATTGGAAAAGAAGGAAGTATGATCAATACTATAAAAGAGAAGACAAAGACCATCATAAGAGTTGGACAGAACGGTGTTGTTTGGTTAAGTGGAGAAAAGGTTGAGAAGGCTATCAAAGCTATTAAGATGATAGATGAAAAATCACACATCATCGGATTAACCGATGAAATAACAAAATTATTGAGTGATTAAATGGGCATGAAACCAAAAGAAAAAATGATCGTGAAGGGAAAGAGATTGGATGGGAGAAAGCCAGATGAGATAAGAGAAATAGAGATGAAAGTTGGTGTTATACCAAATGCAAACGGTTCTGCTCAAGTAAGGTTCGGAAGGACTGTTGCAATAGCTGCAGTTTACGGACCTAGACCTCTATTTCCTAAACACCGACAAGAATCTGATACTGCTATCATTCAATGCAGGTATAATATGGCTCCTTTCTCTGTTGAGGAAAGGATAAGACCAGGCCCTTCTAGGAGGGAAGTTGAGATATCTAAAGTTACTAGACTTGCATTGGAACCAGCATTATTCTTGGAAGAGTATCCTGAAACTGTGGTTGATGTTTACATCGAAATAATACAAGCAGATGGATCGACGAGGGTAACAGGAATAAATGCCGCTTCTTTGGCTTTAGCAGATGCTGGTGTACCGATGAGGGATTTAGTTGTTGCTTTATCTGGTGGGAAGATTGATGGTACGACGATAATAGACCTTTGTGGAAAGGAAGATAATTATTCTGTAGCTGATATTCCTTTAGCTTTTCTCCCAAGAAAGGGTGAAATAACACTCTTACAGATGGATGGACAGTTGACGCCGGATGAAATGAAGACTATAATTAAAAACGTAATAAAAGCAGGGAAGAAAGTCTATGAAAAACAGAAAGAAGCATTAAGGAAAAAATATCAAGAGTGATGAAATGAGACAAGAATATGTATTAAAATTGTTGGAAGCTGATGAAAGAGTAGATGGAAGAAAACTGGACGAATTCAGGAATATAAAGATAGAGACTGATATCATCGAGAGAGCAGAGGGTTCGGCAAGAGTTAAGATAGGGAAGACAGATGTGATCGTTGGAATAAAAATGGATTTAGCTGAACCATTTCCTGATATTCCTGATGAAGGGATGTTGAAGACTGGTGCGGAATTCTCACCTATAGCTTCTCCTGATTTTACAAGTGGACCGCCAGGTGAGGATGCAACTGAACTCGCTAGGATAGTGGATAGGGGTATAAGGGAATCTGAATGTATAGATTTGGAAAAATTATGTTTAAAATCTGGGGAGAAAGTATGGTGTGTGTTCGTAGACGTTCATATGATAAACCATGATGGTAATTTGATAGATACATCAGCTTTAGCTGCAGTTGCTGCCCTAATGAAAACAAAAATTCCAGAGTTGAAAGGTGATGAGATTATCAGAGATAAACTAAAGAAAAAATTACCAATAAAACATACACCTATAACTATTACTGTGGGTAAAGTTTTGGGCAAGTTTTTAATAGATCCAATAAGAGAGGAAGAAGAGGTTTTAGATTCTAAACTCACTGTAGCTGTGATGGAAGATGGTAAGATATGTGCGATGCAGAAGAGTGGTAATCAAGGGTTGTCAGATGAAGAAACAATTAAAATGATAGATTTAGCTATTAAAAAATCAAAAGAAATTAGAAAACTTTTGTGATTTTATGGTAAGAAAAATATTGAGCAGAAAGTTGAAGCAGATTAAAGCAGGGAAGGTTAGACTTGCTCCGAGATGGGTTGATATAAAGAAATTTGGGGTAAAGAGAGCTAGAAACAGAAGAGTTTCAATAACGAGAAGAAGTTGGAAGAGAAAGAAGTTAAGAATCTAATCCTAAGAAACTTATAGATAGTTAGTAAAATATTTAGTGATGGGATGTATTCTCAGAAGATTTTGAGAGTTCTGAAAAAAAAGAAAATTAAGGTTAATGATAGGATTCGACTAACTAAAGATAAAAGAGTCTATGAAGGTATTCTCATGCCAAGAATTGAAATGGGTGATAAAGATTCTATAATAATTAAACTCAAAAACGGTTACAATGTTGGTATTGAATTCGATAAAAAAACTACAATCGAAAGATTGGGTAAAGGTAGAAAACTCGGTGTTATTCCTAAATTGAAGATAAAGAGAAAGAGAAAACTCCCAGATGTGTCTATGATCGCTACAGGCGGCACGATTGGAACACACGTTGATTATAAAACTGGTGGAGTATACATGTGTAGGACTCCAGAAGAGATATTGAGTACAACACCAGAACTTGGAAATATTATTGAACTGACAAGTACACACAGACCATTTACACTCGCTAGTGAGGATCTCACATATAGAGATTGGCAGAAGATGGCAAAAATGATTGCAAAGGAGCTCAATTCTGGTTGTCGAGGTGTAATTGTTACACATGGTACAGATACTTTGCATTATTCTACTGCTGCAATGTCTTTCATGTTAAGGGGTTTATCAAAACCTGTTGCATTTGTTGGTGCACAGCGTTCACCCGATAGAGGAAGTTTTGACGGTTCTATGAATCTAATCTGTGCATCTCATTTTACTGGTTATTCAGATATAGGTGAAGTCTGTTTGATAATGCACGGATCATCGAATGATGATCTTTGCTTGGTTAATCGTGGAACGCGTGTTCGTAAACTACATGCATCAAGAAGAGATGCGTTTCAACCAGTGAATGAAAAACCATTAGCAAGGGTATGGAAAAATGGAAAAATAGAGAAGACGGGAATTGAACACACAAAATTTGAAGATAAGAAAGTTGTTTCAGATGTTAAATGGGAATCAAAAGTTGCCTTGATTAAAGCATTTCCAAATTCTAATCCTGCTATCATAGATTGGTATATCAACAAAAGATACAAGGGGTTGGTTATAGAAGGTTTTGGTTTAGGACATGTTCCTACTAGTACATTGAGAAAACAAGATTCTTGGTTGCCTAATATTAAGAATGCAATTAACAAAGGATTGAATGTTGTCATGACCAGTCAAACAATCTTTGGAAGAGTTCACCCATACGTTTACAGAAATTTAAGGTTAGTTAGTGAGGCGGGTGTAATATATGGAGAGGATATGTTGGCAGAGGTGGCGTTGGTTAAACTGTCGTGGGTACTCGGACACACAAACAAAAAGGAAAAAATAAAAGAAATGATGTTGACGCCATTTGCTCATGAAATTAATCCTAGAACTGATTTAAATTCTGTCGTTAAGTCAGAGTAGATTATATGGAATATAAAGAACTTGGATTGAGAGTTGGTCTGGAAATACATCATGAACTGGATACGAAGGAGAAATTGTTCTGTAGTTGTCCCACACTTCTTAAAACTAAAGAGAAACCAGATCTCATAATAGAAAGATTTCAAATACCAGTTGCTGGTGAAACAGGGGAAATAGATGTTGCTGCGATAGAAGAGATGAAAAAAAAGGTAAAGATTATCTATGAAGTTTACGATGATTGTGATTGTTTAGTTGATACGGACGAGGAACCACCACACGAGCCGAATGAAGAAGCGATAAAAATTGCGTTGACTATTGCCACTCTGTTTAATTGTGAGATTGTCGATGAAATTCATGTTATGAGAAAAACGATCATTGACGGGAGTTTACCTTCTGGCTTTCAAAGAACTATGTTGATCGGAACAGACGGGTGGATAGATACCATTCAAGGTAAAGTTGAGATAGAAGCTGTTAGCTTGGAAGAAGATGCTGGTCGTATAATAAAGAAGGATAAAAATTCTGTTACGTTCAGGTTGGACAGGCTGGGTGTTCCTGAAGTAGAGGTTGGAACCGGAAAAGGTATAATCTCACCAGAACATGCAAAAGAAGTTGCATTAAAAATCGGGAATATAATTCGTTCAAGTGGTAGAGCGAAGATAAGAGAAGGTTCTGTTCGTCAGGACGTAAACATTTCTATTAAAGATGGGGATAGAGTTGAGGTTAAACATGTTCCTAGTTTGAGTTTGATACCTGTTGTCATTGAAAAAGAGATAGAGAGACAATTGAGTTTGATTAAAAATGGGAAGAAAGTTACAAGAGATGTTAGGAGAGTTTTAGAGGATGGTAGTACTGAGTTTCTTAGGCCATTACCTGGAGCGGCAAGGATGTATCCTGAAACAGATGTCATACCAATAAAAACTTTTGAATTATTGAAAGAGGTTAAAAAACATTTACCAGAAACATGGGATCAGAAAATAAAAAGATACAGAAAATCAGGATTATCGAATGAACTTGGAAAGCAAATCGTTAAATCTGAATATGTAGATTTGTTCGAATTCATAACAAAAAAAACAAAGATAAACCCGAATATAATCGCTAATGTTTTTGTTAACACATTGAAAGATTTGAAAAAAAGAGAGAAGATCCCTGTAGAGAATTTGAAAAATGAAGATTTTGAAGAATTGTTTGAATTGTTGGATGAGGGAAAGATAGTAAAGGAATCTATCCCTGATATCCTTTCTTATAAAGCAAAGAACTCCAACGTGAAAATGAGTGAAGTTATCAAAAAACTTGGTTTAGAAACTATGATAAAAGAAGAATTGTTGAAGATAGTAAAGGATGTTGTAGAGAAAAATAAAGATCAACCTATCAATAAAATCATAGGAATCGTGATGAGTAGAGTTCGAGGTAAAGCAAAGAGTAAAGACGTTGTAAAAATGGTTAGAAACGAAGTCGGAAAGGTTTATTAAGCGAATAAACGAAAAAATATCATAGTGATTGTATGAATGTGAAAAAGTTTATTTACCACGGTTTATTTGTGTTGGCTCTTTCGAGTCTGTTAACTATGGGAATCGTTTATGCACAGGAAGCAGCAGCGTTTCCATTGGGACCGATGCCGAAGTTGATTGTATTTATTGTTAGCATAGTTATATCCATGATAACTGATGGTGTAATGATGCTTTCGGTATCTGGAGGCTTTCATCCATTAAAGGTATTGATATCGAGCGTACCATGGTCTTTTGTCAACATATATTGGTGGGATTACATTGCCCCCGCATCTGGTAGCACACTATTTACATTGAGGTTTATGCAGGTTGGAGATCCTGCTTGGAACTATTGGATCGGTATCAATGTTATAGCGGCTTTCGTCTGTAATTTCTTATTTTCGCAAGTTATTTTCAGGGCTTTAAGAGGAGCATCAACCTCACCGAACTGGCAGGATGCTTTGTTGTCAGGAATAGATGCAGTTGTACCAGCGATATTGTTCATAGTGTTGCCAATGATAGGAATCCTTTAGGATTCTCTTTTAGCAGTTTGTTGAATGAGTTTTGTTAATTCTTCATATTGTACGGACAAGGCTTTTGCATTATCTTCGATACTCCTTAAAAGATCTGGTAATATTTTATTGTACATATCAGGAAATGCTTCCGCATAAGTTTTTTCTTGAATTTTTCCCTCCCACATGATTCTTAGTTTCTTTTTAGCTTCATTAGGATATGCTGTGCGGATATCAAATACTGCATTTAAAACCTCTTGTACAGATGTTGTTATATCTCGAAAATACCTTCTAGCACGATATTGTTCTAAAGCATTATCTAATATTTTCTCTTTTTTGAAAATATTTTTCATCTCATTAGCTAAATCAGCTAGTCGTTTACTCTTGTCCAATAAATTTTTACATTTATCTTTTAGAGTATTAGACACGGCCATTACGTTACTAATTTTATGTTGTGATATTCCTTTTAGATGTTTGCTATTTTCTTTAATAATTTCCCCGGCCTCTCCTATCGCATTTATATTTCTATACCATTCTGCACGTAACTTTTCATCTTCTGTTTCTTCCTTTTTTATTACTCCCTTTCTTTCTTTCACTATTTTGTTCATGTCTTTTGTAAAACCAAGTAATTCATTGTAACTATCCCTCTTTTCATTGTAACTTCCAGTTTTTTGAATTTTCTCTGCTTTTACTATCAAATCATGAAGTTTATCTAATTTTTTCCTCAAATCTTCTGGTAAGTCTTCTTTCACTTTATTTAGCTTTTCTTCTACTTCTTTTGCCCCTTTAATTAAATCTTTAAAATTTTTTTCCAAATCAAATGATTTTGCTGCCTCAACTCCCTTTTCTCCAATCTCTTTATTTAATTTATTATAATTAGAGACAATCTCATCCCTGTCTCCTTTTCTTAACGCAGCTTCCAAATCTTTAATTTTCGTTTCTGAAACGCCTGGTGTCTTTTTCCCGGTTTCAATAAGATCATTTGAAAGCCTGTATATACGACCTTCTTCTCCATCAGATTCTAAGCTTCTGCCACAATTAATACAGTATTTGTCACCTTTTCTGTTTTCGGTTTTACAATGAGGACATGTTATTACTGTTCTCAATTTTCTAAGACTTTCATATCTATTTCTGAGCTGTCTATAAATTCCTGCTAATTTATTCTTATCTGTTTCTTTTTGCCAATCTTTTAGCTTTGATCGATTTACAACATCAGTTAACTTTCTGACACGCTCCGAGTAATTGTTTATAGAAGTCCCATAAGAGTCATATGGAATTTCTTTTTTACTTCTAATTACCCTATCAAATTCTGTTAAAAATCCATTTATATCATTTACTAAATCATTAACTTCTCCTCTAAGCTTGCTCTCTTCAGTCTCTTCTTCTTCTCTACCAAAAGGCCAACCTCCTCTCTCTGCCATCCCTTCAGAAGGAACCGCCGCAGCGGATTTGCGTATCTTTGTAAACCAAAGAAGCGTAGTAATCATAATGAAAAAGCCACCCGCTCCAGCAGCTATGGCAATGAAAACTGATGATACACCCAACATTGGTGGGAACACAATTAATATCATCCAATGCATAGTTGGTGTGGCATATATGCTTATGCCAAATGCAAGAACGGCAGCAGCAGGTTTATTTGTTGCTTCACGAAATACAGGTAATATTCCTAATAGTGCCCACATTATTGAAAAGGTGGTCAATAAAGGTATGAAAAATCCCAATACTATGGCAGTAGGTGTCATTTTTTCGCCGGCTATCTCTCCTTTCAACATATCATTGTAATATTTCATTACTTGGTCTGCTCCTGTAGGAGGTCCTCCCATTTGATTAAAATGTGTATAAAGAAATGCTATAACAAGCATTATTCCAACAATAGTGAAAAATATAATCGGCGGAACATACTCAGCTGCTATACCTTTCTTTCCAAATTTTATTCGAGTCACAAAACAACCCTATAATTAACTTATGAATTATGAGATTTATAGATTTTTTTCATCTTGTTTTTTAAGCGAGTATGACAAATCTATATTAGAGAACATGAAAAAGGAACAGAGTGCAACAATTCTGTACACGATCCTAGGATGTGTTGTTGGATACATCTCACTCTCCTTGAATAATTTCTTCTTGTTGCTTACCTTAATCCTTAGCATCTATTTTATCACGGTCATCCCCCTCTCCAAAAAAATAACAGTCGACAAACTATCCAGATGGTTATTCTCAAACACGTTCGCAGTATACTTCCTCGTATGGTTGATCGTCTACATCTTACTCAGCAACGTGATCTAACTCATGAGAACAAAAATTAACAAAATCAGTTTACAAGGGTTTAAGTCATTCAGGAAAAGGGTATCGATACCTTTTTTTCCTGGGTTTAACGTATTCTGTGGTCCAAATGGCGTTGGTAAAAGCAATATTCTAGATGCGATTTCCTTCGTACTTGGGGGAACATCGACTAAGGCCTTGAGAGCGGGTAGGTTATATGAATTAATCTATCATGGTAACGGTAACGTACGACCATCTGATTATGCTTCCGTGACTCTTTGGTTAGACAATTCAGAGAAACTATTCCCTTACGAGACGCCAGAAGTGGCTATAAAAAGAAAAATCAACAAGAAAGGGTTAAGCATCTTCAAAATCAATGGAAAGACAACTACTCGGGAAAAGATCGTGGAATTGCTATCTTCTGCTAGAATTCATCCTGAGGGTTATAACATCATCATGCAGGGTGATGTGACTCAAGTCGTAGAAATGACTCCTCAAGAGAGAAGAGGGATAATTGATGAAATCTCTGGAATCGCTCACTACAACGAGAAGAAGGAGAAGGCAAACAAAAACCTTGATATAGTTGATGAGAAACTCAAGGAAGTTGAGATAATATTGACAGAAAGAATGGAAAGATTACAAGAATTAGAAAAGGATAGGAACACTGCTTTAAAGTATAAAGAGCTGACAGATAAATTACGGGTGTTAGAAGCTTCCTTAGCTTACAAACGATTCCAGATAGAACAAGACAAGTTCACTACGATAGAAGAAGACATCAAGACTTGTGAGAGTGAAATTCAAAAATTGGAAGATGATATCAGGAATTTGGATAAAGAATTGGAATTAAAGGAAAAGAGGAAAGAAGAAATCACAGAAATAATGTTCGTCAGGACTAAAGAGACAGGAATAAGAGAAGAAATCGAGAATATTAAGAGTAAGATATTACGGAATAAGGACAAGATTGAGCTAGACCAAAGAGAGATAGAAAGAATCAACAACATGATAAGAAAATTAGAAGCACTCAGAGAGAGAAGGCCTGAAATGCTCAAAAGGAGTGTTAAGACGATTTTAGATTTAAAAAGAAGTGGTGTTCACGGTACTGTATCCGATTTGATAAGAATACCAGGAGAATATTCAACAACTGTGGAAGTTGCTGGAGGTTATCGTTTACAAAACTTGGTTGTGAATAATACAAAAACTGCAACAGAATGTATAGACTTCTTGAAGAGAGAAAAAATAGGTAGGGCTACCTTCCTTCCACTAAACAGAATAAAACCAAGAAAATTGAATTCAGAACAAAAATCTCTCCTGAAGGAACCAGGAGTTATCGGGCTAATAACTGACTTGATAAAATTCGATTCAAAATACTCTCCTGCTATTGATTACGTATTCGGAAGTACGATTGTTGTTGAGAACTTGGGGGTTGCTAGAAAGTTGGGTATAGGAAGAGTTAGGATGGTAACTTTAGACGGGGATTTAGTTGAAACATCGGGAGCGATGATCGGTGGTTATTATAAGAAAAAAGAAGAAATAGTCGGTGGTATTGGTTTAGAAACCGAAAAATATGAACAAAACAAGAAAGATTTGGAAGAAGAGATAAACTTCCTGAAAATAGAGATTGATCAGCTGAACAAGAAGTTAGGAGATTTGGAGAAGAGTAAAGAAGCTGAGGGTAAAGAAGTTATAGACCTTGAAAAGGAAAAGACAGAGATAGAAGAAAATTTGGTTGACATGAAAGCAGAGAAGAGAAGAATGTTAGATCAAAGGGTAGAACTACAATCTAAGATTAACAGACTGAAAATCAATAGTGCTAAGAGAGAAGCTGAACTAAGCAACTTGAAACTTGAAGTTGACAAATACGAAGAAATAGAATACGTCGATGAAAAACCAAATACCCTTGAATTTCAGATTCAACAAGTAACAGAAACTCTTAATTCTTTAGGTTTAGTTAACATGAAAGCTATAGAAGAATATGATGCGTTCAAAGGAGAATTTGATGAATTGAAGATGAAGTATGACAAGATAAGGAAGGAAAAACAGGCTATCTTAGATATGATAGAAAAAATAGAGAGTAAAAGGAAGGAAGTTTTTTATGAATGTTTGAGAGAAATCGATAAAAACTTCAGGATTGTTTTTAAGCAAATAGCTAACGGTAATGCTTCTCTTGAATTGGAAAATCCTTTGGATATTGAAAGTGGGTTGTTGATTCAAGCTAATCCCGGTGGAAAGAATTTAGTGAACATAGATGCCATGTCTGGTGGAGAGAAGGCTTTGACAGCATTAGCATTCTTATTCTCGGTACAGAAGTATAAACCTGCACCATTCTATGTTCTGGATGAAGTTGATGCTTCCTTGGATAAAGTTAACACTAAGAGGGTAGTTGAGATGATCAAGAAATTAGCAGAAAAAGAGCAGTTTGTTGTAATCACTCACAACGATTACACGATAAAAAAAGGTGATCGTATTTACGGAGTATCGATGGAAAGTGGGGAATCGAAGATATTGGGTTTGGAATTGCCTAAAGAGGCTAGTTGAATGCAAGAACAGAATCTCTTGGAGATGATAATTAAAGAACAATCTTGGGAAGAACTCATCTATAATATAGTCTCGTATGAAGGATTGGACCCTTGGAATGTTGACATAATCAAGTTGACGAATTCTTTTTTAAAATATATCGAAAAAATGAAAACCTTGGATTTTAGGATTCCTGCGAAAGTTGTTTTGGTTGCTGCGATACTGCTTAAGTTGAAATCTGAAGTTCTTTCGCCGATAAGGAGAGAAGAAACAGAATATTTTCCAGAGGAGAGTCAACTCCCTGATGAATTGGTTTGGATAAGACAACAATTAACAGGAATAAACCTTAAGCCCCCAATGCAAAGACGAGTCAAAAGAAAGGTTACACTAGATGAATTAGTAAATGCATTGACAAAGGCAATGAAAGTCAAGGAAAAGAAAGAGAGAATAAAAAGGAAACTCGGTAGGAGAATTAGAAGAGAGATTGGTGACGAAATAGATATTGAAATAAGAATAAAGGAACTGATGTCTGATATAGACAGTTTGCTGTTTAAATTGAAATCTGATAAGGTTGAGTTCTCTAAGATAGTTGATAAGTGGGAAAGAGAAGAAATCGTTAAACACTTCATGCCTTTGTTACACCTATCAAAAAGGGGTAAGGTTGGGACAGAACAAGAAGAATTCTTTAAGGAAATTTTCATAAGTAAAATATGATTAATTTTATGCCTCGGAAAAAGAAATCATATTTATGATAACTCTGTTTTTTTCAATTCTATTATTAGTTTCATTCTTTTCAATTAGTGTTTACTCTTTTTTCCACGAGAAATTCGACATAATTTTCATGTTGATCCTCACAATATCTGTATTGGCCTTAATCAACTTGAGGTGGTATTTATCCCTGATATCTATTATTTTTTTGGCTACACCCATAATATTTTCTAAAAGAATTATTTTTATTCAACTGATGTATTTTTTTATATTTGGCTCGATATTGATGGCCTATTTTCTTTTACAGTATTTTTTGATTTATGATATCACTTTCATGTTTACGATAACTGTACTTTCTGTGCTGTTTTTATGCATACTAGCTATAATGGGAATTTTTGAAAACAATCTCAAAAGGTATTTAATCTATTCTAACGCAATTCAACTTACTTTTGTTCTTCTGGATTTGGGGATAGCTAAGTTAAGTCAAAAAATAACCACGTTAGGTACCATACAAATTTTCAACTACACGATTGCAGGGTTGTTATTTTTCATATCACTGGGTGTCTTGAGTAGAAATGGTAGGTTGAAAGGCATCGATAAATTGAATGGAACTTATTACGGTGATAAATTGAACGGTGGATTTGCGATTATATCTGCTCTATCTTTAGCAGGACTCCCTGGTTTGAATATATTCGTGAGTGAATGGTTCCTTTTCAAGGCATCTTTTTTGATAAATCCTATTATCACGATTTTTGGTATATTTGCTGCTCTTCTGTTGTTTATAATGTATTTCAAGATAGTGAACGTTTTGTTGACTGGAGAGAGTGAAGTTCAGAGGAGACCGATGAAATTGTTAATATACACGAACTCAATCCTTGCATTTTTGTGTTTGTTATTTGGGTTAATACCACAAACTCAACTTTACATATTGAATATGGTGCTTTGATGGGTAAGAAGAGTACTTACATGGGCGGAGAAGAAGACGAACAAAAGAATATTGTACCTAAACGATTAGAGAAATTTTTAAACAAACGAGTTTTTTTCTTGATATTGATAATAGTATTTCTATTGTTACTTCAACTTTTCTCGGGGATTTGAATGATGATAAAAAAATCACCATGGATTTCATTTTTCAATTCAGGGGGATGTAAAGGTTGTGGATTAGAATGTATAGTATTGACAACACCGAAGTACGATATAGAAAGATTTGGGTGTTTGATGAGACCTAGTGCGAGACATGCAGATATTCTTCTCGTCACGGGTGTGATGAATAAACAATCTAAGACGAGATTAAAAAAAGTCTATGAACAAATGGCACCGAATAAAAAAGTGGTGGCTATAGGATCGTGTGCAATCAGTGGTGGTATATTCCAAGATGCTTATAATGCAAGTGAAGGTGTCGATAAAGAAATTCCAGTGGATATCTATGTACCTGGGTGCCCACCAAAACCGGAAGCAATAATTAATGCCATAATAAAGATTTTGAAGGATTTCAATGGAAGTAAAAAGAATTAAGTTGAAAGAATTCAGACAAAAAATAGAAGAACTTGTAGGTTATAGACTGATTACCATATCAGCATTAGATTCAAGGGGTTGTTACCATCTCTTATACCATTTTGATAATAATGGGATTAAAACTTTCAAGGTATTGATACCTGAAAAAAGACCATTTATCCAAAGTATAATCGATATTTTTCCTTCAGCTGAATTTTATGAAAGAGAAATTCATGATTTTTTTGATATTGAATTTAAAGGGAACCCAAGGTTACATGAAAAGATGTTTTTACCTGATTATTGGAAGGACAAACCTCCCCTCTTAAAAAATAAGAAGTGATTGAATGCATGATTTAAAAATTCCGATAGGTCCACAACATCCTGCTATTGATGAGCCTTCTTGCCTTAGAGTTTCATTGGATGGGAATACTATCATAGATTCAGACTTAAGGTTTGGATATGCACATAAAGGAATCGAGAAACTATTGGAAGGAAAGAGAATTGAACAAGGTTTACATATAGTTGATCATATCTGCGGTATATGCTCTGTGGCTCACCCCTCCTGCTACGTCAGAGCAGTGGAAAAAATTTTGAATTATGAACCTCCTGAAAGAGTCAAATATCTCAGAACTTTAGTGAGTGAACTAGGAAGAATACAATCCCATCTTTTCTGGACAGGTTTTATGTTGCATGAAATTGGTTTTGAAACAATGCTTGCATATTTCTTGCGTGACCGTGAACATATCTTGGAAGTCCTGGAGAGAATAACAGGTAGTAGATCACATTTTGCATACCATAAGATAAGAACTGTCAGAAATGATATTTCAGAAGAAGATGAAAAGTTAACCCTAAAGAAAATAAAAGAAGTGGAAAAACAGATTCCTGTTTACATGAAGACGATAAGAAAAGACGCAGTAATTAAAGCGAGGATGAAAGATGTTGGAACTATAACTAGGTTAGATGCAGAAAACTATTCATTGGTTGGGCCGATTGCAAGAGCCTCAGGAATTAGAATTGATATTAGAAAGGATGATCCTTACGAAGCTTATGACCAAGTAGATTTTGAACTGATAATGGAATGGGATGGAGATGCACTTGCAAGAATGTTAGTTAGAATGAGGGAAGTTATTGAATCGATAAAAATCGTTAAACAAGTTTTGAAGAATCTACCAAAAGGTAAAGTTCCTCGTTCTGTTCCTTTAATTTTAGAAGAAGGTATGGAAGTGGGAAGGGTTGAGGCTCCTAGAGGTGAAAATTTTCACTTGATAAAAATTAGGAACAGAAAAATCGATAGGATGAGAATAAGGCCGCCGACTTTCAATTTCATGTCCATATTCACGAAGTTGTTGGAAGGTAGAAAAATTGGAGATATTCCTGTTATACTTGCTTCTTTAGATCCATGCTATGCTTGTATGGAAAGAATAATTGTAATAAAAGATGGGAAAAAAGAGGTGTTGACTGAAGATGATTTTAGATGTAAGTATGTTTAATGTTATTTTGCTGATTTTTGTGATACCAATTAGTCTTTTATTTGAAGGTCTCAGAAGAAAGTTGATGGCTCGTCTACAGAATAGAATTGGCCCACCAATTTGGCAACCATTTTATGACATCATGAAACTGTTGGAAAAGGGGGAGAGTAATTCAAAAGCTAGTGAAAATATTTTCTTTAGAATCACGCCACTCTTATACTTGATAACAACTTTTGCATTATTCCTTTTTGTGCCATTCCCAATAATTAGTTTTCCTTTGGATTTCATACTCTTCGTTTACATCCTCATCCTAAGTGGTGCATTGTATATTCTATCGGGCTTTGCTTCCAATTCACCTTATGGATCAATAGGTTCGATGAGAGAAATTATTCTTATGGTATGCTATGAAATTATTTTTGCTATTGTAATAATAACATTCATTTTGTATACTAACATAGAATCTTTAATGGGTTTAAATCAAACCTTATTATTTTTAAAACTACCTCTCGCAAGTTTGTGTTTGTTTGTTGTGGCACTAGTTGAAATGCGAATAACACCTCTTGATACTGTTGAAGCACAAACAGAAATCATGGGAAGTGTTGAAACTGAATATAGTGGGAAGGATTTGGCATTGCTTGAGATATCAAAGGATTTGAAGTTTACATTCTTTATTTTCTTAATTGCCACACTTTTCTTTGGTTTTGAAAATGTTCTTATATTTTCTCTCATTAGTTTAGTTTTGTTATTCATCTTCACATTCTTACAAGCAACAACATGTAGATACAGATTAGATCAAACATTCAACTTATTGATATTCGTTTTGTTACTCGCAGTGATAGAATTGTTACGGATAAACTATTTTGCGTGGTAAAATGGGAGTGGTTATTGAAGCATTAAAAAGTTTGTTCAAGAAACCTTTCACTAGAAAATATCCCAAAGAAAAGGTAAAACCACCTAAAAGATTTAGAGGAAAAATTATCTTCGATAAGAAAGGTTGCACGGCATGTGGTTTATGTAGGATGATTTGTCCTGCTAATGCTATAACTTTGGGGAGAAAAATAAAACAGATAAAGGTAGGTAAAATAGTTCATAAACAAATAATTCATCCTATTGAATCGATAGATATCGGTAAGTGCGTATCTTGTGGACTATGTGTAGAAATATGCCCTCCCAAAGTGATAAGTTTCACGAATAAGTTTGAGTTAGCAAATAAAGACAGAAAGAAATTGATAGTCAAGTAGTATTTTGGATTATTGACCCAACTTCTTCAACTATGTCATCAAATCTTTTTTTGAGTTCAGGACTTAGATCCTCTCCGACATCCAAACTTTTGGGTTTTATCCCGATGAATATTATCTTAGAATCTGGGAAAAAATTTCTAAAAACTGTTATAGGAAAATTATGAGTGGATATGTTTACATTCAGGATATCACTCAATTGAAATGATTTGACATCACCAACATTGCCTTGAAAGGATGCAACATCAATAAAAAATATGATTTCTGGATTAGTTTTTTTTAAAGGTTCTATGAAGTTTTCAGGGTTTGTACTGCCTTTAATGAATGTCACGTTTTCCATAGATTTTTTTAGTTCATCCAAGACTAAGTTACCAATATTGTCATCTGACTTAAGTGGGTTTCCGATGCTTATTACTACTTTTTTCATTTAAGACAACTTAACAATCATTCTAAAAACTCAACTTCATCTATGATCCCGTCAGAATCCACGTCTATACCTTTGACGACGTTTGCAATCTTATCAGGAACTACAGAATTACCTTTCGTGATTTTTTTCATATGCTTAATAAAAGCCAAAACAGCGGCTCTAGTTCCTCTGAACCCCTTTCCAGAAAAAACCAATATGTCCTTACCTTCTGAGAATGGATTGGGCACACGAGTTATAAAACCTGTTTGAGCTTCTCTATAAACTGTCTTTGAAAGACTCGAAACTATGTTCCATTCCAAAAACTCTTCAGAATAGTCATAATAAATGGGAAGTTTTTTATTGATCTTGTCTGCTATTATGTTTGTTTTTGGGCCTCCTATCAATATAATATTCTTCTTTAAGTCTTCTTCCCTGATTTGTGTGTCTAACTTGTAATAAGGTGTTTTGGAGTCTTTGATGAATTGACCTAAGAACATACCCAAATCGATTGCACAATAACCATCAGAAGCTGGAGCTTTGTATTTTCCATGAGGATCAGGACTACCGACTACGATGATAGAATTAAACTTTCCGTTCTCTATGAAAGGTTTAAGAAATCTTAATTCTCCAGCTCTTGTTTTGACGTCGTTTATATGTTCCCCTTCGAAGAGTTTGAATGAAACAACTGAGGAAACTGGAGAATAAATTTTTGCCATAGCACCGACTCTCTCTTCAACCCTATCGACTTTGATCAATCCCAACTTCTCGAGTTTTCTTATATGATAATAAACCTTCTGTTCATGTACTTTCAAGGCTCTAGCAATGTCCATAGGACAAGAAGGACGTCTTCCGAGTTCTCTGATGATTTTTAATGCGAGTTCATTACTCAAGATAGAGAATAATCTAGGATCGTCTATGAGTAGAGACGGATGAGCTCGTTGACCTTCTTTTGTATCTTCGACTAAAAATCTCATGTATTTTAAATGAAATATTAATATTAAAAGCTTTATTATAATGGTTACATTATTTCTGGAGTTTCTATTCCCAGTAAATTTAGACAATTCTTTAAAGTAATTTTTGTCACTTTAACCAAAGTCAACCTAAAGTTTCTCAATTCTTTAGTCTCAGCTTTCAAGACTGGGCATGTATGATAGAATTCTGAGAATACCGTTGCTAATTCATACGCATAGTTACAGATATAATGAGGTCTAAAATCTCTAACAGATTGTCTGACCACATCTGGGAATTCAATGAGTTTCTTTACAAGTTTCTTTTCTCCTTCAGTAAGATTCCTATTCTCAAATTTTTCTTTCGATTTTTTCGCTTTGTTCAGTATTCCATTACATCTTGTATGGGCATATTGTATGTAAGGACCTGTATTACCCTCCAACTGTAGAGCCTCTTCCCAATCGAACAATAAAAGTTTATCGCAACTGATACTCAACATTCCATACTTTAATGCACCAATACCTATTTTTTCAGCCAATTCAATTTTTTCTTTCTTGCTCATTCTTGGGTTTCTTTTCTCGATTTCTTTAAGTGTTTTTTTCAACATTTCTTTTTTCAGATCATTGTACAAAACTATAGTTCCAAGTCTTGATGACATCTTAGTTTTTTTCAAGCTAACCAATTCATAAACTAAGTGATAGCTCTTCCCAGCTGCCGGAGAACCTATTAACTCAAAAACTTTGAACAATTGTTGAAAGTAAAATTTTTGTTCTGATCCAACAACATGAATATTCCTATCAATCTTGAAATCACTGAACTGTTTTTCTGCTAATGCCAAATCTTTGGATTCGTAAAGAGGATTACCTTCTTTTGTAAGTAGGACAAAAATCCCTAGGTCATACTTTGAGAGATCTATTATTATCGCATCTTCACTCAATTTCGCTATGCCCTTCTTTAGAAGTTCTTTAGAAACCTCCACTGCCCTTTTTTCGACTTCACTCTCAAAATATAGTCTATCAAATTTTGTACCTAACTCTCTGTAAATTTCATCAAAATAATCTAAACTCCATTTTCTCGTCATTTTCCAGATTTTTACTATTTTCTTATCTCTTTCATAAAGTTTCTTGTTAATTTTCATGACTTCTTGGTTAATTTTCTCATCATCATCAAAATATCTACTAACTTTAGGATAGACTTTACCTAACCATTCGCCTCTATTTTCTTTAGGTGCTTTAAGTTTGTGTAAATTTATAAAGCCCCAAAGACATTTCGCGACATGAGGACCTATGTCTCCTTGATAGTTTGTTCTAATAACTTTATGACCAGTGAACTCCAATAACCGCGAGACAGATTCTCCTATGCATATGTTTCTTAGATGTCCTATGTGAAAACCTTTATGAGTGTTTGGATGCGCAAATTCAACCATGATTTTTTTCTTCTTACCTAAATTAGAAGAACCGTAAATTTTTTTCTCTTTCAAGATTTTTTTGAGACTGAGTTTTGCGATTTTCGAATAATTAAAGAAGAAATTGATATAACCAGCTTTAGCTTCTACTTTACTTATTATCGAGTTTTTAGAAATCTTAATCTCATTGACAATTATTTTTGCGATTTCTTGCGGAGATTTTTTCATTTTTTTTGATAGAGAAAAACATATATTAGAAGCCAAGTCTCCGAATTCTGTTTCTGGTGGCACCTCCAAGGTCTCTTCTATCTTTTCATGTTTAATCAAATCCACGTTACCCAGTAATTTTGATATGTCTTGTTGGATTTTTACCATAATGTTCATTATAACCAACAAAATGTTTTTAAATCTCAATATTTAACTATTTTCAAATGTTAGTAATTAAAACACCCTAATTCTCTGTTTTTACTCAGTTTTTATTCTAAATAAGGTTATGTTATGAAAAAATTTCAAAAACTAAAACCAGTCAAAGACATGAAAATTGATAGAAATAATTCGATAAATGACTTAACTAAAAAAATGTTTGATTCAGGGGGATTCACTGCCAAGAAGCTTGCGTTAGGAATCAACATTTTAGAGAAAATGTTAAAGGATAAAGAGTGTCTAAAGTTTCTTTCTTTTCCTGCATGTATTATAGCAACCGGCACAAGAGGTATAATAAAAGAAATGGTTAGGAAAAAAATGTTCGATGTTTTGATAACTACTTGTGGAACTCTCGATCATGATTTAGCAAGAATATGGAAGAACTATTATCATGGAGACTTTCTCATGGACGATAAGGAATTACATAAAATTGGGATAAACAGATTGGGAAACATCCTCGTTCCGAATGAATCTTATGGTTTAATATTAGAAGAAAAAATGACCGAGTTTCTTAAGGACATTTATGATGAAGGTAAAAAAGAACTTTCAACATATGAACTAATTTGGGAAATCGGTAAGAGAATTAAAAATAGAGAATCCATCATTCATTGGTCTTACAAGAATAAAATTCCTATCATAATACCAGGAATAACTGATGGTGCGGTTGGTTACCATATTTGGCAATTCTCTCAAGATCACGAACTTAAGATAAATGTTTTAAAGGACGAACAATTATTGAGCGATTTAGTCTGGAACACAAAAAAATCAGGTGCTTTGATAATAGGTGGTGGTATATCCAAACATCACACGATATGGTGGAATCAGTTTAAGAATGGATTGGATTATGCAGTCTACATCACAACGGCTGTAGAATGGGATGGTAGTCTATCTGGGGCAAGACCGAGAGAAGCTATCTCTTGGGCTCAAATAAACGAGAGAGCAAAATTCATGATGATAGAGGAAGATGCAACGATTGCATTGCCTATAATTTTTGGAAGTTTATTAGAACGACTATAACATCATAACGTAGAAATAAACGTATTGAATTCTCTTCTAGATAATTGCCCGTAGAAACTGGCTAAATAATAAGAAAGGTAGGTTATAAAATCCCAGAATCGAGTTTTTTTGTTTCTTATTCCCAAACCCAAAAATTTTCTTTCCAAAACTTTAATCAACCTAATATTGACAATATTCATGTACCATCTATCAACATCCCAATTTTGTCTAATACTCTCCATTATGGATTCGTAAGATAAACTTATTCTTTCTAATGACCATTCTTTCATTTCTCTTAGAGTCATGTAACTGCAATTTTCGAATCTATTCTTATCTTTTCTAAGAGTCTTCAATATTGATACTTCATCTAGTTCAGAATCGATTACAGTTATACCATAACCTATCATTCCAGGTGTATGTGCATCTCCACCTACAGCTTTTGGTCTTTTAAGTCTAGATGCAACAATATTAGCAAACTTGTCTTCGAAACCAAAAATATTCATAGGATTGAAAACTTCGACAATTCCATCAATTTCTTTCACTTTAACTCCTAAGCCTTGTTTTTTAATATCAAATGGGTGTGGTATGTAAACTTCACCACCACTGCCCCTTATTATATCTGCTACTTCTGATGCACTCATATTTTTCTTCAATCTTTTTTCTATACCCTCGTCTATTCCCAACCCGATTAAATGACCATCGGAGGTATTTGCTTCTATTCCATTTATGACTAAAATCCCTTTCTTTTCTGCATATTCTTTTAGTATTGAACAAGCATCTGTACTATTATGGTCAGTTACAGCTACCACGTCAATATTATTTTTCGCAAGAATATCAACGGCCTGTTTTGGTTTAATGACTGATTCTATAGGAACTCGGGTTCCTTTTGATTCTATTGTGTGTAAATGAAGTTGAAGTCTCAATTCCATAAAATTTATTACTCAGCGAGCTATTTATTTTTTATTTCACTTTCTAAGTAAAACTTTGAAGCAATAATATGCGAACAAGGTTTTAGGTGAAGAGAAAAGTATTCACAATCACATGAGAAATCTTTCTTTTCTTTATTAAAAATTACAAAATGCTCTTTATTCTCACCCTTCACGATGAAATGAGTTCTCTTATCTGTCTCTAAATCCTTCTTTACTTTTTTCTGTTTGAATAACCAATATCCCTTTCTTTCTGTCTTTTTAGAGATTTTCATTGAGTTTATTTTATTAAAAGAAAGATTAATTTGTTATTATGAAGGTGACTACTAGTTTAGTTATTCTTAATATATTGATATTTGTTTTTACATTTCCTGCTCGGATTAACATAATCAACAAATATGGGTTCAGGCCTGTTGCTTTTTTAAGGGGGGAGTATCACCTCATACTCACGTCTTTGTTCATCCATTTTGATGTGGCTCATCTCATTTTCAATATGATAGCTCTATTTCTGCTTGGGACATCTTTAGAGAAAAAAATAGACCCTATCAGATACCTTCTAGTCTATTTCAGTAGTGGAATTATCGGGAACTTGACGATGTTAGTACCTTTCTTTTATTCACCAGAAAGTATTGGTATCGGCGCATCTGGTGCTATTTCAGGTCTTGTAGGATTAGGAACCTTTTTTTGCCCGGGTAAACTAGTTATATTTCCTTCTATCTTACCATTACCTTTTGTTGTTGCAGGTGCACTATATTTCTTGACAACTGCTCTAAACGTCTTCACACCTTCGCAGATTGGATATCCTGTACACATGATCGGATTATTGATTGGTATGATATTCGGTTTGTTCTGGTCCAAAAACTGGGTTAAAGGAATATTAATATTTACAGTGACACTTGTTTTGATAATCTCACTGGCCTTAATTTTGGGTTTGGTATTTGTGTGAGTGAATGAACATCACCAAAAAATTAAAAAGAATGAAAGTGAAGAGGGTTTTCATTCAATACCCAGAAGGTTTAAAATTAAGAATCCAAGACATAAGTAAAAGAATTGAAAGTGAAGGAATTGAAGCTATAATTTGTTGCGAGCCGTCTTTCGGTTCATGTGATATCAGAGATGAGGAAGCCAAAAGATTGGGTTGTGACGTTATTCTACACATAGGTCATACTGATTTTGGGATAAAATCTGAAATTCCAGTTGTCTATTGGGATTATTTTATTGTTGTCGATCCCTTACCTATCTTAAAAAAGGGGATCAAGAAGTTAGAAAAATTCAAAAAAATAGGTCTCGTCACTAGCGTACAATTCGTTAAAGTGATGAAAAAAGTGCAAGGATATTTGAAAAAAATCGGTAAGGAAGTTTTCTTCCATAAATCATTGAAGTATCCTGGTCAAATACTTGGCTGTAATGTACAATCAGCAAAGATAATAGAAGATAGAGTTGATTGTTTTCTCTACGTTGGAGCGGGAAAATTTCACCCCTTGGGAGTTGCTTTGGAAGTTAAGAAGCCTGTGTTCAGTTTAGATCTTGAGATGAATGAGATTTACAATCTAGAAAATGAGAAAATTAAATGGTTGAAAAAGAAAACATGGTATGATGCTAAATTAAATGATGCAAGAAAAGTTGGAATAATCATTAGTTGGAAAAAAGGTCAGAACAAAATTAAAGAAGCGAAAAAACTGAAAAAAGAATTAGAAGAGAAAGGTAAAGAAGTTTATATACTTGCATTCGATCGGGTGACAAAAGATAAAATCGAAGGTTTAAAATTTGATTCTATAGTTAACCTTGCTTGCCCAAGACTAGATGATGAGTTAATTTTTCATTAATTTTATATCTTGTTCAGTGAGAAATTATGAATAAAAAACAATTGGCAATAATTTTATCCAAATTAAAGGAAAATAAAAACCCGAAATCAGAATTAGAACAATATACGATTCCTGGAGAAATGGCAGCCCAAATAATCAACATTGCTTACTTATCAGGAGATATAAAAGATAAACGTGTCTTGGATTTAGGTTGTGGTAGTGGAAGGTTGACGATAGGAGTTGCTCTGATGAGAGCTAAAGAGGTTATTGGAATCGACATCGATAATGATGTATTGAAAATTGCAAATGAAAATGTGAGAATGGCTGAAGGACTGTCTAACCAAAAAATTCAAGACAAAATTAGATTCATTAATAGTAATGTTTCAGATTGGAAAGAAAAGGTAGATACTATCATTCAAAACCCTCCTTTTGGTATACAAAAATTACATGCTGATAGATTGTTCCTGAAGAAGGCAATAGAATGCTCTAATAAGGTATATTCCTTGCATAGATCTTACAAAAAATCCAGATATTTTCTAAAGAAATTCGTTCAAGAAAACAAAGGTAAAGTAGAAAGAATTATAAAATTTAAGTTCCGAATACCGTATATGTTTAAGTTTCATGAAAAACCTTATGTTGAATATGATGTAGATTTGATGGTGATTTCAAAGGTGTGATAATGGAACTGAAAAAAATAAAAGATGATAGTGTCTTAGAAATAGAGGTTAAGGGTGAACGTGTCGGTTTCGTAAACTTAATTAAAGAGGAATTATGGGAGGATAAGCAGGTTGATGAAGCTACTTACATAAAAGAGCATCCTTATATGGCTGAACCGAAAATATACGTTAAGATGAAGGGGAAAGCCGACCCTAAAATAGCTTTAAAAAAAGCACAGAAAAGACTAATAGTAAAATTAAAGGATTTGAAGGGAGAATTTGAAAGAGCTCTAAAGGACTAAATTATTTATCCGTAATAAGACAAAAAAGATTTAGAGATTATGTACGAACCATACGGAGAAAGTAGAAGGTTCAAGTTCAAGATTGACCGAGAAAAATTGGAAGAGTGGAAAGGAAAGCTTATAGAAAATATTAAAAAAATCAGATATAACAAGTGGGCGATGGTCATAATTGCAATCGGTGTTCTCGTGGTTCTTGGGAGTTATACTGGTTATGTAACCTATACTGGGAAGATAACTGAAATGACTTCCCAGATCGTGGTTTTAGATAAACAGATCGAAGCTTGCCAGGATAACGTTAGTGTTTGTATAGCAAATTTAGAGAATACTGAAGGTCAATTGTCAAACTGTGAAACTGATAAGACAGGTTGTGAGGATGATTTAAAGAAGAAAAAATCAGACCTTGACAAATGTAATGACGAAAAAGACACCTTAAGCACGACTCTAGAAGCTATAGAGAGTAGTTTAAGTGAAGCAGAAACAAAATATAAAGAATTGGAAGATGATTACGAGGATTTGAAAGATGAACACGAAGATATGAGTTGCAAATATGCAAGTAGTGTTTGTGGGAAAGTTGGAATGAATTATTACTTCGTGAAGGATAACACAGAAGTTATATGTTGTTTAAAGGTGGGTTCTGATTATTATTGTGCAGAAGAACCTGTCAGTGAAGATATCATCAAAGAGATAACCTGTTAAATCTCAAGCATACACTCTTTCAATGTTTTAGGTATAGGAATCACGTTATGTAATTGATATTCAATTCTTTAGCATAGTTGATAGCTTCTTCTATTTCTTCTCTAGTTAGACCGCGATTTATACCTGGATACTCGTGTGCCTTGTATTCAGGACGATACTGATCCATTATATTCACTATAGCTTTATCTCGAACATTACCTCTTATCCACTTTAAGATTGGTTTAGTGCAGCATTCAACATGACTGGGAAGAACTAAGTGACGTATTGTCATTTCAGCATTTTTTGTAGCAATCAAATGATTTCTAGAGCAAAAGTCAAAATAGTTCGGTACTTTTGATAGTCTTAACGCACACTCATTGTTCCCGTACTTAAAGTCTGATAAATGCATATCAATGATTCCGTCTAGAATCTTCATCGTTTTCTCAGACATGTAGAAATTTGAGTTCCAAATAACTGGAATGTTTACATTACAAAATTTCAAAATTTTTAATACACAGAGTAAACTGGGTGTTGGCTCTCCGCCAACTAAATTAAGATTTCTTGAACCCTCTCTCCTTCTTCTCTCAATTCTAATCGCCAGTTCTTCTGGTGTTGTTTGATAACCAGTTTCGTACCATTGACTTATTGACCAGTTTTGACAAAATTGACAATTTAACGTACAACCCATGAAAAAGATTGTATGAGAAGGACTGACATGAGGTTCTTCACCCATATGCATAAATTCTGATGAGATTAAACATTCATTACCAACTTTACATACACCCCTTTCTCCTTCCATCCTATTGACATGACATTTTCTTTCACACAACTCACAAGATTTCATTATCTCTTCGGTCAATTTAATTTTCAAGTCGAGCAAAGAATGTTTTGGTTCTTTAAGTTTCCTCTGTTTTAATTTTCCATTATCTAATTTTTCTCTAATATTCAAGAATTCTTTCATTAGTTTCGTATGAATTTTCCATAAACTGATGCCATGATTTTTCCTTGGTTTGAATTCAATTCTCTTAGCGATCTGAAAATTAGAAATAGCTTCATCTCTAACTGTTTTTACGTATCTTGGTAATACTTTCCTAACCATAGGATCGTCTAAAACTTTAACAGCATCAGGTCTCAGAAGATAGAGTTCCCACATAATTATATCTTCTTAATGCAAGCTTTAATTAACCCATCGAACATTGGAGATGCTGTATTATAATAAAACTATTTAAATTCATAATTATATATTTACTAATTGTTGAGTTGGTTTAATGAAAATTAATAAATCATCTGTTTGGGAAGAACGTGTAGAATTAAGAAAGGGTAAATTAAATTCGTTGGGATATTTTGATTTTAAAAAAATGAAGATATTATTAAAAATTGTAGACAAAAAAATTTTAGAAGAGATTAGACCAGATATATTACAAACACATCTGGATATTAAATATCATAGAATATACGCATGGAAAAACAGACAAAGAATACCATTTTCATTCGCAGAAAAAATCTTCGGTCAAAAAAAGTTGTTTGAGTTAATAGACTCTAATAAACTTAAACTCTATCCAGAATTGCCTCTAATACCAGAAGAGTTAGAAAATATTATCGAATACATAAAACCAAGTGATCCTGATGTTTATGTTAACTCTAAAATCCCTAAAAAATCTCTCGAAAAGCTATCAAAATATGGTACTATCAAATCATATAAACCCATCCAAAAAGGTTATAGACTACTTTCTAGAAAATTTAACACTTTCTTAAAGGAATTCTATGAGTGGTATAAAACTCCTAAAATTGATTTAATTAAAGAGATTAATTCAGTGAAAAGTTACATTAAAAACTCTCCGAATTTAGATATAAGTTTAATAGGCCCTTTAATTCTTTCTGATGGTAGCAACGCCAATAGAAGAAATAGACTTGGTATCTCATTTTTCGGTAATGGAATAGAATTACATGTTTTTTTAGCAGCAGCGTTTTATAAGGAATTTAATGTTTTTCCGACAAGCTTTTTTGTTCCAGCAAACACAACAAATGTGACATATTATAACAATTTAGAGCATCAAAAATCTTTGAAAAAATTATTTAATATTTTTAGAAATTTTAAGACATCTCCCAGGAAGCCTGTAACAAAAAAATCAATTAAAAAATATTTAATGGAAGAAGAACCTACGTTAAAAAATGTTTTAATTGCAGATAAAAGGACCAAAGAATTGGCTATACGTGCAATCTGTAGTGCTGAAGGTACTGTTTATGTGGATAGTAGATTTAATCCTAGAATTTCTGTGGGCTGCGCTCATCCCAGTTTAAATAATGAAATAAGAAAAATTTTGAGCCAGCTGAAAATATCATCAAGGAAAATTAAAGACGCTAGAACTTGGTCTGGAATAGGTGGATTTGAGATTTCAAGGAAAAAAGAAGTTGAAAAGTTTATTGAAATTGGTGGATTTTTACCTAAAGTTAAGGTAACTTCAAGAAGTAAATTATACAATGGAATAGAAAAACAAAAACTCCTATTAACATTTCTAGAAATTAAAAAAGGTATCGGAAATGGAAAGATAAAAATTGACAATAGGAAAGACCTTCATAAAGAAGTCTTGATAAAGTTAGGTTCTTTTTAATTTATACTCTAAAGCCGTTTTTACAAAACCGTTAAAAAGCGGGTTCGGTCGTAGTGGTCGTGAGGTAAACTCAGGATGAAATTGTATACCCACAAAGAAATTATGCTTGGGTAACTCACCAATCTGCATTATCGGTTGATTTGGTGCTTTTCCAGAAAATACAAATCCATTATCTTCTAATTTTTTAACATAATCAGGGTTGATTTCATATCTATGTCTGAACCTCTCTATTACAATTTTTTTTCCGTAAAGTTTGTGTGCTAATGTATTAGGAATAATCTCAACTTTTTTCCCACCCAATCTCATAGTAGCACCTACGTATTTTTTCTGTAGTTGTTCTGGTAGTAAAAACACGACTGGGTGTGGCGTATCAGGACTTACTTCTGTCGTGTGTGCTCTATCTAATCTACACACATGCCTCGCATACTCAACTACTGCTAATTGTAACCCATAACATAGTCCTAGGAATGGAATTTTATTCTCTCTAACATATTTTATACAATTAATTTTACCTTCAATGCCCCTAGAACCAAAACCACCAGGAACAATGATACCGTTCATTCCTTTTAATCTTTTTTTAACATTATCTTCTTTTAATCCAGTCGTTTCAACCCATTCCACATTCACTTTACAATTATTTGCTGCACCTGCATGCTCTAAGGCTTTCAATATTGATGCATAAGAATCTCGTAATCTAGTATATTTCCCAGCCATCCCAATTTTAATCGTATATTTCGGTTTTTTTATCTTTTCAACGTATTTTTTCCATTCTTTTAAATTCAGTTCTTTTACTTTTTTTGTCAAGTTTAAAACATTACAAATCTTTAGATGAACCTGCTCTTTTTCTAAGATTAGGGGAATTTCATATATTGTCTCTACATCAGGATCGCTAATTACATAAGGAACGGGAACGTTGGAGAATGTACTTATTTTTTCCTTTATCTTATAAAACAACGGACTTTCGGAGCGGCATATGATTAAATCGGGTTGAATTCCCATCGACATCAAACTTCTTAAACCGAGCTGTGCCGCTTTACTCTTCTGTTCTCCAATGCTATCAGGTTCAAGAATATAAGTTACATTAATAAAACAAACGTTTTCCTTACCCTCTTCGTATGATAGTTCACGCATAGCTTCAATAAAATAGCTGTTTTCTAGATCACCTACAGTCCCACCAACCTCAATGAGCACTACATCAGCTTTCATTTTCATACCTAGTTCTCTCATTAGTCTCTTTATCTCACCAGTGATGTGGGGGATGAATTGTACATCTCTTCCAAGATATTTTCCACTCCTTTCTTTATCAATAATCATCTTGAAAATTCGACCAGCAGTTGAATAGTTAAGGGCTGATAAACTATTGTCCAAAAACCTCTCATATGTCCCTAAATCCATATCACATTCAGTTCCATCATTAAGAACAAACACTTCTCCGTGTCTGAAGGGATTGAGTGTACCAGCATCAATGTTCAAATATCCATCAAACTTTATTGGTGTAACTATTAATCCCATCTTTTTTAGTAACATCCCGATAGAAGCTGAGATTATACCCTTACCCAGACCAGAGATAACACTGCCAGTTATGACGATATATTTTGTTTTTCCTTTTTTGTAGCCTTTTGGAATTGAATCATAAAATTCGTGTTCATCTGTTTTTTTAGCCAAGGGCTGTAACAAAGTCTTACCTCTAGCTCTCATGAAACCTCCTCCAAGAAGATTATTCTCACTAATCCAGAAAGAACTCCACCAATGATGAAGATGTATCGCGTTTGCATAATATTCTATAGACGAAAAATACTTAAAGTTTTGCCCTACAAAACTGATGATTTATTACGAGGGGCCCTTATAACCTACTTTTTGTTTGAGTTTTTCAACAGATTCAGGATTTGACAGAGTTGTTATATCACCCAAAGGTTGATCTATCATTAAATTCTTCAAGATTCTCCTCATTATTTTTCCGCTTCTTGTCTTTGGAAGATCTTCAACAAATATGATTTTATCAGGTCTTGCTGTAGGTCCTATAACTTTCTCTACTTGTTTCACCAATTCCTCTTTGAGTTCATCTGAAGGTTCCCTTCCTGTTATCGTCACAAAAGCAATTGGTACTTCACCCTTTATTTTATGTGGTCCGCCAACTACAGCACATTCTATTACAGCATCATGTTGATTCAATGCATCCTCTACTTCAGCTGTTGATAACCTATGACCTGCTACTTTTAATACATCATCTACCCTTCCAGTCAGACGAATATTTCCTGTTTTATCCCGGAATCTAGCTCCATCGCTCGTGTAATAATATTTATCACCATAAACACTCCAATATGTTTTTTTATATCTCTCTGGATTTTTGAAAACTCCTCTAAGCATACCAGGTGCAAATGGATTTTTTTGAACTAAATATCCACCTTCACCTACAGATACTGGTTTTCCACTCTCGTCAAGAACATCATGATCTGTCCCAGGAAAACTCCTACCAGCGACTGTAGGAATAAAAGGACCTATACCTGGTAATGCATTGATTAAGGTTCCGCCAGTTTCAGTCTGCCACCATGTATCTATAACAGGACATCTGCCACCACCAATTTGTTCAAAATACCACATCCAAGCATCGTTATCGATTGGTTCACCGACAGTTCCAAGAATACGAAGACTACTGAGATCATGTTTTTTTGGCCACTCATCTCCCCATTGCATGAACATCCTTATCGCAGTTGGGGCTGTATAGAATATAGTTACACCATAATCTTCCACTATTTTCCACCATCTATCATAGGTTGGGTAATCAGGTGAACCTTCATAAATTAACATTGTTGCACCAATCAAGAGTGGACCATAACAACCGTAAGTATGACCTGTTATCCAGCCGATATCTGCAGTACACCAGAATAAGTCTTCATCATGAATGTCAAAATCCCATTTAGTTGTCCAATACGCCTGCGTTAAATATCCTCCTGTATCATGTACAATTCCTTTGGGTTTACCTGTAGTACCACTAGTATATAAGATGAACAACGTATCTTCACTCTCCATAACTTCTGGTTCACAGTATAATTTCGCATTTCCCATTAGTTCATGCCACCAATGATCTCTTCCTTTAACCATGTTAACTTCATTTCCTAATCTTTTGATAACAACGACATGTTTTATCTTAGTTCCTTCTGCACCTATGTCAGCATTAGCTTTGAGATTTATCGTCTTACCCCTTCTATAGTAGCCATCGGCTGTAACAAGGACTTTAGCTTCAGCATCAATCATTCTGTGATTTAGTGATTGTCCACTGAAGGCTGAGAATACAACACTATGTATCGCTCCGATACGAGCACATGCGAGCATCGCTATTTGAACTTCAGGAATCATCGGTAGATAGATTCCGACTCTGTCTCCTTTCTTCACACCAAGCCCTTTCAAGATATTAGCGAATTTGTTAACCTCACGATAAAGATCATAATATGTTAAAATTCTAGGTTCTTCATTAACAGGTTCAGGTATCCAAATGATGGCAGCTTTGTTCCTTCTCCAAGTTTTAATGTATCTATCTATAGCATTGTAAGAAGCATTTATTTTTCCACCAATAAACCACTTGAAGTAAGGTGGTTTCCACTCATAAGTTTTTTTCCATTCTTTAAACCATTCTAATCCTTCACGAGCAAGTTTACCCCAGAATCCAACAGGATTTTTTGATGCTTTTTTATAAATACTCTCATTATTTACCCAAGCTTTTTTCTTGAGATCTTTTGATGGGAGAAAAATTCCCTTTGGACCTTTTTTTACCCATTTCGTAGGTTTACTCATATTAATTCCCTAAATTGTTAGAATGAGCAAAATTTAGGTTTTATAACTTAAATATTTTTGAAGAATTTTTAATTCATTTTTTATTTTTTAACCCGTTCTCCATATTTTACGAGAGATGACATCGCACCCACAACTCTTCTTGGTGTTTGATAGACGGGTACTCCTTCTTTTTCCAAGATTTTTGAAAGTTTAATAGTAAATTCACCACCAGCAGAGCAACAAAGGATTGGTTTTCCATGTTTTTTCAGATCGACGATAACATCAGTAATTTCCAATTCTAAAGTGGGAACTTGGAAAAGTGTTATAGCAATAACACCATCGTATTCATTCGAATTTAAACATGCATCTAAAACTATTCTATATCTTTTTGCAGTAACATCTCCAGTAAGGTCTATAGGATTTTTTAAACTTCCATATGAGGGAACATCTAGTCTAATTTTATTTTTTAATTTTTCTGATGGTTCTGGTGTCTGTAAATTATGTTTCTCACACTCATCCACAGTCAGGACACCAAAACCGCCTCCATCTGTAACTATTGCGATTCTATTTCCTTTTGGTATCGGTTGGGTAGAAAAGGCCTTCGCAAAATCAAACAATTCTTCCCAACTATTTGCTTCAATTAAACCAGTTTGTTTAAAGACTGAAGAATAAATTTTTGCAGATCCTGCCAAAGATCCTGTATGACTTGCAACTGCTTTCCTTCCCATCTCTGATTTACCACCCTTTAAAATGATTATTGGTTTTTTCTTACTCGCTTCTCTAGCAACTTTTACAAATCTCTTCCCATCGATAACTCCTTCCAAGAAAACAGTAATCACTTTTGTTTTTTTATCGTCACCTAGATATTCAATCAAGTCACATTCATTGATGTCCATACCATTCTCATAAGATATGAATTTACTGATACCAGTTTGTTCTTTCGCCAACCAGTCTAGTATTGTTGAACCAACAGAACCTGATTGACTGATGTATCCGATGTTGCCTGTAGGTGGTCTACCAAGTCTATCCCTAGCTAAGAATAGAGAATCAACTTTTGTATAAGGATCAAATACACCCAAACAATTAGGACCCATGACTCTCGTTTGAGATCCTTTGATTATGTGTTTCAATTTTATTTCGAGTTTTTTACCTTCTTCTCCTGTTTCAGAAAATCCACCAGAGACGATGATAACTGCTTTCACTCTTTTTGTCACACAATCTTTCAGAACTTTAGGAACTATCTTTGCTGGAATTATTATAACTGCTAAATCAACCTCGTCAGGGATTTGTGTGATAGATCTGTAAACTTTCTGACCTATTATAGGAGTTGTATCTGGATTAACAGGATAAACCTTTCTTTCTGATATGTTACCAAGAAAGTTAGTGAAAATCACATAACCTAATTTACCAGTTTTATGAGAAGCTCCTATTATTGCAACGGACTTTGGATTAAAGAAATAATCTAATTGCTTCATGAGAATATTTTATGTTTTTTTGATTAAATTTCTGATTCAAAAGAATGGGAAACTATTTAAGAATGATAAAAGTATTAAGTATTTGCAAGGGGCCTACGGTCGGGAGGACACCGGCCTCCTGTATCGCAAGTCCGGTTTATGGCGAGACCGCAGTCTGAGGGCGGTTTAATTTCATGTTCAGGCCCAAGTCTTGGACTGAGAAGCCTCGTCTCCCAGGACCAACTATATGTTGAACGGATCAGATCCGGAAGGAAGCAGTCATAAGGCATGTATTTGGTGCTTGCGAGCTCGCGGGGTGGAGAAAGAGACTTGGATTAACCTGGCTATGAAGTTGGATCCACCGAAGACGTGCTCCTTGCATATTCACTCGTGACTTGAATGAAGGAAATATTTGCGATAATCTTTATTTTGTTGATTTTTCTGACTGCGTATACTCTACTTTATAACATAACTATGTTATCGGAGACAAAAATCGAAAAAAGGTCTTACACTGAAGAATTTCAATTCGTAGAAGAAGTCTATCTTAATAAAACCAGTGCAACTATAATTAAAGTACCGGCCGTGGATAGGGAAGGAAATGGAGTCATGGCAACGTTATCTGTCGAGGCTAAACCCGGTATCGGCAGGACTCTTGTTGATATAAATCAAATCCTATTCTGGGTAGACACTCAAGGTTCTATCAGGATAGCTAAGACCGTGGCGGCAAATGTAACAGGTATAGACCTCTCAAAATACGATATCATCTATTCTATTCAAGCAAATGCTTCAGTTATTGAAGGGCCTTCAGCTGGAGCTGCCATGGGCATAGCGACGATAATTGAATTAGAAAATGAGACTATGAACAAAGACGTGAGTATCACTGGCACATTAAATGAGGATGGAATCATAGGACAAGTGGCTGGAATCGTTGCAAAAGCACAAGCTGCAGAAAATAATGGAATGAGTCTTTTCTTAGTCCCTGAAGGACAAAAAATGTACACGACTTATTCAGAGGAGAAGACGTGTGAACAATATGTCTTCACTACCATTTGTAGAACAGAGATAAAACCAATTAAAGTGAATGTAGAGAATGAAGTAAGAATTGAAGTAGTAGAAGTTAGTAATATAAAGGAAGCATTGAAATATTTCCTAACCTAATTTTTATTCATGAAGATCTTTACTGCAACAGAAATAAGAGATATCATAATCTCTGTTCTAATCGTATCTGTAATATTCTGGGTCTATGTATTTACTTTTCCTGATGTCGCAGGTTTCTTCGCTTCATTAGTAATAGTCTTCTTCTCTTTCTTCTGTCATGAAATTTCTCATGAATTTGTCGCGAAAAAACTCGGTTGTATGGCAACTTACAGAATATGGCCTCTAGGTCTTTTACTAGGGATAATGTCAATCTTTTTCGGTTTGATTGGATTCAAGAGTTTTTTCATACCGATAATGTTGATAGGATATGCAGAGATAATGCCATATAGATTTGGAAGATGGGGGTTTAAAGTTGTTAGGTTAAGTCCGAGGGATGTCGGTTTAATAGCGTTAGCAGGAACAGGATTGAACGTGTTTTTTGCAGTGTTCTTTAAATTGTTTCCAGGTTCGATATTCCAAAATCTTAGTTACTTTAACGGTCTTTTTGCTATATTAAACTTAATTCCCTTCCCACCTTTGGATGGCAGTAAAATCTTTATGTGGAAAATGTGGCTCTGGTTATTTTTAGTCTTTGTATCTGTTCTTTCAGTGTTTTCATCCATTGGTTTTATTTAATTAAAAAAGCGTCACTTATATTCTGACTAATACTAAATTATTCTAAGTGAAAGCTAATGTCCTTTGCTGGAACAATACTAAGCATAATCACGAATAGTGGAAGCTTTGTGAATAGATGGGGTTACTTAGGTATTTTTATAGTATCATTGATCAGTGCTTCTTCAATATTGTTCCCCATACCTAGTTTCGTAGTAATATTCACGTTTGGCGCGGTGTTTGATCCATTTTTTGTTGCACTATTTGGAGCTTTGGGGGCAACCGTCGGTAACATGACGGGTTATTTTCTAGGTTTGGGTGGAAAAGAGATATTAGAAGATAGGTACGGTAAGAAGTTGAATAGAATGAAAAAAACATTTAAAAAATACAAGGGTCCTTTATGGATAACTTTTATGAATGCAACTCCTCTACCTGAAGATGTTGTTAGTATTTTCTGTGGTGTTGTAAGATATGATTTTAATAAATATTTGTTAGCGACATTAATAGGACAGTTAATATTGGCTTTGATATTGGCTTATTCTGGTTTCTATTCCGTGAACTGGGTTCTAGATTATTTTGGGTTGGAAATAGGATTTTAAGTTAATTTAATATCAACACAGTATTTGTTAGCCCTTGGAGAATAAGGCAATACTTTTCTTATCTTGAAATCAATTCCTCTCTTTGTTTTTTTTACTATGTTATCGATGATTGATTTAACCTTCTCTTCAATAAATTCTTCTTTTTCAATCAAATACAAATGGATTAAGCCACCTTCATCTTTCAAACACCTGTAAGCTGTTGTAAGAAAGTTTATACTTTCATGAGGAAGAGGCATTATAATCCTATCACATTTTCCATACCAATCTTTTGCCTTTTCTCTAACATCACCCAGAACAGGAATCATTCGATCGTTTACTTTATTTGACCTAATGTTTTCTTTCATGTATTCATAGGCAACAGGATTTATTTCTATGGAAATGATTTTAACAGATGGTTGCTTCTTTGATATTATTATTCCATATGGTCCAACTCCTGCAAACATTAACATTATCGTTTCTCTTGGCTTAACTTGTTTAGCTATTATAAGACGCTCAGTGCCTTCTCTAACAGAAAAATAAACTTTCATGGGATCTAACTTAAATTTACACCCTGATTCTTTGTGTATAACTTCTGTATCCTTGTCACCAAACAACAATTCATATTCCCTTGTCCTAAAAACACCTTTTCTTTCAGAAACTTTTTTTAAGACAGATTTTACGTTTTTATGTCTTCTCATTATTTCTTCTGCTATTTCTTTTTCGTTGTTCTCAAATTCATCTGGAATTTCTATTATTGCTACTGCCTTGTCTCTTGAACCGATTATATCAAAACTACTAACCTTTTTTTCCATACTATCATACTTCTGAATAAGTTCTAAAGTTTTGTATGTTAAAATCTTATTGTTAGTATGAATTTGAATGAGTTAGTTGATAGTGCTAGGGAAGCAAGTGTAGACGAGATATTAAGACTACTGGCGAATGTTCTTGATATATTAAAAAAACAAAGAAATAAGATGAATGGAGGAGGTTTATACTATCTTCCGTCAAAAAGAAATCTGATAGTCATTGGAGACCTACATGGAGATTTACAAAGTCTTTCCTTCATTTTGAAAGATAGTGGCTTCAATAATGAAAACGATTATTTGGTTTTTCTCGGTGACTATGGAGATAGAGGGTTGAATTCAGCTGAAGTCTATTGTATAATTTTAAAACTCAAGAAAGAATTTCCTGATCGAGTAATCTTGTTAAGAGGAAATCATGAATTTCCATCAGAACTTCCTGTTTATCCGCATGATCTACCAGTTATATTAATTGAAAAGTTCGGAGAGGATGGTAAAAAAATATATGTGGAGTTGTATAAACTTTTCGATTATTTTTGTAATGGAGCGATAGTTGAAGGAAAATATATCCTACTTCATGGAGGATTACCGACTGGGACTACATCTTTAAAGGATATAGATTTTGCACATAAAAACCATCCTAAAAAGATCTATCTTGAGGAGATTCTATGGAGTGACCCGAGAGATGGAATTCAAGGTTATTATCCATCCCCTAGAGGAGCTGGAAGGATTTTCGGTCCTGATGTGACTGAAAGAGTATTGAATTTGATGGAAGTTAAAACTCTAATAAGAAGTCATCAACCTCCTGCAGAAGGTGTAATGGTAAATCATGGTGGAAAAATCCTTACAATATCTTCAACCAAAGTGTATGGAGGAAATGCGGCTTATCTTAAATTGGGTTTATCAGAAAAGTCTAAAAATGCTTATGAATTGATGAAGATGGTATACGTATTCTAAAAATAACTATAGCTCAAAGGTTATTTTTTAGGAATTTAATTTTTTTCTAATCTTATTTTAGGATCTTATAGCCAGTCCAAATAGCGGAAAGAGCTATCCATGTAAGGATAGCTATATCAGATAAATTATTAAGAACTGATTGATGAAGAGGTTCGATGACACCTGGATTATTGGTTAAAGTATATTTTAAAGCTTCGATACCTTTATGAACTGCGTTAAGGAAATATACAGGTAACTTCCCCGTGAATGTGAGATAAGCTCCTAAAGCATCACCGCTAAGACCTGCACCTTTACCTGCATATCCTACACCTTTACTTACATATCCTGCATTGGATTTTAAATTCTCAATCATGCAAATTCATTAAATGATAATCTTTAAATACTTAACGGTAGTAACAAAATTCTTATTTAACATTAGCAAGTCAGGTTCTTTCAACTAATCCTTTATAAATGAGACCTGGGAGTTTAAAATCAAACGGTTTTTCTGGAAATATACTGCTTGTAGATAAATAGTAGACAAACGTTACGAAGAAGAATAAAGTTCCGATTGTACAGATGATGATTCCAGATTTCTTCATCTTATCATCAGTCCCAAATCTCCAGAGTGATAAACCAAGCAGACTTATGCAGTAGTAGAATGAAATTTCGAATCCAAGGAATATAGAAGTAAACAATACAACGGGGATGGATCCGATTATTATCCATAAATCAGACATAATTAAATTTTGTTCGTTTCTCTATTTATTTGTCATGAGTAGACTGACAGGGGGCTCATTTAATATTTATTTTTCACTTTATTCTTAGTTGTTTATATGTTGATTTTAATCGGGTTGGGTCTTTGGGACGAAGAAGATATAACCCTTAAAGGATTAGATAGAGCTAAGAATGCTGATATTGTTTATTTGGAAATTTATACATCGAAATGGCATGGAAATCTTGAAAAATTAGAAAGTATTGTGAATAAAAAAATTATAGTTCTTCAGAGAAAAAATTTGGAGGAAAAATCAGATAAAATTTTAGAAGAAGCTAAAGATAAAAAAGTAGTTTTATTCGTACCGGGAGATCCGTTAATTGCAACTACACATGCCTCGTTATTGATAGGGGCTAAGGAAAAAGGAATTGATACAGAAATTATTCATAATGCATCCATCTATTCAGCCATCGGTGAGACTGGATTACATGTATACCGTTTTGGTGCAACAGCCACTATTCCATTCCCTGAAAAGACTTCTAATAAATTGCCCAAATCAACCTATGAAACGATAAAAGAAAATAAAAGAAGGGGGTTACATTCTCTTCTCTTGTTAGATGTTATTTCTGAAAAGAATAAATACATGACTCCGAATGAAGCTATGAAAATAATTTTAACAATTGAAAAGAAATTGAAGAAGGGGGTTTTTACAGAAGATAGTGAAGTTGTAGTATTTGCTAGGGCTGGTAGTAAAAATCCTTTGATTAAATACGGTAAAGTCAAGGACTTGATTAAAAGGAATTTTGGAGAGCCACCATTTGTTATCATCGTTCCTGGTGAATCACACTTTACTGAAAAAGATTACCTCAAACACTATAGGATTGAGTGAATGAGAGATAGGATACCAAGAGAAGAGATAGAGAAGTGGTTATCAAGACTTAAAAAAGAACTTAAGACTGTTAAAGCGAATGGTAAGAAAGGGAAGGAATTCTTAGATAATATAAATGCTTACGTAATCGATTGCGAACATTTCATGAAGAATGGAGACAATGTTCTTAGTTTTGAGGCAATCACTTGGGCTTGGAGTTACTATACTATTGGTAAAGATATTGGATTGTTGAAGTGACTAAACCCTCTTAACATCTTCTCTGTTCTTAAATTATATCCTTTCAAATTTTTTTATGTTATTTTTCAGTCTTGGAAGGTAATTATCTTTTACTCGTCTTAAATCGTCTTCGACTCTTTTAAAATAATCTATAGCTCTTTTAGGTCCCCCAATATCTTTTAAATCTCTTCCTGTAGCTTTAATAGATCTTATCAATTCACCCAAGTTTCGCCTTGTCTCATCTATCTTTTGATTAATTTTAGATATTCTAGTTCTTCCAATCATAATAAAGAAATAGATTTAGGTGAATATAAAATAAATTATCATTTCAATAAAAATTCTTAAAAGATATAATAGTTTTTTTATTTATAATTCAATATGAAAAAAAATAACAAAATAGACTATCGTGCTCATAACAATTGTTTAAGAAATGGTTTTATTCTCTTTATTATTTTTCTAGCTATTATGAGCGTTTACTTCTTTTTTACGGGCAGACCGCACGTCGTCTCTTTTATATTCTATTTTGTTGCTTTGCTTTATTTTTCAATATTTCCCTTGAGTTTTATTTTACATCGAAAAAAAAACAAATTTAAATGTGTTTTTTGTGGTGAATGTTGTCGACTTAAGTTTAAGTTAAAAAAATCAGATATTGTAAGATTTGAAAGGGGAAGAATTGATTGGAAAAAATTTACTGATGAAAAATGGGATTTAAAAAAAATCAATGGAAATTGTGTCTTCTTAAAGAAGAAAAATGGTAAAAAAATATGTTCTGTTTACAAATTCAGGCCTTCTACTTGTAGAAAATGGCCGTTCTTTTCAAACCCGTTTTTTATTCCGATTGGTTGGTTCTTCACATGCCCATCTTTAAGGAAATTAATCTTTCAGTCTCTTTTTAAGATGAATGGAAAAGTTAAAAAATAACCTCATTCTACAAAAACCAGTTGTATTTAAGTTTTTATTTTAACTACAAAATAGTATGAGAATGGTTAACTTTGAATCTACAGGAATTCAATTGTTTGATCATAGAATTGGACATTTTTATGTATATTCAAATACTGATGGCACAAAACACATTCCAGACGATCTAAGCTCACTTCCAAGGGAGTACTTGAACGATATCGGAAATCCTGTACGTGTTGATCCTTATAGACATCAACAAGTATTAGATAGACAAGATGAAATGGCACCGAAAGCGGCGAGATATTTTGGTCATCCTGTGTGGGATATTACCCACACTGGTTATGTTAATTTTCCAGAGAATATTTCTGGGTTACAGTTTAATCCTAAACCTTTTAATGTAACAGTTTATGATAGAAAAGTTCCAGAAGACCCTAAGAAAATAAGAAAAACTGCAGGCCATGAAACATTTCATACTCAACAACCAGGCACAGAAAATTTATTAAAAATACATTATCATAAGATCTTGCCGATACCTTTAGGTGATAGGTATGTAATTGTTTTGGATATATATTTTCCCTTAGGACGTGCAGTTGTCGAAGGAACAACTGAATCAGGACTTGAAGAAACAAATGAACCTAAAACTGGTGCTTATAAAGATTGGTATGAGTTAGCTAAAAAGATTAATGAAAAAGTCATCCCTCTGAGAGATTTGCATAATATAGCTGAAAATGAGGGAACATACGCAGCTATGAATGCACTCAACAATCCAGAAACATTTCGTATTTTAGACAATTATCTCATTGAACTTTATCAAAAGATGTTCTTAAAGTCAAGACCTAGATCTGACTATGACTTCTATATATAATTACTACTGTAAAGTAGCGAAATCTTTAAATACTACTTTAATTCATCAGTAAATCATGGATAATTTGACAAATACCTTTAATGGATTAGAAAATTCTGCTTATCAAAAAATATCAAATTTAGTTGGAGTTGCAAATGAGCATGATTCTGCTGGCAAAAAAGCTGAAGCAATTTTTCATAATATGCAAAAGGAACCTCCATGGAAACAAATTCTTGATGATTATATCGGAGTAATACCATATGCTTTAAGACTAAACGGTTATGAGGCTCAAAGAGGAAGAGCTAATATAAATTTGAGATTCAGATCTGCTAACTTAGGTAGAAGGTATCCAATGAAAATTCATGGTGGAAATGGAAATTATATTGTTGAAGTTAGTAATGACTTGGCAAGGGTTCCACCAAGAATTCAAAAAAAACCAAGTTTTTGGTTACAATATTATATGCTTCCATTAATGAATGAAGTAGGTCATGCAGTTACTGAAAGTAGTGGAGGTTTACCAATAGGTCAACACGAATCTTTGGGTCTTGAGGATCTTTTTGATCTTGAGACGTATCTTGTCTTAGCTAAACGTGGATTAAAAAAAGAGGCCGACTTGGCATGGGATACATCATTGTACATAAAATCAAGACCTAGATCTGACTATGACTTCTATATATAATTACTACTTAAAGGGTAAGGAAAACCCTCTTTGGAACTAAAACGAAAATAAAGATTCTAAAACCATATTTCCTTTAATTTACAGAACCTCCACTTCATAATTGATATTTGTCATCTCACGAATTCACAACAGAATGAGAGAAGATAAATAAAAAATTCAATATTAATAAATAACAAAATTCACTATAACTAAAGCTGTGTTAGACCCATTGAAGCATAAAATAAAAAAATTATCAATGATTACTTAGTTTCAACGGGTATAATACCTCTTAACGCTGCTCCTGCTCCGCCTTTAATCATCCAAAAGACTATTATTAGAGTCAGTATCACTAGACCTAAGAAGATCAAATCTTGCTGGCTAATAGTTGGTATTGTTGGGGCACCTGGTATACCCACACCACCGAATGAAGCACCAGATACAATTAGAAATCCTATTATAATAGCTAGAATCAATAGTCCATATTTTCCCCATTTTGCTTCTTTGCCAAATACTGATTGCCATGCAGGCCATGCTAACAATCCTATTATCAGTAGAAACGCTAGTAACGATACCAGAAATACTCCTACCGTCGCGAACATATCTACGAAGAATAGACTAACTGCTCCTGCCAATGGTGAAAGTGCAACTAGATATAGAGATACGATAAGTGCGATTAGTGCATCGATCTTTCCAGTTCCACCCAAGACCTTTGTATACTGTAACAAGGCGAAAATTATAGCAAATACAAGTAGAAACGCTAGATATACTGGAAACACTCCTGCCGTAAGCAAAGCTTCAAAAACCATTTATTCATCCTCCTCCTTCTTTAACAGGTTTTTTAGTTGGATATAATATTATTATGAAAGGTATTATTAATAAAACTAACACGCCTATTGTTACGATGATGTCTGTGGGTATTTCAAAGTCTATTGGCCCCATAACAGCACCCCATAACCCACTCGTTATGACGATCAAAAACCCAAAAAATAGAGCAACAAGAACTATACCTATAGCTTTGTTTCCCTTAAATAAGTTATCGGCAAGATGCTTTGCCGCATCTGGTGGTAAGAACATTCCGATTATCATCACAGCGATCATGAAAGTTAAAGTCACGACTATACCTTGTGTGAAGAAAGTTGCCAACTGTGTTTCTATGCTCACGCCTATTATTACAGGAAAAGACCATACCATGAATGAAGCGATCATAGCAACAACTGCGTTAACAGAAACATTCTCATCAGGCTTACCAAAGACCTGTGACTTCCTCAATAGACCATAGAAAATAGCAGAACTCAACATGAAAGGAAAGAGAAAATTGAATGCACCGATATCTCTCAATCTTTCTATCACTGCGGTGAATATGTCAGCCATATCATTCACTCTTTTTACTACTTTGTATTCCGATTATTATAAACAGTCCTCCCACCAAAATGGCAAGTACCAAAATCAAGGTATAAACATCACCTTGTGGGCCAGTGAATATGTCCGGTGGAATTATGATTTTATACAACCCACTCGTGAAGAAAAGACCAAAGAACAATGCTATCATGATGTACATCGCAGACCTTGTCTTAAAAGTTTCTCCCAATGTTTTGTTCAAATCAGGATAAAACATGCTCGCGGCTATGAGACCGAAAACCATGACTAGAATGAGAACAGCGCCTTGTGCCATGAATGTTGCTAATGGTGCTCCAAGTTCAATCGCAGTCGCCCCGATCAAATAACCCCAAAGAAAGAAGGATGCAGATAAAGCTAAGATCGCATTGATTATGTCTGACTCGAATAATTTTGACTTCCTCAACAAACCATAGAATATCGCTGCAGTTATCATCCAAGGAAGTAAGAAACCAAGAATTCCAAGGTCGATCAATTTCTCTGCAATAGGTCTAAAAAGGTCTACCATTGGTTATCATAGAATAATTTGTTAAAATACGAATAAATATTTTCTTAAACTTCTTTCTTCATTCTCTGTGCTAAATCTGTCAAAGACCTAACACTCTCTATCAAAGCTGGTAAAGCATCCTTGAAAGCTTTTTCTAAACTAGACATTCTTCCGTTCATATCATCCAAAGAATCTTTGAAGGAATCCAATTTTGCAAGAATGGATTGTTCTGTCTCACTCCTTCCTTTCGAAAGTATGGATAACTGATGATGTAGGTTTGAGATGTATCTCTCCAATTCAGTTTGTTTTGCCATTAGTTCTGTGAACTTTTGATCTACTTCTCCCATCCTTTCATGAACGACCGATTCAACCAATTCTTCTGTTCCATAACTCTCAGGATATTGAGGGTATTGTATTGATCGCTCAGGTATTTGTGGAATACCTGGTTGAGGTGATGGTTGCTGTGCTTGTATATCCTCCATAGTTGGTAACTCAGTAGGCTCTTCTTCTCCTGTCACGCCTATCTTCAAAACTTGTGTTAATGCCCTGTCTATCTCATCTGCCCCGAAACCTTCTTTTCTCAAGACATCTATTATCTCGGGTTCAGAGAATCCTTTATCACTCAATTCCTTTACTCTATCTACAGGTATGAAACCCTTACCGATACCTGAAGCTTCTTCAGATTTTTTCTTACCGAAGAACTTGATCATTATCTCACTCAAATAACAATTCTTATTCTCCCAATTTATATTTATCTAAATAGCTAATAAAAATTAAGATGATTATAAACATAGAGTTTTCATGGGCAAAGGGGGATATATCTATCAGTACTCTAATTGCTGTATTGATCGGTATAATTGTTTTGGGTTTAATCATTTACCTAATGTTTTTTTATTCTAAAGAGTCTTCTTTTGACTGTCGTTTATGTTCTGCCAAGTTCGCTGAATGGTGTCAAAGATGTCTCACTACAGAGGGTAATTGGGGTAAACCAGGTTGGAGTGAGCCTGTACCGATGAGTGATTATCTGGATAATTGTAAAGAGGATTGCTTAGGTATAAATTTTAATGATTGCGGTGCAACAGGAGCGAGGGATAAATGCAAGGGATACATATACATCCCTCCCATAACTACCACCACATAAAATTATCTTATAAGAAACTAAGTTTTATTCTCAGGTTTTTCTTCAATTAGTCTTTCAACTTCATCCCTTGTTACAAACTTTGACTTTATTGGGTTGTAAAGGTCTATTAAACTTTCTAATTCTTTCACTTCGGATTTCTTTGCTGTCTTGTCTAAATTTTTATTTAACTTCAGTATTTCAGATCGTATTTCAGATAAACTTTCACTGACTGCCTTGATATCGAGCGAAATCTGTTCAAACCCCCTCCTCAAATCGTCCATCTCATCGATTACTTTTTCTTCCAATGATCCTATCCTCCTCTCACTTCCATACAGTCTTTGCTCTATTGCTCTTATTCTTCTTGTGTTGGTGTTAACCATCTTCACGATTTCACTACTGACTGCACTAATATCTTGTTGTTGTTCCTTCTCGAATACCATGGAAACAATAGTAATTTGTTTTACTGCATAAATAAAGTTTAAAGGAAAAACCAATTTTAACCAGAAAAACAAAATATTCTTGGGAATCATGGCATGTGAACATGAGATCATCGATGGTATATTGAGAGTTAATTGCAGAGGTTGCATGTTTGGTTCTAACATCGAAGATTTTGATTCTTGTTTTGGTGCGATCATTAACAAACTCTTGGAAGTTAAGAATGTAGAGAGGATAATACTCGCAGGTGCAAGAGAGCATGAATACGATTATGAACAGACAAAACTTCTAATGGAAATAGCTCGAGTCTATGAGAAATTGGTGAAAGTTGAAAATATCCTCAATTACTCTAGGTTAGGAAAGGAAAAGTGTGAAAGGTGTTTTCCTAAACGTTTTTCTGAATTGCAAATGCTTCTTGGTGAGATGCTCAGGAAGGATCCTATCGGAGCATACATTCAAACTATAAGGATGATTAGACGCGAAAGGAGTGAGATACGAAAAGAACCAATGTGCCATCGATGTTCAGAATTTTACATAAAGAATGCGTTGATTCCTATTAAAGAATCGTTGGAGAAGACTAAACTTATACAGATGGTTAAGGATAAAATACATGGTTATAAGATTGGTGATAGATCACTCTACAGGGAAATTTTTCATCCGTTGATACGACCTTCTTTCATGTTAACGAGGTATAAGGTTATGCCCCCAAAAGAAGGAAGGTTGATAGATAGGTACTCAATTTCTAACATACTTGTTGAGATATTTAAAGTCCCTGGTCGAGTGAGATATTACTATCACATCTCTGCTCCTGAATTTCAGTTATCCGACGAAAAATTATCGATCCTGGATGCAGCAAGAAGGGAAATAGCAGAATATAAACCTAGTGAGAAAGAATTTACCTATCCTGAAATGGCCAGAGAAACTTTCATGGAAATGGGAAGGGATAGAATAGCAAGTTTATCTGAAGGGATGGGTCTTCATCTATCTGAACAAGAATTGAACGAGATAACTGGCATCCTTGTAAGGTATACAGCTGGTTTTGGTATATTAGAAGTTTTGTTGATGGATAGTAAGATTCAGGATGTCTACATCAATTCTCCGATAGGAACTTTACCAATCTATATTTTACACGATGATTTCGAAGAATGTGAAACTAATTTAATACCGACGAGGGAAGATGCAGAAGGTTGGGCAACTAGGTTTAGACTTTTTTCTGGAAGACCGTTGGATGAGGCTAATCCAGTACTTGATACAGAGTTATTCGTGCCTGGAGCGAAGGCAAGGGTCTGTGCGATAACTAGCACTCTATCACCTGAGGGAATAGGTTATTCTTTGAGAAGACATAGGGAGAGACCATGGACTTATCCATTGTTCTTGAATGTCAAATATTTTGATCCTTTGTTTGCGGGGTTGATGAGTTTTTTAGTGGGTGGTTCAAGGACAATTCTCTTCAGTGGAGGGCGTAGTTCTGGTAAGACTTCATTATTATCTGCTACTATGTTGGAGATAATGAAGAAATTTAGGATAGTAACAGTTGAAGATACGCTTGAAATACCAGTCGTCCAATTCAGAAATTTAGGGTTCAACATCGAGAGACTTAAGTCGCGCTCTGTGATAACAAGAGTTGAAAGAGAATTACCAGCAGATGAAGCATTGAGGACAGCTATTCGTCTGGGTGATGCATGCTTGATTGTGGGAGAAGTTAGGAGTAAAGAGGCTTCGGCTCTCTATGAAGCGATGAGGATTGGTGCACTATCGAATGTAGTCGCTGGAACTATTCATGGTGAATCTCCTTATGGTGTTTTCGATAGAGTTGTCAACGATTTGGGAGTTCAACCAGCAAGTTTCAAGGCAACAGATATAATCGTTATTTGTGGTAGGTTGAGAACCGCAGATGGCCTCCATACGTTCAGAAGAGTGTTGGATGTTACTGAAGTCAGAAAACAATGGAAGGAAGATCCTTTGGAAGAAAAAGGATTTGTTACATTAATGGAATATTCTGCAAAGGATGATAAATTAAAACCGACTGATACTCTGATAAATGGAGAATCTTTTGTTATCAACGAGATAGCAAAAAGAGTAAAGGAATGGCATGGGAATTGGGATGGTATTTGGAGCAACATTGAATTAAGAGGAAAAGTGAAACAAACGATAGTGGATTATGCGAACAAGTTGAATAAACCTGAAATTATGGAAGCGGATTGGACAATTAAATGTAATGAGATGTTTCATTTGATCTCTGATGAAACCAGAAAAGAAGTTGGTTTTTTGGATTCTAAAATCATATATGATAAATGGTTGAATTGGTTTAAGGAGAGTTTGAAATAATGGCATTGAAACCTATAGATTATGTAATTCTACTAATAGCGGGTGCTATCGCTGTTTATATAATACTAATGATGATATCTGGACCTATCAAGAAAAGTATAATTGATATACAAGGACCAAGACGAGGTCCTACGGCTAGATTCGTAAGGTATTTGGGTTGTGCTGTGATTATGTGCACTGATGGTTGTGAAAGTGATGTGGTTTATACGCATGCCTTGGAATATGAAGGAAATAAAGTGGTGAAGAGTTGTCACCAATTTATAGAAGAAAAGGGTTGGTGTGAGGGTAAAGATCCAGGAACCCATCTTTGTGGTGAAGACTATGTCTTTGAATTTACGTTTGATGGAGATGTTAAATACAGAGGTGATTATTCTGTAAATAGTTTGGATCCTAGTACATATGGATCTTGTGGTTATGGGGATAGTGGTTGGCAGACTGATGCTTCTTGTATTGGAAGGTGGGAAGAAAGTGGTTATATGGATATGCCTTGTATAACATGCAAGTTAAATAAAATTCCATATGGCCCAGTTCCAATGGGTGTTTTATTTAGTTATGGACGTGGAAGTGAATGTGGGATTAGCGGTAATGATTTGTTTGCTGGAAGTTTGTATGTATCGGATGAGTATGCAAATAATAATTGTGAAACAGGTGGTAAGGGAGGGAGTCTGAAAAACTGTGATTTTAAAAAGGATAATACTTTCTGGATATGGACAGTTGAAAACGGACAATCAGCCTGGTGTTTGGAAGGGGAAGATAAAATTTTTGGAAAATGGAAATTATGTGGTTGTGCTGGACTTGAGTGGTACAGATGCCCTAAACTAGCAATCTGTGAGTATGCCCCTTAATTCTCAAATATTATCTTTTACTAAAACCAAATTATAAACAAATGTTACCAAAAGAACTAAAACTAGAAAAGAAGAAAGGTGCATGGTACGAATTCCTCTGTAACTCTTTAGGAAAAATATTCGAATTTCCTTTGAAGGATTCTGACGTAGAAAAATTGTCAGAAGAACTAGAATTCTGTGATTTGAAAATAAAACCTAACTACATATACACGACTGCAATCATACTCATAATAATCGGAATAGGGTTTTCTCTCATGATGTTTTTCTTCAACAAATATCTCTACGGAATGATTACCGCAATGGGAACTTTGGGTTTTGCTTATTATATAACAATCTACCCTTCTTATTTGACGAGATATCATAGGGTCATGGCTACTTCTGATCTTGTACAAACGATATTCTACCTTGCTATCTCTTTAAGGCTTGTTCCAAACTTAGAGACTGCTCTAATGTTCGCCTCTAAGAACGTGAAGGGTGTTGTTGGGAGAGACCTAAAAATGATGGCTTGGGGTTTATCCACAGGTAAGTATCAGAATGCTGATAAAGTCTTAGAAAATTTTGCTGCGAAATGGAAGAAGGAAAATCTTGAGTTTTATGAATCGATGGATTTGATAAGAGCATCGATATTACAGAGAAAAGAGAGGAGAGAAAGTCTCTTGGATGAGGCAATAGACGTCATGCTTCGGGGAAACATGGAAAGAATGAAACATTATTCTACTCAATTGAGGAATCCTTTGTTAGTGTTGACAACTCTTGGCATCACTCTACCAGTCCTCACAATCATCCTTTTTCCGATATTAACGATATTCCTTGCTTCAACGATAAATCCAACATATCTTTTCCTTTTTTATGATCTGTTACTACCTTTGGTTGTATATTACATGATGAGTGAAACTCTCAAAGCGAGACCATTAACCTTCGGGTTGATTGACATTTCTCTTCATCCGAAGGCAAAGCCAATGAAATGGATTGAGATTAGATTACTGAATAATAAGTTGAAGATACCAGTTTTATTGATCTCAATTTTAGTTGGAGTTATTATATCCTTAATCGGTTACACAATCACACTCATTCCAAATGAACCAGTATCATTCACAAAAATAGGTGGTGGATTGATCATATTGAGCGGTATTTCAGCTTCTCTAGTTATTTACTCCTACTTACATTACAAAGACAACATAAATGTAAGGGATGAAATAAGAGAGATGGAAAAGGAGTTTGATGAAGTTCTATTTCAGTTAGGATACACTTTGACTTCTGGTATACCGTTGGAATCGGCCATTAAAAAATCTGTTGAAAAAACCAGAGACTTGAAGATATCTAAACTCTTTGATAATGTGTTATTTAACATCAGGAAGTTTGGTTTTACTTTCAAAAGGGCTTTATTCGATAAAAAGTATGGTGTTTTGAAGTATTATCCTTCTCGCATAATTAAGTCAACCATGTCGATATTGTCCGATTCTATAGATAAAGGTGTTGCTGGAATGTCTAAGACTGTTCTGTCTGTATCTCAGTATTTGAAGAGTATGCATTTAGTTGAGGAACACATGAAAGAAATACTCGATGAAACTACTTCAAGCATGAAGATGATGATGACCTTACTCGTTCCTATTGCTTGTGGTGCTATTGTTGGGATGGCAACAATAATGACAATGGTGTTATTTCAGATAGATAAGTTATTAGCAGATGTTACAGGACTGTCAAATGCCTACCCAGAGAATTTCAGTGAGAATGTATTGGGATCGATGGTCGATATAAAAAGCGTGATGCCGGCTGAAGTTTTCTTAGTAGTAGTCGGTGTTTACATGTTAGAAATAGTTTTGATGCTTGCGGTCTTCATCGGTGCTTTAGAACATGGAGATGATCCTTTGGATAAGCATCAGTTGATCACGACAAATGTTATACTCAGCTATTTCATGTTTTCTGCTTGTGTTTTGTTCATATATTTTATATTCAGGAATCTAATAATGTTCTGGGGCCCATGAAGGGAACTGTTAGGTATTTAGGCGTAAAGACTATATTGACCCTTGTGATAGTTTTTTTTGCCGTGATATTATTGTTGATCTTCGTAATGGGTTTAGATAAGAAGATCATTGATTCTATAAAGTTTTTGATAAGGATAGTTGAGGTTAGTTGATGAGGAAGGGAGTAACAGGTTACCAGTTGACTGTTATAATAACGATAGTAATCGCAGTTGTCGTCATAGCGTTAGCATGGATTTTCTTAAAGGCTGGAAGTGAAGGTGTTCTCGATTTATTCGATGAGTTCACTAGCTCGTTCACTAAGACTATATGTTCTTTGTTAGGGTCGTGGGCCGATTGGATTTTTGGAGGGATGTGTTGAGTTATGGTAACGATAAAATTCATAGTTGAGGTTGTACTTGTCGTGATAGGTCTGGCAATCATGATTTGGTGGCTTTCCAGTAATTTTAGCAATCTAACAAACGCGTTCATCAATTGGATAGAAAGTTTGGTTGATTGAATGGTAGCAATTAGGACAGTATTACTTTTGTTGTTATTCTTAATACTTTCATCAATTTGGGTTATGTACGTTACTGGACATCTGCAAGGTCTCCCTTATGTTTGCGAAATTTTTCGTAATCCAAAGGAAGACTTAGTAAGGTATTATGCATGTAGTCTGGCATTGTGTACCCATGGATGCCCGTCTAATGAAGATGAAGACCATGTAGTCAATGAAATCTGTCTTGAGCAGGACTGTACGACAAAGGAATGTATAAACCCTTGTTATAGTTATTGTGAAACTCCACCTACTTCTTGGCCAGCGAGAGATTCAAGGTGGGATGATCCTGGTGGAATATGTGGTAAAAGTTATGACATGGACTTATCTTTAGAACAAGAAGAATTGAAAGGTTGTTATGATATAGATGTTGATATTAATATATGGGGTAGTGATCAGGGGTGGAGCTATATTACAGAAGTTTACGATGTAATGAAAAAACTTTTTCCTGATTTTTTTTATTTTGATAGTGAGGGTTTACATTACGAGCTAATTGATGATAATTGTAATCGTAAACGTGAAGTGGGTAATGAAAACCAATATTATCCAGGTTTAATTTTTGATAAGATTGAAAAATTGGTATGGTATGAACCAAGATGGCAAAGGAATGAATGGGAAATAAAGGGAACTGGTGGTATTTTTCTTAAATCAGATGAATTAGGTGGAGTTATTAGATGTATAGATGTACCTGTTGAGCATACTATTATTGATATATTTGGTGTTGAAATTCCAACTAGCACCGACGCTCCAGGATATTATTCATGTCTTTTAAGAGGTGGATTAAAAATATGGTCTGATTACAAAGAAGGTTCAGATGGTTGTGGAGATGTATGGATAGGCATATCAGATCCAGGTCCAGGAACTTTCGACCTTGAAGTAACTCCTCGTGAAAAAACGGTTAGAGCTGGGGAGCCGGCAGATTTTGATGTAAAAATAAAAAACCGATTAGGAAGTGGGAGCAGTTTTTTCTTGTCAATATCTTCTTGCTCATACAATGAGGGGGGTGATTGTGATTCATCAAACCTTGGTTGTGATTTAGGTTGTGAAAGTAGTTTCACGTCCTCATCTTTAGAAATTGCTAATGGTAATTCAGATTCATCTACCTTAACTTTAACACCAATAGAAAATGGTAAGTATGAAATCACTGTAAATGCTAGACCCACTGCTGCTTATGGATCAAAACCAGCTACTATTACATTGAATGTAGTTGATTTAAGCGTGACACTCACACCATATGAAAATAATGTTCAGGCGGACAAAATAGGACATTACACTGTCACTGTAAATAACTTATTAGAATTTGAAGATGATTTTGATCTTTCTTACACTTGCGTAGGCGATGGATGTACTTGTCAATTTCCGAACGGAGAATCAACTTTTACACTTCAAAGTGTTGGTGCAGGTTCGTCCAAGGATACATACATAGAATGTTTATCATCTAGTGTTGGTACTTATGATGTTACTGTTAATGCTAAAGCGGTCAGTCAAGGGGTTGAAGGGAGCGGTAAAGCAGTATTGAATGTATTTAAATGTCTAGTTGATAAAGATGAAATAAGTTTGACCACTAATTCTCCAGTTGAATCTGGAGGTGATAAACTCATTCTAACAGTATATGGTCTAGAGAGTTGTGATGGTGTAAAAATTTCTTTTGCTGTGAATTATCCTGATTTGGTGTTTGACTCTTGTGATGTTCCTTGTGATGGTTATACTAATGAAGAAACTAAAGATAGTTTTTATAAGAGGTATATAGCAAACTCACCTGGAACTTACACAATATACGCAAAAATAGATCTGGATGGGGAATATATTGTAAGTGACACTCTTGATATAAATAGTCCTAGTATGGATGATGTTGAACGTATAGATCCTGGAATCGTTAATAAATGTGCATTTAATCTCGATTCTGGAGGTTGTTGGATATATGGTGTAGATATATGCGATCAGTGTGGAGATTGTTGGGGTTTTTTGGGTGGAGAGGGAAATTTGGATTTTTTCGGTTGGTGTACACGTTCCCCGTATGTTATGAATTGTTTAAATTATTTTGATCCACAAACGTATATGAGCAGGGGGGGAACATATGCAGATAATTCTAACATTTGTTGTATGGATCCTAGTATTACTCCAGATGAGTACTCTTCTGGTCCTTCTGGTGTTCCTTGTCTATCGCCAGATACAAACACACATCATGATAGAACGGAAAATTGGTGGTATGGAAGTTATGAATGCTATGGATTGGGGTGTTTGCTTGGTGAAGAATGGGGAGTCGATAATTCAAGGAATACTTTAGTTAAGGATAAACGCTATGCTACTTTTAAAACTTTCTGGTGTAATGAAAATCCAGATTGTACTGGAGCAAATGGAGGAGTTGATCCACCTGATTCACTTAGTTCGGCTGTATGTGTGGATGGTACTGATGCTGGTTTTCCAGGATACAGAGTTTGTAAATTATCTCCATCTTTTTCAACTGCCAACGATTGGTATACAAGTTGGCAATACATAAATGTATCAGAAGATTCTAGACCTGTTTATGGTGTCCAATTAATAGTTTATTATTCAATATTCTGTGGACCTGATCTTGTAGGAGCATCTGCAAATTTTGATTTATACTTACATGAAAAAGATGGTAGTTGGTTTAAAATAGATAGTCTCTTGGTTGGTGGCTCTTTGATGTCATGTGCAGAACCTACTAGTATTGAGTGGTATGAAATATTTGACATAACACCAGATCCTTCATCTCAATGGTCTTGGAGTAATATTGATGCATTGTTGATCGCCTTTAAGAACGCTGATTATTTAACAACAAGTAGTTTTGATGCTGAAAGACCGGCATACGTAGATTACATCGGGCTCTTAACAAAAGACTCAGAAAACACTCCTTTCTGTACAGAGGGGAACACAAACGATTATTACAGAATTGTTGATGATGGTAAAACATGTTATTGGAACTTAGGTTGTTCTCTTACAGGAACTGGCTGGTGGGGTAGTCCAACTAATGGAATTGGTCCTTTCATTGATACTAAAACTAAAAATGTTTTAGGAGGATTTATTTGTGATGATTGTGGAACATGTGGCGACGGATACTGTAAATATAATGATTATTGTTATTACGACGTAAAATGTACAAACGGAGGGTGGCGTGGAACTCTCATTGAGTGTTCAGGAACTTGTACTGCTCAAGGTTGTGTTTAAATGTTATCATATACATTATTAATCATCATTATGGGTTTGATTATTTTGGGTTTGATTATTCTTATAACTATGGGTTGGCATCAAAAAATTCAAGAATTTCTGCAGTTGGTAATAATTCATGTATTAAAAACACTTGATTTTGGAACTTGGGCAACTGGTGACCCAAGTCAATGGCCAAAATGGGCACAATAAAAATCTTATTATCATTCCTTCAAAATAATATTCATGAGCAAATCCAGTGTTTCGATTCCCTACCTTGTGGCATGGGTACTTGGTATTATAACGTTAGTAGTTGCTGTTTATTTTATTTATAGCTACATCATGAAATCGCCATTGAATTGTGCACAATGTAGAGCTGAAGTAACGGGATGGTGTGCAAGATGTTATAGGGCATGTGGTGCTGCAAAAAAAAATTGGAATGGTGCACCAAATTCTATGAACGAAAAATTGAAGGAGTGTATAAATAGATGTAATTTGGGCTCTGAATATAATCTTTGTGACAGTGCGGCCTTTGAGTTCTGCGCAGCATATATAGGCTTTTAACTGAAAAACAGTAAATATAAATCATGAAGGGGACTTCTGCTGAGAAACTTGCAAATTTTTTAATAGCAGCCTTAATAATTGCTAGTTCAGTTGGGGCATTGATCTATATGAGTAGTGGTACACCATTATTACAATCCGGTTGTAAATTGTCAATAGAAGATGATATAAATGATTTCAGAACTAAGATTGAAACAGCCAAGGGAAAACATGAACCTGTAGATCATGATTTCTATATTGAAGATTGTGTAAAATGTATTTGGTATGATGAAATCGAAAAACAACTGATAGTTTCTTATTTAGAAAGAGGGAGTTATTTTGAGAAAGAAAAAATAATTGATGTTCGTTACGATATCTCAACTTACTTCGAAGGTATAGGTTGTGGTTGTACTGGTTGTGAAGATAAAAGTGATGATGTCTACTGTGCTAACTTGAGGAGTAGAAAAGAAGTTTATGAATTTGAAGTCAGTGAAAATTATATTAAATGTGAGAACTGTCCTCCCACATCCAAACCCTGTCCTAAATATAATCCTACCATTTTTAATAAGTTATCCCACAATCCTCAAACTGTTTATGTTGATGATAATGTTTTGTTTGAGACAGAGGTTATTGATGATGACGGAATTCAAATAATGAATTTTTGGTACATCAGTGAAGATCTTTGGGGGGAGACATGTTATTTTATACCAGCTGAAACTCTTGCAACGTGTGAGGAAACAAGAATATTTTCTGAAGTCGGAACGTATGCTTACCAAGTATTGGTAGTGGATAAAAGTAACCAAGAGACCTTAAGTGAGATAGAATTTGTAAAGGTTTGTGAACCAAACGATGAATGTGTTTCAAGTATTTTTTGTGAGATAGGTGGTACAGCTTGTGATTCTGTTAGGTTTACTGATGATCCACCTTATAATCTGTTGCCGCTTGGCCCTTACGATGAGATGGGTATTTATTGTTCTGGTAAAATTAAAGAAATGGTTGATAATTGTATAAGTCTACATGCTTCAAAACTAGATAGAGTCAAATGTTTGGTTGAGTGGTCTTACAATAATTTCCCTGATGTCTATGATGATAGTGGTAATTGTAAGTGTATCAAACAAAAAGGATTAACCCCAAATGATGTTGTCGAATGTACTATAACTAAAAGCTATCCAAGTGGCTGTAGTGGTTGTGGTCAATGTACAGACTTTGCATCTGCACTCTACAGTTTATTAATTTCTTGTGGATTAGATTGTGATATAGATACTGATAATTTATTCATAGCTCATGGTTTTTTGTTCGACGAAGTAGAAGAAAAATGTTATAAAGCTCACACCTGGTTATTGTACGATCACCCTAATGAGGATTGGGTCTTTATCGAACCAACTGACCCAACTTTTGTAGAACCCGAAGACTATGTTGATGAATATTTCATCCCAATAAGTAAATATCCCTGTATAACTTTCTATATCGAGAACTTAGATTACAATCCTATGTACTCAACCCTAGATGAAAAGATAAGTGATGAAGATTGTACTTGGTATGATGTTGGTTTGGAGGGTTGTCCGGAATGAAAGCAAAACCTTACATGTTGAACGTCATTTGATAGGGATTAATAGTTGAAAATTTTATGTTTTAAATTTTTAATTCTTAAAAACAATTTTTCTTCATGGGATTGAGTGTACAGACTATACTTTCTATTGCATTAGCCGTAATTTTTGTAATTGCTGCCTCTTTGGTCATTCAGTTAATATTCCCACACTCGACTCAGAAGGATTGTATGAAAGGTCAAAGATTAAACATAGAAGAAATAGAATCTATGGTAAAAGATGCCAAATTAAAGGGCATCACTTACACTCTTAAATTCAAAGTTGAAAATTGTGTAGAATGTATGTGGTACTATAAAGATAATGAACAACTGAAAATCAGGTGGATTGGGATGAGTGCTACAGAAAAACCTGCAGAAATAGGTGTTTCTGTTGATTGGAATATAGGAGACAACAATGGTGAAACAGATTATTGTACTGATGAATCACTCAAAGGAGGTACTATTTGTGTGTTTGAAGTCAATTACAACGCTGTTGACATAAATCAATGTTAGTCCTAAATGTTAATTTTATAGAAATCAAATTATAAAACATGGTAAGTACAGTTTTGGGGCACTTTTTCTTCTATGTGGCTCTCTTCGTCATAGTGATGATAGCCATTAGCATATTAATACAAGCCACCGTTACTCAAATAGCTTTTTGGATTCTTAGACCATCTGAAATGGCTTCGATGGATTTGGTGGGTATTGTCACGAGTTTAGGAGGAACGACTGGAAAAATTACGACTGATTATGGGATTTATACAGGAGCAGTTGACTACTATGTGAAAAGAACAGAAAAGATAGTATGTGTAATATCACAAAGAAGACAAACATTAAAAACACCTGTAGTCGGTCTTTTAACATCTTTTAATTGTTTTACTATGCCTTTTACGCCTCAATTTAACCTTCGTGAAGAAATAGAACCTACAATAGATGAACCTTACGAATTAGAATTAGAGAAAATATTCCAAGATCCATTTGTTGTAGTGAGAAGATCATGAGGTATTAAATAATGTATAGAATAGGATCGAAGGGGGCAATACCAGAACAGATACCTGTTAATTTCATCATTCTTCTAGCCATGTTTGCTGTGGGCGCGGCTGTTTTGTTGCTAATGATAGGAAGATGGTTGGATATGGAAGGTATAAAATACAAAATGGAAACACAGAGGAATGCGATGAACATAATGCAAATATTGGTTTCGAACAGTCCTGTAGTTAAGAGGGATTCATCAAATGTACCCATGAAACTTACTCTAGACGGAGAAGAATTAGATAGGTATCAAATAAATGCTGGTATAGGAACTGAAGTAGTTACACCTGATAGCGAAAGGGATATTTGGGAAAAATGTTGTGATTTCTTGGATTTTGATTACAGTTTTACCGTCCGTGATTTGGAAACTGATGAAGAGTGGACTATTAGTAACCTTATATTTAAACAGGATTCAGTGTGTTATCCTCAAAGAGTTAGAGGTTTTGTAGACTTGCCTGTAGTTATATACAAAGATGGAAGAAGAGATCCTGGTGTTGCTGTAGTTGAGATGATCAGAACTCCGCTTTCAGAATTGAGTTTCAGACTTTCTCAAGCTTTTCTCAGGGCTTCATGGGATAAATATTGGGAAGTTTATTCTGATCAACCATATTATGTAAAAATACCACTTGATCCAGAGATAGATTGTGTTAGACTTGTTGAGACTGATTGTAGTGACAATTACGGAAGAGTTTGTGTAAGACTTACAGATGGCAGAGAAGCCTGTAAAATGTTTGTCTGTGAAAACGGTGTAAACGGTGTAACGTTTGATCAAAATTCAAACTATGATTTTACAGGAAGTTGTTTTGATGTTTCAATTACTGTCAGAAGAGGTGAAGTGAGTATTATCTACCCAGGTGTTTGTTCATGAGTAAAAAGGGGCTCATTGGAGAAGGAATAGTAGCTATCTTACTAGGGGCTGGAATAGCTATCGCGAGTGTATTGATTTTTTTCTACGTTTTTAAAGTGGATATTGAACTTCAAATGAGAGAACATTTTATTTGGAATAAAGTTCAGGAAGTGCCTCTGGATTTACTGTCGATGGATGTTGACGGAGAACCTTTTGTTGTGTATGCGAACAAAGTTTATTATGGTTTAATAAAAGATAAGAATCAGTTTAGGATTTCTGTACATGATAAAATCAATAATCAAATTTTTTACTTTTTCGAAGAAGTAGGGGAAGAGCATCCTTTTAGCTATGAGATCTATATCTTCGACGTTCTAATAGATGAAAAACCAGCATGGTTTGATCCTGGGGGATGTGGGTGTACTGAAATAGAAGGTGGGCTTGTGTATTTGTGCAATGATGAGTGTGGCGCTAAAGCAGGTGAATTTTGTGGATTTGATGTTGGGTTTGATTCACTTTGTTTTGACACGGTAGAAAAATACCAAGCAGAATATCCAGTTCCATTGACTTTTGATGGGACTAATGATTTAGTAGATAAAATATTTTACAAGGTAGTTGAGTATCATGTCTAAAATGAAAAGGGCTTTTGGTTGGGGTCCGATAATAATCTTCTTTTTTATAGCCATAGGAGTAGCTACAATATCCTATTTCATGGGCACTATTATGTCAAAAAGGGGTGTAGCAAAAAGGTATCTTTACGAAGCCTCCTTGATCTCAGAATCAGATAGAGTCGAAACTTACGTTAGGTCGTTCCAACGTGCATGTGACCTTTCCTTAATACAATCTGTATACGATTCTGGTAAAGAATACATCCTCCTTCCTTATGATTTTGATGATGACCCTCCTGATGCCGAGTATTCACAAAAATATAACATGGCTTACTGGCGAATATACGATGAAATGTATATACCTCCACTTCCTATAATGAAAAATAAGGTTAAACAAGAAATTTCATGGATATCTAGTAATTACGTTGATGGGTATCAAGAGGTATTTAAGGATTTTTCAGAGAGTTCTAAATCTGGAATAAGTATCTCTGGTCCCACGAGAGTTAGAGTGACTGATCTCTCAGAGAACGGTATTATAATTCAAGGAGAAGCTAATTATTTTAGTTATATTACTAAGGTGGAAGACCAAGATATCGATATAGAAAGAGAGTACATCCCAAACTCTGAATTAAACATCAAGCTTGAAAAGATGATTGAGATTGCGAATAATATCGTATATGGCAATGATATCGTAGATGCTGTCATAAATAATGATAACAGAGGTGATGCTAACACTGCTCTAAAAAATTTAGCTGAAAGTTTGATTGAAGGTGAAATAAAAGTAATCTTGGAAATTCCAGAAGACGATGATTTCAAAACTTCAGGTGATGATGTTAGAGCAGTTATAAAGGTCTCAATCTATGATGATACCATAGACTATCCACTCTATTCTTTTCTAAACGATCCAGATAACCCTGATGATGATGTTGAATTAGGATTCCTTGGAGTAAACTTTCTAGTAAAGGTAGGAGATTTAGTGGAAGCGACTGATCCTGACATTAAAAAGGCCTGGGAGTTAAATGATTGGGATGAATGTGATTCTCGTCTAGGAATAATAAGTACAAAGGATGTATGTGGTTTTTTCTCATTAACTCCGACTACTTGTAGCGGTACTTACAACATTTACAGTAGTGGAACGTGTACAGATTTTACTGGTTCTTATGAGGATTTATGCGTAGATAGCGACACTCTCTACGAGTATGATTGTCATTCCTCGAACATCTGTTATTATAGGTCTGTTTATTGTTCACTTGGGTGTGTGAATGGAAGATGTATTCCTCCATCGGTTCCTACTACGACAACTACTACGACAACAATTGAAGTCAAATGTCCAGAAGGAGTACCCATCTGTTGGCTTCCATGCACTTCAAGCAATGTCGGTCAAGTGGAGGATGGGTATTGTTGTAAGAAAATAGATGAAACTACTTACGAATGGGATCTTTGTTGATCAAAAAGCCTTACTCACCGAGAAACTATTACTACCTGATTTAAAAATTATTTATTTAAGAAAGAGAAAAGTATAGTTATGACGAAAGGAATTGCTGTACAAACGATATTGATGTTGCTCGTAGGGATAATAGTAGTTGGGATATTAGTGTACATGGTTTACAGGTATTTTATGGGAGCGCCATTGAGTGAACAGGATTGTAGAGCTAGAGTAATAGCCTGGTGTAATGGTTGTAGAGTTATGAACTTCACTCAAAGTGGAATTCAAGTTACGTCTGAAATGGCTGATTGTGCAAGTACTTACTTTGGTTCAACCTTGTCAGCTGGTGACTCTTGTAACACAGATGCTAATAGTAATTATCAATTCTGTCGAGCATTCTAACTATGAGTAAGCTATGAAAATTATTTATTTAAGGAAGAGAAATGTATTGTTATGACAAAAGGAATTGCTGTACAAACGATATTGATGTTGCTCGTGGGGATACTAGTAGTTGGAATAATAGTGTACATGGTTTACAGGTATTTCGTGGGAGCACCGTTAGGTATGGAAGAATGTAGATCAAGAGCGATTACGTGGTGTACGGCTTGCAAGAATGTTAATTGGGGACTGACTGCAGCTGGACCAACTATAACTACTGAATTGACAAATTGTGCAAACCAATACTTTCCGACAGCACCTGTAAACTGTGCTGCTGCTTCAGGTTGGTGTTCAGCTTTCATTCCAACGTAAATTCGAATGATTAAACAATCCCTAATGGGCATCAAATCGATAGTTTTAATTATTTTCTTTATTTCTTAGTATTTTTATTGCTCGTTTTGTTGTTCTTAGGATTGAAATAATTATCTATTAAGTACTTGTAGTCACAGGTATTGTGGTTGTTGTTGACATCGAATAACAAGCGAGTTGTTCATCATAGATTTGTGTGTAATTATACTCTGCATCGATGCTTATGAACTCAGTTGTTTTGCCAACAAATTCTCCAATAATGGAACCATGGCATGATATCATAATATTTCCATTGCTCAAAATTTTAGGTAAGTTGGTGAAACTAATACAATTTTCGTAGTTACTTTTTCCAGGACAAAGACCTATATGGTTACTCTTACTATCTACGAAATCAGGAATTTCTCCACTAATTTTTGAGAATGACATTAACCCACATTTAACATCATTAAATGATGTTCCATTTGTTTCAGTTAAACGTATTCCGGGGGTCTCTTGAATGAGATGTAATTTTTCAAGTTCTAATTCCCCGTCACCATGGTTATCAATGTGTATAAATACAGAGAAACCATGATTACCATCAGTTTGCCATTTTTGTAATTGATTCCATGGAATGATAAAAGGTAAAGTATAAGTGTAGATATCAACAGGACCTGGCTCTGTCTTCACATCAGGATCGAAGAAATACATGAAATTTTCATTGTCTATCCCTCTATCACTCTCGATTATACCCAATTTTGATGAACCACCACCTTTCTGTTTGGTGGAAACGTTTATCCTGAAGAAAGTGTACATACTACACTCAAAAGTTTCACCAGTATTTGGTGGTATTTTATTTGGGTTGAATTCTGTCTGAACTACCCAACGACCCCCTGGCTTGATAGGAGTTTCTGGAAAGTTAAGGATATCTCCAACAATTACTTCATCACTAGGAAATGTATCCGCAGAAGATGCTATTGCCCATATATCAGTAACGACAATATCATAAGGTGAGCCCACTTCATTCTCGTTAGTTAATGTAAAGGTAAAAATGTAAGGATAATCGTCCCACATCTCTGGAATAGGGTTAATAGGAGGTATTGATTTAGAGGGTGTCACAACACCCATATCTGTTTTTAGGGTCTCATAAGTTCCAACTTTCTCGTATTGAACGGTTTGATTTCCTACGCCCATACAGATAGCCATACTCCCTTTGTATTTTATGAGACACATCATGAGTGCATACTCTTCAGGCATCCAAGCTTTAAATGTAGGTTGAAAGACATGAGTAAATCCCCACGTAGCAGCTGATATTCCTATCATTGTCATTAAAAGGGGATTAAATATTGCACCTAAGTCAAAACTAAAATATCTACCGACACCTAAAGAGAAGGGTAAGGTCACACCCATCATAAAAGCACAAATAATTAATACTATTGACCATTGTTTTTCCACAAACCAACTTAATCCAGGTATGTTAATTGGGTATCCGAAACTTTCTAGACTTGGAATAAAAAGATGAACAAGACAGAGGGAGCACACTGGAACTAACATGCCGAGTTTAACGGAATTTTTTGTAATTTTTTCGGCAATTTCTGCACGTTTTTTACCTTCACCTTTTATTTTTGAACCTTCAGCTTTTATTTTTGAACCTAAACTTTTCAATGCTTTAACAAGGGCGTCTGAAAGTTTAGTATTTATGTTCTCCCTAGAAATGGTTTCTCTACTAACCCCTTTTTCTTTCAATTTTTCTTTGACCTGCTCCCTGAAACCCATCTTTCTGAATTCTTTAGTTCCAAAACGTAGTCCACTAACCGGATTTCTACAATAACGGCAAATTTTTGCTCCTTTATAAATATATTCTCCACAATGAGGGCATCTTACATATTCTTCTTCAACCTTGGGTCTTTTCTTGGGTCCACTACTCCTCTGAGAAGATTTTTTTTCTTCCTTTTTTACAACCTTTTCTGTTTTTTCTACTTTTTCTCTTATATTTACTATAGATGGTTGTTCTGATGGAGTCTTAGTTGGTTCAAGTTTAATTATTTCTGTTGGTCTCTCCTTTCTACCCTTTAATAATTTTTTAAATAGTTCTTTTTCTTCTCCTGTAGCTGTTCCTTTTTTCACTTTTTCAGATAATTTCCTAAGTGCTGGTGATACAGATCCTTTAAAAGATTTCCCAGCCGATGAAATTTTTCCTTTCAAACCCTTTAATTTTTCGGCGACCATTATCCCATATATTATTTCTCTGGAGGATAAAAATAACTTACAACTAATAGAAATTGATTGTTATTAATCAATCACAGTCTCTACCATTATGGATTTAGTTTCCACAACTCTATACCTGTAATCATCGTAATTCATTTTTACCTGTCCATAGACCCACGGCGCAAGCCCACTATCGCCAACAAGAGCACAAATTAAAGGTGTATCCATTGGAAGAGTTATATTTTGTTGTGGGGAGATTGGATTGAAATCACAATTACCAAAAGACGGATTAATCTCTAAAATATCATTCAATGTCATTACAAAACTTTCATTATATATACTCAACTCATTTCTAGGATTAACGACATCCTTGACCCTGACAACAATGGAAAACCCACTTCCACTTATTTCCCAATCACCAGTCGATGAGGTAAACCCTCTCTCTATATCTACATGTATCGGCCCTTTTGTTTGAACTAATTGTGGCTTTGCTGAAGTGGACCTTTCATTTGGACTGATGATAGGAATGAAATAGGTTGTTTCTCCAGAATAATCGTATTCCAAAGTAAATTCTGGTTCAAGTTCACGACCAATTCTTGCAATCTCTTCTTGAGTAGGAACTCTGAAAACGAAGCTCATTTCTTCGTCATCTAAAGATTGAACGCTAAAAGGTCCACAACCACAGTTGGTGGAAATAAAACCACAATTAGATAGTTCGGCGGGTAGAGAAGTCAATGGATCCACGGGGCACATTTGATTAACTAACTCAAGACCATAAAAATCAGTTACTCTAAATTCAATATTTTCAACATCATCTATAACTTGATTAGTCAAGTAAACCTTCATATTTATTGCCTGGCTAGGGAGAACCCTATCAGTAACTTCTATCTCCATCTTCAAAGCTTCATCCTTATACTCAGGAATAATTTCTCCATCTTGATCAGCACATCCAGAAATAAAAATAATTCCAACCAAAACTAAAGCCAAGATTAACCATCCTTTCTTCATGTTCTCTAGAATATAATTTTCTCTCGTGGAATAAAAAACCATCTTATACTCGGAAAGAATTTTAAATACCGACCAGACAATAAGTTTAATAGACGGTATGCCATTCAAAAAAAATTATTACATTACCTTGATTAGTACCATCATTCTTACTCTTCTTTTTGTGGGAACTAAGTCTGTATACGCTCAATATTGTTCTTCTTGTTCTTCTGATCCGAGTAACATGTGGATATCAAGAGTCCAGTTTAATACTATAGACAATCCATCAGGAAGTACAACTTGTTCAGATTTCACTGATATATTAACTACCGTAAACAATGGGGACTCGTATCCTATAACTATCAACGTCAGTTTAACCGGATCTTGGAGAGAATGTGTGAGGGTTTGGGTCGACTGGAATCATGATAATACATTTGATACGGTTACAGAACAATATAACATAGGCTGCCCAACCCTTACCTCTCCGTGGGAGACTATGTCTGGTACCATTAATGTTCCTATCTCAGCAACACCTGGAAATACTAGAATGAGGGTTTCATTGAAGTACAACATTTATCCTAGCCCTTGTGAAAGTATTAATTATGGTGAAGTTGAGGACTATACTGTTAATGTGACTATAGGTACTCCTACTACAACTACGACGACAATTACGACTACCAGTACGTCTCTAACTACGACGACCATCGAAGGTACCACAACTACGACGACAGATGGAACAACTACAACTTCAACGAGTATTTCGACTACTACAACCTTAATATCCTTGAATTGTGAGAATGGCGAAATCTACGTTAAACAGAAGAATAAATGTACTGTCAACGGCTGTAAAAAAGGTTATTGGTTAATAACAAACTATCAGAATAAACCTCTCATTGTGGATAAGGTTGAAAAAATACCCCCGAATGAAATAGAGTTCGGTCCCACAAGTGAAATAGGAAAGGTTTTCACGGCAGCAGTTTGTCTTGACCCTTACACCACGAAAGACACTATAATTAATATAGTAAAAGGCCCTATTCTGATATGTCCTGACTCTTGTCTTGTGAATGAGGATTGTGAGTGTGAAGTTGATGAGTGTAAAAATGGCTTGTTCTTGTTGGATAATTATGAAGATGAACCGTTAGAGAATGATGTAATCAATGATTTGAGTAGTGTCTCTTTTAGCTATATTTTTCAACCCCAGGAAGAAGGCATCATAAGGGCAAGAATGATTTGTTATGATCCCTATGAAACAACTCAGGAAATAATGGTGAACATAACCCATACAGTCACAACGACTACTCTTCCAGAAGAATTAGTGATGACAAGTTTAGCTTGCAACAAAGCCGGATGTGGTTTAAATGTTAATAAGAATACCATGAATGAAGTAACCAAAGTCTTCGTACAGTTGATAAAAGAACCACAAGGAACGATCTATTATTCTGGTACTCTTAACGTAAACCCTGTCTCGACAGGCAGTAAATCAATAACCTTATCAAAACTTGAATCGTGTCCGTCTGGCACGAAATTAAAGGTTTTGATGCTTGCTTATTCAGAATCAAACCTGAATGATATATTATACCGAATAAAAGATGAGGCTTTCACATGTTAAACAATAAAAAAAGTTCAATCACGATTTTTGTTTTCATAATCGTTTTTTTAATGAATCCTATACTCGTCTATTCTGTTGATATCACTGGTTGTAGATCGGATAGTATAAACTGGTTGTGTGAAAGAGGAAAACTCTGTATTTGTGAAATATCAGGCTCGTGTAGTAACGGTAACTTATTAGTTTACGAGGAAGTCATAAGCAGTACTTTATGTTC
>Ga0209636_10000047_pt1 | contig 87552 bp, 70 predicted proteins | sample DeeMarSWOR152_54_FD_187464 | JGI IMG/M metagenome (GOLD analysis project Ga0209636, IMG submission 187464) | Marine sediment microbial communities from White Oak River estuary, North Carolina - WOR-1-52-54 (SPAdes) (version 2) | ecosystem: Environmental > Aquatic > Marine > Intertidal zone >...
CAAAACATCTTTCCTAGTAGCGTTACTGTTAGGGTTGCGATCAGGAGTAGAGGCATGGCTACGGCTAGTGGAAACTCAGATATCACCGTGACAGAGCCGTCAAGCGTATCATGATCAATCGAATGGTAACCTGAGTCTAAAAGTATAGTAAATGAAAAGTTTAGAAAGCTGTCCCCAATCTCTGTGGCGGTGAAATTGATCGTCACAAATGTTCCGTTGCCAGTGAATTCTTGCCCAGACTGAAATTGGGCGCCAGTCCGTACAACGCCATTTGTTTCGTCTATGGTTGGGGGTCCATCGGGATGCCATATACTTCCATCCTTGGGTATCCAGTTAGTGCAGATGATAGTGTCTGGGCTGGGGGAGACAAACGTGGCGTTTAGGAGGGTGGTGTTGTAGCTCAGCCTGAACTCCCAAAGTTTCAAGTTAGTGACGTCTGTGACGTTTACGTCGACCGTGAACCACTCGCCCGGTTCTACGCTCGGGATTTCCATCGGGTTCAGAGAAATTATAGTCACTGTGGCGCTCACGCGCGATACGACTAGTAGAGTCATGCCTGCGATGAGGAATAGGATAAGGGATATGCGTGATATGTTCTTTCCCATCGTATATAGCGAATACTTCATCGAATTTCACCTGAAACTAGGGTTCAGTTGGTTAGTTTATAAATTTTGCTAACTCTATTTTAGGTGCCCCCTGGTTTTAACCTTTCTATACTAATCCAAGGGTGTCTTAAATTAGGTTGTCACTCTTCTTTAAGAAAAGTTCGTGAAGAGGATTTCTTGAAATTGAGAGTGCTTGGAGAAAGGAGAAAAATGAGGAATGTAGGTTCGATCTGGAACACGTTGTTTAGCCGTCGTCGTTGAAGTCCGGTTGGTTGGTTATTGTTAGCAGCCTTATCTTAGTCAGCAGTGGGGGCATCTTTGCGCTTCCTTGCCCAAAACATCTTTCCTAGTAGCGTTACTGTTAGGGTTGCGATCAGGAGTAGAGGCATGGCTACGGCTAGTGGAAACTCAGATATCACCGTGACAGCGCCGTCATACCAGTTATGGAAAATAGGAAGTGCCATGGAGTTCTTGAGTTCCGTATCATAGAAGTGTAAAGTGCAGTCTCCAACCTCTGTGGCGGTGAAGTTGATCGTCACAAGAGTGGCGTTACCAGTGAATTCGCTCCCCGCTTGGATTATGCAGCCAACCCATACGTAACCGGCACTGTCGTATATTGGAGTCCATACGCCTCCAACCTCGGGCAGCCACTGGACAGCGATTGGAACGATTTGTGAACCCTTTATGACTTCTACCACGTCTAGGAGAGTTGTGTTGTAACTCAGCTTGAACGCAAAGGTTGCCATATCTGAGACGCCGGTTATGTTTACGTCGACCGGGACCCACTCGCCTAGTTCTGGAACATCGATTATCGTGGGATTCAGAGAGAAATAAGCCAGCTGTGCGCTCACACGTGATACGCCCAGTAGAGCAATGGCTGCGATGATGAATAGGACAATGGATACGCGTGATATGTTCTTTCCCATCGTATATAGCGAATACTTCATCGAATTTCACCTGAAACTAGGGTTCAGTTGGTTAGTTTATAAATTTTTTGCTAACTGCATTCTAAGTATTCGAAATTCCAACTGTGGCTGTAGACGCGTACGACTATCATTACGTCTGCGGTGTCGACTACGCTGTCGCCGTTCACGTCCGCCTTCGTTGCCCAACCCTCCCAACCTGGAATCTTGCTGTAGACGCGTATGACTATCATTACATCTGCGGTGTCGATTACTTCGTCGTCGTTGATGTCGGCTAAGATTTTGACTCCGAAGGTCGTGTTGGTGGTGACTTCTTGTCTTCCGTAGTGTGAGCTGGCGTATACCGTGTAGTTTCCGCTCATTCCCTCGGTGTCCAAAGGGTTTAGTTTAAAGCTTAGGTTGTAGTTTCCGTGGATTCCTGAACCGGACGCCCCTGACCCTTGACCGCCTACTTGGATTTGGAATGTTGCTGACTTTTCAGGGCAGTAGGGGACTCCGGATGCATGTGGCCAATTGGTGAAGGCGCTGGCGTACACTGTCCCATCTCCGACGGAGGCCGACATCGGAATGAGAATGGGTGCTATTAATATTTTATAGTGGATGCCCGGACTTACTGAGATTAGGGTTGACGGCACTCCGGGAATAGGACACATGTTTGCGTCGTAGGCGTTGACGGTTATTCTCACGTACTTCCATTCTGTGCCGTCGTTTCTCAAGGTCACAGTGAAATAGGCTACGGATCCTCTAAGGAAGCTATATTTAGGGTAACCTAAATTGTCGGATGGAAATACCTCAACTACCGTGATGTTTCCGGGTGGGGGTGATGGACCCGTCTGCACGGTTCTGGCAACCATCACATGAAGAGGATCTTGTACCTCTAGGGCCACTAACCCTTGATGAAGAAAGCCGTCTAGTGTTAGATTTCCGTAGATTGTAACGTTTTGCCCTTGATAGTAGCACGGTTTGTTCGTCGCTACAGTTATTTCTAGGACCACAAATTTGTAGTTGCCGTCTTCTACTTCATGATAAATGGGGTTTATGTCCCCATCTTTTAGTGCCGTGTCGTAGAGGTCTAAAGCGCATGATGCAGACGCTGCGTATGTGACGTTGAAGGTGATGGTCGCCAATGTTCCACTACCTGTGGCTGATACGCACGTACTAAGGACCCATACGTAGCCTTCGGATTCGTGTATTTCTGCTGTGAAGGTTGATTCAGGAGGGAAGGGTCCTTTAATGACTTCTGCGATGTCTAGGAGGGTTGTGTTGTAGGCCAGCTTGAATTCAAAAGCACTTAAATCAGTGACGTTGGCGAGATTTATGTTGATGGTGAAAACCTCGTCTGGTAATGTAGCGGTGTAGGTTGGGGGATCCACGAAAAGTTTGGGCTGGGTTTCAGCGTCCACTCCCACCATGACCATAGTGAGGATGAGTATGGCGATTATAAGCGTGCATGTATGTTTTTTCTTTTTCATACTGTTCTGTAACCTCGCTTATGTTTAGAGACGTGGGGGATTATAAACATTATATCACGGTCGTAATACGCCTGAATAGTGGGAAGTATAATAAAAAAAGAGGAGGGTTGGAAGTTTTTACCGTGTGCGTTTTATCCTTGCGTGCGTCGCTTACTATGCGCCGCTCCAAGTGATTTCGATGGGATCTACAACTATTTCTGGACAGTACGCAACTCCGCATAGGTGCGGAAGTGTGGTGAAGGCGCTGGCGTACACCTTTCCAAAGCCAACGTAAGCATATTGTGGGATAGGTATACAACCTACCTCGACAAAGGCGGTAGATGGATTGCAGTAAGCTGCTGGTTCCGTATTAGTAGCTACAACCAGTTGGCCAATTGGGACATCACATTCGTCGTAGATTACGACAACGAATGTCACAGGTCTTGGTATCCAAGAAATGCTCTTGTAGGTAATGTTTGCGGTCAGACAGGATTCTTCTCTAACGAATGCATCTGGGTATGGGGGAAATATGTCCATGTCACATAGGATTACTAGATAGCCGACGTCGAATTTCATTGTGTCTTCAATTGGTACTTCCTGTACTTTGGCTTTAGCCCATGCTTGCCATTTTCCAAACATTTGTCCTGTGCATGGAGTGGGTACTCTGAACCATATTTTGGCGATACCTGTCTTGTCTGTTTCACCAGTCCTAAAGGTGACACATTGGTTTACGAATTGCCACGTTGTATTATCAGGATTATATTCGCACCATGAGAGGTTATACATCCATCGTACTTCGAAAGCCACAAGAACATGATTCACTGGTGCTCCGTTGTAGGTTACTTCAGCGAACAACGTTATGTTGACGTCCGGACTCAAGGCATCGCAGGGTAAACCTTCTCCTTTTCCTACCTTGTCTTCGTCTGTATCTACACCACACCACCTGTTGGTACTGCTGTAAAGGTCAATTATAGGTCCAAGTTTTTCACGTTGATCACAATCTTTGGATTTGACATCCGAATCGCCGAAATCGTTGGTGGCGTTCAGGGTCACAGTTACGATTCCGACACCGGTGCACTCGAACTTTACGACTGGCTGATTGCCAACGTCTGTCCAAGATCCAGGGCCGGTAAGGCTCCAGTCATAGTTTGTGATTGTGGCACCTGTTCCGGCGTCGCCGGTCCAAGTACAAGTCACTATGTCATTTACGTATGCGGTGGAGGGCATATCGAAATCACAAGTTACCTCACCTGGAACTATCGCTGGCCGCGTGTAAATGTAGGTACCGTCAGTTGTAGTGTGCATAATAGGAGCTGCCATTGAGTTCTTGAGCTCTGTGTCATAGAGGTGTAGATCGCAGGTAACATTGAGGTCTGTGCCGACCACCCGATCTGGCGCAAAGGTGATGTGGAACTTGACTGTCGCAAGCGTGGTGCTACCAGTGTATTCGCTCCCCGCTTGGATTATGCAGCCAACCCATACGTAACCGGCACTGTCGTATATTGGAGTCCATACGCCTCCAACGTCGGGCAGCCATTGCTGAGCGATTGGAACGATATCTGGACCCTTTATGACGTCTACAGCGTCTAGGAGAGTTGTGTTGTAACTCAGCTTGAACGCAAAGGTTGCCATATCTGAGACGTCGGATACGTTTATTGGAACATAGAAATCTGTGGTACATGTTAGGTTTGCTGTGTTTACGATCGTCGCCTCATCGTCATCTACGTAAATAACAGTCGCTGACATCGCTGGGGGCACGAATATGACCATGCTGATGATGAGCATTGCAATTAGTGGCATGTGAACTATTTTCTTCAATTTCAAATTGCTTCTTCTCCTTTCTCTTTTCAGCGTATTTTATATTTCACAAGTCTATATTAAGAGTTTCCACTAATTTAAGTTTTCTGGAAACATCTTCTATCTTTTATATATGCTTCCGCCCCCAAGCCAAATTTATCCTAAAGTTTCATACTTTTCTTGGGAAAGAAGTCTTCGATGAAGCGAATTTTCTTGTAAAGACATTGGTAGAATGTTAAAAAAAGGGGAGGAGGTGATCTCCTGTTTTATGATGCTGCTGCTGTATTACTATGGAGGAAACGGAGGATTGTCGCATGGAGGAGCGCTGCCGTATGAGCGAATTGCTAACATAGTGTCTGCAGTGTCAAGTATGGGGAAATACATCATAGTGGGATATTGTTGCCAATAGTCATAATCAGATTCAGGGTTTATGTCGAAGACTGAAGTCACAATTAGTTTTGTTGGTGCTTCATAGTAGTTGTTAGCTGTATTCGTTTCTTCCGGAAGAGGTTGCACAGTTACGCTCATGTTGTACATACCTGGTTCGATGTTTGGAACAATCGGTGGAATTCCTCCTGTGTCCCATATAATACAGTATTCTCTGGTCTGTCCAGGCGCTAAGTATCCACCAGGCGTTGAGTAGACGAACGTGGGTTTTGGTCCTGTCGCATGCCTTATGGTCCCGTTGCCGAGTTTGTAGCCTCTCTCCATGTTAGCTTGGATGTGAACAACTAATTCGCTGACATCTCTGACGCCTACGTTCTTCAAGGTGAACTTTACGATAAGACGGTAGCCGTGTCTCACCCAAGTTGTCATTATTTCAAAGCTGAGGACAGCTACATCGTAAACATCAATTGTGACTGTGCCGTCTGTGAGTTCGTTGTCAACTGGTTCTTTGTCAGTGCCTTCGTTCCATGTCGTACTTACATTAGCGGTTATGGTGTACGTACCACTTGAAAAACCTGATGTGTCCCAATAGGTGGTTACGGTCGTAGAGGTTTGTGAAAGCAGAGAGAGACCGGTTGTCTCATCAATTTTGGTACCGTCAGCGTAAACTGTGAGATCGACGCCCGTTGCATCCAATGTTCCTTGATTCTCCACGTCGACGTCTATGATTACGATTCCGCCTTTAACTACCACAGGGTTGCGTACTCCAACATTAGTGACCTTCAAATCGAGGTCATACTTAACATGGACTTCGCCGTCGATGAACAGGTTGTCATGGGGGTCGGCGTCCACTGCATCTGTTTTTATTACTTCAGCGCTTATGGTCCACGCTTCCGATCGATATCCAGCTGTATTCCAAATGAAGGGTTGCACTGCAAATGCTCCTGGGTCCAGTGTCAGGCAATAAAATGCATCGATTTCAACCTCGTCTATGAGTACTATATCCGGGTCCTCTGCGTAGACATCTATGAAGTCGGCGTAAACCTTGACGACCATATGTTGCGGCTCGAAGCCTTGGTTGATGACAGTGACGTCGATGTTCACAATGCCACCTGGTGAAACCGTTGTCGGACTCACAGCAATGTTAGTTATGGCTACGTCGTGCAAACTGGCTTGTGCGGCTACAGAGCAGAAGAAACCGTCATTGTTCGGATAGTAAGTCGGTGTCCGTGTCGTGTCGAGTAGAACCGTGTTGTAGAGATCTAGTGCAGACACCCCATCCGCCATAACATCGAAAGTGACGCTACATAACAGTCCATTGCCTGAAGCAGATAGTCCAAGGCCCTGGAATGTGCAGCTGGCGGTTAGACTGCCCGCGGCCTGAGACTGAGGCAGTCCTGTGGCGGTGAAAACATTGAGGGGGCTAACATTATCAAACCATGTGCCCTCCGCGATACCCGTAACATTCAAAACGGAGGTATCCCACTTAAGATTGATCTCCCAAGCGTAGGTGGCAGGAGCATTGTTGATGAGTATGTCGACTGAGATGGCGCCGCCTACTGCCTCATAGATGTTGGTTGGGGGGGAGATTTCAAAGTATGTACCAGTGTCTGTTATGGCATTTCTTGGGTCCATCAGGCTGACGATTATGTCGGTGGAGACTTCATCCACGTTGCGGAAGAATGGTTCTCCTTCCAACAAAATCTGATCGCCTGGACTGAGCTTACCACCACCGTCCATATCAATGTGGCCGATTATCATTCGCTGGTTACTGAAGACTGGGTAAACCTCATGCCAAAGGGAGCCTACGGCATTTGGAACGTTTCCATAATATGATATCCATTGATCCCATGTGCCGTTAAAGTCGAGATACATGATGTCAAGTTTATGCTCAACTTTGATTGTAACGGTCACCCACTCAACGAGGTACCACGCCCACTTGTCGGTTTCTTCGTATTCTCGCAAAGCAATTTGTTCGCCAACATCAGCGTAATCATTCCCACTAGGATATCCTGAATCTACCAAGTTTTCAAGGATATATTGATGGCAAAGTTGAGATTCGGGGTAAAGACAATGCCAGTAGCTACCCACCATCGCTGGTTCGATTAAATCACCAAAGTCGGGGTCGTACATATGAAGGTGCTTGCACTCTGACAACAGTTTGCCATCAGGGAACACTTCGGGCAGATTACCCATGTCCGCAAGAGATGTCTGCATAAAGTATGGCAATATCAACACAGTAATTACTAGGAAAACACTTACCACTGCTAAGACTTTTTTGCTTTTCATTCTTTATTCTCCTTTCTACTTTTCAGCAAGTAATAGGTAACACCAGCCACGTTTAAAAGTCTTATGGAAAAATTTACCATACAGAAAACATTAAACTCTTCATTAAACAATATACCAAATCCGCTAAAAAAATGTCCATGCTAAACAACACGTGCGTTGACAACTCCAAACGTTTAGCTCTAACTAACTTTATAAAATGAAAACGTGTTAGTTATAGTTACGACAAAAACGGTCTAAGGATTAAGGACTGATCCAGATGCACAAGAAAAAAATTCTGTTAATCCTTGTGTCCTCCTTACTTCTCTTATCAATAACCCTGCACACGCCAATCGGCTCACAACTCCATCTACAAATCATAAAACCTGTTAAGGCAGATTCAAAAACAATCATAGTGCCAACGAACTACACCGAAATTCAGGAGGCAATTAACGCGGCAGAGCCAGGAGATACAATATACGTGTACAACGGAACATACTACGAACATGTGGTTGTGAACAAAACGGTTACCTTAATCGGAGAGAACAAAAGTACAACAATCATTGATGGTGAAGGAATAGGGATAGTTATTCGCAGTAACACATCTAACGTTGAAATTAGAGGATTCACAATACAAAATGGAGGAGTTTCTATGGAAAGCGGAATGATCATAGGAAGCTGCATCAACAACACAATTCGTGACAACATAATAAGAAACAACGCTTACGGTTTAACGCTAATTGGATCTAATGACTGCAATATTACTAACAATCTGGTAATGAATTGCTCTTGGGCAGGTATCCAGATCAAAGACAGCAGCAATAACAATATTCATGAAAATACTATGGTAAAGAATTCTGGGGGTGTCTGGATTACTTCTTCGTCTTCGCTTAATAATACGCTCTACCATAACAATTTTATCGATAACCTATACCAAGCCCAGTCCTTCGCGCCCACAACTAAGTGGGACAACGGTACTGAAGGTAACTACTGGAGCGACTACACGGGCGAAGACTTGAATATCGACGGTATAGGAGACACCAGTATCCCTCATCTCGGACTAGACAACTATCCGCTTATGAAACCGTTTGGAGACATAACAGTTCCAGTGGCTGACGCTGGTCCAAATCAAACAATCTTTCAGGGAATGACCGTAACTTTCGACGGCAGCGGATCCCATGATGACGTAGGTATCAAAAGCTACGTATGGACCTTCATAGACGTTGCGCCAAAAAACTTAACGGATGTACACCCTACATACAGATTCAAAAACGTCGGAAACTTCACTGTAACTTTGAACGTCACAGACTACTCTGGCAAATGGAACACAGATACGATGTGGATAGACGTCTCAGAGGACAATACCCAACCATTCATAGGCAGTCTTTATCAGGAGCCATTGGAGCCGAACGACGGTGAGAACGTAACCATCTCAGTAAACGTGACCGATGGAGAGAGCGGAGTGTACAACGTAACTCTTTCGTACAGGACAAACGAAGGGGCTAATTGGACGGACACGCTGATGATTAACTTGACGGGAGACGCTTACGTTGGGAAAATTCCTGGACTATCAAACGGAACCCATGTATGCTACAAGATAACCGCCTATGACAACGCTGGAAATTTTGTCGTTGACGATAATGCCACGCAGTATTACGTATACACTGTTATCCCAGAGTTTCCTGCAGCCACATTAATGCTACTTCTCATCATTTTCACGCTGTTTGCAGTAATCCCAAGGCTTATTAACAGCAAACTACAATAAGAGCGGCCAAAAACTCCTTGTTGGAGTTAAAATCAGTTTTTCTCTTGATTTTTAGTCGCTTTCTTCCTCTTCTCCAAGAAGTGATGAGTACCTGCGCGCGTATGCAACGGCAACGAAAAACATGACAAAGCTTAAATGTGAAGGTTACGACTCTTTTTGTTCTAGGATTTAATGGAAAGGTGATATAAAAAATGGGTAGAGTAATAGATGGCTACAAACAATTCGTTGAACTGGCTAACAAAAGTGATGAAGCAAAGGGACTAATGACAGGATGGGACAGAGTAATACAGTTCATCGTAGATGGAGAAGACGACTTCTACCTCACAATTAAGGGAGGCCAAGTTTCTCTCACCGTAGGAGTACACGAATCACCCAATGTAACACTGAAAGGCCCAGAGGAAATTATGCACAAGATGGTGACCCGAGAACTTGATGCAACAAGGGCATACTTTGCCAAGCAATATACCATAGAAGGCTCCATGAGCGACGCTATGAAATTTGGACGTTTAGGCGCGGCAGCCGCCAAAGCACAGTAATAAGCATAGTAGCCAAAAACATACGAGAACCAAATTCAGGGTTTATCCCTACCTTCTTTTTAGGTTAGAGTCTTATTTGCTCTACAAAATCCTTCTCTCTTAAGGATCATTTAGGTTAAAATAGAACTAACCGCAGACGAGGAGCCAAGGGAATAGCGCACGCAATCTTTGCAAAAAGGATTAATGTTGGACGCACTTAAGCTGTTTAACCAATTTGTAAAATATTTAACAAAGAATGCATTAGATTTATCTTACAGTCCAAACTATCTATGAAGTGTCCAACATTGAACAACTCAAAGTCTGAAGTTAATTTTTGGAAACTCTTGCGTACCTTTGAGAATAAGGTCAGGGTAGAAATAGTGAAGTTACTGTTGAAATTTGAGATGATATCCTTGTCAGACATCGCCAGAAGATTAGAAGACGAATCAGGACGGAGAATGACACTTCCTGGACTGCTTAAACACATAAAAATACTAGAAGACGCTGGAATAGTACAGAAAGAGTCTGGTGCTTTCTTGCCAACACCAGATGCAAGGAAAACCATCTACTTATTGGAAGGAAAAGAAAGAGTTAAAAAAATCTTGGAACAACTAGAGAGCAACGTAGGAAATCTATTGCTAGCTGGAGCATTATTCAGCGAAACAGCTAAATTGGCGCGAAAAATTCAAGGAACAAGACGTAAACTCGCCAAAGAAGAAAGAAAACGTCTTGAATTTCTACTTGACCAATGCGAATCAGAAAGAGTTTACAACCATTTAACAGACGATGAGAAGAAAAAAGTAAAACTTTGGAGAATGATGATGACGTTTCTGGAAGGATAGCAACCAAATCCTCACAACTTTGATCGCTCTCTGATTATTTCATCGATAAAACGAACGACATCCTTCTTTTCAGGATCTGGAAGTTTACCAAGAAGCATATCCGCTACTTCATCCATGCTTCTTGTGAATTCATTTTCCCGAAATTTCTGGTATGCCAAAAAAGCTTTATGAGATCCTACTCCCCCGTAAGACTTCAAAACTTTCGGGTCTTCTTTTATCTGCGCTAAACAAGGAATTTCAAGGAGGTCTTCAAGGTCTTTAATGAAGCCTTTGGTGAACTTCTCAGGAGTCTTTATCCTGTTTAATACAAAGCCAAGCGGGACGCATTTGAGGAAATACCTACCCAACCGAATCGTGTCTATAGCTGATTCAACGCATAAAACAAACTCATCTTCTGTTAGAATAAGAATGGAATATTCGCAGATACCCAACGATAAAAATGCGGCTTCGCCTAGAGGAAACGGGACGTCAATAAACATAAAATCTGCCTTCAAATTCATAAGCTTCTTTGCAAAATCGATCGGGTCTATTTCAAAATAGCTTTGTAGAGAAACACCTGATGGTATCAGGAACAGATTTTCAAACTCTGTGGGATACGTTGCTTTCTCGATTTTCATATTTTTTCTTACAACTTCGTCAAGCTTGAAACCTTTGGAAGGTATGTCGACTCCGAGGATCACTCGTAGAGGGTGATTTGGGTCTCCCTCAACCAGAATCACTTTCTTGCCTTTCTCGGCTAAAGCAGCACCAACGTTGGCCGTAATGAGGGACTTCCCCACGCCACCTTTTGAGACAGCAAAAGTTATAGATTTCACGGCGCATCGAAGAGTTCTTTCGGTAACGACTTAAAATGTAGGTGCATTCTTAACTAATGGGTTAAAGATGTAAATGATAGCTAATTCTTAACTTCTTTTTCAACGCCTAATTTTTTAATGAGGTCTTCGAAAGTTTTAGCAGACTTGATCTTTATCCCGTATTTCTTCTCGAATTTCTCGATCTTTTCTTTGCGTTCAACGATGTCTTTTATGAAGCGTGTCCGCGCGCGTTCCGGGTGACTGACTGGAAAACTTCCTAGCTCATGTTCATATGCTTGGATAACTTTCTTCTGTTTGTTGAACATTCTATAGTATTTGATGCTGATTAAAAGCAGAATAACTGTGATCACAGTTAATCCGAGTATTGCCCATTGGGACAATACAAGTTGTTCTGGGTAGGGCATGTGCATTATTGTCACTTCATGTTCTGATGGGGCATATGTGAAATATAGCCATGTATGGGTTCCGTTCGTATAAACTGTTTTGAAGTATAGAGGTGGGTTATAGTTGACTGTGATTGTGTGTGGAGGCCCAATTAAGGCGTTAGGAATGCAGATGCGGCAGAAACTCTTGCCTTTGGTGCCATTCGCTTTGAAACTTAGTGTGTTAGTTCTGTTACGCGAGTTATATTGGAAGTTTGAGATTGTGGAATTGCAAACAGCACCAATTTTGTAGGACTGGTTTTCTTTCGTGATGTTGAACTGTAGAAACATAGCCATCAAAGGATAGTTATCTTGGTTGTTTTCGTCAATATGATATTGTGTGTCGCCGATTCCATCCCAATTCGGGTCAGTACCATCGTAGTCGCTCCAATAGTTGCCCTCAGCACCGTTGTCCCAAGAATTTACCGAATCAATGCTACTACTTGGTGGTTCAGTGTTGTTGATGAAGTTGTTGTGAAAAATTACGTTACTGCTAGAAGAGCTGAGGTAGATTCCATATTGGTTGTTGTTTGAGACGGTGTTACCAGTAAGGATGTTGTCGCGGGAATAACTGAGGTATGTTCCGTACGAGTTGTTTGAAAACGTGTTACCAGTGAGGATGTTACTGTCAGAATCTCCGATGTGGATTCCGTAGTTGTTGTTTGAGGCGACGTTACCAGTAAACATGTTATTGCCAGAATGGTACAGGAGGATTCCATCATCGTTGTTTGAGGAAACGGCGTTACCAGTAAGGATGTTATGGCCGGAACCGTCGAGGTAGATTCCATATTGGTTGTTGTTTGAGACGGTGTTACCAGTAAGGATGTTGTCGCGGGAATAGAAGAAGTATGTTCCATACGAGTTGTTTGAAAACGTGTTACCAGTAAAGGTGTTATTGCTGGAATAGAATAGGTAGGTTCCGTAGTGGTTTTTTGAGGCGACGTTACCAGTAAACATGTTATTGCCAAGATAGCTGAGGAAGATTCCATACGAGTTGTTTGAAAACTTGTTACCAGTGATAGTGTTGTCGCTGGAACTCCAGAGGTAGATTCCGTAGTGGTTTTTTGAGGCGACGTTACCAGTAAACATGTTATTGTTAGAAGAGCTGAGGAAGATTCCATACGAGTTGTTTGAAAACTTGTTACCAGTGATAGTGTTGTCGCTGGAATACCAGAACCAGATCCCTAACTCACCGTTTCGTATGGTGAAGTTGCTGAGGGCGAAGTTATTGGTCATTATATAAAATACGGTTCCACTCCCACTTCCATCAATAATTGTAGTGCTTCTGTTTTCACCCACAAGTGACACTATCTTATTTACAACCACATTTTCATAGTATGTTCCGGTTCTAACGAAAATGGTTTCTCCTTCCTTCGCTTCATTTATGGCTTCTTGGATGGTTGTATAGTTGTCTGGAACCCAAATAGTGTTAGAGCTTGCAACGACAGATTTGGAATAACCGTTTGGTGCCTTGTTAAAACTTGAATGTATTAGGGCTGAGTTGAACCACGTAGATAAAAGCGCAAGAACAATAACTGTTAAAATGATGTTTCTGTTCATTTCAACATCATATCACATAGATAGTAGTCGAGTTATTTATCGTTTCTCAATGGCAAATAGATTGAATGTAAACAAAACAGAAAATGTGATTTTTTTCCTTTCTCTCTTCCTTTATTAACGTTTACTTAGTTGGTTAAAATTTGCTATTTGGTTAAATTTTTGCTATGCAAGATTTTTCCATAATGCTTTTAAATGCTGTTGGGTTCATTTATTACCGCTGAAAAGTAGAAAGGAGAAATAAAAATGAAGCTGAAAGTATTTGCAGGATTTACATTGACGCTGTTTCTGTTAATCACTGTGTTCAGTGCTATTCCAGTGAAATCAGATCCGGGAACTATTAAGATAGGCGTTATTGGGCCTATGCCATGGATACAGGGTCAAGGAATGAAGGAAGGGACTGAAATTGCATTGGATATGCTCGATGGCGTATTTGATGGGGTCGATGGAACAATACTCGGGCAAGAAGTTGAATTGGTGTTTGCAGATACGCTTAGGGGTAAGCCGGATCCAGACGCTGAAACAGGAAGGGCTGCAGCTCTGGAGCTCATGGCTGCTGGCTGTGACTTTGTTATAGGAGGCTTTAGAACAGAGGCTCTTTTGTCGGCGCGTGAAGTGGTCATGGACTATAAGAAAATATGGACAATCGCTGGTGCAGCTACTAACGAATTGATTGATTGTGCTAATAGATACAATTATCCTCTTGTTACGCCACCGAATCCCTGTGGCGCTTGTGTGAGATGCGACTATGCCAGATACAAATACATGTTTAGAGCCACACCAATCAACTCAACTGTACTTGTCACGTCGATAGCCACTCACCTACAGAAGGAACTCTTGGGATACTGGCTGTGGGTTGGCTATACCCTCGGAGATTGTATGGGATATCCAGCCTATTATACAGACACAGATGCCAGCTATAACGTCACCGCCGGTGACACAAGAGCCACCCCAGTATGCAAGTGTGCGGACGGTTCAGGTACGTTCCTTATGCCCGGAATCGTGGCGCCAGGTGACTGCGATATAGGTGCTCCTCTAATGAAAGTACCGGTGTATGGGAAGCTGACGAAGCTATATGGCAGAGACCTTGGGCAGACCTATAATGATGGTATTGGCCATACTTACCCCGTTATGCAGGTGCAGGTTGCTGTTATTACGGAAGCCCTTGTGTGGGCAGACGTAATAGACTTAATGCTCTCGTATTCAGCAATTTATCCAGCGATAATGGGACCGTTCGCCCACGTTAACTACCATGCTCGAATAAGCCCCGTAGCAACCGACGTCAGCGGAGAAATAGCAGGCGCTCTAGCCCAGAATTGCCACGTCATTATTCATGTAATTTCAGGGCCAGCCGGCCGCGCCTTCGCCAGTCAATGGAAGGACGCGTCTGGAGACGGTGTCGGACAACTTCGCGCCATCGCCATCGGCATAGATGTGCCAGGCCAAGAGATTCCAGCGCACTGGGATTTGACGACCGGCAAAGCCGAAACCGAAGCCTTCCTCGTAACCAGTGGACAGAGAACCCCACTAACCCCCGGAGTCGTGAACTTCTACGACCAAACCGTGAGTCGCTACGGACACGCCCCCATATACACTTCATACGGTTCATACGACGCGTTAATCGGGTTGAAAAAGAGACTTGAAACCGATGTGGACTCTTGGGCGAGCCTAGGATACACGGCTGCCGATCTGGCAGATCAGGCTAAGTACGACGATATAGTACCTGTACTTGAAGGTCTGTATAGACCTGACGCCCTCGTTGGCAAATTCAAATACACAGAGCACCATGATGTCCTCAGCACCCAATTGGATGAAAATTGGGGCGACGCTTCGGCACCGGGCTACGTAAGAGCTCTTCAAGGCCAGTGGCAGAAGGATCCCCTTACAGGAGAAGGAAGACTAGAGATCGTATACCCCTATGCAGGATGGGCTGCAACATTCGCGAAAAAATTCATTATCCCAGAATATATGTATGAAAGTACCACGGGCGTGCCACTAGGGGAAGTCGACCTTAACGTGGATGGAACAGTTGACGTCACAGGAGACGTAGCACAAGTACAAGCAGCATACCTAGCTGTAGCTGGTGACTCCGCATGGAATCGGGTGTGTGACATGGACGGCAACTACCTTATCGACGTCAAGGACGTCGCTAGGGTAGCATGGGACATAGGCGAAACTCAAACACTTCCTCTTCCAGACTAGCACCTCCTAAAGGAGGCAGCTTCCTCCCTTTTTTTTCTAAACACCAACCGATTTATCAAGGTCGAAAGACTTATATTGTCAATCTCCAAATTCGATTTTCAACTCAAACATCACAAAATGCTCCTGAGTCTTGGTGAAAAAAATGATTGAAAACATCATAATACTTGGCCTAATATCATCAGCAGTGTATGCCCTACTATCCATAGGGTTTACTTTAGTTTATGGGGTAGCGAATGTGATAAATATGGCCCATGGTGTGCTTTTCATGCTTGGAGCATACATGTTTTATTTCTTTGGGCCTTTAGGCTTTTTCGAATTAGACCTAATTGTAGCCCTAATTCTCGCTATAATTGTCGTAGGTATCGCGGGTGCCACTATTTACAGATTAATGATACACCCTGTGGTAGAGGACGCACTCGCTTCAATAGTGGTCACTCTTGGTGCAGCCATGATCGTTCAGCAAATAATATACATAGTATTCGGCGGAGCGCATCGTGCTGTTCCCCCATTTACATCTGGATCAATAATTATCTTAGGCGTGCCTGTGACATACTCAAAACTTATAGCACTTGGAGTCTCGTTGGCTCTCATCGCCATCACAGCGATATTCATCGCAAAAGCAAAAATTGGAAAAGCGATGAGAGCCGTATCTCAAGATCGTGAGGTGGCAATGCTAATGGGGATCAACACTACAAGGCTATACATTTTAACAATGGCCATGTCCGCATCGTTAGCCTCGATAGCCGGCATATTTATCGCCAGTTCTACCACTCAAGTAGCAGAACCACACATGTGGTTACATCCGCTAGGCATGGCCTTTGCCATTGTTATTCTCGGCGGTCTAGGCAGCATCAAAGGAACCGTAATTGGAGCCTTCATCGTTGGATACGCTGAAACCGCTGTAACTACTTTAATTCCGGGAGGAAGCTTTCTTAGAGGTGCAGTTGCCCTAGCTATTATGGTGGCGGTCCTGTTACTTAGACCAAAAGGGTTATTTGGAAAGCGTATAGAACTCGAGGAGTGAAAATTAAAATGGTAACAACTTACCTTAGGAGAGCTTATTCGAGCTTTGCTACGCACGTCTTTGACAGCCCCCCCAGACTACTATCCCTTCTATTCCTTGTGCTCATTGCATGCTTTCCTATTCTACTTAAAGCAGGGCCATCTAGCGCATATATTCTAGCTGTGCTAACCACCGCAAACATACTGGCAATATTTGCGTCCAGTTGGGATATTCTTGTAGGTCGCTGTGGACAAATAAGTCTTGGTCATGCTCTTTTCTTCGGAGTCGGAGCTTATACTTCAGCCCTATTAATCAGATATGTTGGGTTTCCCCTATGGGTGTCAATACCAGCAGGCGTGCTTGTTGGCACTCTACTCGCCGTGCCTTTAGGCTTTCCTGCCCTAAGGGTGAAGGGGCCTTACTTAGCGTTGGTAACTATGGCCCTCCCTATGATCGCCACAGGCATAGTTTACTATTTTCGCGATTGGACTGGGGGCGAGCATGGCTTGATGGTTCCCCGCTTTTTCCCCTTCCTAGAATTATACCAACAACAATTAGCAGAATGCTACTTGACTTTGATCCTTCTGTTTATCTCCGCGATTATAATGTATAAGATTGCCAACTCGAAAATAGGGATCGTTTTCGTGTCTATTCTTGATAATGAAGTAGGGGCTAAAGCGTGTGGAATCAACATAACCAAGTACAAGTTATTGGCTTTTGTTATAAGCGCTTGCTTTGCAAGCTTAGCAGGCGGCATTTACGCCCACTTCGTCAGAGTTGCTGGTCCATCAGGAACGTTGTCGCTTACTCTCTCCTTCCAAGCGATTATCATAACGACGTTGGGAGGAATAGGAACGATTTACGGTCCGATAGCAGGATCTTACCTCATATGCATTCTAGACCAGTACGTCCTAACGATGATAGTGGACGTTCCCTTCGTATGGCACCCCCTCATTTTTATGGTCGTTGTTGTCTTCTTTGTTATCAAGTGGCCAAGAGGCATAGCGAGGTTCGTAACAGACAAAATCGAAGACCTTTCAAAAGAAAGGGAGATAGAAGAGAGAGGACCACATATCTGGAAGGAATATAAAAAGAAGAAAGAAAAGAAGTAACATCCATGAGGGTTGACTATGCACCTATTAGAAGTTGAAAACCTCACCAAGCGTTTCGGAGGACTGACGGCAGTAAACAACGTCAGCTTCCACGTCGATGAAGGCGAAGTCATCGGCTTAATCGGCCCTAACGGCTCCGGGAAAACCACGCTGTTTCACCTAATAAGTGGTTTCCTCAAGGCTGATTCAGGAACCGTGAAATTTAGGGGTGAAACCATAACTGGAGTCGAACCCCATAAAATTGTCAACAAGGGAATCGCTAGAACATTTCAGGTTGTCAGACCATTCCGCCATTTACCAATAATCGCAAACGTCATGGTAGCCCTCAAGTCTCCCAGAGGATCCAGAAAAATCGAATGGATCAAAACCATGGAACGAAAAGCCGTAGATATGCTAGAGGATGTAGGGCTTACCGAATTGATGCTTGAACCAGCTGAGAACGTAGGCCACGGCGATTTAAAGCGACTGGAAATGGCTAGAGCCCTTGCCACTGAACCTGATTTACTAATGCTAGATGAACCCTTCGGCGGATTAAATCCACTAGAAACGGATTTTCTGACCAAATCGATTCAAAGAGTGCACTTAGATCATCCAACGCGTGGCATAGTCATAGTTGAACACAAGCTATACGCTCTTATGAAAATAGTTAAGAGAGTAATAGTCCTTCACGAAGGAGCGAAAATAGCTGAAGGAAAACCAGAAGAAATCGCCAAAAACAAAAAAGTAATAGAAGTATACATGGGAAAGGCGGCGATGTGACATGCTCGAAATAAAAGACCTCGTAGTTCACTACGACGGCGCTATAGCCTTAAACCGCGTTAACCTAAAAGTTGAAGACGGAGAGTTCGTCGGTATTGTTGGGCCAAACGGCGCCGGAAAGACAACCCTGCTTCGCACAATATCTGGTGTAATAAGAGAGGTTGAGCCAGGCAAGAAAGAACGACCAAGCGTATCAGGAACCATAATATATGATGGAAAAAGAATAGACAAACTTAAGGCATGGAAAATCGTGAAAATGGGCATCATCCACTGTCCAGAAAGACGGAGACCCTTTGGAGAAATGAGCACCCTCGAGAACCTAAAGATGGGAGCTTACCTACGCAAAGATAAGGAAGGAATCAAGAAAGACTTGGAATGGATCTACGAATTATTTCCTATACTCAAAGAGAGAGCAAAACAGATGTCCAGAACTTTGAGCGGCGGTGAACAACAAATGCTCGCCATCGCAAGGGCGTTAATGTCAAAACCTAAGCTTCTGGGTATAGATGAACCATCGCTAGGATTGGCTCCAACGTTGAAAGAAAACGTACTCGACAGCATCAAGCAAATATGGCGTTCAGGAGTCACAGTTTTACTAGTTGAACAAGACGTGAGCATAACCCTTGCCACAGCACAAAGAATCTATGTCCTTGCGCATGGAAAAATAGCCGTTGAAGGAACAAAAGAACAATTAATGAAGGATAGAGACGTCAGAGAGATATATCTAGGACTATAAACCATCCAGCATTTCACCTTACAATTGCGAATAAACCTTTTATATTTGTTTTACATGTAGTTTGTTCTACATGTAATTGCCGTGATCAAAATGTCAAAGTCAAAATCAGATAAGGCATTAGCCGAATACGAAAAAAGACCTTGGATTAAATGGTACGCCGAAGGCGTCCCAGCAGATGTTGAAATTCCCGACAAATCTATAGTAGATATGATGGATGAAGCAGTTGAAAAATGGGGCAACACAGATGCTATAGTTTTCTACGGCAGAAAAATGAAGCATAAAGAGATACATGAACTGTCTCGAAGGTTTGCAACAGCCCTACATGATCTAGGTGTTAAGAAGGGAGATAAGGTTGCCCTACTCCTTCCAAACTGCCCCCAGTTTATGATCGCTTACTTTGGAATTCTCAGAATAGGAGCAGTAGCTTCAGCTATGAGCCCCCTTTATACTCCTAGAGAAATCAAGCATCAGCTGAACGACAGCGGGGCTAAGAATCTGATTTGCCTAGATCTGCTCTATGAAAACGTGGAAAGGGTTTGGAAAGAAACAGGGCTTGAACATGTAATCATGACGAGTATAGGAGAATATTTACCTGGTAGAGGACGCTTTTTCGGAAGAGCTCGAGGAAAAACACTTTCCGCAGAGATAAGCAATAGACCAGGAATTCTTATGTTCCAAGATTTAATTAAGAAATATCCTCCAAACCCACCTAAAGTTGAAATCAACTCTAAAGAAGACCTAGCTGCGCTTCCTTACACCGGAGGAACAACGGGAGTGCCCAAAGGAGCAATGATTACTCACGGCAATGTAGTTTCCGTTCAAGAAGAAATGAAAGCCATGTTTCCCGACGTAGAGGACGGTAAGGAAGTCACCGTGGCAATGCTACCTTATTATCACATATACGGCCAGTCAGTACTCATGCTCACCGGAGCAATACGAGGTGGAATGGGAATATTGTTCGCTAGGCCCGATTTGGAAGATATCATAGTTGCAATGGAACAGTATAAAGCCACACTATTTTACGGTGTCCCAACCCTCTACAAATACTTCATAGACATAAAGAGAGCTAGGAGATTCAATTGGAAAAAAATGAAATATATTTTCTGCGGCGCCGATACTCTACATGACGAAGTAAAGAAAAACTGGAATAGATTCATGGGACATGAAATACGCGAAGGCTACGGCCTAACTGAAACAACCGCTGTGTCACATACAAACCCACCTGGCCGAAATAAACCAGGCTCATTCGGCGTTCCACTACCCAACACCCACGCCGCCGTATGTACACTCGATAAAATTGAGTTTCTTCCGCAAGGCCAAGAAGGCGAACTGGTGATAAGCGCACCGCAGGTGATGAAAGGCTATTGGAATAAACCTGAGGCTAACAAACAGAGTTTCTTCAATGCAGGTGGCAGGGTTTGGTTCAGAACCGGTGACATTGTAACAATGGATGAGGAAGGATATTTCCATTTCGTTGAAAGGACAAAGGATATGATTAAGTATAAGGGATATTCAGTCTTCGCCCACGAGATAGAAGAAGTGCTATACAACCATCCAAAGATTAAAGAAGCAGCTGTCATAGGTGTTCCAGATCCTGACGTTGGAGAGCGTGTTAAAGCAATAGTGGTTCCGGATAAAGATTACAGAGGAAAATTGACAAAAGAAGAAGTCATCGAATATTGTAAGGAAAAACTAGCCCATTACAAGGTTCCGAAGATAATAGAATTTAGGGGCGAGGTCCCCAAGACGGAGACATTTAAAGTAGACCATAAAAAGCTGAGAGCAGAACTCTTCCTGTTAAAAGAAGAAAAAAAGTGAGTAAAACAGAATTTGCCGGTTGAACAACTTCAAAACTGTTTGAAAAACGTTCATTATATGCGCGCATAGTAACCACGGCCCCAGTTATGAAAACCCCATATCTAAGCGGATATCTCCTGTCACCCACCTTTCTCTTTGTGTACATGTATGCAAGAGGATTAACTAACTCTACATGCATCTAACTGGTTCTTTGCTTGCTTGTTTAGGAGATAATCTAATTTCGCACATCTGGATAGTATTGTAGGATGCTTCCATCGATTGGGTCTGGTCCTACTTCGTTCTTGGTGTTTTCTACAGTCTGTCTTATTGTTTGTTTTTCTGTTATTAGGTGTTTAAGTAGCTGTGTGGTTGCTTGGTCTGTGTGAGACGCTGATACTGGTCCGTTCCAGCCGATGTAAACTTTTGCTCCTTTTTCTGTGAATGCTTCAGCCATGGCGGTGTATGCTAGTCCGTCGCAGCCCATCATGATGATTTTGGTGTTGTTGAAGTTTTGCTCCATGCTGTGCTGAACAAACGATGGCATTATTCCAAAATATGTTATTCCTTTTTTTGCTTCTTCTATTGAATAGGCAACAGCTCCAACTCGGTTTATCAACTGTTCGTATTCATGTTTGGTCAGGCTGTAGCGTTCAGAAGAGAAGAGAACCACCGACTCATCCAAGAATGTTGAGTGACACCTTAAAACTATTAGGTCATAACCGTGTGTTGGAAGTTTTCTGTAGAATTCTACGTTGACTTCTTCGCCTGGATAATAGTCTACGGTGTAGTTGGCTGTTTCTAGGATGTTTGTGGCTGTTTGGATGAAGGTTTGGTTTGGCACTGTGAGGCTTAGGTGGTCAATTATCGCAGCTTTGAGTCCAAGTGCCGGAGGCTGGTTTGATGATGGATTCAGGTATGAGTAGATGAGGAAGCTGGAAAATGCGATGATGACAACAAGAATGACAAACATAATAGCTGTGCCAATAAGCGTTAATCTTTTCTTATACGCCCGAATTTCAGCTTTCGTTCCCTTAGGTTTCTTTTTCTCTTTCATAGTAGGCAACTTTCAATAGGTTTAATACAAAAAGCGGGATTAATACCTTTCCTCTCTACACTTAACGTAGAATACTGGTGAAATGGCTAACAGCATTGCTAACCTAGTGTATGGAGCCAACAGACTAAACTTGTTTATTGGAATGGAGATGCGTGACTACGCATTCGATTCTCGCTACTCTTCAATCCCTGCCAAGTACTTGGCAACCTTTTTCTTTTCCTCGAAATCATAAGTAGCTGTAATGAGTATTTCTTCCATCACTGGAGAACCCCCACCATGAACCCCTGCTAACGCCGCCGCTCCACTTGCTGCAGAACACAGCATATCTGAGAGCAGACGGAAACATCGATGTACCTTTTCAGCTGGAACATCAGCCTTTCTCATAATGTATTTTTCCATGTATGGTCCTGTCTCCGGACTAACAAAGTCGCCTTCATACGGCAGGGTTGCTGGCAGTCCTCCAGCTAGATCTGCGAGAATTTCAGACTCATGGTATATATTGACACCGGCGTGGCGTCTACCAGCATTTGTATATACAGTGTCTGGCACAAAGGTTCCTGAAGATGAAGCTTGTGCGGTGACTGCGGAAGCTATACCTGCTGCGTAAACGAGTTCGGCTACGCAGGCGAGGTGAGCTAGTTTAGATCTTACATGCGATTTACCAGCAATTCCTTGATATTCTGCGACGAGGGCGGAGGCTCCAGTAATCATGTCTGTCACAGCGGGTTTGCATCCAGTGTAACTGTGCCTATGATACAATGCAAACATGTGCGCCAACAATCCTGCGAAGGGTGGTGGTTCGCCGCACATAAATACTCGCTCGTTTGGAACAAAGAGGTCATCAAAGATTACAAAAGAATCTGCAAACCCGTATTCGGAGACTGGAGTTTTAAACTTCTTCCTTGTCCTTGGATTAGTTACGTGGGTAATTAGTTTGACTCCTTCAGCATCCGCAGGAACTGCAAAGGCCACTGAATAGTCAGTGTCGTTCTCGGTCATCATTCGCGTCGGCAAGCAGATTATTTCATCGGCGTAAGCCGCCATAGTAATATGGTTTTTTGCGCCTCTTACAACGATGCCGTCGTCCCTTTTCTCTACTATGTGCACGTATAGGTCTGGATCCTTTTGTTGAAACGGTCTCAGACTTCTGTCGCCTTTAACGTCAGTTTGGGCTGCAGCTGCTGTGAGGTCGTTTTTCTGGAAGTATTCTAAGAATTTCAGAAATCTTTTGTAATATTCTGTGCCGAAACTCTGATCCAGTTCGTAGGTTATCACTGAGATGGCATTTATTGCGTCACAGCCCATGCAACGTTGGATGCAACCGCCGGTTAGGTGGCAAGCTTTTCTGATCATTTTCTGCTTTGTTAAAAGGTCATCGGTGCTTCGATTTATGTTGGTGAAACGGTTTATTTCTTCTCCAGTTAAATGGGATTTTGCAGTAATCAAACCCTTGAATTTTGGGTCTTCAACAAGGTCAAAGGTCTTTTTCATTACGTTGATTGCTTGGGTGAGCCTTGGGTCATCACGGCCTACTAGTTTGCCGTCCATGTATACGTTTTTCCTCATTCTATACAGTTTTTCCACATATTCCTCAGATGTTCTCATTTTCATCACTTTAGAAATACAAATCAACTCAGCCGTCTATATAAATATCATCAAAAAGCAACTTTTTGGACAGCAGAGCGATTGAGCGATCTGACTGTTAGCCATCAGCGTGTAGAATAACTAAAGAGCTTGAAATTCTCATGAGAAGTTAAGGGTCGTAAACCATTAAATAGAGGGGGAATGGATGGTTAGAGGAATTTCACCAAATCTTCACGCTTTACCCTCGGCAAATCTTTTTTGATTCCAGCAAGGTATCTGGCTATATCTTTCATTTTCTCGATGTTGTAGGTTCCTACCATCATGATCGTTTCCATAACTGGTGAGCCTCCTCCGTGGACACCAGCTACTTGAGATACCCCAGTAATATCGGAAGCTAGAATGTTTTCAGCGAGCCTGAATGCTCTATGTACATATTCAGGTGAAAGCTCTGGATTGCGCATTATGTATTTATTAAGCAATTCACCAGTTTCTTCGTTATAAAAATCAGCTTCCAGTGGTAAAGTACAAGCAAGACCACCAGCAAGGTCCGCGAGAATTTCGTATTCATGATAGATATTTTCTCCAGCTAGTCTCCTTCCTGCATTGGTGTATACAGGGTCGGGAATGTACGTTCCAGAAGGTGATTTTACAGCGTTGTGTGCACTAGCTATTCCAGCGGCGTATACAAGTTCTGACAAGCCAATGTATTTAGATAATTTGTCCCGGACATGTGTTGTCCTTTCAATGTTGTTGCATTCCGCGACTAAGGCGGCGGTACCACCTATTACGTCGGTCACTGCGGGTTTACAACCGGTATAACTATGTCTGTGGTAGAGGGCAAATAGCAAAGCTAGAGCCCTTCCGTATTCCCATTCGCCGCACATGAATACTCTTTCCCAAGGCACAAAGACATCATCAAATATTGTTAGGGATTCTGCGTCTCCAAAATGGGCAACAGGAGCGTCCAATTTTATTCTCTTGTGCGGGTATGCAGGGCGAACCACAAGCTTAACCCCCTCCGTGTCGGCTGGAATTGCAAAGGCAACTGCCCAGTCACCTTCTTCTTTAGTTAAAGTGCGAGTAGGAATAGCGATAATCTCGTCTGCATATGGTGCAATAGTATTGTGTGCTTTTGCTCCACGAACAAAAATGCCATCGTCCCTTTTTTCCACAATTCGCAAATAGAGATCGGGATCCTTCTGTTCATGCGGTCTTTTGATTCTATCACCTTTCACGTCTGTTTGGGCGCAATTTCCAACCAAGTCATTTTCTTGAAAATATTTCAGAAAGTTGATGAAACGTTCGTAGTAGTTGGTGTCGTAACGCATATCCAGCAGTTTTGTAACAACTGAAAGGGCGTTCATAGAATCTATGCCCATACAACGTTGAATGCACCCGCCACAACGTTGACAAAGTAGACGAGTCATCTCCTGTTTTTTCAGCAAGTCTTCCTTACTCTGGTGGATGTGGCAGAAACGGTTGACCTTTTCTCCGGTGATGTGAGACTTAGCAGTGCAGACATCTTCAAATTCAGGATTATGTGCCATGTCAAAGGTTACGCTAACTACATTGATGCCTGGAATTAACCGTTTATCTACGTGCCCTACCTTTTCACCACCAATGTAAACGTTTTTCTTCATCTTTTTTAATCGCTCAATCCATTCTTCCTTCGTTTTAATAGCCACATTTTTCTCCTCCGTTTCCAAGATTCTCTATCTAATTATAGCCCCACGTAATAAACTTTTATTGCATGTGCAACAGACAAATCAAATATCCACTAACAATATAGCGCGAGACATTAAGTAACCCTTTCTCGAAATTCATAATACTGAATCAACTTGCTAACGGCTTTGGCAGCATCTTCTAAAGTTAAGTAAACAGGTATTCCACCTTCCAAGCATCTGTTCTGCTCTTCAAGGAAAACTTGCCAAGAGTGGAGAGATAAAGATGAACGAAGAATAGCTGCCACTGGCGTCCCAAGGCTTTTATTAATGTGTATTAAGGCATCTGTTAAGTCCTTCAAGTTTTTAATATCCTCTGGGGTGTGGATGCGCCAATCAATGGTTAGGTGAGCAAATAGGAAATTAATTTGCGGATCAGAAACTACCAACTTTAGGGTTTTTTCATATTCGGGTATAGCAACTCTACGACCCACAGGACTATCTACCGGATTCTTCACACCTGTTCCCGCCACAGGAGTAATCTTTTCCAAACCTTTTATGGTGTCTTCCATGAAACGAGGAACCACCAAACCAGCCTTTTCACAGAAATCAGCCGCAGCAACACTAGCTCCACCGCCGATGCCAACAATTCCCACCCTGCGACCCTTCGGACAAGACATGTGAGAAAATGCCAAAGCAAGATCAATCATCTCCCTCAAACTCCCAACCTGAATAGCCCCAGTTTGATGGAATAAAGCATTCCACACGGCATCTGATCCAGCTAGAACACCAGTGTGGGAGGAAACAGCCCTTGTACCAGCCTCAGTTAGACCTCCCTTTAAAATGATCACAGGCTTGAGCCTAGCAGCTTCCTTTAAGACTTTGACGAAACGTCTGCCGTCCTTAACTCCCTCAATGTAAGCACAAATGATTTTGGTTTCAGAGTCCCAAGCGAAATACTCCATGAAATCGCTACCGTTTAGGTCAGAAGCGTTGCCATAGCTCACCAACTTGCTGAAACGAAGCCCTCGAACCAGTCCCATGCGGGCGAAATCTCCAGTGTTGCCTCCACTCTGAGAAACAAAACCCACAGATCCATTTTCTTTAGATGAGAATACACCGAAATTAGATAATCCGATTTTTGGGTGATATATTCCCATGCAATTGGGTCCAATAATGTGGACGTTTCCTTTTCTAGCAATTTCGATAATTTGACTTTCCAATTTTATTCTGTCCGCTCTCCCGGTCTCGCTGAAGCCAGACGTGAAAATGTGAACCACCTTTACACCCTTAGCCACGCAGTCTTCGATAATCTTTGGAACTTCATAGGCTGGAATAGCTATAATAACGTAGTCGATGGGGGCAGGAACATCTCTAAGGTTCCGGTAGCCCTTAAATCCTAGTACATCGCTACCGTTTAGATTAATTGGATAGATGTCGCCATCGAATTTGAGTTCTACTAGACCCCTAAAAAAATGGTACCCAGCCTTAGTCGGATCTGGTGAAGCTCCGACAACAGCGATTGACCTAGGATTGAAAAATTCATCCAGTTCATGTCGTTCTTTGATTAGCATCTTCCCCCTGCAAATTAGAAGGTTTAATGACAAACTTTCACAGATAAATCCTTTTCTTCGAAGTTTGCCTGAGACTGAAGCGCACACGCAAACGAGGACTGCTCAAAAACAATAATCCACAAAATAGCTATCTTCCCTTTTCTAAGACTAATGTTTCTTTCAAATTCTATTAGTTTTTATGATCAGGTCTGGAAGCATAGTGAAGTCAGTTAACATGCAGAAGCGGTGTTTCAGCTCTCAACTGTAAATTTTGTAGAATGATTTAAGCGTTACACAGTAAACTGAATACGTGTGGTAACAAAAGGTTGATTATAGATATCCATGTGCATCCTCATCTGTCTGAAGATCATATATTGAATGAGATGAGAGAAGCTGGAGTAGATTATTCGGTTCTGTTAGGGGTTGACTTAGACCCGATGGATGTCGAAATACCTGAAATAAAAGAAAAATTGCGGAAAATTCAAATGAAATTGTTCTATCACCCGATCTTTTTCAAGCCCATAGAAGAGATAATCAAAGAATCATTCTACACCATCGTTAAGAGTTATCCTGATCTAAAGTATTCGAACTTGGATATAGCAGAGCTGGTTAGAAAACATCCCGACAAATTCATTGGTTTCGGTTCGGTCAACCCAAACAAGGACGAAAAATACGTAAGAACAAAGCTTAGAGAAATCGATGAGCTCGGTTTAAAAGGAATAAAGATGATTCCAACCCTTCAACTATTCAACCCCCAAGATAACAAGAACTTTGAGATAATATGCGAACACTGCGAGAAAAACAAGAAGACCATCCTTTACCACACTGGTTGTGACCCGGGACCTTGGGAGATTCTAGAATTATCAGAAGATGCCAACCCAAAATATTTGGAACCAGTCCTAGAGAGATATAAACCATTAATAATCCTCGCTCATACAGGATCGTACAGTAGTCGTCAGCCCGGAATATGGTTTGAAGAAGCATTAAGCTTAGGAAAGAGGTTTGATAATGTTTTCTTTGATTCTTCAGCTGTCGGTTGGCTAATATACAGAGATAAGGTCATAAAGAGAATTAGAGAAGGTGTCGGTTTAGAAAGGCTGCTCTACGGATCTGATTATCCTGTTGTATTTAGAAGTACCATGAAGTACGAAGTCGGACTCGTAAAAAACTGCGAATGCTTGACAGAAGAAGAGAAAGATAGAATCCTTGGATTAACTGCAGCAAAATTACTAAACATCAACTCCTGATCGATCGATGAAGAAAGGTAGATTACATAGAATCTTAGAGAAATGGAACCTCTAAATACAATATCCATAAGAGAAATAAGTCAACGATGTCGGTGCAAGGCTCCGATTACTTTAGGATATTTGCTCAGCGCTCCTAATGCTCTCACGCACCTTTCGATGGATGGGTAAACAGGAACACAAGTATCCTCTAGTTGTTTAGTCCATAAATCCACTATGTCCTTCGAGCCTACCAGATTGATTGTGAATGGTTTGTCAGGGTATTTTTCTTGAATTTCTTTAATGGGACCTTCAACATCAAAGGCAAACATAGGCGACGAAGGTAAAACACATACAACGCAATCAACATTTTCATCTTGCAACACTCCTCCCAGCGATATTCTTAGGCAATCTTCAGGACCCACAGACTCGAAGAGCATCTCGTTATCGAAAGGATTCTTAACCTTAACTCGTGATGGCAGATAAGATTCGATATATTTCACCGTTTCATCAGACAACTCAGCTACCTCTAAACCATATTCTGCAGAATAGTCCGCCGCCATTACACATCCTGCCCCAGTCATACTTACTATCCCAATTCTGTTGCCCTTAGCCAAGGGCTGAAGAGCGAAAGCCTTCGCCAAATCCATCAACTCTTCAAAATCCTTAACACGAATGGCACCGACCTTTTTACACACGGCGTCAAATATTTCATCCCTCACAGCTAAGGAACCAGTATGAGATTTGGAAGCGTGTATACCTGCCTCCGTTCTTCCAGATTTCAGAATTAGAACAGGCTTATTCTTCGCCGCCTTCCGAGCAGCCTCCAGAAAACTTCGGCCGTCCTTAATTCCTTCCATGTATATGGCAATAACCTCCGTATCTTCGTCCTGAGCTAAATATTCCAACGCCTCAGAATCATCCACATCGGACTTGTTGCCGAGGCCCATAACCTTACTCAAACAAAAAGGCTCTGCGGATAATATCCACCAGAAAGCGGCTGCAGCAAACAAACCAGTTTGGGCGATGAAAGCTACGTTTCCTTTTCTCAACTTCGGAAGGGGCGCGAAGGATGTTGTGAAATCATTAGAAGTATTAAGGATGCCTGTGGTGTTCGGTCCGACGATTCTAATTCCAGCCTTCTTTGCCGTCTCAACGATTTCTTGCTCAAAATTGATTCCTTCACCTCCAGCCTCACGAAAACCTGAAGATAATATAACAACGCCCTTAACACCTTTCTTTGCGCAATCTCGCATAACTTGAGGCACAGAAGGCGCCGGAACAATTATTGCAACCACTTCAACTTCGTCTGGAATGAGGTCGACACGAGGATATGCCTTTAACCCCAACACTTCATCTGCCTTTAGGTTCACTGGGTAAACCTTACCCTTAAACCCCAAATCTATAAGGTTCAATAGGGCATAATGACCAAATTTAAGGGGGTTATTGGTAGCACCTACAACAGCCACGCTTTTGGGTTCAAAAAAGAAAGTAATATCACTTGTTCTTTGCGAAGTCGGAGACATGTTCACATTTCATCTCGCAAGAACCTATGGAAGGATACTTTAACTAATTTAAACATGTCGGCTCAATTTCCAAATAATCAAAGAATCGATTTACCTTTTAAAGGTCTAAAGGTTATAAATTAAAAAGCAACTGTGTACTTTTAGGATTATTAGTGAATAAACTTGGCTAAGGTTTCCAAACTTACAAAAAGAGATGAACACACGCGCACGTGACTGCCTATGCCCATCACAAAAATAAAGAAAAGAGACGGAAGAATCATCGATTTTGATCCTAGCAGAATCAGAGACGCTATTCACAGGGCTTTCATTGCCGTTAAACTTGAGGATGGAGAAAGGGCTAAAAGCGTAACGAGAAAAGTTGTTAAGCTTTTGGAGGAAAAATTTGAGGAGAAGATTCCGTCGGTTGAAGATGCGCAAGATATTGTTATAGAAGTTCTAAATAGAAACGGCTACAAAAAAGTTGCAGAAGAATATCAAGATTACCGGAAGAAGAAAGAAGAGATAAGAAAACTAAAAGGAAAACTAGGAATAATAGAACCGAAGTTTACGGTTAACGCTCTAGAGGTTTTGAGGAAAAGATACCTTTTGAGAGACGAAAAGGAAAGAATTGTAGAAACTCCGACTCAACTGTTTACAAGAGTTGCCGAAGCAGTTGCGAGAGTCGAAGAGAAATATGGAGGCGAAGCCAAGGAAAGCGAAAAAATTTTCTATGGTATGATGACGAAGCTGGAAGCTATTCCGAACTCTCCAACCCTTTTCAATTCGGGAACAGAATTAGGCCAGTTATCTGCATGTTTCGTTTTGCCTGTTGATGATTCTCTGGAAAGCATTTTCACCGCAGTGAAGAATATGTCTCTAATCGAACAGACTGGTGGAGGAGTTGGCTTTGATTTTTCTAGGCTAAGACCCAACGGAGACATAGTCAGATCAACCAAGGGAGTAGCATCCGGTCCCGTGAGTTTCATGCGGGTTTTTGATACTGCCACGGAAGTCATAAAGGCTGGTGGAAAAAGAAGAGGCGCTATGATGGGAATTTTGAGAGTTGATCACCCGGACATTATTGAGTTCATAACTTCCAAGCAAAAGCGAGGGTTTCTTTCAAACTTCAATATTTCAGTTGCTGTTACTGACGATTTTATGAAAACTCTTGAAGAAGACGGAGAATATTGGCTAATCAACCCTAGAAATAAGGAAAAAGTAAGAAAGATTAAAGCCAGAGACGTTTGGGATTTGATGGCAAAATCGGCTTGGGCTAGTGGAGACCCGGGGGTTATTTTTATTGATGAAATTAACAGACGTAATCCAACTCCTGAAATTGGAAGAATTGAATCTACGAACCCTTGCGGCGAACAGCCTTTGCTTCCTTATGAATCCTGCAATTTAGGTTCAATAAATCTTTCGAAGATGGTTAAGGACGGAAAAATAGACTGGGAAAAACTTAGAGAAACTGTAAGAAATACTGTTCATTTTCTTGACAATGTTATAGACGCAAACAGGTATCCTTTGAGGGAAATAGAGGAAATAACAAAAGCAAACAGAAAAATAGGCTTGGGAGTCATGGGATTTGCAGATATGCTCATCAAAGTCGGCGTTTCTTACAACTCTGAAGAAGCTTTGCAGCTCGCTGAAAATCTAATGAAATTCATTGAAGAAGAAGCCCGTAAGAAATCTGTGGAGATTGGTGAAGAAAGAGGTTCTTTTCCAAACTTTGAAAAAAGCATTTGGAAAGACAAGTATAGCGCTATGAGAAACGCCACGGTAACAACGATAGCACCAACAGGAAGCGTAAGCATAATAGCGGGATGCTCTTCCGGAATTGAACCGACATTTGCAATTTCATTTATAAGAAACGTTTTAGGTGGAACAAGACTTTTTGAAACTAACCCCTTGTTCGAAATAATAGCGAAGAAAAGAGAGTTCTACAGTGCCAAACTTCTCGAAGAAATAGCAAAAACAGGTTCAGTTCAGAAAATTGACGGCTTACCAGAAGATATTAAGAGGCTTTTTGTTACAGCCCTTGATATTGAACCTGAATGGCATGTTAGAATGCAGGCAGCATTTCAAAAGTACACGGACAATGCCGTTTCAAAAACGGTTAATTTGCCAAATAAGGCAAAGATTGAAGATGTTAGAAGAGTTTTTAAACTTGCTTGGAGGCTGAAATGTAAAGGAGTCACCGTATTCAGGTACGGAAGCAAGCCAGAGCAAGTTCTATACATCGGAGAAATAAAAACCAAGGAGCGACGATTTGTGACTGCAGAATCAGAGTATGCAGGTGGATGCCCAACCAAAACTTGCCCGTTTCCAGGCTAACTTTACAAATCGAACATATGTTCGAAATTAGTGGAAATACTAAACAAAGTTGCGCGCGCATCAAGTTTAGTGAGCTTGGCAATCTGCTGAAAGAGAAGTGGAGTTTCAAGAAGTCGCAGGAAAAGACAGAAGAACACAAACGGGTTTTGGGCAGGATTAAATTCTGTCCAAAATGTGGTTCAACAAACGTATTCTGGGCTTCGCGCGCAAGTTTTCGAAAATGGCCACAAGCCAATAAACCAATCCTAAGCTGCCATAATATTTTAAGACGTTCTCTGCTCCATAGTACAGTTCGTCACCATACTCTTTTCGCCAATACTTTTCGAAAAGGTGTAGATCTCCGTCTAAAACTGCTGAACCACAGAGCATTCCTCCCTTCATAGCATAGTAAATGCCCATACCACCTATTGGGAATACGTGACCAGCCGCGTCACCGATTAATGCCCAATTCGTGCCAGAACATGGCAAATCGAAGAAATCTTTCTTCCATATTGTTGGCACTAGATGAGCAAAGAAATGTCCTTCAAGGAGTTTTAACGGTTTTCCAGCTGGGTGCGAAGAGATAAACTTGTCCAAGGATTGCTTTAATCTCTTTCCTGTCTCCAGGCATCCAATGCCAACGTTTATGCTTGTTCTTTTTGGAAAAATCCATATGAAACCCCCTTTTTGCATATATTTGTGTGAATAATAGACTTCTATGGTGTTCTTGGCGAATGTGTTCTCTACATACTTGCTTGAACACGGAAAATCATAACCAACGGTCCTAGCCAGAAATTGTGGAGGAATAGATCTAAAAACGTTTTTTCTTACGAGTGACGGACAACCATCCGCCCCTATAAGAACCCTAACTTTCACAGATCTGCCTTTACTTGTTCTTAATATCCAGTCATTCTCCCCTTTTATTATTTGATTAACCTTTTCATCGAAAAACGTCACACTTCTATTGTTTAACGCCCTTTGAAGCAAGTAAGAGTCAAACGTCTTCCTTGAAACTATAAATCCAGGAGGCTCAATCAACAATTTTACACGGAACCTAAATCTCTCAGCTAAAGTCCATCTTACCTCTCTTTCTAAAAGTTCCCCTGGAATATTGAATTCATCCACAACTCTATCGTCAATCAGTCCTCCACACGGCTTTTCTCTAGGATGAGAATGATCAAAAATGGCTACCTTGATTCCCTCTTTTCCCAGAACTTGTGCACAGCAAGAACCCCCAACCCCAGCTCCAACAATTCCAACTTCAAAACTATTTGACACCACACTAATTCACCTTATCCTTGGTGATGGCTAAGATAAACAAGAACACAGCGCCAAGCAAATCTGCAAAGGCCATGCTAACTTGGAACATCTCAGGATTATTGAACGGCACGTTCCACACTGCCAAGCCAGCCCATGACGCTACACCACCATAAACCATTAGAACACCTTGGACAAAAAACATCACCCGAATAATGACGCGAGTAAATCGGCCATGCGCAAAATATGACAGCACTGAGGAAAGAAGAATCCATGCTCCCAAAGAAGCATAGACTATGTTGTTCAAATCTGAAATCCAAGGCGCAGCCACCGCCACAACCACATAACACAACCCCCACATGAGGCACCAAGCAACAGCAAACATTCTTAACTCATCCACACAATATCACCTCCCAAAAATTAGATCACTACCTATTTATATAAAATGCCAAACCCAAGAACGATACATAACACTGTCATAATTAATAATTCCATCATTCTGCGCATGCGCGTGCACAGTCGTCTAGCCTCCGCAACAGTTCAGTTTCAAAATGCATTCCACCTTTCTTGAAACTGGCTGTCCTATCCTCAGAGTTTTGCGCGCGCACTGGAAGAAGTTAGAAAAATCTACTAGCTAGCTTACAAGCTGAAGTGCAGGGGCATAACCATTTACAGGTATGGAGGCAAAAAAGAGCAAATTCTACACGTAGGTCCATTGTTAACCAAGGAAATGGTCACTGGGAAACACGTGAGTGCAGATTCTGAATATTCAGGCGAATGCCCAACCAGTGAATGACTCTTCTAGTGCTTAATCATCTACCTTTAGGTTGGAAGAGATTACGCCATTCCTTCTGTTTGGTGAGGTTGGCTAGAGCTTCAGCGTAGATTTTTATCCTTAATGATTCAGCGTCCTCCGGAGCCACATCTTTTGTATGTTTTTGCCCGACGATTTTGAGCTGATCTAGCATAGCGATTGCCAATTTTTCAAGATTTTTTGATGAAACCTCAGAAACGTGATTATAAAGTTGAAAGACGCTAAACATCCCTCTTAGATGTTCAATTTGTGTTCGGATAAAGTATCTTCGAACGTCCCGGGGTATCCGGTCAGGATCGATGATTAGTAAAAACGCTATGGGCGTGTAATATTTTTGTAGGATGCCGTGTTCCTCCGCCTCAACCTTGTGTATATTTATGAGTCCAGCATCCATTAGCAGGTGTAGGTGATAACCGACGGCGGCCTTCGTGATACCTAGCTGTTCAGAAAGTTGAGTTTCAGTCATTGGATATTTACTTAATAAACGCAGAATTTCTGTCCGTGTAAAATCGGCGAGCAAGCTTATAATTTTAGGGTCATCCACGATGTAGACGGCTTTTTTGGGGTTAGACGTAGTTTATGCCCTCTATTATGTGTTCCAAGATTTAGTTATAAGCACTAAGTCGATATAAATTATTAAACCGTTAATAATGTTTAAATAATTAGAACCAGATAACCCCCGTCGTATTTGCAAGGAGAATTATAGTTGGTCTTTGATACAATACTTGCAATTGCAACTCTCATTCTAGGAATTATGCTTTTGACTTATTCCAGCGACAAAGCAGTTGAACACTCGGTAAAAATCGCTGCAGCATTGGGGGCTTCTCCGCTGATTATTGGTCTTGTACTAGTGTCTATAGGCACAGATTTGCCAGAGATCGCCAACTCAATCACCTCATGTGCGGCAGGCCATGCAAACATAGACGTAGGGGACTCTCTTGGATCAGTGTTTACCCAGATAACTTTGGTATTAGGGCTTCTTCCCTTCTTAGGCGGAATGTTCAAAGTGAAGAGGAAGGAGGTTTTGGTCATCGGAGCCTTCGAGATCTTAGCTCTCATGCTTGCGGTGTCAATTGCTGAGAAAGGGTATTTTACGAGGATCAACGCCATCTTTTTGGTGGCTAGTTGGCCAGTTTTCATGCTATTAACCAGAAGTGCCATGGCAAAGAATGATAAGGAAAAAGAGGTGGTGACACGTAACGATGAAACGCGTCCTCTTCACCTTCGTCACTGGGTGATAGCCATTCTAGGGTTTGTTGGCGTTGCGATCGGAGCCTATGCCGTGGTACAATCTGTAATTAAATTGTCGGCAGGTGTTCCACATCTTGAATATTTCATCAGCTTCTTTTTAGTCGCAATTGGAACATCCCTTCCAGAGCTTGTAGTCGATTTAACTGCTATCCGCAAAAAACAGTACGAACTTGCCATAGGAGACGCTATAGGAAGTTGTATTGTCGATGCTACTGTTTCCATCGGAATCGGGCAAGTCTTCTTCCCACAAGCAGTATCTGGCGAACTCGCCTTGATGACAGGCTTGTATGCGATATTTGGTTCCATCTTGGTCATATCAACACTTGCACTAAGAGAGAAAGTCGATAAGAAGGCAGGAGCGTTATTCATCTTTATATATTTGCTTTCCTATACGCTGCTACGCGTTTAACGCGAAATTTCAAACATTTATATACTTTTATATTCCGTCACGTCACGAAGCGTAGCGTTTTTTTAAGGTTTGTGCACGACAACTTTTTGTCTTTCTTTTAAAAACTGGAAGACCAAAGGAACTTCTTAGACAATTTGTTGAAAGTTTTTTCCTTGTTAAAACCTACGAGGGAACATTTTGCACATTGTTTGAAATTTTAAAGCTTTTGTGCTAGATCTGACCTAAAATCAGAATGGTACCTACCTAAAAAGAAACTTAGGGATCCATCGTGGAATCGAGAGAATTAAAAACGAAAGCTACAGTGCTACAAGAGTTAGGACTAAGTTATCAGGAGACCCTCGAAGTCATGAAGGGGTTTACTAAGGATTTACGCTCTACCAAGAGCTTATGGAGGGATGGCGACAAGTCAAGACTTGTCAAAATTGGTTTAACAATAATAGCTTTTCCGGAACCAACTCCAATAAGCGAAACTTTAGGTGCTTTCATTTTATCCGTAGGGCTTATTCAAAATAGAATGAAAAAGTCGACATTACATATAGAGGACATATACAACACTTTTCAAGACGTGAATAAAAATTTACTGAGAATTAGACAAGAACTAGTCTAACTATTAATTCCGTTTTTCCAGACAGCTCTTCCAAGATGAAAAGCGTAGTGAAAACAATTTAGATACCTATGCTTCTGCTAAAGGACAGCTTGAAATAGAATATAGGACATTATCAAAATTATACCACCGACTTGTGACACGCCACCTCTTGTGAGAAAACGCCAGAAGACGATGGTTGTTATTAGCAAAAACGGGAGAATTTCCGTGAAGATTGTTATGTCAACTGCAAAAGGTGAAGTAAGGAGAACCATCCCCAGCACAAGAGTTAGATTTGTGAGATTAGAGCCAATAATGTCTCCTATTGCCAGTTGAACACGCCCTCGTCTAACAGCGGTAAGATCCAAAGTGAGCTCCGGAAGAGAAGTACCTATCGCAACTACTTTTGCTCCAATCAAGATTGGCGGAGCACCGAGAATTTCAGCAATGTTAAGACCGGATGAAACCACTAAACGTGCCGCTATCATAACGCAAGCGAAGCTGAGAATCAACATTGCGATAACCATTTTCTTGCTTTCCTTCCGAACAATTCCAGAATTGTTCGTTTTGACTGGTGGCGTTCTCTTTTTTGCCATAAAATAAATGCTTAGCGCGAAAATTCCCAAAAGGATAACGCCTACGATTGGGCTCGCAACTTTGAATATGACGAGGAGTAGAGGGATTAAGGATGTGAGGAAGAGGATGTCTGTTAGCTCTACCAAAAGATCTGTGCAGCATGTTTTGAGGTAACCAAGCATTCCCAGTATGCCCAGAACTACCCCTACATTGAATACGTTTGAGCCGAGAATGTCTCCTATGCTGATCCCAGGGGTTCCTTGAAGAACTGAAAAAATGGCTACAATTATCTCTGGTGTTGAAGTCATCACCGCAAGAATTACAAACCCTGCAGAGGCTTCGCTTAAACCCGTGAGATCAATTAATTCTTCTATCGATTTTATAGTAAAATGGCTAGCCGAAGCTAAAACAATTAATGATATAGCAAAGATCAGAAGCGGGACTATGAGCTCAATCATTCTTATTACACATTTCATTTAATTTGTATTAGGTTTAGATATGTCTTGCTAGTGCCGCTTTGTGTGAAATGGTCTATTCATTTATTGATTAATAAACTCTAGTCCTAATAGAACAAGAACGCAAACGCAACACGTAATGCTAAAAAAAGTTGGGAGGTTAGGTTCTGGCGGCTGCCTTCTCCAGCGCAACAACGCCTGGCAACTGCTTTCCCATGAGAAATTCTACGAGGGCACCTCCAGCAGTGCTTACGTAGGATATTTTGTCTGCCAACCCAAATTCTTCCACAGCCGCAACCGTGTGTCCTCCGCCAACCAGCGAAAAGGCCTTAGAAGTCGCCGCCGCTTCAAAGACTTTTTTGGTTCCCACCATGAATTCTTTGTTTTCGAAAACTCCCATAGGTCCGCTAATCACGATGGACTTGGCTTTTCCTATCAATTCACCGTATTTTTTAGCGGTTTCTGTTCCAATATCAGAGATGACGTTGTTTGTGGGAAGCTCATTAACTGAGATTTCATTCCTCTTCTTCTCCACATCAATGGCTAAGTCCACCGGAACCATAATTGCTGTGGGATATTCTTTCATCAGCTCTTTTATGCCAGGCACCAAACCCATTAGCTCCTTCTTTTCTAAAAACTGCATGTTCGGTTTTCCGAGGTCAACGTCCTTGGCTACAAGAAAAATGTGCCCTATGACCCCACCAGTTAAAACGTAGTCAGCAATGTTATTTTTGAGTACATATCGAGATATTTCTAGGGAGTCGTCGCCTTTCGCCCCTCCCATGACGAAAACACAGGGCTTTTCCGGAGCCTCCAAAACCTTCGTCAAAGCATTGAGTTCCCTCTCCATTATTCGGCCAGCAACGCTGGGTAAGACAGTGGTGAATCCAACAATTGAGATGTGAGCTCGGTGGGCGGCTGCGAAGGCGTCATTAACAAAAACGTCGGCTAGCGGGGCCAACTTCTTCACAAATTCAGACTTTGCATGATCCTCAGGTGAGCCTTTCTTTCGTTCGTCTGCGAAGGTTCGAACATTTTCTAAAACGAGAACCTCACCACTCTTTAATTCCTTAATGGTTTTTTGAGCCTTTTCTCCAAAAACGTCGTCCACGTATTTTACTGGCTGGCCCAAGATTTTGCCGAGTATTTCGGAGTGTTGCTTGAGTGGAATGAAGTCTGGTTCTCCCAGTCTACCTTGATGCGCCAAAATTACGGTTTTTGCACCCCTCTGGACCAGTTCCTTAATGGTCGTTTCTGCGTGTGCTCGAATTCTTGTGTCGTCAAGAATTTTTTTGGTTTCTGGGTCAATTGGCGAGTTGAAATCTACTCTAACTAGAGCGGTTTTGTCTTTAAAGTTGAAGTCATCTATGTTTAAGAAATTGGTCATTCTTTCACCTTATGCATCTAAGGAAAGTGAATGTTTGAATTCGGAATGTTTTTTGGGTTTTTTGGGGTTACGCGGCCATCTTGCAGATTTTTTCAATCATCCGAACCATTTTGACTGAGTAGCCCCACTCGTTGTCGTACCATGCAAGCACTTTAACTAGGTTTCCGATGACCATGGTGGAGGGCCCGTCTACAATTGCTGAGTATGGATTATGTATTAGATCCGATGACACTAATGGCTCTTCACTGTAATCTAAAATTCCTTTCAACTCTTTTTTAGCGGCCGACTTAAATGCCGCGTTGACTTCTTCAGGGGTAACTTGTTTTTTCACTATTGCTACGAAATCAACTATAGAGACATCAGGTGTTGGAACGCGTAGTGCCATCCCGTTCATTTTCCCTTCAAGCTCAGGAAGTGCCAGTGTGGCAGCTACAGCCGCGCCGGTGGTTGTCGGTATCATGTTGAAAGCTGCTGCTCTGGCTCGCCTCAGGTCTTTGTGTTGCATGTCAAGAAGCCTTTGATCGTTGGTAACTGCGTGAACCGTTGTCATGAGACCTGAGTCTATGCCGAATTTGTCGTTTAGCACTTTGGCTACGGGCGCTACACAATTTGTCGTGCATGAAGCTAAGGAAATTATATTGTGCTTTTTCTGGTCGTATTTGTTGTCGTTTACACCAAAAACCACGGTCAAGTCTGCGCTTTTAGCTGGACTCATTGGTGCAGAAACCAGTACCTTCTTGGCACCTGCTTGCAGGTGTTTTGAGGCGTCTTCCTTGGTTCTGAATCTTCCTGTTGATTCTACGGCCACGTAGACGCCCATTTCTTTCCAAGGTAGCTTCGCTGGGTCTGGCTGGGCTATAACCTTCAGCTCTTTTCCATCGACAATTAGAGCTCCTTCTTTGACTTTTACATCAAAGGGTGCTTTGCCGTGCACGGTGTCGTTTTTTAGGAGATGTGCTAGAGTTTTGGCGTCGGTTAGGTCGTTAACTGCTACAAAGTTTATGTCTGCTTTGGTTTCAAGAGCCGCTCTGTATAAGAGCCGCCCTATTCTTCCGAATCCATTTATGGCTACATTTAGGTCCATTTTTTAATCACCTTTACCAGATTTTCAACTTTAATTGCATTTCACCATATTAATTTTATTGCGTGCGCTAAAGCTGAGAATACCTAAAAACGCGCGTGGGATAGTACGACGAATCTTTTAAGTAGCAAGATCGCCAGAAAACTGACGAAAATCGAAAAATTAAGAAACGACTAATTAAGGATGTATGCTAGTTTCGGACAAAGAGGAGGAGAAGCTTTGAGAAGAGTGTTGCAGACTGTGAAATTCAAGGAAATGGAAAACAAGAATTTTGAAGTTACGTTGGTAACTGAAAGACTGCGAAATCTGCGACAAAGTAATAGACACAAAAGAAAAGGTGATTAAGACTATTCATATTTCTGACCGCAGATACTACGACAATTTGTTAATGAGAGTGAAAGTATATGATCGCGCTGAGGTAGACATCGAAAACAACAAGATTTACTTTCACAACCACGACTATTCAGGCGACGTCCATCCAAATTGCATAGAAAAATTATAGCATAAATGACGTATATATAGCATATACAGAGTTAATTTTATTAATGCGATATATTCTAATCATTGTGGTTTGAAGGTGGTTTCTTGGTTCACATGGAAGAGACAGTTGAAATCAAAGCACCTGTAGAAAAGGTTTGGGAGCTTATATCTGATTTGGAAAGGATTCCTGAATGGGCGAAGGGGTATACCGAGAAGGAAATGATAACTTCAAAGCAACGCACTGGCGTGAACACGACAACCCGTGAAGTCGGTGTTGCTTTTGGCAAACCATATGAAAAAGACTTCATAGTCGCGGAGTGGGTGGACAAAGAGAAAATCGTTTTTAAAAGCACCACTGGCTGGCCTTGGGAGGGATCATGGATAATGAAACCCACTAAAGAAGGAACCCTGTTTACATATACCGTGGACTTTGATCTGCCTTTTGAAGCTGAGAGATTAAAAGAAGTTTTCCGTAAGAGGTATGAAGAACTGCTTGAGCAATGGGTGCAAAACATAAAGAACATTGTTGAAAAGAAGTAAATCGCTCAAGAACTGCAAATTACTATCGATGTATCTTTAATTTAAATTGTTAACAAGAGTTAGGGCGTATGGTCAAACTAAAGTGGACGTTCGAAAGAATGGAGCTTGCTTTTGTGGCTATGAGTGGCCGGGCGATGTCTCATTTGAAAGGTTAAAGAGCTTCGGCAACTAACTCCATGATGTCCTTGACTTGAATTTTATCCTCGTTACCCGTTGTCTTAATGGCATCGTCGAATGTTAAAAGACAGAAGGGACACGCCACAGCCATTATCTCCGCTCCAATGTCAAGTGCTTCCCTAACCCGAGTTTCGGCGAGACGTTCCCACTCCCTTGAAACGTCATACCACATCCTTCCTCCTCCGCCTTCGCAACAAACGCTCTGTGTCCTCGACCTGTTTAGTTCCACAAATTTTAGGCCTGGAATGCTTTCGATTATCTTTCTAGGTTCGTCGTAGATGTTATTGTGTCTGCCTAAAAAGCAAGGGTCCTGATAGGTTACCACTTTTTCGATTTTTCCTGAAAAATTGAGTTTTCCCTCATCGACTAAATTTGCGAAATATTGCGTGTAATGTTTGACTGAAAGTTCTTTTCCGTATCTATTTTTGAACGCGTTGTAGCAATGGGGGGAGGTAGTAACAATATTGTTTATGCCATACTGGTCAAAGAGACCTAAATTTTTGTCAACTAACTCTTCGAAAAGTCCCTTTTCTCCGAGGGAGTATATTTCATTTCCGCAGCAAGTTTCCTTGTTTCCAAGTATCGAAAAGTCGACTCCTAAAGCGTTCAAGTTTTTTACCATTGCTCTAGCTACTTCTTGTGCCCGAGAATCGTAGGATGGGGCGCACCCAACAAAATAGAGTAACTCAACTTTCTCGCCTTCTGAAACCTGCTTCACTTTCAAGTCCTGCGCCCATTCAGACCTCTTACTTCGGCTTAGCCCCCACGGATTACCATACTTATAAACACCTTCTAGAGCATTCCCCAATGTGCGTGGAACCACCCCTTCCTCAACGACAAGGCTGCGCAGACCGATAAGTATCTCCATTGGATTTGCATCTCTGGGACAACGGTGTGCACAAGTATAACATGTCGTGCATAACCAAAGATCTTTATTTGAAAGGACTTTATCTCTAAAACCTAACTGAGCTCTTCTAATAAGTTGTCGTATTTGAAAAGGCGTTATCCGTCCGAATGGACAGCTAGCTGAGCAAGTGCCGCATTGAAGGCAGAGGTTTATTTTTTCCCCTCCGGCATTAGCCACTGCTTTTGCAAACTCCATGTCCAATTCATCAAGGCGCACGATGCTCTTTTGAGGCGCAGTCACAACAAAGCCTCCGTGTTTACTTTTTCCCAGTACCTTTAACAGAGAATAATGTCTTGTCTTATTGCAACTTAATAAATATTCCTTTAAAAGCTAAAGCTATTCAAGAGACAGTTCATAGACATCCTTGAGTGCCTTCTTAACTGAAGCTTTTCTGCCACTGATGATTATGTGAAAATCATCCTTGAATTCAATTATTACGCCAAATTGCTCCGCAACATCTTGCGCTCTTTCTTCAGCTATTGGTTTTTGTAAGGTTAGTCTTACCCAACCTTCTTCCATATCTCTGGGAAGACCTGGAACAAACTCAGAGGGAGTGTGCACCATTTTGTAGTTTAATTCGGCCCGCTCAGCTTTGTCAATTTTGCTCGTCCAATCTCTTACGTAGCCCTCATTAACAGTCATAGCCGCTGAGATTAAATTAGATTGTATTTTACCTAGGATTTGCTGTAATTTCTGCAAGGAACTATCAATTGTTGTGGACTCTTCGGGAGAATGAACAGTGCTTGTTTGGATAAAACGGATTAAAGTTTTGCAGCTTCTCATTTCGGAAGCAACATCAACACTGATATTCTTTCGATTTAGATCCTGAAAGAGATCCGACAAAACCAGCCAAAGTTGTTCCAGTCTCCTCACTTCTTCTGAAAACAATCTAACGCCCAAAAGTTTTAGTGTGAAAGGTCAGATTAAAACGTAACGAAATTTTAAGTGCCTATGTTGGCTTTGAAACTGGTGGAAATAGAAAGTTTAAGAAATGACTAATCAACTACGTATGTCTACTGTTGAAAGATGGAGGAGAAGCTTTGAAAAAGGCGTTGCAGATTGTGAAATTCGAGGAAATGGAAAAGAAGACTTTTGAAGTTACGTTGATAACCGAAAGGCTTTGCGAAATTTGCGACAAAAAAATAGACACAAAAGAAAAGACTATGAAGACGATCCATATTTCTAATCGCAAGGACTATGACAATCTGTTGACAAGAGCAAAGGCATACGATCACACTGAAGTAGACATCAAAAACAACAAAATCTACTTTCACAACCACGACTATCCAGGCGAAATCCATCCAAGCTGCATAGAAAAATTATAGGGATAGATAACCCTAAATTGACTTCATGGTGGAGAATTTATTTTGGCTTGAAGTATCGATAATGGATTTTGGTTACATTTGAATTACGTGACGCCGTAAAGATATCCGTGCTCCTTTTCTCCAACTTCTGAAATTGTGCCAGCCTTTCTGAGAGCAATGATGTGCCGCAATATTCTGCTAGGTGGGATATCTGTCGCTTCTGAAATTTCTTTGATGGTCAGAGGCCCCTTTTCCTTAATAGCGTTAATCATCATCTGGCGCTCTATTTCATCCTTCATCACGTTGTCCACTACTACGTTATATCTTTCTGCATCTATTTTTACTCCAACCTGTGATATTCCCATAACCCACCTGAGCCTCTGCATCTTCAGGGCTTCGATCGCTGCGTCAGTTGTCTTTTTAAATGGACTAGGACCAAGGTCTTTGATTTTCCTAGTCACATCTCTAATCAAAGCTGCGAATTTTGCTCCCTCACCAGCTGAAATCCATTCGAGTATAAGTCTCTCGGGTTCTATTCCGAGGTGATTAAGGACCTCATTAACGAAGTTGAATCTTTTTTCCATCGCGTAGTTCCCTTTAGCGTAATGGCAGTCTCCCGGGTGGCAACCCGCTACTAGCACTCCATCTGCGCCCCATTTAAACGCTGAAAGAATAAACGTGGGGTCTATTCGTCCAGTGCACATAACTCTAACTATTCTCACGTTTGTCGGGTATTCTAAGCGGCTTGTTCCTGCCAAGTCTGCTCCAGCATACGCGCACCAGTTGCAACAAAAGGCTACTATGACTGGTTCGAATTCGGCTTTTTCTGTCATGACTTCTACCATTAGGATCCACCCTCCTTAAATCCTTCTGGAACTAATGCTGCTTCAACTTGTGCGAGAACCTGTTGGTCACCGTAGTGACGCATGGTTATGGCCATTCTTGGACACTCCGCTGCGCACACGCCACAGCCTCTGCAAAGAGCCTCAATCATTTTGGACTTGCCCTCCTCGATCCGAGGCGCACCAAACGGACATAGTTCCTCACATAGTCCACATCCAATGCATAAGTCTTCGTTCACCATGGCCGTGATGGCCTCACAGCTCATCTTTTTGTTAGCCATCAGAATGGCCGCCCTCGCCGCCGCAGCCTTAGCCGATATTATGGTTTCAGGAACGTCTTTTGGTCCTGAAGCCGCCCCTGCGAGGTATATTCCGTCCATCGCGGTGTCGACGGGTCTCAACTTTAGGTGGGCTTCCATGAGGAAGCCGTCTGGGCTTATGGGTATTTTGAGCATTCGCGCCAGCGTTACCTCATCTTTGTGGGGGATTAGAGGTGTTGAAAGCACAACATAGTCAGCTACGAATTCGGCTTCCCGGCCGGCGAGCATGTCATACGCTAGAACTTTAAGCCGCTTGTCCGGCGTTTCGCTGACCTCGGGAGTTACTATCTCAAGGAATTTTATGAATTTGACCTCAAGATCACGAGATCGCGCGTAGAAATCCTCGTATTCTTTGTACACTCTCAGATCTGAGTAGAGGATGATCACATCTGTTTCAGGAGATACTGTCTTGATTAGAATCGCGTTTTTGATTGCGTTCATGCAGCAGATTCTGGAGCAGTAGGGCCATCCTTCTTCTTTCTTCGCCTTCAGAACCTTTCGCAACAGTTTAGCGGTGTCAGATTTGGGGAAACTCTCAAGCTGGTATCCTCGGATTTCTCCCTTTCTGCCCCCTACGCACTGTATCATTATGACTCTCTCAGGCTTTCCAAGCTTTCCTTTTCTCAGCATTCCATCTAGCTCTAACTGTGTTAGGACATTGTCGTAAACTCCGTATTGATACAATCCTTTGGGTGGTTGATAGTTCAAAGCACCGCAAGCAACAATGATTGTGCCCACATTAAGTGGGATTTTCTCGCCTTTCTGATTAACCGTAACATTGAAATTTCCGACGTAACCGCCAACCTCTTCCACACTTGTCGAGGTCAATAATTCAATTTTTTTATGCTTTTTCACCGCTTCGATAACAGGTCCCAAAATTTTCTCCGCTTCTTCCATGGTTGGATAGAGCTTATAGAGCCTCCGAACATTTCCACCTATCTTATCTTCTTTCTCAACTAGATAGACCTTGAAGCCTTGGTTAGCTAATGTGAGCGCAGAGGTCAATCCTGCTACGCCTGCCCCGATTACCATGGCAGAATCCTTAATCTCCACTTCAGGCTCTGTCTGCGGCTCCAGCCACGCTGCCCTTGCCACAGCCATCCTTACAACATCTTTTGCTTTTTTTGTTGCTTTTTCCGGTTCTTTCGGGTGCACCCAAGAACATTGTTCACGTATGTTAGCCATCTCAAACAAGTATGGGTTTAGTCCGGCTTCGATACAAGCGGATCTGAATAGTGGTTCATGGGTTCTAGGCGTGCACGAAGCAACTATCACCCGATTAAGCTTGTACTTTTTTATGGATTCTTTTATGCTGTCTAATCCTGCTTCAGAGCAGGTGTATATGTTGTCTTCTGCATACGCAACGCGTGGCAAGTTTTTCGCGTATTCGACAACTTCTGGAACTTTAACTACGCCACCTATGTTGACTCCGCAGTGGCATACGAACACTCCAAGTCTAGGCTCCTCTTTCATAAAATCATGCCCCCTCAACCATGACTTCAGCCGCCCTAGAAGCTGTTGCGCTTCCTTGCGTTATCGAGTCCGGAATGTCTCCGGTTTTGGGTCCTAAACAGTAGCCACAAGCAAAGATTCCTGGAATAGTGCTATCCACAGGATTACTAATGCTGCTTGACGGCCTGAAAAATCCGTATTGATCAACTTCTATTCCCAAGACTTTGGCTAAATCTTTAGCATCCTTTCTTGGTATTAAAGCTGGGCAGAGTACAACCAGATCAAACTTCAAATTGTCTATTTTCTTCGTTACTGTATCTTCATACCATATACTGAGGTCCTTACTTATGGGATCGTAGGTTATTTCGCCCGGACTGCTTCGGACAAATTTTATACCGTATTCGGTTTTGGCTCTATTGACAAACTCTTGAAAACCTCTTCCAAATGCTCGAAGATCTATGTAGAAAATGGAAACTCTGGCGTCTGGGACATGTTCCCTGATCAGAACGGCGTCCTTAACAGAATACTTGCAACAAATGCTGGAGCAATAAGCGTTTCCAAGTCGCCTATCTCTTGAACCCACACACTGTATGAAAGCAATTGTCTTTGGTATCTTTCCGTCAGAGGGTCTTATCAAGTGTCCACCAGTTGGCCCAGAGGCACAAAGCAAGCGCTCCAGCTCCAAAGAAGTTACAACGTCTTTGTGGCGTCCATAACCATATGGCGGAATTTGAGAGGGGTCAAAAAGATCAAAACCTACTGCAACAACGATGGCGCCGACTTTCAATTCAACTTCCTCTGGTTCTTGGCCAAGATTGACTGCTTCGGCTTCACATACTTTTTCGCAGAGCCCGCATTCTATGCAATTATCTTTGTCAACTGTCATTGCTCTAGGCACCGCTTGCGGGAAGGGCATGTAGATGGCTTTTCGCATTCCAAGTCCCTCATCGAATTCGTTTGGAACTTCTGATGGACAGTTATCTGCGCATGTTCCGCAGCCAGTGCATTTTGTTTCATCCACGTACCTAGGCTTTCTGAGAATCTTCACTGTGAAGTTTCCTGCTGACCCCTTAACTTCTTTCACTTCAGAATACGTCAGCAATTGAACGTTTGGATGGTGAGAACACTCGATCATCTTGGGCGCTAGGATGCACATTGAACAGTCCATTGTTGGGAACGTTTTGTCGAGCTGCGCCATTCTTCCACCAATGCTCGGAGATTTCTCTACGATGTAGACCTTGAATCCCCTGCTCGCCAGATCCAACGAAGCCTGTATGCCGGATATGCCGCCACCAACAATTAATACAGCTGGTTGTTCCAACGTTATCCCTCCTGTAATCGACCCTTTAGAATAGGCTCTAACGGAGTCCTATGCGACTTTATTTCCCAGTCATCCAATTTCATTCCCATCGCCATCCTAAGAAGCTCTGCAAAGTGCAAAACAGGTATATTATATTCCTCTTTAAAGTGCCTTCTAATCTCCAACTGACCTAAGTCAAGCTCTAAAAAGCAGAAGGGACAAACCGTGACGATGCATTCTGCACCTGCATTTTTCATGTTAACAAGCTTTATTCTCGCTACATCTCTGGCAAGTTCGTCGTTTACGCCTCTTAGGGGTCCTCCGCAACACATTTCCCTCCGCTCATAATTAATCGTTTCAGCGCCCGTCGCCATTACAAGTTCATTTAGCGCATCAAATTCTTTTACACCAAAATGTATCCTCTTGGGTTTCGTTAAGTGGCATCCAGGTTGTGTTGCAACCTTTAGTCCCGTAAAGGGCTTCTTAACAGCGTCTTTAACTTTCTCCACTCCTATGTCCTCGTAAAGGACATCAATCATGTTTTTCACTTCTACCTTTCCTTTGTACTCCTTCCCCACTTCTGCAAGTATCTCATTCACCTGATTCTTAATCTCCGGATGCGCCTTTAACATCGTATTTACCATCAGAAGTGACTCGTAGCAGTCATTGCATAATGTCATGATGTCGACGCCCATCTCTTCTCCTATACAGAGATTCCTTGCGGCAAGCGCCAACCAGCTTGTATAGTCTAGCGACTGGATACCAAATGGCGCACAGCAGTTGGTCTCTTCCATTGTAACCAACTCCACCCCTAAAGCGGGCATAACCTTTTCTACCGAAACTTCGTAGCTGGGTTCTCTTGCAGGTATGAGGCATCCCCAATACAAACCGTATTTCATTCTCTCACCATCCTACTTGGAGACAATTATTTTGCTAAACCCTGTCTTTTTCAGGATTTTTTGAACATCTTCTGTCGCTGTTGACTGCCCTTTAGATAGGCCTATTTGCTCCCTCTTCCTGACCATGCTTGCAGTGGGATTTGCAATACGCCCTGTTTCAATAAGATTTTTTGCTTGGGCAGCAAATCCATCAGGCATATTTTTTTCCTTCACAGCAAGGTTTCTGATGGCGAACATGACTTCAGCGACATCGCCGCCTTGGGGACATCTATCTAAACAGGTAAAACAGGATAGGCAGTACCATGGTAATTGACTACTTAGAACTTCGTCTCGCGACCCCAAGATGATCATTTCCATCAGCCGTCTTGGATTATGCTCAGAGACTAATCTTGCGACTGGGCAGCTGCCTGAACATCTTCCGCATTGAATACATGCGAGAATGCCTCTACCCCTTGGAGTGTTCGCAACTTCATGCATAAAATTGGGTTCCAGTGCGCTCAGCTTCAGCACTTCTCCTAATTGCGATACTAGAAATATTGCAGTGTGCTTAGACTTAATATACTTTATCCCAAAAATAATTTTTGAAGCAATTTCCGTCACATGACCACTTTTCTAAGGTGTAGGAGGCAAAAAGCATAATCGTTCAAGCTTCTCAGCATCTTCCTTGATGAAACCGTAGATGTTGGCATATGCACCTGAGCAATTTCCACTATTTTAATAAGGGAGTTGTTAAGAGTTATAAGCTTCTAGAAATACATCTCGAAGGATTATTATCCTTCAAGAAGAGTCTGCTAGAATCGGGGGCATAAACTTGAGTGAAATGCAAGGAGTTCTCGTTATTGGAGGAGGAATAGCAGGGGAGCAAGCGTCTCTCGACCTCGCAGACCAAGGTTTTACAGTATATCTTGTCGAGAAAACACCGAGCATTGGTGGAAGAATGGCGCAGCTCGACAAAACGTTCCCAACAATGGACTGCGCCTCCTGCATAGGTACCCCTAAGATGGTTGAAGTAGGAATGCATCCGAACATTAAACTGCTGACGTATTCTGAAGTGAAAGAAGTTAAGGGGTCAGCAGGAAACTTCACAGTGAAGATTCTCAGAAAGCCTAGGTACGTGGATGAAACAAAATGCGTCGGTTGTGGAATATGCGCACAAAACTGTCCAGTCGAAACTGTTAATGAATTTGATGAAGGACTTGGTCTTCGAAAGGCGATATATGTTCCGTTTCCTCAAGCAGTTCCTCTCATATACACGATCGATAAAGAAGCTTGTATTGAGTGTGGGCTATGCGAAAAAGTATGTGGAGCTGGAGCAATTAATCATAGTCAAGAACCAGAAGAAGTTGAAATAAAAGTCGGCGCCATCATCGTTGCCACCGGCTACAATTTGTTCGATGCTAGGAAAAAAGAAGAATATGGATACGGCATTTATGACAATGTGATAACAGCATTAGCTTTAGAGAGGCTTGTAAGCGCTTCCGGACCAACCGGAGGACACCTGTTGAGACCTTCTGATGGAAAAATCCCCAAGAGAGTTGCTTTTTTGCAGTGCGTCGGGTCTAGAGATGAGCGAGTTGGAATCAAGTACTGCTCAAGAGTTTGCTGCATGTACGCCACAAAAGAAGCAGAATTGATTAAAGAACATGTTCCCGACGCTGAGATAACGATTTTTTACATGGACATTAGAGCATTCGGTAAGGGATATGAAGAATTCTATATCAGAGCCGAAAAGGAATATAATATTAAATACGTCAAGGGTCGAGTTGCAGAAATTCTGGAGGACCCAGTGACTAAGAATCTATTCATCCGAGCCGAAAATATGGAATCTAACGAAATTATTGAAGAAGAAATGGACATGGTGATTTTATGTGCAGGTATAGTTCCAGCCCTAACAGATGAAATGAGAAAGGTGTTGCCGGTACCAGTTGACGACGACGGATTTATCACTCCCATCCATCCGAAGATTGATCCGGTTACTACCTCTCTTGAAGGTGTGTTTACAGCAGGTGTGGCAGAGGGCCCAAAAGACATTCCCGACGCGGTAGCTCAAGCTAGCGCCGCAGCTATGAAGGCATCAATAATTGCTAGGGGTAAAAAGGAATGACCCAAGAGGAAGAGCTGAGAATCGGCGTATACGTTTGTCACTGTGGACTCAACATAGCCGCCACGGTTGATTCTGAAGCTGTCGCAAAATACGCGGCAACATTACCAAATGTTGTTATTGCAAAAGACTACATCTACATGTGTTCTGCCCCAGGTCAATCAATGATTAAGGAGGACGTCAAAGAGCACAATCTTAACAGAGTAATCGTCGCATCTTGCTCTCCAGTAATGCATGAACCCACCTTTCGAAGGTGTGTCGCTGAGGCTGGACTAAACCCATACTTGTTTGAGATGGCTAACATACGTGAACAATGTTCTTGGGTGCACCCGAAAGAACCGGAAAAAGCAACAAAAAAAGCAAAAGATCTAGTTAGGATGGCAGTATCTAAAGCTCGACTATTAGAAAGGCTTCATAGGAAAGAGGCAGACGTCACATTACGAGCCTTGGTAATTGGCGCTGGTATCTCTGGTATGAGATCCGCTTTAGATTTAGCCGACAGAGGCTTTGAAGTTCATTTGATAGAAAAAGCGCCCAGCATGGGAGGCAGGATGGTACAGTTAAACGAATTATACCCGACCGGTGAGTATGCGTTAGACGTTCTAAAGCCGGTTATGGACGCTGTTACGTCTCACCCAAGAATTAAAGTATTCACCAATTCAAAATTAGAGGCTTTAGACGGATTTATTGGAAATTTCAAGGCGACAATTGTCGTAAAGCCAAGATACGTTACAACCGAATGTAATGCTTGTGGCAAATGCGAAACCGTATGTCCCATTGAAGTCTCAAACGACTTCGATTTTGGACTTAGCAAAAGAAAAGCGATCTATCTTCCTTACATAGCTGCCGTACCCCGAACGTATGCCATTGACTATGAGAACTGTAACAAATGCGGAAAGTGCATAGAAGCATGTGAAAGAGGAGCAATCGATCTCAAAGAACAGCCAGTGAAAATGGAAATCGATGTGGGAACAATCATCGTCGCGACTGGTCATGATTTGTACGAGCCTCCAAAAGGCGAGTATGGCTACAAAGTTTATGATAAGGTTATAACGATGCCTCAACTTGAGAGATTGCTGGATGAAAACGGACCGACAAAGGGTCAACTGCTACTTAATGACTCCACACCTAAGAGTGTGGCATTCATCTCTTGCGTTGGATCAAGGCAGGAACCAGGAATCTATCAACCAATAGAGAAAGATCAGCAACTTAATAGATACTGTTCTCGCGTGTGCTGTACAGCTACTTTCCAGAATGCGTTAACATTAAAGAAGAAATATCCTGACACTAGGATTTACTATCTGTTCCGTGACATACGGACCTTTGGAAAGGGGCATGAAGATCTCTATAGAAAAGCCAGCGAATCCGGGGTTGTTTTTGTAAAATATAAGCCTGAAGCACCGCCAGTAGTTTCAAAGGAGGGGAGTCTCGTCGTCACGGTTCAAGACGTACTTACCGAAAATGAAACCTTAGCGATACCCGTGGATTTGGTTGTCTTAAATGTTGGTTTAGTACCACGCGCAGATGCCCCTGACATACAAAGCATATTGAGAATTCCTAGAGGAGCCGACGGATTCTTTCAAGAAGTTCATGCCAAGCTTAGACCATTAGACACAGCTATAGATGGAGTCTACTTGGCTGGTACGGCGCAAGGTCCAAAGGATATTACTGACAGCGCTGCCCAAGGAAGCGCGGCAGCCGCGAAGGCATCAATTCCGTTGGCCAAGGGCAAGGTTGATGTGGAACCTACGATTGCTACCGTGAACGAGGACTTATGTAAGGGATGCGCTAGGTGTGAAGAAGTCTGTGAATACGACGCGATCAAGGTGGAAGAAACTGGGTCCTTTGATAGGGTGCCAATGTTGGTCGCCAAAGTAACTGAGGCTAAGTGTAAGGGTTGCGGCTCCTGCTCGGTTGTATGTCCCACAGGAGCTATAACAGTGCGGCAATTTACCAAAAAGCAAATTGGCGCCATGGTTGCAGCTGCAACAGGAGGATAACTGAAATGGCATATGAACCAAGAATAGTAGCTTTTCTATGCAACTGGTGTAGCTATATGGGAGCTGACCTAGCGGGCACTAGTAGAATTCAATATCCAACAAATGTAAGGATTATACGAGTAATGTGCTCCGGAAGAGTTGACCCAGTTTTTGTTATCGAAGCCTTTGAAAACGGGGCAGACGGAGTACTAGTCTGTGGTTGCCACCCAGGCGACTGCCACTACATAAGTGGAAACTTGAAAGCTGAAAAAAGGATTGAGACAACGAGAAAACTCGTAAAGTTGCTTGGGCTTGGACCTGAGAGACTTAGACTGGAATGGGTTTCAACTTCTGAGGGCGGAAAATTCGCAGAAGTCGTAACAGATTTTACAGAACAGCTACGTAAAATGGGGCAGAGTCCATTAAAGAGTGAAAATAACCCAAAAGTTCCGAAAGCTCCTTTAAACGTTCAAGAAGTTATTAAGAAGGCGATCGCCGAAACGAACGTTCGATACTGTCTAGAATGTGGAAAATGTTCCAGCAGTTGCCCAATATCGAGGCTCAACGAGGCATACTCACCAAGACGAACCGTTGAAAAATTCTTGATAGGTCTTGAGAACAAAGTCTTGCCCACCGCGGATCTTTGGACATGTCTGACATGCTTTACATGCACCGAAAGATGCCCATCAGACGTTAAGTTTCCATATTTTGTTAGAGCCTGTAGGCGCGTAGCCTCTGTAGACGTAAAAGAAGAACTTTGCGCCCACAGAGGAATACCAATGGCTCTAGCAAGGATGATGACAAATCCAAAAATTAAGCAAGACCGCATGGACTGGCTTCCAGAAGGAGCAGAAATTTCCGAAAAAGGTGACCTACTTTACTTCGTTGGATGCGCCCCATATTTGGATGTAGTTTTCGAAGATTATAATTTAGGACTAATAAAGACTCCTCAAAGTGTAGTGAAAATACTTAACAAAGTAGGTATCAAACCGGTAATACTGAGGAACGAAAAATGCTGTGGCCATGATCTACTATGGACAGGGGACTTGGAAAATTTTGAAAAATTGGCCAAAATAAACATGGCTGATTTCAAAGAAACTGGAGCAAAGAAAATAGTTGCTGCTTGCCCCGAAGGTTATAGAACCTTCAAAGAGGACTACCCCAAATTCCTCGAAAACTTTGATTTTGAAGTTCTACACATATCTGAACTCTTATCCCAATTAATCGACAAAGGAGAACTCAAATTCGACACGAAGATTGCGAGGAAAGTTGTTTACCACGACTCATGTAGACTCGGAAGACACATGGGCGTGTATGAACCTCCCAGAAAGATTTTAGCCAGTTTACCTGGAACCGAACTCGTTGAAATGGAGAGAAACCGACAAAACGCTCTTTGCTGTGGAGTGAGTTCTTGGCTATCTTGCAACAAGTATTCCAAGGGAGTCCAAATAGACAGGTTAAGAGAAGCGAAAGCCACTGGAGCAGATTTGCTGGTAACGGCATGTAATAAATGCCGAATCCATTGGAAATGCGTTACAAGCGAAAAACTGCCGGTTGATCCCAGTGAAGTAACGATGGAAATGCGCGACCTATCGGTGCTGGTGGCTGAGGCATTGAAATTAATGTGAAGGTGAAAACATGGAAGCAAACCAATCGGTTTTGGTCATCGGTGGTGGGATAGCTGGAATGCAAGCTAGTTTAGACCTTGCCAGCCGCGGGATGAAAGTTTACCTGGTAGAGAAAACACCGAGCATCGGTGGAAGGATGTCGCAACTGGACAAAACCTTCCCAACAATGGACTGTTCAATGTGCATCCTAGCGCCCAAGATGATCGAGTGCTTCCGCCATCCGAACATCACATTGTTAACCTATTCTGAAGTGCAGGAAGTTAAGGGTTCAGCTGGTAATTTCAGAGTTAAGATTCTAAAGAAGCCGAGATTCGTCGACTTAGAGAAATGCACTGGCTGCGGAGAATGTGCCCAGCATTGTCCAGTTGAGGTTCCAAATGAATTTGATATGGGTCTCGGCGTCCGTAAAGCGATTTATGTTCCGTTCCCCCAAGCTGTTCCACTAAAGTACACAATCGATGACGAAAACTGCATAAAATGTATGCTATGCCAAAAAATGTGTAAGGCTGGAGCAATAGACTATGACCAACAACCTGAAACTATTGACCTTAACGTTGGAGCCATCGTTGTGGCAACGGGCTTCGAACTTTTTGACGCCCGAAAGAGAACTGAGTATGGTTATGGCAAATATCCAAACGTTTTAACAAGTATGGAATTTGAGAGACTACTCTCCGCTTCCGGACCAACCGGAGGACACCTATTGAGGCTATCAGATGGTAAGATTCCCAGAAGAATCGCTTTCATCCAATGCGTCGGCTCCAGAAGCCTGAAAGGCGGGGTTTCCTACTGCTCCAGTGCGTGCTGTGTTTACGCCACAAAGGAAGGAATATTGATTAGAGAACACAATCCTGAATGCGAGGTTTACATTTTCTACAACGACCTAAAAGTCTTCGGCAAAGGATTCCAAGAGTTTGTCAACAGAGCAAAAGATGAGTGGGGCGTAAAATACGTCAGGGCACTCCCTGGAGAAGTCATGGAAGACCCAAAAACAGGCGAACTCACCATCTGGTACGAAGACACTACAGAGAACGTAACGAAAAACATGAAGGCAGACATAGTCATTCTCTGCCCGGCTCTAGTTCCAAGGACAACCGATAAGGAATTAGCTGGCATCCTCGGATTAGAACTCGACGAATTCGGTTTCATGAAATCTAAAGACCCTCTCTTCGCACCAGTCGACACAAACCTTCCAGGCGTTTATATATGCGGATACTGCCAAGGTCCCAAAGACATTCCTGAATCGGTTGCGCAAGCCAGTGGAGCAGCTGCAAGAGCTGCTGAAATAATAGTAGCGGCAGGTAAGGAGGCCCATTAAATGGAACAAAGCGAGAAGGAAACTCCGAGAATCGGGGTGTTCATATGCCACTGTGGCATCAACATAGGCGGCGTTGTCAATGTACCGGAAGTGGTGAAATACGCCAAAACGTTGCCTGATGTCGTTTACGCAGAGGATAATCTTTACACTTGTTCCTCTGATGGGTTAAACAAAATCAAGGAAGGTATAGACAAATATAATCTTAACAGGGTGATAGTAGCTTCATGCACACCTAGAACCCATGAGCCGTTGTTTCGAGCCACTTGCGAGGAAGCTGGTATAAACAAATACCTTTTCGAGATGGCTAACATCAGAGAGCACTGCTCTTGGGCTCACATGCATGAGCATGAGAGAGCAACGGAGAAGGCTAAGGATCTCGTGAGGATGGCTGTTGCTAAGGCTCGTTTACTTCAGCCGCAGACAGAGCCTGAAATAGACGTAACGCCTTCAGCCCTAGTTATCGGCGGCGGCATCTCCGGAATGACAGCGACTCTCTGCCTAGCCGATCAAGGTTTTAAAGTTTCTTTAGTCGAGAAAGAGCCAGAACTTGGTGGAATGCTTAGAAACCTGCACAAATTATATCCAACCATGCAAGATGCTTCTGAAAGTTTGGGACACTTCATCAAAGCTTTGAAGTCAAATAAGAGCATCGCCGTATTTACGTCAACTGTTGTTAAGGAAGTCAAGGGTTTCATTGGAAACTTTAAAGTTACTCTCCAAAAAGGAAACGCTGAAACAGAGAATCTTGATATAGGAACAATAGTTGTGGCTACCGGAGCTACCACATTCGAGCCCATTGGGATGTATGGATATGGAGACCATGAAAACGTGATAACCCAGCTTCAGCTTGAACGCCTTCTTAAGGAGGGCAAACTGAAGAAACCTGAAAAAGTAGTTATGATTCAATGCGTTGGATCCAGAGAAGAAAAGGGAAGAACCTATTGCTCCAGAGTATGTTGTATGACAGCCCTCAAAAACGCTATGTTCATAAGGGAATTATATCCAGAAACAGAGGTTTACCTCCTCTACCGCGACCTACAAACTTATGGACAACGCTACGAACACCATCACAGAGAAGCCCAAGAAAAGGGCATTAGATTCATCAAATACGCCCAAGAAAAACCTCCAGAAGTTGTCGCCAGCAAAAATGGAAAACTTGAAGTTAAAATCTATCACGCTCTTCTCGGTGAACAAATCAAAATAGAAAGCGACCTTGTCGTGTTGTCGACGCCTCTAATTCAGCAAGAGGATGCCAAAGAACTATCCAAAATGCTTAAGGTGCCTCTTGGTTCAGACGGATTTTTCTTCGAGGCCCACGTTAAACTGAGACCCATAGAATTCGCAACCGACGGAATATACGTATGCGGCACGGCCCACAGTCCAAAAGATACGGCAGAAAGTGTTTCGCAGGCTTTTGGAGTTGCTTCTAGGGCAGCCATCCCAATGGCCCTCAAACGGCTGCGAACTGAGGCTATAACGTCCATAGTGAACGAGGATCTTTGCAGTGGGTGCAGGATCTGTGAGGCGGTTTGCGAGTACGGCGCAATTGAAATGCAGGAGAAGGAAGGAAAACTCACGTCGAAGGTTCTTGAGGCTTTGTGTAAAGGGTGTGGCACTTGTGGTGCCTCTTGTCCCACGGGGGCCATAACCATGCGTCACTTCACAGATAATCAACTAGTCGCTCAGGTTAGAGCAGCACCACAGGTGGCAAAGGAGGCAGCGAAAAATGACTGAAGAATTTGAACCTAAAATCGTTGGTTTCCTCTGCAATTGGTGCTCCTATGCTGGAGCTGACTTGGCAGGAGTCAGCAGAATCCAGTACCCACCCAACCTGAGAATCATAAGAGTGATGTGCAGTGGAAGGATTGATCCAGCATTCATTCTTGAAGCCTTCAGAAGCGGAGCAGACGGAGTGCTAATATCAGGTTGTCACCCAGGAGACTGCCACTACATCGCAGGCAACTATAAGGCGCAACGAAGAGGCATTTTGTTAAAAAAACTCCTAGAACAGTTTGGTGTGGAGCCGCAACGACTTAGAATAGAATTTGTCTCCGCTTCGGAGGGAGCCAAATTCGCAGCACTTGTCAAGGAAATGGTTGAGGACATAAAGAAGCTTGGACCGAGCCCATTGAAAGCGCAGGTGGAGGGTTTAATTCGTGCTTGAGGCTACGAAAACTGAGCAAAAAGCAGTGCTAAAAATCACATACCCCAAATTCAAATACGAAATCAGTAAAATTCCAGGCGCGGAAAAAATTATGCTGTGCTTTCAGTGCGGCACCTGCACATCCGACTGCCCAGTCGCGCGGTTCAGTGGCGTTTACCGTCCTAGACAAATAATAAGAATGACTCAATTGGGACTAAAGGAGCGCGTTTTAAAAAGCGAAACTCTGTGGCTTTGCGCCTCTTGCTTCACTTGCACCGACAATTGTCCTCAAGATGTCAAAGTTGCCGACGTCATACGCGTACTCAAAAACTTGGCGGTTAAGGAAGGTTATGTTCCACCAGTATTCAAGGTACTTGCTTCAGGTATACTGGACACGGGTTACGCCTACCGAATTCCAGAAATGCGAATAAAAAAGCGTGAAGAGTTGGGATTGCCACCGCTGCCGAAAGGCAACCCCCAATCATTAGCCAAACTCGCAGAAAGGATAGATTTCAAAAAACTGTTAGAGGCAAAAAGTGAACAAAATGGCTGAAGGCGAACTCAAATACTTCATTTTCTTGGGATGCGCTATACCTTACCGCGTGTCCGCTTACGAAATCTCAACACGGAAAGTCATGGAAAAACTAGGCGTGAAACTGGAAGAAATGCCTGAATTCAACTGTTGCGGGCTTCCCATGGACCCCGTAAGCCACGAAATGATGGTCTTGCTCGCAGCTAGAAACCTATGCATAGCAGAAGAGAAAAACATGAGCATTATAGCTTTATGCCCCGGATGCGCTGGTACATTAAACAAAGTAAATATTATGCTCAAAAACGACAAAAAACTTAGGGAAGAAATCAACGAGTATTTGAAATTGGACGATTTGGAGTTCAAAGGGACAATTGAAGTTAAACATTTGATTCAAGTCTTAAATGACGATGTAGGCTTAGAAAAGATTAGGGGTGCAGTGAAGAAATCGCTTAAGGGACTAAAGGTTGCGGAGCATAACGGATGCCACGTTTTGCGTCCGAAAGAGTATATGGGCTTCGACGATCCTGAAGATCCGAAAGTTTTGAAAGCTCTAATTGAAGTTACCGGAGCCGAATGTTTGGACTATGTGGATGAAGCACAGTGCTGCGGAGCACCCACAGCTGGAATAAACGACAAGATTCCGTTACAGCTCTCGAGAGAAAAACTCACAAACATCAGAGATGTGGGGGCTCAAGCTTTGATCACGATTTGCCCGTTCTGCCACATGATGTTCGAAACAAACCAAATGCGGATAGAAAGAATGTTTAACGAAAAATTTGGCATCCCCACAATACATTATCCACAGCTTTTGGGTTTAGCTCTAGGCTTAAGCCCAGAAGAACTCGCCTTAGACGAGTTGAGGGTCAAACCTACAGAACAATTAAAACAGATAGGAATGTGAGGAAAATAAAATGAGTAAAGAAAAGCTAAAGTTTGCTTTCTATTGGGCTGCAAGCTGCGGAGGCTGCGAAATCGCCGTTTTGGATATAAACGAGAAAATCCTCGATGTCGTTGCCATAGCGGACATTGTCTTTTGGCCAGTAGCGATTGACGTCAAGTACAAAGACGTAGAGGCTATGCCAGACAAAAGCATAGATGTCTGCTTCTTCAACGGTGCAATTAGAACCGAAGAACAGGAACACTTGGCCAAACTTTTGAGAAAGAAATCTAAAGTCCTAGTAGCCTTTGGCTCATGTGCCTATCAGGGTGGCATCCCAGGCCTAGCAAACGTTGCAAACAAAAAAGAGGTTTTTGAAAGAGCGTATCTTCAGTCTCCTTCCACAAATAACCCAAAATCTGTGACACCCAAGACTTCTTTCAAGATTCCTGAAGGAGAGTTGAAGCTGCCAGAATTTTTTGACACGGTAAAAACTCTAGATCAAACCGTGGATGTAGACTACTACTTGCCTGGATGCCCTCCACCATCCGCTCAAGTAGCCAAAGCGGTGGAGGCGATTGCCAAAAATGAGTTGCCTCCAAAAGGTTCGGTACTGGCTCCTGAGAAGTCAGTCTGCGATGAATGCCCTAGGAAAAAAGAGGATAAGAAAATTTCCAAGATATATCGAGTATACGAGATTACCCCAGACCCAGAAAGATGTCTTCTAGAACAAGGGATAATTTGTATGGGACCCGCGACTCGCGGAGGATGTGAAGCACAATGTGTAAGCGCAAATATGCCGTGTACAGGATGCGGAGGACCATGTCCAAATGAGATGGAACAGGGAGCAGCGATGATAAGTGCCCTCTCATCGATTCTAGGGGTCGGCGGGGAAAGAGATCCAGACTATGATGCAGAGAAGATGATAGGCCAGATTAAAGATCCGTTAGGAACTTTTTACAAGTATTCTTTGCCATCTTCCCTTCTTAGAAGGAGGATAATAAAGAAATGAAAACAATAGTAATAGATCCTATAACCAGACTGGAAGGCCATGGAAAAATATCAATATTCCTAAATGAAGGAGGAAATGTAGAAAACGCTTACTTCCAAGTTCCAGAACTCAGGGGCTTCGAAAGGTTCTGCGAAGGTAGGAAAGCTGAAGATCTACCGATAATTACGCCCAGAATTTGCGGTGTTTGCCCAGTTGCACACCATTTTGCTTCAACGAAAGCGTTGGATGCCGCATTTAAAGTCGAGCCTACTTCAGCAGCTAAAAAGCTTAGGGAACTCATGTACAGCGGTTACATAATTTACGACCACATCCTTCACTTCTACTTTCTAGGAGCACCAGACTTTGTTGTCGGACCAGACGCCCCACCGGCGGAAAGAAACATTCTAGGAGTAATCCAAAAGGTCGGCTTAGACATAGCAAAAGAGGTAATAAAGCACAGAGCCTACGGACAAAAAATCACCGCCATATTAGGTGGAAAAGCAACTCACCCAACCTGTGGACTCCCTGGAGGCATATCCAAAGGGCTCACAGAGGAGGAGAGACAGGAAATGGAAAAAATGGCGAGGTCAAGCGTGGAATTCGCAAAGTTCAGCTTAAAAATATTTGACGATGTTGTGCTGAAGAACAAGAAATACGTAGACATCATCTTAAGCGACCCATACACCCTCAAGACCTATTACATGGGCACGGTTGACAAAAACAACAAAGTCAACTTCTATGACGGCAAAGTACGGGTAGTTGACCAACAAAACAAAGAGTTTGTTAAGTTTGCTCCATCAGAATATCTAGACGTCATCGAGGAACGCGTGGAAGACTGGACGTACACTAAATTGACTTACCTCAAGAAGGTTGGATGGAAAGGCTTAGTCGACGGTCCAGAAAGTGGGGTTTACCGGGTTGGACCACTTGGAAGGCTGAATGCTTCAGAGGGGATGGCAACGCCTCTGGCACAGCAAGAATATGAGAGAATGTATGAAACACTGGGCGGAAAGCCCGTACACTCAACTCTTGCATTTCATTGGGCCAGACTCGTAGAACTACTATATGCGGCTGAAAGGGCTGTAGAATTGAGCACAGACAAGGAGATAACAAGTAAAGACCTTCGGAATGAAGTAGGTAACCCAGGAGAAGGAGTTGGAATAATCGAAGCGGCTAGAGGCACCTTGATACATCACTACCAACTTGACGAAGACGCCCTAATAAAAAAAGCAAATTTAATAGTGGCTACAACAAACAACGCTTCAGCAATATGCATGTCCATAAGGGACGCAGCTAAAGGACTCATACATGGCGGTGAAGTGAATCAAGGAATATTGAACATGGTGGAGATGGCTTTCAGAGCCTACGACCCATGCTGGGCCTGCTCTACCCACTTCGCAATAGGTCAAATGCCCATTGAACTCAAAATATATGACCACAACAAAAAGTTGCTGAAAACCTTGAGAAGGTAAGGCGCTCAGCACTCTTCCAACCATTATTCTTTCTTTACTTGGTTAGTAAATTTCAAAGTGTGAGGGAAAAAGTTTAAAAACATGCTTATGGTAGTCTCATGTTCACCACGTTTAAGGATGAAAAAACCATGTCTGAGGAAAAACAAAAGGTAAATAAAGCTAAAGCGAAGGCCATGTCCGCATATAAGAAAAAACAGAGACTCGTTTTGAAGGAGCTAGAGAACAATGGATCAGTAACCATACCAGAAATTTCGGAGGCAACGGGAATAGAGACGAGCGAAGTTTTTAAACATGTAACTGCCCTAACACAGTTTCGTAAGGTTAAAGTTGTTGGCGAGAAAGAAGGCTACTTAACATATGCTTTGGCTAAAGAATAGAAATGCATAAAGGCAAATTGTTTCTTTTCTACATGACCATTAATATGCTTCGATGATTTTGGTAGAGCTTTGATTTCAACGCGTAACGATAGATCTTATGTTCCAGCAAACAATTACTTAACTAGCATTTCCGACCTGTTTACAGTCCTCTCTTAGATGAATTTTACTTTGACTAGATGTACTGAGCAGGATATGCAAGGATCGTAGGCTCTTGCGATTAGCTCAAGAGACGCTTCCAAATTCTTCTTTTTCTCAGCGAGTAGCTTTCCAGCAGCAACTCTGCAGTCTTTTTCTATGTTGGCATAGTTTATAGCCGTGGGCGTTATCACGTTGGATTTGGTTATGCAACCGTTTTCGTCGAAGGAATAGTTGTGGTAAAGGATTCCTCTCGGAGCTTCTACGGCACCGACTGCAGAGCTTTCCCTTGGCTCAATTTTCACTAGACCCTCTTTTTTAAGTCCGTTGCTCAAAAGCGCGTCTATGTCTTCGATGCATCTGTCTACGGAGTGAACCAGCTCTATTGCTTGGGCTAAGTTATTGTTTAGAGAGTTTTTCTGATCCAGCTTGTCTTTGTATTCTTTGAACAATTCCTTAGCTGTCCCGTAGAGTTTGTCTTTGCAAAGCAGAACTCTTGGGAGGGCTCCAACCATGAATGGAGAACCCTTGTAAGAAGAATGCTTTGCGTGCGAGCGTTTCACCACTTTTTCGTTCGTCAGTTGCGTATACTCTTCAACTTTTCTTCTTTCTCCATTGGAAATCAGCACGTAATCGCCAAAGTATCCAAATTTGTTTCCAGGATCCAATGCCATAAGCATGTTTTCAGATTGGGCAAAATTAGGAATGTCTACGGTTGTGAACAGTTTTACGGCAAGTTCAGCGGTTGCTTTTGAGGCTTCCATGGCTTTCTTGATTGCGATTAAGTCTTCCTCTTTGGGTATGGTTGAAAATCCTCCTACGCGTTCGTTCATGCCGTGGACCTCTCTCCCGCTCAGAGCGATGTGAACCATGTTTCCCGCTTTTTTTAGTTGAAGCGCGGCTTTCACTTCTTTGGCATACTTGTCAACCATGCTTATTGCGTCTGGATATCCTAAGTAGTCTGGAAGCGCAAGCATGAATACATGTAATGCGTGGCTTTCAATCATCTCCCCGTGTATGAGGAGGTCCCTCAGCAACTTTGTCTGGGGAGTAACTTCGACTTTGAAAGACTTCTCAATAGTGCGAATAGAAGCAAGGCTATGGGCTGCAGTGCATATTGCACAAATTCTTCTCATTACATCTGGAACCTTGTCATACTTTACGCTTTCAATGAATGACTCAAAAAATCTTGGACCTTCAAAAATGTTCACTTTAACATCCTTTACTTTGTTACCCTCAACTGTGACCTCTATTCCGCCATGACCTTCAACCCTAGTCAAGTGCTCTACTACTATTTCTTTACTCATTTCTATTTACCTCCTTTGCCACCTGTTTTTTCTTTCAGCATTTTGGACAAGTTGGCTATTCCCTCAAAGTTTGCACAAAAGAATCGCAGCCTGTTTTCGATGTATTTTTCGTCGTAGCCTTTCTCTTTGAGGGTACGTAGTTCTTCTGCGGCGTTTGTTTCATCCTTGATGGGGCCTCTGCATCCGACACAGTCTATCCCTAAGCCGGGGCATCTGGCGTTACAACCTGCGGCTATTATGGGTCCTAGGCAAGGCATTCCTTTGTCCACCAGCAAACATTGGTACTCGTTGAGTTTGCATTCAACGCATACTGGATAGTCTTTTAATTCTGGCATGTCACCGTGGAGTAGTGAGAGCAACACTTGACGGATTTCGGTTGTCTCAATGGGGCAACCCGGTAGCTCCAAATCGACATTTACATATTTTGAAAGGCCGTATGGTTCAAGAACTTCAAAATAATCTTCTTCTTTGCCGTATACTTTCTTCATTTTTTCTTTCATTGTTGTCTCTTGGTTTCTCATGGCTTGGACGCATCCTCCTATGGCGCAGTCTCCTATGGCAATGAGCAACTTGCTTTTATTTCTTATCTCTTCTAGGCGCTTCAAATCAGTTTTAGTGCTGACGGAGCCTTCTACCAAAGCTATGTCTACTTCTGTGTCTTTTTTAACGCTGCTTCCCTCTTGGAAAGCTACTATTTCCACATTGCTTAGTATGTCCAGCAATTCGTCTTCAAGGTTCAGGATCATTAACTGGTCGCCGGCACAGCCAGTGAGACTGTAAATACCAATTTTTGGTTTTGCCATATGATGTACCTCCTAAATCATGCCTTTCGTATGAAGGGCGTTCCAGTAGGTAAAAACTGGGCCATCTTTGCAGACGTATTTTATGGATGTTCCGTCGCCTGTTATGCAGTGTCCGCATTTGCCTATTCCACATTTCATTCTTCTTTCAAGGGTCATGTATATCTTCTCTGGGGGAATCTTCATCTTCGTAAGTTCTTGAACGACGAATTTGTACATTATGGGGGGACCGCAGATTATGGCGTATGTATCTTCTGGAGACACTTTTATTCTTCCAAACAACTTGGTTACGACTCCACACATGCATCTGTCACTGTGCTCTGATTCTAATGAAAGACATTGTTTATCTTTCGCGTCTTCATAAGATAGGTAAAATTTGCACCCCAGTTTATCGCCTTCCGCAAGAAGGTTATAGAATTCGTCTCTGAATAACATGGTGTCATAAGTTCTGATACCGTAGAAAACTGTTATGCCCTTATAGTTCGCTCTGTTTTTTAGAGCGTATTGAAGAACAGATCTGAGGGGCGCGACGCCTAAGCCTCCTGCTACCAGCAGTATGTTGCTTTCCTCCATTTTCTTCATTGGAAATCCGTTTCCATAGGGTCCTCTTATTCCAATTAATGATCCTATTTTCAGGTGGTGAATTGCGTTGGTGACTCGTCCCACGTTTCTGACGCATAAATCTATGGCGCCCTTTTTTGTCCTTATGGAACATATGGAAATTGGGGCTTCTCCCACGCCCATAACGCTGACTTCTATGAACTGTCCTGGCTTGTAATCGAACACTTCTGCGAATTTTTTATCCATTACTTCGGCTTGGAGAAATCTTTCTATTGCCGTCATCTTTTCACTTTTCACAATCTTCGCTAAGTTTGGAAGTAGCACGTTTTCCATCATAGTTCACCTCTCACCTTCTTGAGAACTTCTACATAATCTATTTGGGAAGGACAATAGACGGTACATCTTCCACAGCCAACGCAGTTCAGCATATCGTCTCTCAGACTTCCTTTGCAGTTAAATCTGTTTCTAAGCCTCTCAATTCTTGTGGGTCTAAAGTTTAGGCCACCTGCGACTAAACCGTGTTTTCTAAGCATACAAGAATCCAACTGTCTCACCCTTTCGCCGCTATTTAGATCCAAATTAACATTGTCAACAACGTCGTAGCATCTGCAAGTAGGGCAAACTAGGTTGCAACTGCCGCAGCCGAAGCATTTGTCAGCGTATTCTTTCCAAACTTCACTTTCGTAGGCTAGTGCCAACATGTCCGTGATCCCGCGAATGTTTAATTTAAGAGTGTACTCTTCTTCGCGATTTCTCTCAGCTTCTCTAAACTTTTCTATGTCGCTACTTTCTACATTCTTCATCAAATCTGAATTCTCATTCGCAATAGCGTTTCCTTTGTCGCTTCCAACTCTTACGAAGAATCCGTCTTTCAGTTCGTGGAAGAACAGGTCGAATCCGTCTATAGCATAATTAGTTCCCAGGGACTGGCAGAAACAGTATTCGTCTGGATGGCAACTGTATCCGATTATTACTGTGTTTTCTCTTCTCGTTTTGTAGTATTTGTCTGGAGTTTCATCTATGTAGATTTTGTCCATAAGTTTTAGCGCATTGATGTCGCATGGATGCACTCCAAACACAACGATTTTTTTGTCTTCAAGGGTTTCCTCGTACTTGCCCTTTTCTTCATCGAAAGTGAATAAATTTTCCTTAAGCTTCAGGAAGAATTTCTTTGGGGAGATCATAGTTCTTGTGTAGTCGAGGCTCATTTCTTTCGAATTTTTGATCTTCTGAAAAGAGTAGAATTCACCGATTTTGACAGGACCATAAACCGCTCCATGAGCTTTCAGGTTATCAACGAAGGCGGCGATTTTGTCTTTAGGTAATTTTACGTATTTCACGATTTATACCCCTACTGAGGTTCTATAATTCCAAACTGTTTTGAAGACACAAATAACGCTGTTTAAGTCTATAAATTTTACTAATAGCATCTTCTCCTCTAATTAGCCACTAAATATTCACGTCAGTTAGCAACCGCGCCTTCAACTTTCTTAACCTAAAAGGCTTGTAAACAAAAAATCGGGAGTTACAAATGAAACAAAAAAGTTAGATTTATTCGAAAGCTTGTGAATTTCTATTTTTTTGCAAGCATATACTGACGATTCTTGTTGTCGCAGTCGATTTTTCCTTGTGTAAAGAGTTTTCGCAGTGATTTGAAAACTGTTTTCGGTGGTTTCCCGATTTGGTCAGCGATCTCAGCGAGACCTAAGGGTTTTCTTGAGTTTTCTAAAACTGAAATGATTTGGTCTTCGACCTTTCCCATGTTGGATCACACCATAGCTAACCCATTTTTTATTATATTTGCTTTTCAGTGTTTTATCCTGTAGTGAAACAGGTTTAGGGTAATCTATGCTAATAAGCTATTCACAAGTCACCCGAGGAAACCTACCGACGCTCATCCTAGGTCGACTAACTTCCTTTTATAAGCTCTTTGTGCCACTCCACGCCCGCTTTGAAGTCCATGATTTGTTTTAATTCCGCGTCAAGATTTGTTGGAGTTACGACTAGAAGCCACCCCTTGTCGTAGGGGTCTTCGTTGAGCATCTCGGGTTTGGACTCCAACTCTTCGTTGACCTCTTCTATCGTACCACTTATGGGGGCAACTAAGTCAGAGACGGCTTTCACTGATTCCACGGTTCCGAAGGGATCGTTTTGGGTGATGGAGTCACCTACACTGGGAAGTTCAACGTAAACAATTTCTCGAAGTTGTTTTTGGGCGTAGTCGGTTATGCCTATCCTTACTTTTCCTTTTTCGATTCGTGCCCACGCGAATTCCTTGTGATAGTATAATCCTTCAGGCACTTCATAGTCAGCTACTTTAACCAAAACTTTCACCTCATCAATTGAGTAGGATACTTTGTTCTTGTTCATCTTAAAAACTTAACTATGCTTCGTATAAGAAACTGCAAACAGGGCAGCCTCGCCTACGTTCGACCTTTATCTCTTGAAAACTCATGGTTTCGCCGTCGAAGTGAAGCACACGTCCTACTAAAGGTTCGCCTAAACCCGTGACGATTTTTATAGTTTCCAAAGCCTCTAAAAGGCCTAACGTTCCCGCAGTAGTCCCAAGAACAGGAAATTTTTCCTCTTCAGGAGGACTTTTTGGTAAGATGCATTGAAGGCATGGTCCTTTTCCGGGAAGTATGGTTGTTATCTGTCCGTAAAGCGAATAAGCTCCAGCGTGCACAAAAGGAATTCTTTCTTTTACGCAAGCTTTGTTCAGCAAAAATCGAGTGCGCCAATTGTCTAACCCGTCGACAACCACTGTAAAGCCTTTGACAAGTCGTCTAACATTATTGGTTGTTACAACCTTCTGAAGGGCTTCAACCGTTACCTCAGGATTCAGTTGACGAAGCTTTTCCATCATAGAAACGCCTTTTGGCCTCCCAACGTCATCGCTCCAATGCAAAACCTGTCGGTTGAGGTTGCTCAACTCAACAGCTTCCTTGTCAACAACTGCGACGTGGCCTATGCCAGCGGCGACGAGATAGAGCGATGCTGGGCATCCTAACCCGCCGGCCCCCACCACCATTACACGCGCCTTTTTCAACTTTGACTGCCCGCTTTTTCCTAAGCCTTTAATTCGAATTTGACGGTCGTATCTTTCCAGTTCAGCAGACGAAAAGATCATGTTTTCTCCCATACTAACGTCTTGCCACAGTTTCTTTCTTAAGTTTTAAGGAAAAACTTCATAATGCAAAATGACTGCATACCGTAACTTGAGGTTGTGTGGATGAAAGAAACATGGAAGCATGGTTTTGTTAAAGCCGACGGCATTCGAATGCATTATGTGGCTCAGGGAGAGGGAAAGCTGTTGCTTCTTCTGCATGGGTTTCCTGATTTTTGGTATGTGTGGAGATTTCAGATTCCTGAATTGGCTAAGCATTTTCGTGTTGTGGCTCCAGATCTGCGAGGTTGCAATGAAACTGATAAGCCGAAAGGTGTTGACAAATACAGGTTGAATCTTCTTGCAGGGGATATTCTTGGGCTTATTCATGCTTTAGGTGAAGAACGGGCGATAATAGTTGGACATGATTGGGGTGGAGTTGTAGCTTGGTCTCTTGCAGCTTTTAATCCAGAAGCTACAGAAAAATTGGTGATCTTGAATGCACCTCATCCCAACGCCTATACAACAAGAACTAAAAATTCATTGCGGCAACTGCAGAAAAGTTGGTATGTTTTCTTCTTTCAAACAGCTGAAATTCCAGAAGATGTTTTGAGTCGAAACGATTATTTCTTTCTAAAAAACATGGTTCGCCTTTCTTTTGTTAAAAAAGATGTCCTCACAGATGAAGATTTGAGAGTTTATGCAGAAGCATGGTCAAAACCGGGAGCTTTGACAGCGGCGATAAACTATTATCGGGCTAACATGAATCCCGCCATATTGTTTTCGGAGAGAACGATAGCTTTTCCAAAAATTAATTCGCCTACGTTGGTAATTTGGGGAGAAAAAGACGCTGCTCTTTCAAAGGATTCAATAGCCAACACAGATGAATACGTTGACGCCCCCTACTCCATAAAGTATCTTCCAAATTGTGGTCATTGGGTTCAACTGGAAGAACCAAAGCTTGTCAACAAATACATACTCAAATTTGTGGAAGACTCAAAACATCCGTAGAAGTCTGAGACTTTCGCTTGAGGCTAGGTGGACACGACCTCCGAAGCAATCAGCCCCGGCTTAACCAACTCAAAAAAGAGTGAGTTAAAGGTTTTCTATATGTAGGGTCTGTAATTCCGCCTTTTCCCTACTCGGTATCCTATGTAGCCTCCCACAATCCATGGTACAATAAACATGAGGATTAATGTCAGCAACTGCACCGGATATTCGGATGGTGGATCGGCTGATGTAGGCATGCCCTTAACAGCCCAAATGATAAAGGCCCCTCCGAAGAAAGTGATGGCCCACGCTATGAACCCAAAACCTCCTATGAACGCAATTCTGTTTATTAACTGCATTTTTTTCGAGGTTTGGTATCTTATTTGAAGGGACTGAACCCCATAGGCCAGAGAAATGCCCACGAAGACTAAGAGAATCCCACCACAGAGTTTCGACAAGTCGATGTAGCCTAAGAGGTAAAAAATACACTGAGTAACGATGAGAACCGAGCATGCTATGATAGTTGAACGCCAAAAACGCCTCCACCACTTGGGCTTTTCCTCCCTTCTCCTCTTCATGTGAGCGCCCTTCTTATTCCTTTTTTCAGCCTTTCTAATATCTTTCTCTTGTTCCAAATTTTCCCTCCCCAATTTTCTCTTTCTGCCTTTCCCTTAGGGCTAGGCGGTGACACGCCTCCGAAGGAATTACCTTCGGCTAATTGTTCGAAATGAAATTCTTAACAAGTTCTTAATAATTTTTATCATTCTTCAAAAGTCAAGCTATATTTGAATCATATCCTTACAACTTCTGACCATTGTGTCTTCTAAATGCCGAATTTGATGTCTTCAAAGATTTGCGAACAGCACAAGGATGAAAACGTGATTTCCAAGCCCATGGATTCCGCCAACCGAATGGCTTCTTCTGCTGGAAATGCTATGGCGTTGACTCCAGCTTTCACAGCCAACGTGTCGGTTCTCAGTCTATGTTTACCCTTCGGTCTCATGCACCCCAAGGCTATTGGAGTTTGAGGCATCATGAGTCTAGCGGTTACCAGCACCCTAGCTATGTCCTCTGGTTCAGGTGGGTTTACCTGTTCCATAGGCGTTCCATGTATCGGCATGAAGGCTATTACTATGACGGCTGAAGGCGAGTATTTTGAAATCATTTTTAGGGCTTGAAGTTCGCCTTTGAGTTTACCGTAGTGAAGACCGACGAGCACATGAGGTACGGACGGAATTCCCGATTCGTGCAATGCTCTCAAAGACGCGTCATAGTCTTCAACGCTGACTTTCAGTTGGTAAACTTCCCGTATTGTCTCATCGGAACCAATTATGTCAATTAAGGCAGAGTCAACTCCAGCTTCCTTCAGCTCCTTTGCCTTGGAAACGTCAATTACTCCTGTATGCGCTGCTATGGTTAGCCCAAGCTCGCTCTTGATCTTGGCAATAGCATCTACGAATTTGTTAAGGGGGACAGAACCGTCTGGCAGGCATCCTCCGCTTATGAGACAGCCAATGGCTCCTTTGTTTTTCAGTTTTGCGCAGAGGTTGAAGAGTTCCTTTGGAGTGAGAGCTGGAAACATGGTTTTGAGGACTTTTCCGTTGCAGTGCTTGCATTTTAGAGCGCAAGATGAGCCAGTTACTGAAATTGATGGGAAAGCAGTTGGAGAAGAGCAGAAGTAGTTGGTTTTGTAGTAGATGAAACTTGGAGCGTAGAAACGTATCTTCTTCCCAAAATTTTTCCAACTAACCTTCTGAGTCATGGCTGACGCTCTTTCATAGCTTCTATTGCCTGCAAGCATCAGAGTCTCATAGTTATCTATTGAACTCAACGTTCCCTACCTGACATCCATGTTTTTTAACCTGCAGTTTGGGGAGATAAATATTAGGTTCGTTATTATTTAACTGTGGATTCAAAAATTGCTGGTGCTATGTAATGAGTGAAGAATGCCTCCCCGAAAGAATTCGAGTTTCAACTGGCTCAGCTATTGTACTTGGGTTGTTGCGGGGTAGGCTGGACGCCAAACCTACAACGGTCTACCTGCTTACGTATCACGATGAAAAATGTTCTGCCAATTGCGGCTTTTGTCCCCAAGCCAGAACAAGCAAAGGTAGGGCAGACATGCTTTCCAGGGTTACTTGGCCTCCCTTTCCAACCACACAAGTGCTTTCCAGAATAGAGAGAATTGCCGAAACTGATGCGATAAAGCGGGTTTGCATCCAAGCTCTTAATTATCCAACGGTTTTCAACGACATTTTGGACCTCGTAGGAGAAATCAAGTCACGAGTAAAAGTGCCAATATCTGTCTCTTGTCAACCTTTAAATCGGGAAAAAATGAAAAAGCTGGAAGAAGCTGGCGTTGAGCGCCTAAGCATAGCACTAGACGCTGCTACCGAGGAAATATTTGACAAGATTAAGGGGAGGCTTGTAGGTGGACCATACGTTTGGGGGAAGCAACGTGAAGCTTTGAGGGAGGCGGTGAAAATTTTTGGAGATGGTTCCGTGACCACTCATCTCATTGTAGGCCTCGGAGAAACAGAGAAAGAAATTGTCCAGATGATTCAATGGTGCGTTGATTTAGGAGTTTATCCAGGCTTGTTTGCCTTTACACCTATCTCCGGAACTCCTTTGGAAAACTATCTCCAACCGTCTCTCAGCCATTATCGGAAGGTTCAGATCGCCCATTATCTCATAACAAATGGAAAAACGCGGTGTGAAAAAATGATTTTCGGTGGGAATGGCTGTCTTGTTGACTTCGGCGTTTCTGAAGAGGAGTTGCGACAGGTTATCAGAACAGGCGAGCCTTTCGTCACCTCTGGCTGTCCCGGCTGCAACCGACCCTACTACAATGAAAAGCCTGGTGGTCCCCTCTACAATTATCCTAGACAGCCTCTACCCGAAGAGATCGCTGAAATAGAAAGACAGATTGAAATTCTAAGTCCAAAGCCGTTTAGGTCTTCTCATTAGAAGGACGAAGGCTGTAGCTGCAGCGACTATGGTTGTCGCGACGAAAAGATACATCAAATTTCTGGTAGAACCCAAATCGCTTTGGTAGTTTTCCAATTTTGTGTAGTTTGCAAGTAGTTCGTCATAATCCGCTTGAAGCTCCTCAAGTTCCAAGTTCTTCACGTAGGTCACAACGAAGCCAGAAGGAGGTGGATTCTCTATTGTCACTTTCATTCCCCCACCGGGGAATTGCATGCTCCATTCCCCCCACTCTATGACACCGTAGAGTAAGCCGGGGGATGTATCATTCGGTATCGGTATTATATGGTCATGTTGATATGGCACTGTGTACATGTATATGTATAAGTCCTCAAGTGGGGGTACGATCTCCTCTGTTTCGTTTCTTAGTCCACAAATACTTATGTGAATGTATTCAAATTCAATACCAGTTGAAGCTTCAGCGGTTACGTTAATGGTAACGGTTATGTTTTCACCGGGATTGGCAACGTATGGAGCTGCGATGTTAACTTTGAGACCCAAAGAATCCATTTCATAAACACTTCGTCTCTCCTCGGATGTAGCTCCTTCTACAGCACCGTATGTCAAAGTCAATAGAAGTATTGACAGACTCAAGGACAATACAAGGACTTTTTTACGGTTCATTTTTTCACCTCTTGAAATATGTCGCGGTTCCATTTTTGATAGAAGGTATTTAACGATTATTGTTTTTCTCGGATATGCTTCTATATTAAGCCATATTTAGTGCATAATGCAAATCGTTTATGTATATTTTATAATAAACTAACAATTATTATGAATAATAAGACAAAAATTTTTAGTGTTAAAATTACCTCAGGGAACGAACGAACCGTTGATATATGTAAATAAAATAGACGCAGGCAAAAATTGTTAGAAACACTTCGAAGGATAGTATTAGTTGATTTTGCTCTGTGGCTAAGAAGTAGCCTCGCCGTAATATGTCCCAGAAGACCAGTATCTCGAGGAATATGGAACTGCTTAAACAACCGAGACCTAAACTGTGGAACAGTAGCCGCCAGCTTAATTCCATTCTCTTCAACTTTCGTCAATAATCGATAACCCTTAGGCGATAATTATACATTATGAATCTGCTCTATGGAACGCGCTTAAGAATTGCAAAGGGTGATTTCTGTTAATTATTTCGAATTTCTAAGAACAATATCAGTCGTTTTCGAAAGTTTACGTCCAGCGCCATATCTTTCGTCCGTAGAAAATTTCTGGCAATATCAGCAAGCCTGAAAGGGAAGCAACTATGACAATTGCCCAATCAAAGGGATTTATTATAGGAACCGTACCAAACAACCCTATGTAAGGTATAGCAAGCGTCAATAGAGCTGACCCAACCACAGCAAATAGCAAGAATTTGTTGGATCGGAACCCTATCCTAAAGGCGTTACGTCTCTCGGATCGACAATTCCACACAACAAACAACTCTTGCAACGTTGCCCGCATGAAAGCCATAGTTCTCGCATATGCTAATTGCTGTGACCTGAGTGGTTCTGGAAGTAGGTATGCGCCAGTGAGATAGAACTGCCAGTAGAATATGCCTCCCGTTAAGACGAACTGGAACGTAAAAGTGGTTATTATTGAGGCAAACCTTCCGTGCAATACACCTTCGTTTGGGTTGCGTGGATGACGCTCCATCACGTCTGGTTCAGGAGGTTCCATGGTCAAAGCAAGTGCAGGTCCTCCATCTGTGACCAAGTTTAACCATAATATCATGCCAGCGACAAGCGGAAGTTCTAAGCCCATTAAGGCGAAGGCGGCTATGATTCCCAGTTCATCGAAATTGCAACGCATTAGGAAGAATGAGAATTTTCTTATGTTGTCGTAGATGCTTCTTCCTCCCTCAACGGCGTTAACTATTGTGGCGAAGTTGTCGTCTGCTAACACCATGTCCGCGGATTCTCTTGTCACGTCTGTGCCAGTGATGCCCATGGCTACCCCGATATCTGCTTGTTTAAGGGCTGGGGCATCGTTCACCCCGTCTCCGGTCATGGCAACAATTTGCCCCTTCTTTTTCAGTGCCTTAACTATCCGAAGTTTATGTTCTGGAGAAACCCTAGCGTATACTGCTACATCTTCCACTATTTTCTCAAATTCTTCGTCATTCATATTGTCCAGTTCGGCTCCAGTCAGAACAACGTCGCTTTTCAGCATGCCCAGCTCTTTGGCTATAGCCAGCGCTGTAAGTTTATGGTCTCCTGTAATCATGACGGTTTTTATGCCCGCTTTTTGACATTTAAGGTTGGCTTCTTTGGCTTCATCTCTAGGCGGGTCTATCATTCCCGATAAGCCCACAAACACCAAGTTTTCTTCAGCGCTGTCTTCATCAATGTTCTCCGGGGTACTAGTGGACATTTCTTTGTAGGCTACACCGAGAACCCGCAAGGCGTCACTTGCCATTTTTTCATTGGTTTCTAGAACAGTTTTTCTATCCTTTGCCGAGAGTTTCTTCACTTGACCATTTTTGATAATGTGAGTGCTACGTCCTAGGATAATTTCAGGAGCTCCTTTAACGTAGGCAAAAAGTTTTCCGTCAGGTGCTTTGTGGATTGTTGTCATGCGTTTTCTTTCAGATGTAAATGGCACCTCGCTTACGCGTGGATATATGTCTTCTAGGTCTTTTTTGGTCATTCCAGCCTTAGTCGCAGCCGCAATTAGGGCTCCTTCTGTGGTATCTCCAATCACGCTTTTTCCATCATAATGAGCGTTTGTACACAGCATGCTGGCTCTAAGCAAAAGGGTGAGGTCAACATTTTCTTTTGGATCTATGGAGGTACCTCTCTCCAAAAACTGGCCTGTCGGTTCATAGCCAACCCCAGTAACGTCAATCATTTTGTTGCCTACATAGATTTTGCGAACAGTCATTTCGCCCTTAGTCAAAGTGCCTGTTTTGTCAGAGCAAATAACGGTTGTAGCTCCTAGGGTTTCGGCTGAGGAGAGTTTCCTTATTATGGCGTTGCGTTTTGCGAGTTCCCGCGCACCTAGAGCAAGCGAAATTGTTACGACGGCAGGCAAGCCTTCTGGAACAGCTGAAACCGCGAGGGCAATCGATGTTTCAAAAGCATCTATAATGTTTTTTAGGGCATCGGCTGTATGGGTTACTCCAAGAACAAAAATTTCGTACAATTCAAGAGCAAAAATGACAGCACATATAACAATAATTATTATTCCCAGTTTTTTGGCGAAGCTTTCCAGCTTCTGCTTCAGAGGAGTTTCCTCCACTTCCATAGTCTGAACCATTTCTGCAATTTTTCCGAACTCCGTGTTCATGCCAGTGGATGAAATCACGGCTTTTCCTCTACCATAAGTTATGTGAGTCGCCATGAAGACCGAATTTTTCCTGTCCGCCACAAGTGTTTTCTCTTTTAGGACGCCCAAATCCTTGTTAACTGGCGTCGACTCACCTGTCAAAACAGCTTCATCAGTCTTCAGATCCACAACCTCTAAGACCCGCCCGTCTGCTGGAATCCTGTCACCAGCTTCGAGAAGCACTATGTCTCCCGGCACAATTTCACGGGCTGGTATGACTACTTCGTCTCCGTCTCGAAGCACACGTGCCTTAGGAGCCGTCAGTTTCTTCATGGCTTCCATAGCCTTTTCAGAACGATACTCCTGAACAAAGCCAACGACGGAGTTGAGAACAACAATAGCGGCAATTGTGGAGGCGTCAATAATTTCTCCAATCAAAAAAGAGATTATCGTGGCTACCAAGAGCATTATTACAAAAATGTCTTTAAACTGCCCGAGAAATATTTGGAGAGGAGTTATTCTTTTCCTTTCCACCAACTCGTTTGGCCCGAATTCTTGCAGCCGGCGTTTAGCCTCTTCGTCACTCAAACCTTTCTCGCTGGCTTTCAAGGCTTTCATAAGTTCTTCTGTTTCCAAGGCATGCCATTCGGGGCTCATGTCAACCGCCTGCTTTCATCAACCCTACAATTTCACATTTAGCATTTTAAGGCACCCCTACTCCCTAAAAAGCGTTTCTTTCAGGTAATGCTTTGTTTCTCCACAGCCGCCAAAAGGCTGTAATAGGGAGCAGATGAAGAAGTAAAATAAATTTATAAATTAGATATTGCCTAACAGTTCGGCGAAAAACTTAAGATGTCCTTGTTAGTGCTCAATAAGTCTACGCATTGGGTGTGATTAGGATGGAATTGTGGATGATTGCGCCGCTCGCGGCTTTAGTTTCAATAGTAGTTGCAGCCTACCTCTTTGTTTACGTGAACAAACAAGATAGTGGAACCACGAAGATGCGTGAAATTGCCGGAGCAATAAAAGAAGGCGCCAACGCCTTTCTGAAAAGAGAATTCATGTATCTTGCAGTTTTCGTTGCAGTCGTAGCCACTGTCCTAGCGATCTTTCTTCCCGAGAACGGTCCTATTATGGGAGTAGCGTACATTTTTGGTTCAATCTGTTCAGCTTTGGCTGGCTACTTCGGGATGGCGGTTGCTCTAAAAGCGAACGTCCGATCAGCCCATGCAGCAAAAGAAGGGTTGAACAAGGCGTTTCCAGTAGCATTTCGCGGTGGAGCCGTCATGGGCTTATCCGTCGTTGGATTCGCTCTGCTTGGAATAAGCATAGTTTACTACCTCACTGGCGATCCAGAAATAGTTCTCGGCTTCAGCTTCGGTGCAAGTGCCATGGCGCTGTTTGCAAAGGCGGGGGGAGGCATATACACGAAAACCGCTGATGTGGGCGCTGATCTCGTGGGCAAAGTGGAAATGAATATTCCTGAAGACGACCCTAGAAATCCGGCGGTAATAGCAGACAATGTTGGCGACAACGTTGGTGATGTGGCAGGCATGGGCGCGGACTTGTTCGACTCTTATGTTGCCAGCATAGTAGCGGTAATGATACTGGGACAAGCCATGGGACTGATTGAAGTAACTCTACCGCTTATATTCGCAGGAATGGGAGTCTTAGCATCTATTCTTGGAGTGGCGTTGGTAAGAGTTGGGAAAAGAGGCAACCCTGGAAAAGCTCTCAACTGGGGAACCTACCTAACCTGTGTTATTTTTGCGGTCCTAACATTTTTGGTGACCTATTATCTAAAATTTAATTTTGGCATATGGGGAGCTGCTGTAGTTGGATTACTAGCAGGAGTTATTATCGGCATCACAACAGACTACTTCACTTCCATAGACAGAGCCCCCGCAATAAAAACCGCTGAAGCGTCAAAAACCGGAGCAGCCGTCAACATAATAACTGGTTTTTCCTATGGTCTAATAAGCATGTTTCCACCGCTTCTCGGAATCGGTGTCGCATCTGCAGGAGCATACTTTTTAGCCGAGGCATTCGGCACATCGGGAGTATACGGAGTTGGCATCGCTGCAGTTGGAATGTTATCCATCGTTGGGATGATCGTTGCCGGCGACGCCTACGGTCCAATCGTCGACAATGCAAAAGGAATCGCAGAGCAGTCGGGACTAGAAGAGGAAGTAATTGACATAGCAGATAGATTGGACGCTGCGGGCAACACTGCTAAGGCCATAACAAAAGGATTTGCAATAGGCGCTGCAGGATTAACGGTGCTTGCACTGCTTGCTGCTTATCAAGAAATAGTTCAAAACATAACCGGACGAACAATCAGTTTCGACTTGATGAATCCGCTGGTTTTGACTGGTGCTCTGATAGGCATAGCTATGCCAGCATTATTCTCAGCGCTGGTGATGCTTGGAGTCGGTAAAAACGCCTTCAGAATGATTGAAGAAATCAGAAGGCAATTCAGAGAAATTCCAGGTCTAAAGGAAGGAAAGGAGGGAGTGAAACCAGATTATGCAACGTGCGTAGACATCGCCACAAAAGGAGCCTTGAAAGAATTGATTCTTCCAAGCGTCCTATCCATCGTCGTCACTTTAGTCGTAGGCTTCGTTGGCGGCATAGAAGCCCTCGGCGGATATTTAGGCGGCAGCATATTTTCTGGTTTGATCTTTGCCCTTTTAATGGCTAACGCTGGTGGACTATGGGACAATGCCAAAAAATACATTGAAGCAGGGGCGCTTGGTGGTAAGGGTTCAGATCCCCATAAGGCTGCAGTTGTAGGTGACACTGTAGGCGACCCGTTCAAGGATACAGCGGGGCCATCTTTAAACACGATGATAACCGTAATGTCTCTCGTTGCTTCGGTTTTTGCTCCCCTCATTGTCATGTATGCTCTACTATAGAAAAACTATTGATTTCGCATACGATCAGACAACTGCTTTACCGTGAAAGTTCCAGTCAAAAGTTGAAAACTTGTTTCTGCGAAGTTTTTCAGCCAATTCCCGTTCGTAATTTGTCAGTTCTTCTTCTACAAGCTGTATTTTCAGCGCCTTTTTGAATCCTTTAACTAGAGCTTGGTACGCCTCTTCCATGGACATCTGTGATTCAAGTTCCTGTTGGGCAGATGTCAACTTTTTCTTTGATACGTCTAATACGTCCATCAATGTTTCGGTCCACGGAACCTTGAGAAAAGTAAACATTTTTTCATGGTTTATGCCCACTAAAAATGTTCCATGCTGAAGTAGCATTCCTCTCTTGTAGGATTGAGCGCTTCCGGAGATTTTTTTCCCCGTTATCGTTATGCTGGGGCACTGTTTCGGGTCCATTGGGTTAAATTCTGCGGCTGTTCCAAGGATTTTGACAGCCTCGATAAGTCCTTGGCATATTGTTTTATAGGCAGATACGATGTCCATGTCTGCGTATCCTAAATCTTTTCCATCAACAACTACACTGTAGGTTATTTCTCCATCACAGTCGTGGTATACGGCTCCCCCGCCCGTAATTCTTCTTATGATGTCTACGCCGTGTTTTTTGCAGTCTTCTACATGAACCTCGTTAAAAAGGTCTTGAAAGCGACCTATGGACACGGCTGAGGGTTTCCACCTGTAAAAGCGAAGGGTATTGGGCACCTTACCAGCGATCCTAGCCATTAAGATAGCCTCGTCTATGGCCATGTTTGTGAAAGCGTCGCTAACCTCTAGTTTAAGTAGTCTCCAAACACCCATTTTTCTTAGCCACGAATTGTATTCATATAAAATGCACTGCTAAATATTAGAACTACGGAGACATTCCCCGCAAACCCCCCTTTTTTCTGTTTTTGGATGGCTCATAGAATCGTTTTGCGAAGGATATTCATACCCGAGGTTAGCTAGTTTCTTTGATTGTTTGTCTAAGAGATAATCTGATGTTACATTGAATGTTTTCTTCTGTAAACTATCACTGCTAGCAGTGTTGTTATCATGAATAGTGGTAGAATGAGGAATGTTGGAAATTCTGGAACTACGTGATATTGATGTTGGTATCCTAATACTTCTTCGGTTGTGATGGTGTTTCCAACTTTGTCCTCCGCTATGATAGTGTAGTTCACATAAGTGCAGTATTCAAACGTAGGTATAGTGCCATTCCAAAAGTTTCCTTCCAAGTTTGTCATGTTCTTGGTGATCCATGTTCCATTGCCATTGGTGTAGTTCAGAGAAACCTGTTTTACTCCGCTTTCGTCATCCGTGACGTTGGCATAAACCATAACCTCGTCGTCTGGGGTAACCGTGTCATTGGTTGGCTCCTGATACACGTTTTCTATTAGAGGGGGAGTTGAATCTTCTAACACTTTGAACATATAGAGACTGTCCCAACCAGGTCCTCCCATCGCTATTATGCCACCGTTTCCTGACATAGAAATTAGCGGACTGAATTGCATCAAATCGAATTCGCCTATCATGACACCATCTGATTTGAAGAACAACGCCTTGTAAGACGAGGCGTTTTCCACGGAAGCAGCGATTATTCCACCATCATTACTAACAGCCACATCCCATCCTATTGAACCTTCAAACCGGATCCAATCCTCCGTTTGATTACCTCCCGATCGCATGCGAGCATCAGTCCAAAAGTGCAAACCGCAAGGTCCCGGAAAGCCCATGCCACATGCGATCTCATCGCCGTCAGAGCTCATGTCTAAAGAAAAAAACGGGCCATACCCAGTCCATGTTGCGTTAGGATCTCCCGACAGACCAGTGGCGTTTGCCCAATAGTGAAGGTAATCATACTCAAAGTTAGATATGGCAGCGACGGAATAACCATCGTCAGATACTGCTATATCTCTTATGGGAAAGGTCAATGAACTTCTGGAATGCCACAGCTTTGGCGGAGCGGTTGCGTTGTGCGCATCCTTGTAGAACGCAACGAATCCTCCTGTTCCAACCGTAGGCGTACCTCCTGCAGCAACGAACCTACCATCTGGAGACATGTCGACAACATGAACAAGAGATTCTGGATAGTCCACCCAAGTAGGAGGCTGACCAGAACCTGACTTATTGGTACACCCAGAATAGAACCACACATTTACGTCTGTTCCGACTACCACAACATAATTACCATCATCCGACATGTCCAATGCGCCCCTCTCAATTGCTCCATACATGTATATACTACCCCATGTTGGAGTATCAAGGGCTCCAATTCTTGATCTTGAATTGTTGAAGTAATATATGTAGCCTTCATGACTTCCTACAGCTACGTATTCTCCGTCAGCCGATATTGCAACTGATATGAAATATGTTGGTGGGTTCTCCCACCATCTGGGACTTGAACTATTTGCGGCAAAGTAGTATAAGCCACTGCCATTTACAGCAGCTATGTAATTGCCGTCTCTTGATACTGCCACGTCATATAAACTCATTGAATTGTTCCACAGCATCTCCACTCCATATACTTTCGATGCGTCTATGCCAACAGAAGCCTTCACCCCAACCGTGTTGAATCCTACATACAGCAAGGAAACCAACAATGCAGATAAGCCAAGAACAAACGCAATTCTTCTTTTCATAGGCATCAATCGCCAAGTTTTTGCTTTAGTATATCTGCTTCAGTTCTTATGACTTGTGGACGAAACTTCATTTTAATTAAATTAACGCTGTTTGAATTAGTTATCCATCAAATAATTGAATTTGCATTGGTGTCATACCCCTGTCATTCGACAGAATGTAGGCGAAGCGTGACAAAATATATCAACGTAAACACTTAAGGAAATCCTTTAAGACTGATGTTTCTTCAATAAGTCATAAAACAAGGTATCAGACTCTTACATGGAAAGGGAAAATGAACAAATGAGTGAGAATATTGATCTAAGAAATCGTAGACAGGCAAGATTTAGGTTTTCTCCTATTTTCGTAATTGTTATGACGCTATTCATAGATGCAACAGGATTTGGAATAATAATTCCTCTTCTGCCATTCTTTGCAGAAACTTTCCAAGCAGGATCCGCTGCCCTGGGTATTTTGGTTGCTTCATTCTCATTAATGCAATTCATTTTTTCTCCCATATTAGGAAGAATATCGGATAATGTGGGAAGGAAGCCAGTTCTTATAATATCCATCTTGACTTCAGTAGCAAGTTTTCTCCTCTTTGCACTTGCTAACTCCTTCTTCATACTCCTCCTATCTAGAGTCGTTGCTGGATTGGCTACTGAGACTGCAGTAGCCCAAGCTTACATCGCTGACATCACTAGCAAAAAGGAAAGAGCATCTGGAATAGGCAAGGTGGGTGCTGCTCATGGAGCAGGCTTTATAATAGGGCCTGCAATAGGAGGTTTCCTGAGTGTCTATGGGTTTTCGGCACCTGGATTCGCTGCTGTCTTTTTAACCTTGGTCAACCTTCTGTTTGTATTGTTCTTCCTCCCAGAATCACTTAAGAAAGAAAGTTCCGAGCTTCAATTGTCACCTAGCTCCACCAGTAGCTTTTTTCATAAGATACTAGCTGCTTTTGCAAAACCCTTGATGGGAGCTGTTTTGATGATTTTCTTCATCGTTTTCCTGTCCTTCTCAGCAATACCTGTAATAGTGCCTCTTCTTGGTGTAGCCTTTTTCGGATTTGGGTCCGTTGAGATGTCTTATTTCTTTATATATATTGGGACTATCCAAATCACCTTGCAGGGTGTGATGATTGGGGGGCTGATTAAGAAATTTGGCGAAGAAAAGCTCATAGCATTCGGTCCTCTGTTGATGATGTTGGGAATATTTCTTATGCCTTTGATTCCTAACATTGCAATTTTTATGCTCTCATTAACGATGATAGCTTCTGGTAGCGGAATAATGCGAACGGTTGTGCCTAGCTTCATTTCAAAAAGTACCCCTGCAAACGAGCAAGGAGGCACTTTGGGAGTAGCAAATTCGGTGGCAAGCATCGCAACCGTTCCAGGTCCTCTAATCGGAGGTTCTCTCTTTGAGTTTGCGGGATTGGCTGCTCCCTTCTTTTCAAGTGCAGCCATGTTGATAGTCGCATTTGGGCTTGGATGCAGAGTCTTTCATGCTTGTGCACGGGGACTGAGAAGGTAGTTTTTTCAAACCTTAATTCATCTCTAACGATCTTTCATAGGATCTTATAAACTGCGAATGCATGCATGCAATTCTTAGAAACTTGGTAAGCCTTTAAAAAGAGTCTAAGAAAAAATATAGAGGGGTTCATGGTGAAAGAACAAGACGTTTTAGGTAATCTTTTGACCCAAGCATATAAACGAATGCATCGCTATACTTGTGCTGAAGCTTCCTTGCAAGCCTTGCTGACTTTGTGGGACTTGCCCAAAGAGGGTTATTCTTGGGCTACGGCAGGATATCAAGGAGCCATTCTCTCAGGACAAACCACATGTGGTCTTCTGATAGGTAGTAGCATAGCGATAGGTCTTCGTTGTGGTCAAGGGAAGAAAGAAATTCCAGAGGAACATGAAAGTGAAAGAGGAAAAGCCATCTTGTTTATCAATGACCTTTACAACAACTTCTTGAAAGAATTCGGTAGCACAGAATGCAAAACATTGAATGAAGGAACAGATTTCAGTAATCCAGATGAAACGGCTGATTGGGCTATCAACAAGAAATACAAACAGACGTGCGATGTTTTTCTCAAATTCGTGTTTGAGAAATGTGTCAAAATGGCAGAAGAAGGGAAAATATAGCTCTTTCTGTTTTGTTCAATTGAAAGCTTGTTAACTGGTTCTTTGATTGTTTGTTTAAGAGTTGATCTCTGTTTTTCTCTTTCTTTTCTTAACGTAGACAACTGTCAAAGCCAATGAGAGTATGAATGTTGATAGCCATATCCAGAGAGTTGGTGTTTCAGGTTTATTCATTGGTATGGTTATTGGGGTTGCTTTTCCACCTACAGGTTTAGGAGCTGGTTTATACACAGCAGTCCATGTGGTGCCTTGTAGAAGAATTGTTTTGATTCTGTTGGTGTCTCCGTTTTCAAGCCAGTGGGACCAGACGTATCCGTTGTGGGTTTCTGGCATTATGAGTGTATAAGAGCCTTCAGGTAGCCATTCTGTGTATGGTGTTGTCCGTGGAACTCCGTTAATGGTGAACGGTATTCCTGTTATGGGTGATGATGTGACGGTTAGTTGGTAGTATGGTCCAGTGTAGTGGGCGGTTAGTGTGATGTTTGTGTTCATGGTAACTGTTCTTGACCGACTGGTGTTTCCATCGCTCCATTGGTTCCAATAGTATCTTGCATCTCCAACAGTATGAGTTGATGGCATAACCAAGCTGACTAAAGTTCCATCATCATAGGTTTCTGACCAAGGAGTCGTGTGGGGTACACCGTCAACTGTAAATGTTACTTCACTAGGCACGCTATGAACCGTAAAAGTATATCGCGGTAGAAGCCATTTTACAGAATTGATTATTAACGTATCTCTTTCTGATTGCGCTAGACAGTGCATTGGAAACGTATAGTACACAATAGATCCGTTGCTAGTTCCTGTTCCGTCAAACACGGTTACGGCAGTCCAAGAGGTGTCTGTGTAGCGTATTACTTCGAATCCTCCATTTGTTGGGGTTACTCCGTCATCGTATGGTGGGTCCGTGAGCCATGCGAAGTTTGCTGGCAAGCCTTGAGTTACTGGATGAGTTGGAGCGGTCACCGTTAATCCGAGTGCTCCAGTGTTGTCAACTTGAAATATTGCATGGGCCACGTTGACCATGAAGCTGTCGGCATGGTGGTCGTAGCCAATATCCTCGCCTTCGAGGAGGATGTTTCCGCCCTGAGCAACATAAGATTCTAATGTCACCGCGTCAGTTGGGTCAACAGCCCCGTACCAGTAGTCGCCACAGGTCCAGATTACAAGCTTGAAGTTGGTCAGGAAGTCTAGTGATGGGTTACCCATAGATGATTCGTTCCAAACCTGATAGTCGTAGCCTGCAGCCGTCAGAGCCGATTCGAACTCCTGCAGGCTCGTTCCACTAACCGAAGCGCTTCCATCGTCGTCATTCACGATAAGAATGTTGGGGATAGCTTTGACAAGGACAATTACGGATTTCACGTTGTTTATTGTGACGTTCTCATCGGGCACTGGAAGCGCGTAAGCCGTTACGTTGTAGATGCCCTCAATCGTTGGTGTCCATAAGTAGCTAACCGTATAGGAGGAACCACTCGGCAACTCCGGAATTATCACTGAGTCAACTATAGAGCCGTTGATCAGCAGCTGCAGTTTTACATTAGTCTCGTTGTTAAACCCACGATTACGGACGGTTGCGTTTAGTAGCGACGAGTCGTGGGGCTCAAGGAAGTCTGGGGCTTCCAGTGTCACAATCACATCGTGGCTGGGGGGTACGTATAATCCGGTGTGTCTTTCGTCGTGGTGGAACATGCCCCATTCAATACGTTGTGGGTCGTATGTTCCATTGAGGTCCCAGACAAAAATATCACAATTCATATTCATGTAAGCTACTTCGACATCTCCATCTCCATCTAAATCTGCTATTGCTGGTGTATTTGAGCAAAATGCTCCCCACGAACTTGAATGTTTGGGGAACCCTTCTACGGTGGAACCATCGCCATTATAAGCATACAAATAGGGATTGTCGTTATCAACAACTATTTCGTTTTGGCCGTCTCCATCAATGTCCCCTATTGAAGGAGAACCAAACCCATAAAAAATGTTCCCCAAGCACGGTTCTGTAACTGGCCAACCGTCTACTAAGCTTCCGTCATGATGCCATGCATAGAGATATCTGTCCCTCGAACCAGCTACAATCTCTAGATCTCCGTCTCCATCGATGTCTCCTAATGCAGGAGAAGACTCAACATCATAACTTGTGGCAACTGGCCACCCAGTTACGAGAGAGCCATCATGATTAAATGCATAAACTTTATGGTCACTCGAACCGATGACTGCTTCCAAATAATTGTCTCCGTCTATATCTCCAAGGGCAAGATAAGAATTTCCAGTATCATTAATATCTATCGGCCAACCACCAACTGGTAATCCATTGTGATGGAAAGCATAAATCACGCCATAATCGTCACTTATCAGTATTTCTATGTCACCGTCGTTGTCTATATCACCTACAGAGGGGGCACCAGTTGGCAAATTCGATAATGCCCTCGGCCAACCAGCCAAATAAGCGCCCGTATAATCAATCACATGAAGTCCCCTCAACCACCAATCAGCTACGATTATGTCTGGATAGCCATCCTCGTTTACGTCTTCGATAACTGGCGTGTCGATATAACTCCCAAATAACCGCCTCGGCCAACCAGGTAAATACATTCCATTATTGTTTAAAACATGCAAATAGCCCTTGCTGTCACCAATAATTATCTCCATAGAGCCATCTAAATCCAAATCAGCAGCAGCAGGTGATATTTGCATTGAACCGCCTGTAGTGATTTTCTTTGGCCAACCAGCTAAATAGGTTCCATCATGGTTGTAGACATAAATTTCTTCACCGTAGGCAACTAAGATTTCTAAATCTCCATCGTTGTCGACATCTGCCACAGTTGGTGAATCGGTTAGAGAATACATCCAGCCATTAAACTCTATAGTTGGCAAACTCTGGGGCCACCCCGCTTGTAAGGTGTGGTCTATATGAAGGGTTACGTAGTCATCTCCAATGATCGACGCATCTATGTTGTATGCGATTAACCTTAGTGTGTAATGCGGATCCAGTTCATTTAACACTGATGTGTTCCAAACCGCCAAGGTGCCATTAGCAATTCTTTTTGTTCCATTATCCATCAAAGTAATTCCCTCAGTATGCCAGGTAGTTGGGCTGGTTCCAAAACCATATTCGACCGTGTAATTCTCAAAAAAAGTCCCTGTGGCTGTGCCTGTTATGTTAATAATATTTTCACCGTAAAATTCATCTTCCACAGGTGAAGTTATATAAACATTGTCAACATTCAAAACGACTCTGTCTTCACTTGTTTTGTTGTTAACATCAACCGCAGTCAGTTTAATCGTATAGCTCCCATCAAGTACCAAGCTTGTGTCCCAGATAGCTAGGACTCCATTGATTACTGGTAGGGTGGATTCATTAATTAAAGTCCAATCGACTGGATAAACATCGGAGCCATATTCTACCGTATACCTTTGGAAATTAGTTCCGTTTGCGGTACCAGTTATGTTTATTATTTCGCCAACAGTTACATCATCTAAAGAAGAGTTCAGATTTGTTATTAGAATCAATTCTCTTTGAATGGCTTCGTAAGCATTTATCCTACCCAGACCAATATACTCGCTTGAAATGACGGGATCAGTTGTGCTGCGTAGAATGTTCCTGACTTCTTCGTTTGTAAAGGTTGAATTTTTTGACAAAATAAGTCCTGCTAAGCCAGCAACAAAAGGTGTTGACATCGACGTTCCACTCCAAGAGTCGTACGTGTCATCAAACAATGTACTATAGATATTAACACCTGGAGCAGAAACGTCAACCCAAGATCCGTAACCAGACCACGAGGCTTTGCTATCATCAGCAGCAGTTGCTGCTACAGCAATAACATTATCATAACCCGCAGGATAGCACTTAAGGTTGATGGGATAATTTCCAGCAGCAGCAACGAGAACAACGCCTTTAGCATACGCATAATCTATAGCATCTTTAATCAAACTAGAACTGCCATAGCCTCCCCAGCTCATGCTTATTATGTTAGCCCCATTATCTGCTGCGTAGATTATCGCTAGAGCAGCATCGTCAGCTTCCAAAGAGCCATAACCAGCCGGATCTTTGTAGCCTGCTCTCACTGGCATAATTTTGCAATTCCAACTCACACCAGCGACACCTATGCTATTGTTTGTAACAGCTGCTGCAATACCGGAACAGTGTGTACCGTGACCGTGAAAGTCCATTGGATCATTGTCTCTTACCTTACCGTCCTCACCTGGATAAACAGAAGCGGCAGTATCAACAAAGTCGTAACCTCTTACGTCATCAATGTAACCGTTACCATCAGTGTCTGCACCATCAATTATTTCGTCTGTGTTGTTCCAAATGTTTGCTGCAAGGTCAGGGTGATTCCAATCAACACCAGTATCGACCACCGCAATGACAACGTCGGGATCACCAGTCTCTATATCCCAAGCAAGCTCTGACTGGATGTTCTGGTGTGCCCACTGTTGCGAGTAGTTAGCATCATTCGGCACAACAAAAGCAGGATATATATAATTCGGCTCAGCATATTCAACGTTCGAGTCCGCCCCATATTCCGTAGATATAGAAATGACATCAGCATCTTCCAGCAGCACAAGCTTAAAGATAGTCCCCACAACCCTTTGCATGTCAGTTACTTCAAATCGTTTGTTCAGTTCATCCACAGATTTGATACCAGTAGTCACTGTACTATTACTCTGTCCAATGGATACATTTGATGTAAACTCTAGAATAATTTCTCCTAGTACAAATTCAGGCTCCGGATTGTCAGAGCTATTGACGTCATGATACAACCCTGCATGCGCATATATGGTGTCTTCTGGGGTTGCTGCGTTTATGTCTTCTTGTATTGTGTGCAAGTCTGCTCTCCCATCATCATCCACAGTCAATATTATAGGCTCTGCTTCAACTGGTTGAACGTTAAATGCCAACGTTAACATGCCTATTAACAGCAGTGCCAACATTATTCCTGAAACTGCCGTTAACTTCATTTTTCCGATAACCCTCTGTAAAAGTCTCCTTTCTCTGTGTTTATACTTAAACATCAATTGTTCTAATAAGGTTTCAGGAAGATTCTTCTATTGAATCAAAATAAAGTTATTTGAATTATTTATCCATCAAATAATTGAGCAGACATTAGAATCATGCATAGCTCATCTAATGTGATGTAAGCTAGAGCTGATAGAACGTATCAAAGTAAACAATTCATGAAAATATCTGGGATTGATGTTTCTTCCAAAATTCTATTAGTTGAGTTTCAATAGTAGAAAGGCACTGTAAACAGCAGAGGGTTCCTTAAATCGTCACGCAAAAACTATATTAACCAAGGATACTGAGTGTTGTTCGGTGTCTTTTTTCGGCGAGGTGTCTCAGAGGCAGCCTACGGGCTGAATCACGAGCGTGTGGTGTTCAGTTTCTCCAAGGTGTAGGAGAGGGAATAAACTCGGGTTGACAAAAAGCTTCAATTTTTGG